>Ga0134126_10010843_pt1 | contig 11470 bp, 10 predicted proteins | sample KB31752_FD_96881 | JGI IMG/M metagenome (GOLD analysis project Ga0134126, IMG submission 96881) | Terrestrial soil microbial communities with excess Nitrogen fertilizer from Kellogg Biological Station, Michigan, USA - KB3-175-2 | ecosystem: Environmental > Terrestrial > Soil > Unclassified ... | reverse complement strand
CGGCGCCGTGATCATGAAGATAATCAACAGCACCAACATAACGTCGATGTACGGCACGACGTTGATTTCGCCCATCAACCGCCGGCCGCGTGAGCCTTGCGCCATGGTCTAACGCTCCTCCCGCAGCGGTGCATTGCTGCCGCGCGCCGCATGCCGTTGCAGGATGGTGGAAAACTCCTCGATGAAGGCGTCGAAGCGCATTTCCAGCCGCGTCACCTGATCGGCGAAGCGGTTGTAGGCCACCACCGCCGGGATAGCCGCGAACAGTCCGATGGCGGTCGCCACCAGTGCCTCCGAGATGCCGGGCGCAACCATGGCAAGCGTCGCCTGCTGCACGTTACCGAGCGAGGAGAAGGCGCTCATGATGCCCCACACGGTGCCGAACAGGCCGACGTAGGGACTGGTGCTGCCGACGGTCGCGAGCGTCGCCAGGTTGTGCTCGAGCCGGTCGATCTCCTTGAGCTGCGCCACGCGCATGGCGCGGCGCGAGCCCTCCAGCAGCTGCTCGGCGTCGGCGGAACTCTGGCGCAGGCGGGCAAACTCGCGGAAGCCGAACTCGAAGATGCCGGCCATACCGGTCGCCCCGCCGTGCGCCTCGATGGCACGGTACAGCTGCGCCAGGTCGTCGCCCGACCAGAAGCGGCTCTCGAAACGATCCGCCTCGCGGCGCGCGCGGTTGATGCCGCTGCGCTTGCTGAAGATGATCGCCCAGGAGGTGAGCGAGGCGAGCAGCAGCAGCCCGATCACGAACTGCACCGGCACGCTCGCCTGCACGATCAGGCGCAGAATCGACAGCTGGTCACCCATGGCTCGACCCCGGCGCGGCCAGCGCCTCCGTCAGAAATCGCGGCAACCGCTGCGGCCGCAGGGTGTGTGCATCGACACAGGCGACGCGCACGTTCGCCTCCAGCAGCAGCTGCCCGCCGTCCGTGCCCGGCGCGCGGTAGATGCGCTGCGCGAAGCGCAACGAGGCCGCCCCCTCGAGCGCCGGCTCGCAGGTGATCTGCAGCTCGTCATCGAGGCGCGCCGGGGCGCGGTAGTCAACGCTCAGGCTTATCACCGTGAACAGAATGCCGGGGTCGCGCGCCAGCTCCTGCTGCGAGTGACCGCGGGCGCGCAGCCATTCGGTGCGCGCCCGTTCGAGGTAGCGCAGGTAGTTGGCGTAATAGACGATGGCGCCGCCATCGGTGTCCTCCCAGTAGACGCGTGCCGGCCAGGAGAACCCGCTCACCGCGGGTCCTCGAACAACTGCAGGTTCCCCGCCGCGCGCTCGGGGGGCTGGAGGCCGAAATGCTGGTAGGAAGCGCGCGTCACCATGCGGCCGCGCGCGGTCCGTACCAGGAAGCCCTGCTGGATCAGGAACGGCTCGGTCACGTCCTCGAGGGTGCCGCGCTCCTCGCCCAGCGCCGCCGCCAGGCTGTCGATGCCGACCGGTCCGCCCTCGAATCGCTCGATGATCGCCGTCAGCAGCTTGCGATCCAGGGTGTCGAAACCCTGGATGTCGACCTCGAGCAGATCGAGAGCGGCATCAGCCACCGTGGCCGTGATGCGCCCGTCGGCGCGCACCTGCGCAAAGTCGCGCACCCGGCGCAGCAGCCGGTTGGCGATGCGGGGGGTGCCGCGTGAGCGCTGGGCGATGCGGCGCGCACCCTCCTCCTCGATGCTGACATCGAGGATCGCGGCCGAGCGCTTCACGATGCTCTCCAGGTCCGCGACGGTGTAGAACTCGAGGCGCTGCACGATGCCGAAGCGGTCGCGCAGCGGCGAGGTGAGCAGGCCCGCGCGCGTCGTGGCGCCCACCAGGGTGAAGGGCGGCAGATTCAGCTTGATGGAGCGGGCCGCCGGCCCCTCGCCGATCATGATGTCGAGCTGATAGTCCTCCATGGCGGGATAAAGGACTTCCTCCACCACCGGCGCCAGACGGTGGATCTCGTCGACGAACAGCACGTCGCGCGCCTGCAGGTTGGTGAGCAGGGCCGCCAGGTCGCCGGGCCGCTCGAGCACCGGCCCCGAGGTCTGGCGCAGGTTCACGCCCAGTTCGTGGGCGATGATGTGCGCCAGCGTCGTCTTGCCGAGTCCCGGGGGACCGAAAATCAGGACGTGGTCGAGCGCCTCGGCGCGTGCCCGCGCCGCGCTGACGAAGATCTCCAGCTGCGCCTTTACCGGTGCCTGGCCGACGTACTCGGCCAGACGGCGGGGCCGGATGGCACGTTCGACGGCCTCCTCGTCCGCGCCCGCGGCGCCGCTGGTGACGCGTTCTGCTGTCTCAGCCAGAGCAGTTACTCCCGCGCCGCGCCCTGCAGGGCACGGCGAATCAGTTCCTCGGTGGAATGTGTACCGGGACCCACCGCTTTGAGCAAGCGCGTGGCCTCGGCCGGCCGGTAGCCGAGGGCCACCAGGGCGCCGTAGGCCTCGCTCTCGGCGCTGGCGGCCGGCGCCGGCGCCACCGCATCCGCCGTGGTCCCGGGAGCTGCCAGGCGGTCGCGCATCTCGACGATCAGCCGCTCCGCGGTCTTGCGCCCGACCCCCGGTACGCGCGTGAGCGCGCTGACATCCTCGCGCACCACGCACTCGGCAAAGGCCGCCACGCTCAGCCCCGACAGCAGCGCCAGCGCGATTTTGGGCCCGACGCCGGATACCTTGATGAGGCTGCGAAACAGCCGCCGCTCCTCTGCCGTGGCGAAGCCATAGAGCACGTGCGCGTCCTCGCGCACTACCAGGTGGGTGAGCAGGCGTACCTCCTCGCCCACCGCCGGCAGGTGGAAGAAGGTGGACATCGGTGCCTCCAGCTCGTAGCCGAGGCCACCGACTTCGACCGTCAGTTGTGGAGGGGACTTGGAGGCGATGCGGCCGCGCAGCGAGCCGATCATCGCCGCGCCTGCGACAGCGACGCCGTCCCGGCCGGCAGCAGCGCCCCGAGGCGCCGCGCGTGCGCGTGACACACCGCAACCGCCAGGGAATCGGCCGCATCGGCCCCGGGCCGCTCGCCGAGCGCCAGCAGGGCGCGGATCATGTGCGCGACCTGGAATTTCTCTGCGCCACCGGAGCCGGTGACGGCGAGCTTGACCGCGCTCGGCGCATACTCGAATACCGGCGTACCGGCCGGGATGGCGCACAGCGCCGCCCCGCGCGCCTGACCGAGCTTCAGGGCACTGTCCACATTGCGGCTGACGAAGACGCGTTCGATCGCGACTTCCGCCGGCAGGTGCTCGGCCAGCAGCGCCTTGAGGCCCTCGAAGATGAGGCGCAGGCGCGCCCCGGGCGTGGCGCTGGCCACGTTCAGGCAGCCGTGTGCGATGGGCACCAGCTGCGTGCCACGGCATTCGATCACACCGAAGCCGGTACGCCGCGAGCCCGGATCGAGGCCCAGGATGCGCACGCTGACGGTCGTGAGCGCCACGGCCGTCCCCGGTTCAAATGCTCGCCAGGACCTCGTCCGATATCTCGACATTCGAGTACACGTCCCGTACTTCGTCCAGCTTCTCGAGCGCCTCGAGCAGCTGCACCATGCGCTGCGCCGCCTCGCCCGACAGTTCCAGCGAGGTCGCCGCCCGGCGGGTGATCTCCGCACTCGCCGGCGTGAAGCCGTGGTGCGTAAGCATGGCGCGCACGCTGTCGAGCTCGAGCGGATCCGCCAGTACCTCCACCGAAGTGTCGGCGTTTGGCACCACGTCCTCGGCGCCAGCTTCCAGCGCCACCTGCATGAGCTGCTCCTCGTCGGTGCCCGGCGGGTAGGTCATCAGGCCGACCGTGTTGAACAGGTAGCTCACCGAGCCGTCGGCGCCGAGGTTGCCGCCGTGCAGTGCAAAAGCGTGCCGCACCCTGGCAGCCGCGCCGGGGCGGTCGGCGGTGAGACATTCCACCATGACCGCGCCACCCCCCGGGCCGTAGCCCTCATACTGCACGTTCTCCAGGCCCGCCCCCGGCTGCGTCGGCCCATGCCGCCCGCGGCGCCACGCCTGCACGCGTGCGCGGCGTCGGATGTTGGCCCACCTGCTGTGCCCTGCCATGCCCGCCTTGAGAAGCCCGCGCCATCACGCTTGTAAAAACAAGGGGGTATGATAGCTGCAATCCCGCGCTCATGACACGCCGCGGGGCCCCATCCGTCGCCCGCCATGGAGACCAGTCAGCTCTGCCCTGCCGCAGTCCGCAGCGCCATCGTCGGCGCGCGCGCCGCGCTCGAGCGCGCCGGCGTCAGCGCGCCGGCCGATCTGTCGTTCGCGACCGAGGCGGCCGAGATCATGGGCGGACTCACCGAGAGCGCCGAGCTCGCGCACGCCGTGCTGGCGCGCCCTTTGATCGCGCGCGCCAGTCTCACCCCCGAGCAGAGCGCCGGCATCGTCGGCCAGCCCGCGACCGACATCGCGCTCGCCCTGCAGCGGCTCGGCACGCTCGGCCTGCCGCGCGACTGGTCGCCGGCTCAGGGCCTCGACACGCGGCAGACCGAGACGCTGCGCAAGATGCTGCTCGCGGTGGTGAGCGATCCGCGCCTGGTGCTGGCGCGCCTCGCCGAGCAGCTGGTCATGCTGCGGCACGCACGCGGGCTGCCGGCCGCGGAGCGCGAGCGGCGGGCACTCGAGGCGCGCGCCGTGTACGCACCGCTCGCCAATCGCCTCGGGGTCTGGCAGCTGAAATGGGAGCTCGAGGATCTGGCCTTCCGCTACCTCGAGCCCGATGAGTACCGCCGCGTGGCCGCGGCGCTCAATGAGCGGCGCGCCGACCGCGAGCACTACATCACTGCGCTGTGTGCCGAGCTGCGCGAAGAGCTGCGTGCGGCCGGCATCGCCGCTGAAGTTTACGGCCGGCCGAAACACATCTACAGCATCTACCGCAAGATGCAGCGCAAGCAGCTGGCCTTCGAGCAGCTGTTTGACGTGCGCGCCGTGCGCGTGGTGGTGTCCTCACTTCCCGAATGCTACGCGGCGCTCGGCATCGTGCACGGGCGCTGGACGTACATCCCCGGGGAGTTCGATGACTATATCGCCACCCCGAAGGGCAACGGCTACCGCTCGATCCACACCGCCGTGATCGGCCCGCACTCGCGCAGCGTCGAGGTGCAGATCCGCACCCGCGACATGCACGAGCATGCCGAGCTCGGCGTCGCCGCGCACTGGACCTACAAGGAAGGCGGCGCACGCGACGCGCAGTACCAGCGCAAGATCGAGTGGGTCCGGCGCCTGCTCGAGCCCCAGGAGGGGCGCGCCGCGGATGCCGACCGCGATCTCATCGAAGGCATGCGCAGCGAGCTGTTCGAGGATCGCGTCTACGTGCTCACGCCCAAGGGCGAGGTGATCGACCTGCCGCGCGGCGCCACGCCGCTCGACTTCGCCTACAGCGTGCACACCTCGCTCGGCCACCGCTGCCGCGGCGCCAAGGGGAACGGCCGCATCGTGCCGCTCACGCACACACTCAGCAACGGCGAGGTCGTTGAGATCATCACCGGCAAGCAGGACGGCCCGAGCCGCGACTGGCTGGCGCCCGAACAGGGATTTCTCATCTCGCCGCGCAACCGTGCCAAGGTGCGCGCCTGGTTCCGCCGTCAGGACGCAGGCGACAACCGCGACGCCGGTGCCGGCATCGCCGAGCGCGAGCTGGCGCGCATCGGTGCCGGGCCGCAGCAGCTCGCCGCGCTGGCGCAGGAGCTGAAGGCACGCGATACCGACCACCTGCACCAGCTGCTCGGCGAGGGTGAGATCACCGTCAGCCAGCTGCTGCAGGCGGCCAGCCGGCTGTTCGCGCCGCCGCCACGCATCGTGCGTACGGCGCGCCCGCCCGCGCGCGGCCGCCGCACCTCGCCGGTCGAGATCGAGGGTGTCGGCGACCTGCCGATCACCCTGGCGCGCTGCTGCGCGCCGCTGCGCCCGCAGCCGATCAGCGGCTACGTCACCCTCGGACGCGGCGTCACCGTGCATCGCAGCGACTGCGCCGGGCTGCAGCGCATGGCGGCGCACCGGCCCGATCGCCTGCTCAAGGTGGAGTGGACCGCCGCGGATGCGCAGGCGCTGAGCGTGGAGCTGGCAGTGACCGCTTACGACCGGCGCGGCCTGCTGCGCGATCTGACCGACGTGCTGGCCATGGAACGGCTCAGCATCGACGCGGTGAACTCGCGCACCGACCACGATACCGGACTGGCGCACTTTGCCCTGACGGTCGCGGTGCTGGATCTGGAGCAGCTGGCGCGCCTGCTGCGCCGGCTGGCCGCCGTACCCAACGTCACCGAGGCGCGGCGGCGCGCTTGACGCCTTCCATGTGAACGCGCCGCCGGGCATTGCTGCCGGGCGGCGCGGTTTTCAAGCCGGCGCTGGTTGGGCTCAGCGCTGCGCAGTCTCGCCCTCGTGCTTGCCGTTCTCCGGATTCTTCGGATGCCTGGCCACGTGCGGCTTGGGGGCCTTGCCGTTCGGCTGGCCGGCAGCGACGGCAGCGTGATTGCCGCCGGCGGGATTGGCGCCCTGCCCGTTCGCCCCTGCCCGGTGGCCGCCCGCCGCGTGCGCCACCGCGGCCGGTGGCGAGCCCGCGCCGTGTGCACCGACCACGCCCGGGGCGCTGAATGCCGCCGGCCGCGGGGTCGCGGCGATGGCGGGACGCCCCCCGTTGTTCCGCGCCAGCAGCGCCGGATTGCTCGATGCCTGCTGAATGTGCTGGTGCTGGGCCGGAGTCACCGCCACGTGCTGCTCCTGCGCTGCCGCCCGCTCCTGCGCGGTCGGCGTCGCCACCACACCGCCGGCGCCGCCGTTATAGCTCACCCGGTTGACGGTGACGTTGTTGACCACCGTCTCGTTGTAGGTGTTGTGTACCACCGTGACATTGACGTTGGTGACGGACTGATTGTAGGCAAACGAGCTGCCAACCCAGCGACCGCCGGCGAAGCCCACGCCGGTGTAACCGAAGCCATAGTGGACGCCGCCGTAAAAGCCGACGTGCGGGCCCCAATATCCGGCGTGAAACACGTACACGCCGCCGACGAACCCCCAGTAGGCCGGGGTCCACAGCAAGCCGACGCGCGGCGGGGCCACCCAGGTGCCTGGCACCCAATAGTAGCCGGCGGGCGCCCAGGCCCAGTAGCCGGGAGTCCACATGTAGCCCTCGACCGGACATGGCGGCTGCTCATAAACGGGCAGCGCCGGCGGCGCTTCGTTCGCCTGCACCTCGGCTTCGGCGCTCACCTCGGCGACCGGCGGCGGAGGCGGCGCAACGTATACGCGCGGCGGCGGTGGCGGAGCGGGCACGACGACGCGTGCGACGCAACCACTCAGCGCCAAGGTAGTGCCGACCAGAATGAGGCCGGCGACACGCGTCCCGGCGCCCAGTGAAATCCTGCAAGCGTGCGACATAACACCGCCCTGATGTGTAGTTCGTGACGCAGCCTACGCATTCACGCCGGCTGCAAAGACGCTAAACGTCACAGTTCCACGTCGGATGACGGTCATTAACGAAATGTAATCACGAACACCGGGCGTGGCCCGGCCGACGGCAGGGCTGGTTCAGCGGTTCAGCGAGTCGATGGCGCGTTTGTCGGCGTTGAGGGCGGCCTCGTGCACGGCCTCCGCGAGCGTCGGATGCGCGTGGATCGTGCGCTGCAGATCCTCGCTGCTCGCCGAGTACTCCATGGCGAGCACCGCTTCCGCGATCAGCTCGCCGGCCATCGGGCCGACGATGTGCACGCCCAGGATTTCATCGTCGTCGCGCGCGGCGACGATCTTGGCAAACCCCGCCGCCTGCTCCATGGCACGGGCGCGGCCGCTGGCCAGAAAGGGGAACATGCCGACCTTGTACTCACGACCGCTCGCCTTCACCTGCTCCTCGGTGAGGCCGACCCAGGCGATCTCGGGCGCGGTATAGATGACTGACGGAATGACCTTGTAGTTGACCTCGCCGTAGCGTCCCGCGATCAGGTCGGCGACGTTCACGCCCTCCTCCTTGCCCTTGTGCGCCAGCATCGGACCGCGCACGCAGTCGCCGACCGCCCAGACACCCTCGGCCGCGGTGCGGCAGGAATGATCGACCTTGATGAAGCCGCGCTCGTCGAGCTCGACCCCGGTACCGGCGGCCAGGAGATCCTTGCTGTACGGACGACGGCCGACGGCGACCACCAGCCGGTCGACCGTCACGTGCTGCTCGCCCTTGGCGTCGGCATAGGTGACCTCGACTGCGCCGCCCTTGACGGTCGCGCCACTGACCTTGGCACCGAGGCGGATGTCCAGACTCTGCTTCTTGAAGTGGCGCAGCGCCTCCTTGGCGAGCTGCTGGTCGGCGAATGCGAGGAAGTCGGGCAACGCTTCCAGCACCACGACCTCCGCCCCCAGTCGCCGCCAGACGCTGCCGAGTTCCAGACCGATTACTCCCGCGCCGATGACACCGAGGCGCTTGGGTACGGCGTCCAGGTCGAGCGCTCCCCAGGAATCGACGATGTGCGGTGCCTGGAAGGCCGCGGAGCGCAGCTCGATCGGCGCCGAGCCCGAGGCGAGCACAACGTGCCGCGCGCTGAGCTCGCGTCGCGTGCCGTCGTGGGCGGTGAATTCCACCCGCCGACCGGGGAGCAGCCGGCCGTGTCCCTGCAGCGGGGTTACGCCGGCGGCCTTGAACAGCGCGACGATTCCCTGGGTCATGGCGCGCACGATGCCGGCCTTGCGCTTCTGCATCTGCGCGAGATCCACCTGCGCGCCGCTCACCTTGATGCCGTGTGTGGCAAATTCCTCCTGCAGACGGTGGTACAGCTCGGTGGACTCCAGCAGCGCCTTGGACGGGATGCAGCCGGCGTTCAGGCAGGTGCCGCCGAAGGCGGCGCTGCCGTCGCGGTTCTTCCACTCGTCGATGCAGGCAACGGTCAGCTTGTTCTGCGCCGCACGGATCGCGGTGGGATAGCCGGCCGGACCGCCGCCGATGACGATCACATCGAAGGAATCCGCGCCGCCTGGCCGCTTGTCGTCGTTCGTCATGAGCTTCCGCGCCCCGCGCTAAGTCGGAGAATGTTGAAAAATAACACAAAGGTGGCACAGCGGCTGGCTGACGCCGCCGCGTCATAAATCCGGAATACTACCGTCATACGCTGCACTCCCCGCATAAGAACTACGAGTGCCATGCCATGAGCAGCGTCGCCGCCGAGTCCGTTGCCGCCCCCGTCGCCTCCCGCCCGCTTCTCGATCGCAGGCCGGGCCGGCCCACCATCCTGGTATTCGCCGCGCTGCTGCTGCTCGGCGTGGGCTACGCCGCCTCCAGCCTGATCGCCGATATCAGCGGCGCACCCACCCAGACCCTCACGCTGCTGCCGTTCCTGCTGCTGGGCGTGGCGCTGCTCATCGCGCTCGGCTTCGAGTTCGTCAACGGCTTCCATGACACTGCCAACGCGGTCGCGACCGTCATCTATACCCACTCGCTGCCGCCGCACCTGGCGGTGGTCTATTCCGGCACGCTGAACTTCCTCGGCGTGCTGTTCTCTAGCGGCGCCGTGGCCTTCGGCATCATCACCCTGCTGCCCGTCGAGCTCATTCTGCAGGTGGGGTCGAGCGCCGGATTTGCAATGGTGTTCGCGCTGCTGATCGCCGCCATCATCTGGAATCTCGGCACCTGGTGGCTGGGCCTGCCGGCCTCCTCTTCCCATACCCTCATCGGCTCGATCATCGGCGTGGGGGTCGCCAACGCGCTAATGCACGGGCGCGATGGCACGAGCGGCGTCGACTGGGGCCAGGCCACCAAGATCGGCTACTCGCTGTTGCTGTCACCGCTGGTCGGCTTCATCTGCGCCGCGCTGCTGCTGCTGGTGCTCAAGGGGCTGGTCAAGAACCAGGACCTCTACCAGGAGCCGCGCGGCAGCAGCTCCCCGCCGTGGTGGATCCGGGGCCTGCTGATCCTCACCTGCGGCGGGGTGTCCTTCGCCCACGGCTCCAACGATGGCCAGAAGGGCATGGGCCTCATCATGCTGATCCTCATCGGCACCGTGCCCACGGCCTACGCGCTCAACCGTGCCATGCCGGTCGCGCAGATGACGCCGTTCGTGGCCATGGCCACGACCACGCAGCGCTCACTCGAGAAGTACGCCACCGCGCCGGCGCCGGCCGATCCGCGCGCCACGCTCTCCACCTACGTGCGCACCCACGGCTGGAACGATGAGGTGGTGCCGGCGCTCGCCGCGATCACCGGCGACATCGCCGACCAGGTGCGCAGCCGTGGCAGCTTCGCCCGCCTGCCCGCCAACGCGGTCACCAACGTCCGCAACGACATGTACCTGACTTCGGAGGCGGTGCGGCTGTTCGCCAAGGACCCGCACGCCCAGGCCTTCGACGCCGAGACCCAGGGCAATCTCACCGCCTTCAAGAAGCAGATCGATGGCGCCACCAAGTTCATCCCGCTGTGGGTCAAGGTGGCGGTAGCCATCGCCCTCGGGCTCGGCACCATGGTGGGCTGGAAGCGCATCGTCGTCACCATCGGTGAAAAGATCGGCAGGACGCACCTCACCTACGCGCAGGGAGCCGCGGCGGAGCTGGTGGCGATGAGCACCATCGCCGCCGCCGACATGTTCGGGCTGCCGGTCTCGACCACGCACGTACTGTCGTCCGGCGTCGCCGGTGCGATGGCCGCCAACCGCTCCGGGCTGCAGCTGAACACGCTGCGCAATCTGGCCGTGGCCTGGGTGCTGACCCTGCCGGCGGCGATCATGCTGTCGGGGGGACTCTACTGGCTGTTTCGTCAGCTCTTCTGAGGGCGCCGCAGCAGGTTTCAGATCCCGAGCAGCATGCGCCCCGGGTCCTCGAGCGCGTCCTTGATCGCGACCAGGAACTGCACCGCCTCACGGCCGTCGATGATGCGGTGATCGTAGGTGACCGCCAGGTACATCATCGGGCGCACGGCGATCTGGCCGCTGACCACCATGGGCCGCTCCTGGACCTTGTGCATGCCGAGGATGGCGCTCTGCGGGGCGTTGACGATCGGCGTGGACATGAGCGAGCCGAACACGCCGCCGTTGGTGATGGTGAAGGTGCCGCCGGTCAGGTCCTCGAGCGCGATCGAGCCCTCGCGGGCCTTGCGCGCGTACTCGGCTATCTCCTTCTCGATGGCGGCAAAGCTCTTGCCGTCGGCGTCGCGCACCACCGGCACGACCAGGCCGCGCTCGGTCGACACCGCCACGCCGATGTCGTAGTACTCGTGGTAGATGATGTCGTTGCCGTCCACCGAGGCATTCAGCACCGGGAACTTCTTCAGCGCCTCGATCGCGGCCTTCACGAAGAAGGACATGAAGCCGAGCTTCACGCCGTGCTCCTTCTCGAAGCGCTCCTTGTAGCGCCCGCGCAGCTCCTGGGTGGCGGTGAGATCCACCTCGTTGAAGGTCGTGAGCAGCGCCTGGGTCGACTGCGCCTCGATCAGGCGCTGCGCGATGCGCGCCCGCAGCCGCGTCATCGGCACGCGCTGCTCGGCGCGCGTGCCGGCGGGGGTAGCCGGGCGGGCCGCAGGCGCCGCGGGTGCCGCGGGTGCCGCG
>Ga0134126_10010842_pt1 | contig 11472 bp, 11 predicted proteins | sample KB31752_FD_96881 | JGI IMG/M metagenome (GOLD analysis project Ga0134126, IMG submission 96881) | Terrestrial soil microbial communities with excess Nitrogen fertilizer from Kellogg Biological Station, Michigan, USA - KB3-175-2 | ecosystem: Environmental > Terrestrial > Soil > Unclassified ... | reverse complement strand
GGCGGCTCGGATGATGTGGGTCACTCAGGGGGCGTTGACGGTGATCTTGAATGTCCTGGCGGGGATCTGCGGCGCACTGCTCGCCGGATGCCTCGTTGTGCCTCTCTTGGCGAGCCCTGTCCAGAGCGACTTCACCGTAGCCATCTCGCCCGTGCTGTTGGGCGCGGCGGCATTGGTGACCATGGTCACTTTCCTGCGGGCAACCGCTCGGTGAGAAGCTGCGGTGGTCAGCTCCGGGCGCCGCTGTGTCGAATACCGGATGCCGAGGACGGATTGGGTCTAGACTAGATGCGGCCCGGAAAAGCGACACTCGCGCCGCACGAGGAGATCCAATGAGCAAAGGCAACGATCGTAAGAAGGAGACCAGGAAGAAGCCTGCGAAGAGCCTCATGGAGAAGCGGGCGGCAAAGGCGGAGAAGCGCAGTCAGAAGAAGCAGTAGGCTATGCGCTGAAGCCGCAGTCGCTGGCCTTGCCGCGGCTGAGTGAGGCCCGCGGCTCGAAGTGGGCGAGCACCGGAGGGGGCTCTGGCGGATTGGATGCTGCGCACTTGCGGGGTACCTTCTGATACATTGCCGCGTCGGCCCGCTCGATCAATTCGTCCGCGGTCTGCCCATTCCCGCGATACACCGACGCGCCGATGCCCGCGGTGGCCAGGATATGCTCGTTGCCGAGCGCATATGGTGTGGCCACGCATGCCCTGATCTTGTCGGAGACCACCTGCCGGCGAACGCGTACTACTCGGAAGTGACCCTCGATCGAGATTGGCAGTAAAAGCCTGAAGGCTAGTGCCAATGAGTGCCACCTCCGAAGCGACACCGGCATTGGACATGTTGAGCGTAAAGACGCGTCCATGGCAGGCACGTGCCTGCGACGTATAAAGCAGACGTGCTAATGAACGTCCATTAACTCGAGCTTCAAACCTTTCTGTATTGAATGCCCGCAAATCAAGTGTTACAACCTTGATTGCCCGTGTGTGGCTGTTGCATAGGTCTGCGGCCCAGAGAGCCGGATGCGGGGTGAGGGGGTCCAGGGGGGAGTGAAAACCTTGGTCCAGCAACCTACTGATCTCCCGAACCTTCTCCGTGGGTTCGAACCCCATACTCTCCCATCATTCCGCTGACTGCCATCTGGAGCTATAGAAGTATCCAAGAGCAGACCTCGCTTCATCGGTCGCGATGACGCGAAAGGTCGTGGGCCGGACGGCTCAGGCCGAGAAACGGAGTGGCAAAGCGACGGAGGAAAGGCCCAGGTTGCAGCGAAGCCGGGCCACCAGGCTCAGGGCTCCCTCCCGAATATGGGGGATCCAACGAACGCCGTAGCCTCTATCTCGACGACAGCGCCTTCAACGGCGAGATCAGTGATTACGGTGGATCGCGAGGGGCGGTGCGTGCCGAAAAATTCAGCGTACGCGCGATTGAATTCCCAGAAATCGTCGCGTTGTCGGAGCCAGACGGTCGTCTTGACTACGTTCTCCCGCGTGAGATCGTGCTGCCGTAACAGAGAGTCGATATTTGCAAGGACCTGACCCGTCTGTTGCACGACGTCATGTCCGTTGATCGTGCCGTCCGCCCCGAAGGCCATTTGTCCGGACACAAAAAGGAAGGGACCAGCGATTACGACGTGCGAGAAGTGCGGCGCGTGTTTCATGATGGAGTGTCCCGCGGGCTACGAATATAGGTAACGCGGACGAGTTCTTGCCGCCCGCACCAGGATGCAGCGTTTCAGCCCACTTGTATTTACTATACTACTATGTCTTTCTTATAGTCAATATCGCCACGCCCATTCCGGCAACAGCCCAACCGGGGCTGAGCTCAAAGGACTCAGGACCCCTTGCGATTCACGGCGCGCGCCGAGCGGTGTTTCGACCCAGGGGTCGCTTTCGTCGTCAACAGGGGTTGTCCGTGCTCCCTACCCACGCAGACGCTCAAAATCGTTGCCTCACCACCCTCCACCCGCAGAAACGCGTGGCCCATCGAGCTGTCGTAATACAGCGAGTCCCCCGTCTGGAGCTCGATCGGTTGATAAAACTCCGACTCGAATCGTACGGGGCCACGGAGCACGTACACGTACTCCTCACCCTCGTGCCTACTCCATTCGCCGAACGATGCCATCGTGTCGGCGTGCAGCTGGGTAATCATCGGTGTCATTTGTCGATTCCGTAACGCGGTGCAGGGGTATTCATAGAGGCATCGACCGGTTTCCTGTAGGGCGCCAGCTCTGGAGGCCGTGACCGCGAGCCTCCCCGAGGCCTGCTTGGGCTCTTGCGCGCGAAACAGCTCGTCAACCCCAACACCGAGCCCTGAAGCGAGCTGAGCCAGCTTATCGAAGGTCAGGGACATCTGATGTTTTTCGACCTTCCAAAGACTCGAGTGCGCTATGTGCGTGCGCTTGCTGAGCTCGACGAGTGACAATCCCTTCGCCATCCGTAAGCGTTTGAGGTTATCCCCGAGCACCGATTCCGATTGCTGTTCTGCGCCATTCGTCGCCGGCGCGAACTGTTCCCGTGCTTTGACCATTGACCTGCCTTTGATGGGATTCTGAACGCCACGCGTCCCGCGAAGGGGGTACTCGTAGTATACGGCTCGGCTCAAAGGACGGTCTAAGCGCCAGAGTCATTGACTATATTACGCGGCATTTCGTATCCTCATATTTTAAGCTGATGCGAAATAGACGCATCGGCAGAAGGATCGAGGAGACTACATGGCTGTGCTCGATCGGCCTGTGCCTGCAGCACCGGCATTCGCCCTTGAGAAAATAGAGAAGACTGCCGCTCAGCTCGCGCCATATGTAACGCGCACCCCGATCGTGACGTTTCCCGGGAATCGTCTCGAGGAAGGAGTGGGCACACTGACCGTCAAGCTGGAAACGTTGCAAGATACGGGCTCATTCAAGTTCAGGGGAGCGATAAACAATCTGCTTGGTCTCGAGACCCCGGCATCGCGCCGGGGTGTGATTACGGTCAGTTCCGGCAATCATGGGATTGCAGTAGCGGAAGCCGCCCGGCGTTTTGGCATTCCCGCAACCGTGGTCATGGGCACCAGAGCCAACCGGTATCGGCGTGAGCTAATTGAAGCTCGGGGTGCTCGAGTGCTCACCGCGGAGACAGTGCGAGAGGTGTTCAATCTCGCTCACACACTAGCCGCTGAACAACAATTGACCTTTGTTCACCCTTACGACGGCCAGCGCACCATACTCGCTACCGCTTCCCTTGGACTGGAATTCATTGATCAATGTTTGTCTCAAGGAGTGTACCTTGATGCTCTCGTCCTGCCGATCGGAGGCGGCGGGCTCGCAGCAGGCGTCGCTATGGCAGTTAAGCTCCGCTCGCCTGAGACCATGATATTTGGAGCTGAACCGGCGGGAGCGCCAACCCTGACACGCGCGCTCGAAGCCGAAAAGCCGGTATGGCTCGCCGAGATTGCCACCGTCGCCGATAGCCTTGGGGCCCCGCTTGCCGGGGAGCAGTCATTTGCGATTTGCAGGGATCTCCTTTCCGACGTGGTCTTGCTCGATGATCAACAGATCATCTCGGCAGTGTCCAAGATCATGACGAGCTTTCGGCTGCTAGTGGAGCCATCCGCTGCTGTCTCCACAGCTGCCGTCTTAGGCCCGCTCCGGGATCGATTGAAGGGTAAGAAGGTGGGTGTGATCTTCTGCGGCGCAAACTCCGGCCTGCCGCCGTTCGATTCCGAGGCAGTCGTTACCGAGCAACGTTGAGCACCTGAATCGCGGTGTATTCCTTCAGCCCATCGACATTGAACTCTACCCCGATACCCGAGCTCTTTACGCCACCGAACGGCGCGAGCGGGTGCAGGGTTCCGTGCTGGTTTACCCACGCGGTTCCGCATTCCAGGCGCGCCGCATAACTCGCCGCTGCCTCGATGTCGTCGCCCCAGACTGAGCCGCCGAGACCCACCGCCAGCGAGTTCGCACGGCGGATCGCCTCGTCCACATCGCCGTATCTGAGAATCGGGATCACGGGTCCGAACTGCTCTTCGCGCACTACACGCATCTCGTCGGTCGCCTCCGCGATGACCGTCAACGGGTAGAAGAATCCGGGTGTAGATGGCTTGATGCCCCCTGTCACGACACGGGCGCCCAAGCTCCGGGCCTCTTCGACCATGGAAGCTATCTTGTCACGCTGCATCTCGTTGGAGAGTGGCCCGATCAGATTGGCGGGATCGAGTCCGTTGCCCACACGAATTTTCGATACGTAATCCGCGAACAAGGCGACCATCTCGTCGTATTGGCTCTCGTGCACGTAGAGCCGCTTCAGTGCTGCGCACGTCTGGCCTGCATTGATGAAACAGCCCCAGAAGAGCTTCTCCAGCAATGGAGCGATACGGGTTCCGGGCAGCACGATACCTGCATCGTTGCCGCCGAGCTCCAAGGTCACGCGCCTGAGTGTCGTCGCGGCGGCGGTCATGATCTTCTTGCCGGTATCGATGGAGCCTGTGAACACCATCTTGTCGATGCCCGGATGCTGCGACATGTAACTGCCGATGTCCGCGCCGCCCGTCACCACGTTGATTACGCCGGCAGGCAGCACCTCGTTCATGAGCGATACCAACCGCAGCGTCGACAGGGGTGTGAACGGCGAAGGTTTGATCACCACCGTGCATCCCGTCTTCAGCGCCGGCATGATGTGCCACGCAGCGATCATCAGCGGCCAGTTCCACGGGGTGATTGATCCGACCACTCCGACGGGTTTGCGGCGAACGAGGATTTTGGCGGCCGCATCGTCCTGAATGGTCTCCTCCGGCAGCGAAAGACCTGCCGTGACGCGGGTCCACGTCGCGGCGCCGCCTACCTCCAGATTGGCCCCGGGTCCGCTCTGTGTCTTGCCCTGTTCCCGGGTAACCAGCTCCGACAGCTCGCGATGATGTTTCTCGATCGAATCGGCAATGGCTCGGAGCTGTCTGCTACGCTCCGCATCCGCGAGCGCGGACCACGAGGGGAATGCGCTACGCGCAGCCGACACCGCGGCGTTCACATGATCCGTCGTCGCCGCGGGACACGCTGCGACCACGGTACCGTCAGCAGGATTCAGCACGTCGAAAGTTTGCGCAGCCGCCACCCGCCGGCCGGCAATGATGATGTCATAGTGCGGCATGTGAGCTCCCCCCGTGAATTGAAAATTGTCGCATCAGCCGCTTGCTGCCGACCGCCTCATCGCGCCCCTGATTCGAAGCCCTGAGCCCTCCCATCCATTTCACCGATCGCGACCAAAATCTTTCTCCATGGAGGGATATATGAATTTCCACGGAGAGGACTCGGATCCGCGCGGGACGCGCACATGAATTAGCGCCGGCGCGGCGAGCTCGAGCGCTCGTTCCAGGGCGGGCCGCAGCTCTGCGGGATTGTCCACCGCTACCGCATCGACGCCGAAGCTGTCGGCCAGCTTGACGAAGTCGGGATTGATCAGATCGGCGCCGATCACACGGCCGCCGAAACGATTCATCTGGTCGCGCCGGACATTGCCATAGCCGCCATTGTCGAACACCAAAGTGACGAGACCAATCCCGTGTTGCACGGCGGTCGCGAGCTCCGGCATGCCAAACATGAAGCCGCCGTCGCCGGTCACTGATACGACCGGCTTGTCAGGATGCGCGACCTTGACGCCGAGCGCCGTGGGGAAACCGAAGCCCAGTGTCCCCTGAAAGCCGCAGCTGACATAGGTGCGCGGGCGATAGACCGGATAGGCGAAGTTCGAGGTGAAGCCCACCTGAGACAGCTCCTCGACGAAAAACCCGTCTGGCGGTAACACCTTGCGGATCACGTCCAGGTAATCGACTTGTGGCTGAACCTTGCGTGCCTCGACAGCGGCGCGGGCCTTGGCTTCGGCGATGGCGCCGCGGTCGGGATATGGCGTGAAACCGGCGGCGTCCAGCGCCTCCAGCAATGAGTTGACGCCTACTGCCGAATCCGCGACGAGGGGTCCATCGACATCGAGGCGATTCATCTCGGTCGGATCGATATCGATGCGGATCAGCTTGCGGCCTTTCAGGCGGCGCACGAGGGAGGTCGGCGAGGACCAGCGCATAAAGGGAAGCTCGAGGCGCGAACCGATGCCGATCATCAGATCGATCTGGGGCCATAGCCGCAGCGCCGCGACCATGTTGATGCCGAGCGGCTGATCTTCGCCCACCACGCCGCGGCCGCCGCGGAAACCGACAACCGGCGCGCCGATCCGCTCGGCAAGGGCAGCAATCTCTGGGGCGGCGTGCTGAGCGCCACTGCCGGTGAAGATCATTGGACGACGGGCGCCTAGAATCAGCTTGACGCATTCTGCGACCTGGTCCGGGTCCGCCGGCGCTGGCGCTGAGACGCCGGCGCTCAGCGCCGGGCCGATCTCGCTTTCTTCAGCCAGCGTATCCCAGCAGATCGACAGCGCTGCGGGTCCCGGCCGGCCGCTGATTGCGGCGCTGATTGCTTCCTTCATGCGGTGCGGCACTTCCGCCGGCGACTCGATGTGGGCGGCGTAGCGTGTCAGGCGCTCAAGGATGCCGAGCTGGTCGGGCAGCTCGTGAACATGACCCCGCCCCCGACCCTTGAACTGCGTGGGCACTTCTCCAGTGAGGCACAGCATCGGCGAACAAGAGCCGAGCGCGGTGCACATCGCTGCTGTCGTGTTGAGGACTCCAGGACCAGGCACCGCGCAGAAGACGCCCAATTTCCCGGTCGAGCGGGCATAGCCGAACGCCATGTACGCGATACCCTGTTCGTGCCGCGAGCCAACGGTGCGGATGGCGTTGGCGCGCCGCTGTACCGCGTCGAACAGCGGATACGTCTGCACGCCGGGTAAACCAAAGAACGTGTCGACCCCATTGGCGATGAGGGAATCGACGATGGCGTCGGCGGTGCGCATTTTAGGAGGCACAGGCGCTGAGCTCGTCACGGCCTCGGTTACAGTGACTCATAATTTGAGGGTCAGCGACGGGTCGAGACTGCCGGAACAGCAGACGAAGATGGTCTCATTGGCCGCTTTCTCTGCCTCTGTCAAGATCATATCCCGGTGGTCCGCCCTGCCCGCAAGCAGTCGCACCTCGCAGCTTCCACAAACGCCTTCCCTGCACGAGCTCGGCACATGAATGCCTTCCTCGAGCAATCGATCCAGGATCGTCTCTCCTTTACGCACTCGTAGGGTCCGATGGGATTCGGCAAGGATCAGATCGAACTCCCCGTCGACCGTCCCGGCTGAGCCGGTAAAGCATTCAATATGGATAAATTGCCGGGCATGAGTTGCAGTTGCGCGCAGAAAAGCATCCAGCATGCCCGCCGGCCCGCAACAATAGAAGTGTGTGTCGAGACACTTGCCACATACCATCGCATCATAATTTGGCAGCCCCTCCCTGTCGGAAAAGTGCATCGTCACCTTGCCTCGCTCATACGGTCGGGATATCTCCGATAGGAAAGCCGCCCGTGCCGGTTCGCGCGCGCAGTAGTGCAGCTCCCACGACCTTTGATGCCTTTCAAGGAATCTTGCCATCGCGAGAAGCGGGGTGATGCCGATGCCGCCAGCGATCAGGACACTGTGGGAAGCGGATACTTCAAGAGGAAAATGGTTTCGAGGGGGTGAAATCAGCAATCTGCTGCCAACACGAAGATTTTCATGCACCCAGCGCGAGCCCCCGCGACTTCGCGCAGCGCGATCCACCGCCAGATGATATCGATCACGTTCCCAGGAGCAGTTCATGAGCGAATAACTTCGCGTCAGTCCGTTGTCGAGGTGCAGATCGATATGAGCACCTGGGGTAAATGCCGGAAGCAATTCGTCGTCGATTGGACGCAGCTCGTAGGAATTGACGGTATCGGTCTCGCGCTTGACTGAGCCAACGGTAACCACTATCCGCTCGTCGGCTGTCACGACCTGCCCGATTACTCCGCAGCGGTCTCGACGACGTCCCGAACGGGATCAACCCCCGAAGCTCCGGGTTTCCGGGCTGTCGCCTCGCCGCCAAAGCTTCGACGTCGCTCTTCCTCCTTCGTGTCAGCGAAGGCACGGATATCGGTTCCCGCAGGCACGACTTCCGCCAGCGATCGGAGGGAACGGTAGTCGATGTTCCCGGCATTTTCCGGCAGCGGCTTGCCCTCCCTATGAGCCTCTATCCGCCGCAACAATTCACGGCGCAGTCGAACGATGGCCAGATCGCCGCTGCCGAGGAATTCCCTCGTCCGGTCCGGGATCGGGATGCTCTCCGCGACTATATAGTCCTCGAGAATCACCCCCGTGACGCCGGTCCAGCTTTCGCCCCGGCGCATGGCCTCACGGTCCTGCGATCCGACCAGCTTGCCGGCGCGCGAAGCGACAAAATCGTCATCGTCCTCGTCCGTGCCGATCATCAGGAACGCCGGCAACCTCTCGTTTATGTCACCCCGCTCGTCCCAGAAAACGAACCATCCCAGCGTCTTGGTGTTGTTTACCGGCACCACCATGATGACGAACGCGGCTTCAGCGCTCGTAGTCCCGATGTACGCCATTCCCGGAGCCACATACTCGGTCACGCGTAGGTAGGTATTGCCGCCAGGCTGCGCTCGCTCGGCAAAAGACCGAAAGCCATAGGCTTTCGGCTCGAAACTGTATCGGGGAACATCGTTGTTCGCGGACAATTGCATCATTCCTTCCTTGCGCGTGTCCTTGTCATAAACCGTGTCATGATGAAGCAAGGCGATGTGCGACGAGTCGAGCAGCGTCTCGACGTTCTGCAACCAGTTCGAGTAGTTGTATGAAGCGCGTGCCCGCACGTGCCTCGAGGGCAGGTGGGTGAATGCGAAATCGTTGAATTGTGGAGGCGTGCCCTTGCCCAGGTAGACCCATATGATTCCACCGGCCTCCCGAGTGGCATATCCGATGCGGGGTACCCTTGCGCACTGCGCATCTGTCTTCTCCGTCGGCATGTGGATGCAATTGCCATCCGCATTCATTTGCCAACCGTGGAAGATGCAAGTCAGTGTATTGCGTTCGTTGCGGCCCAGAGCGAGCGAGATCCCCCGATGCGGGCACGCCTCGTTCAAAAAGCCAACCGAGCCATCTGTCGTGCGGAAGGCGACGTAGTGCTCGCACAGGATTTCCACTCGGAGCGGTGCGCCATCGCTTTCGAGGGCGGCCGAACGTAATGCGGGAATCCAGTGTTCCTTCCAGTAAGAGTTGAGCGCCGATCCGGGGCTCACATCAGTCAGCAGGCGAGCTTGCTCCGCGGTTAACATTTCGTATTCCTCTGGCTGAGGCAGAGATATCTTAGCTTTAAAGATAATCTATACCTCCCGCAGTCCACTTGCAAGGCTCTTATGTCCAAAACCTCGTCCGAAGCATCCATGCCGACTTTCCCGGAAACCATCGTTGCCGGGTGGGCCCGCGAGCGGCCCGACTTGAAAGACACGGGACTCAGCGTAACCCTCCGATTGAGATCGCTGAGCATGGAAATCGACCACGAGCTTGCAAAAATCGCTGCGAGAGTTGGCGTACAGCTGGAGGATGTCCTTCTCCTTTTCGCGCTACGTAGACGTGGCGCGCCGTACTGCATACGGCCCACCGAGATCTGCGCGATGTTGAACATCACTTCGGGCGCCGCCACCTACCGCATTCAGCGTCTGGTAAACAATGGATTGTGTGAGCGCGATCCCGATCCAGCGGACCGGCGAAGCTATCTGCTGCGAGTAGCTCCCAAGGGAATGCAACTCATCGATCGCGCGGTTGAAGCTGTGGCAGAAGCGAGCGATGTGGCGCTTAAGGCAGCCGGACTCAGCTCCACGCAGCTTACCGCCTTCTTCGGGTTACTCAAGCGCATAGAGGCAGGATGGGAGGTGGTGGTCCCCCCGCAAGAAAACCCCCTTGCACGGCAGGAAATTACCGAGCCCGCGTCCGCCGCCAACTCGAAATAGGCGCCGTTGGCCGGGCATCATCCGCGAATCTTCACCCACACGCGCGAGAATGACTAAAGTCCGCGCCTGCTCGCGTGCACAATCGTGTGATGGCGCTGCTCTTTCTGATCTTGTGTATTCCGGCATACGCGCTTGCTTCGCGGCATCGCCTCGCCAGAGTCGGGGAATCTGCATACAACCGCGCGCGTGAGCCAATCGTCTCGACCGGCAAGCCATGGTGACCGTTTCTGTACAATCCGGCGCGAATGGGGGTGCACGCTCGGGATCGGCCAGCGAGCTGAATTCCCTGCTCGCGATGAACGCCGTCGAGCTGTCCTCGGCAATCCACTCCCGGTCGGTCTCATGCATGGAGGTAATGACCGCGTACATGGATCACATCGAGCGCATCAACCCGAAGGTGAATGCAATCGTGTCGCTGCAGGATCGCTCATGCCTCTTACGTCAAGCGGCCGAGCGTGACGCACAGTTGGCCGGAGGTCGATCGCTAGGCTGGATGCACGGCTTTCCGTATGCGGTCAAGGATACGGCGGATACAAAGGGCATCCGCACGACGCGCGGCTCGCCACTCACCGACCTGATTCCGACCCATGACGCGATTTTTGTGGAGCGCCTTCGTGCAAGTGGGGCAATCCTCATCGGTAAGACGAATACCCCTGAGTTCGGACTGGGATCTCAGACATACAACAGCATATTCGGTACCACGCTCAACGCCTATGATCAGGCGAAGACAGCCGGTGGCAGCAGCGGCGGCGCCGCAGTGGGCCTCGCTCTGCGCATGCTGCCGGTTGCAGACGGCAGCGACATGATGGGCTCGCTGCGCAACCCAGGCGCCTTCAACAACGTTTTCGGCTTCCGTCCGTCATTCGGCCGCGTCCCCTCCAAAAGGGATGTGTCGTCTCTCGATCAGCTGGGCTGCTATGGTGCCATGGGGCGCAGCGTGCCCGACATCGCCATGCTGCTGAGCGTGATGGCGGGCTCGGATGCGCGTGATCCCCGTGCGATCGAGCAGAGCGGGGCGCTGTTCGCGGAATCACTCCTACGCGATGTGCGGGGTGCCCGCCTCGGGTGGCTGGGGGACCTCGGCGGATATCTGCCGATCGAGCCAGGGATTCTCGAGCTCTGCGAGCGCTCCTTCCCGATCTTCGAGGCCTTGGGCTGCGCCGTCGAGCAGCTGCAGCCGAATTTCCCGTCCGAACAGCTCTGGAGCGCTTGGCTCACACTTCGACACTGGCTCGTCGGTGGAGAGCTGGAGCCATTCTACAGGGATCGCGCGAAGCGCGCGCTGCTGAAGCCCGAGGCTCAGTGGGAAATCGAGCGCGCACACGGGTTGAGTGCACTCGACGTTTACCACGCGTCCAAGGTGCGCACGAGCTGGTATCACGCTACTGCGGCGTTATTCGAGAAGTTCGATTATCTGTTGCTGCCGACCGCACAGGTGTTCCCGTTCGATGCCTCCGTGCACTGGCTCAAGAGCATCAATCGCGTCTCCATGGACACCTACCACCGCTGGATGGAGATCGTAGTAGCCGCGAGTCTGCTCTCGCAGCCAGTGCTCAATGTGCCCGTCGGGTTCGGCCTGCAAGGGCTGCC
>Ga0134126_10010840_pt1 | contig 11474 bp, 9 predicted proteins | sample KB31752_FD_96881 | JGI IMG/M metagenome (GOLD analysis project Ga0134126, IMG submission 96881) | Terrestrial soil microbial communities with excess Nitrogen fertilizer from Kellogg Biological Station, Michigan, USA - KB3-175-2 | ecosystem: Environmental > Terrestrial > Soil > Unclassified ... | reverse complement strand
CTCGTGCCGATGCCGACGCCGCCCCGGGCGCCACCTGCCGGGCCCCGCTCGCGGCCAGCCGCATCCGCAGCGCCCGCGCGGCAAGCCCCGCCGGGATGCCGCGAACCGCATCGCCCTGCTCGCCGCCATTCACCACCAGAACGTCGGCGGCCCACGCCCGCGCTGGGCTCTCGCGCAGCGGGCCCGCCGGCAGCACGCGGCCGTTGCCGAGCCCGCGGCCGCCATCGACCACGACGATCTCGCAGTCGCGCCTCATGCGCAGGTGTTGCAATCCATCGTCCGCGAGGATGACCTGCGCCCCGCGCGCGCCCAGCGACCTCGCCGCGGCAACGCGGTCGCTCGCGACGAGGGTCATGCAGCCGGTGTTGCGATGGAGGATCAGCGGCTCGTCGCCGACCTCGCGCCACGAGGAAGCCGAAGTCACCGCGCGCAAGCCCCCCTGCTCCCGTCCGTAGCCGCGGGAGACGAGGCCAACCTCGAGTCCCCGTTGACGCAAACGGTTGGCGAGCCAGACGGTGAGCGGGGTCTTCCCCGTGCCGCCCACGGTCAGATTGCCGACGACGATGACGGGCTTGCCGATGGCGTGTGATCGCAACCAGCCGCGCTCATAGGCCCCGCGCCGCGCGGACATCGCTGCGCGGTAGAGCCAGGAGAGCGGCCGCAACGCCGCGCCGCCGGGCGAATCCTCGTACCAGAGCCTGAGCACCCGTTGGTGCATGCGCCACTCAGTCCGGCTCAGTCCGCAAACTGCAGCCGGTAGAGCTGCGCGTACCGTCCCTCGAGCGCGAGCAGCTCCACATGGGTGCCGCTCTCCACGAGCCTCCCCGCATCCAACACCACGATCCGGTCCGCCTGCTCCACGGTCGAGAGCCGGTGCGCGATCACGAAGGTCGTGCGGTTGCGCACGAGCTGCGCCAGCGCCGCCTGAATGTGGCGCTCGGACTCGGTGTCGAGCGCCGAGGTCGCTTCGTCCAGAATGAGGATCGGAGCGTCCTTGAGCAGCGCGCGCGCGATGGAGATCCGCTGCCGCTGGCCTCCCGACAGCATCACGCCGCGCTCGCCCACCATGGTGTCGAGTCCGGCCGGCAGGCCCGAGACGAACTCCACCACGTGCGCCGCCTGCGCCGCACGCAGCAGGTCGTCTTCCGAGACCTGGCGGCCGAAGGCGATGTTGTTGCGGATGCTGTCGTCGAAGAGCGTGACGTCCTGACTGACGACGGCGATCTGCCGGCGCAGGCTCGCCAGCTCGTACTCGCGGATCTCGCGGCCGTCGATCAGGATCGCCCCCGTGGCGAGGTCATAGAACCGCGGCAGCAGACTGACGAGCGTCGACTTGCCGCTGCCGGAGCGCCCCACGATCGCGAGCGTGGTGCCTGCCGGCACTTCGAGCGACACGTCGCTCAAAGCAGGCGCCTTGCCCTGCGGATAGGCGAACGTCACATTGCGAAACTCCACCTCGCCGCGCGCCCGAGTGGCGACATAGCCGCCGCCTTGGGGCTCACCGGGCTCGTCGATCAGCTCGAACAGGCTTTCCGCCGCGGCGACGCCCTGCTGCAGCGGGTCGGCAACGCTCACCAGCTCGCGCAGCGGCTGCGCGATCATGCTCAACGCGGTGAAGAAGCCGAACAGGTCGCCCGCGCTCATCTGCCCATCGAACGTATCGTGAATGGCGAGCCCGAGCACCAGGGCGCCGCCCAGGGCGGTGACGAGCTGCACCGTGGGATTGGCCAGCCCGCGGGTGAGGATCAGGCGCATGTAGGAGCGGCGGTTGTGCTCGTTGACGCTCTCGAACTGGGCGCGCAGGTGCGGCTGCGCCTCGTAGACCTTCACCAGGCGCGGCGCCTCGAAGCTCTCCTTGGCGATGCGGGTGACATCGCCCATCGAGTCCTGGATCCTGCGCCCATAGCGGCGGAAGTTCCGGTTGACCACCGAGACCAGCCAGGCCGCGAGCGGCCCGGTCCCGAGGGAGATCAGTGCGAGCCGCCAGTTCAGCCAGAAAAGACCGAAGACCATCGCGACGACGGTGAGCGCCGCCCGCACCAGGATCACCACCGAGGTGGTGGAGGCGTTACCGACCTGCTCGCTGTTGTAGGTGAGCTTCGAGAGGAGCGCGCCGGAGGAGGTGCGGTCGAAATAGGCGGCGGGCAGATCGAGCACACTGCGGAAGACTTCGGCGCGAAGCCGCTTGACGATGCTGCGGCCGACGTAGCCCATGCAATAGGTCTGCGTGAAGTTGCCGATGCCGCGGGCGACGAAGATGATCACGAGCGCGACCGGGATCAGGAAGATCATCCGCGGCTCGGGATGCGCGATCCAGTCGCCGAATCGCTTGCCCAGCCAGACGAAGGCCGCCATGGAAGCGGAATAGACTCCGCCCCCCAGGATGCCCAGCGCGAACATGCCCTTGTGCGGCTTCAAATAGCGCAAGAGCCGCCGATAGGTGACCGAGACGCGCACCGGCTCGCGCGGCCGGCGGCCTGCTACGTCGTTCAAGGGCTGCCCGCCCGCTCGTCCCTGACCGTCGCGATGTTGAGGCGCACGAACCCGAGCTGCCCGAGCACGTCCATCGCCGTGACCACCGACTGTTGGGTGGCGCGCCCGTCGGCGCGGATGGTCACGGTCATGCTGCGATCGCCGCCGGCCTGCTTGAGGAGCGCCGCGCGCAGCGTGTCGGCGCTCGAGTTGATGAGCTCCCGCCCGTTGACGAGATAGCTTCCGGCCTCGGTCACCGAGACCACGAGCGGCTCACTCTGCTGGACGGCCGGCGGCACGGCGCCCGCCCGCGGCAGCTCGACGTGCAGCCGCCCCTCGTCCGTGAACCGGCTCGAGAGCATGAAGAAGACGACGAGAAGCAACACCACGTCGATGAGCGAGACGATATTGATCTCCGGCTCCTCGTGGCGGCGCGGCTTGAGGTTCATGCCGGCAGGTCAGGCGGCGGCCGAGCGGCCGGCGCGGGCGCTCGCGGCCTCGACCACATCGGCCATGCGGATAGCCTGCTTTTCCATCTCCATGACGATGCGCTCCACCTTGCCGCGAAGATAGCGGTAGGCGAAGAGGGAGGGAATGGCGACGCACAGGCCGGCGGCGGTGGCCACCAGCGCCTCGGCGATGCCCCCGGAGAGCACGCGCGGATCACCCATGCCGCCCGCCTGGATGGCGTTGAAGGCGCGGATGATGCCGGTGACCGTACCGAGGAGGCCGAGGAGCGGGGAGATGCCGGCAATCGTGCCCAGAGTGTTGAGGAAACGCTCGAGCTCGTAGACCACGTGCCGCCCGGTATCCTCCAGGCGCTCCATCAGGACCTCGCGCGGACGGTGGCGGTTGGCGAGCCCGGCCGCGAGCAGCCTGCCGAGGGGCGAGTTCTGCTCGAGCGCGGCAATGACCTTATCGTTGACCTGGTTGGCCTCGATGAGCTGCCAGACCTTCTGCGGCAGCTCCCGCGGCATGACCCGCCGGTCCTGCAGCGTCCACATCCGCTCCAGCACGATCGCCGCCGCGGTGATCGAGCAGAGAATGATCGGCCACATGAGCGGGCCGCCGGCCCGCACGATTTCCCACATCCAGCGACCCCGGGGGACGGACCCAAGAAAACTGCGACGGCGCATGATACCCGAGAGATCCGGGCGCTCAAGGTGACTTGAGGCGCGTCGATAAAACTTAAGGCGGTGATCCCGCCAGACTGAGACCCGCCCGACGCCACCCCGTCGCCAATCTGGTACAGTCCCGAGTCCGATGCCCCGTCGCATGCTGAAGAAGCTTCTTCCCTCCCCGAGCCGGCTCCAGGGGCACTGGCTCCTGCGGCATTTCGGGGATCGGCTGCTCGACCCCCGCCTCTGGGCGCTCCACCGCCGCGCCATCACCGGAGCCTTCGGCGTCGGCATTGCCATCTGCTTCATCCCTCTGCCGGTACACCTGCTGGTCGCGGTCCTCATCGCCATCACGTGGCGGCTCAACGTGCCGGCGATTTACGGGACGACCCTCCTGGTCAACCCGCTCACCATGGTGCCGATCTACTACGTGGCCTACCGCGTGGGGGCGGTGCTGCTGCGCGTGCCGCCGGAGAGATTCTCCTTCCATTTGGGCTGGGACTGGCTGGGCAGCGGCCTCGGGCCCCTCTGGCAACCGTTCCTTCTCGGCTGCGTAGCCTGTGCCCTGGTTCTCGGCGTGCTCGGTTGGGGCTGTCTGGAGCTCATCTGGCGCTGGAACGTCACGTCCCGGTATAAGACTCGCCACGTCGCAACGGCGGCGTGAGGCGCTCCGAGAGCTTCCCCTTCTCGATTTCGTAGACCCGGTCCATCCGCTCCGCCAGGCGGTGGTCGTGAGTCACCACGACGAGGCTCGTGCCGCGCTCGCGATTGAGCTCCAGCATCAGCTCGAACACCGACTCCGCATTCACGCCGTCGAGGTTACCCGTCGGCTCGTCCGCGAGCACGATCTTGGGTTGTGTCACGAGCGCGCGCGCGACCGCCGCGCGCTGGCGCTCGCCGCCCGAGAGCTGATGCGGCCGGTGCTCGAGGCGTTGCCCGAGGCCGACGCGCTCCAGTAGCTCGCGGGCCGCCTTGCGGGCCTCGCCGACCGGAGCGCGGCGCACGAGGAGCGGCATGGCCACGTTCTCCAGGGCGGAGAACTCCGGCAGCAGGTGATGGAACTGGTAGACGAATCCGAGCGCGCGGTTGCGCAGCTCCCCCCGCTCCTTCTCCGTCAGGCGGTGAATGTCGCGGCCATCGACCCACACCTCACCGCGGGTCGGCCGGTCGAGGCCGCCCAGGATCTGCAGCAGCGTCGTCTTGCCGGAGCCTGACGCACCGACGATCGCCACCCGCTCCGCCACCGCCACGGAGAGCGCGGCGCCCTCGAGCACCTCGAGGACCACCGGCCCCTGGCGGAAGCTCTTCGAGACCTCGCGCGCCTCGAGGACAAAGGTGTCATTGCTCGGCCGCTCGTGGGCCTCACCCCCGCTGTCGCGGGGGCCGACACGCTTGCGCGCGTCGTCATGAATCGTTCCCGACGATTCATTCATGACGCAGCGCCTGCGCCGGAGCCGTGCGGCCGGCGCGCCAGGCCGGATAGACGGTCGCCAACGCGCAGAGGAGGAACGCCACGCCGCAGACGCGCAGCAGGTCGAGCCCCTCCACGTAGGCCGGAAGATCGCTCATGTAATACACCCGCGGATCGAGGAACTGAGTATGCAACAGCCGCTCGAGACCGCCGACGAGCGCCTGCAGGTTGTGGGAGACGAGGATGCCGAGCGCCGCGCCGAGCAGCGTCCCGGCGAGGCCGATGATGATCCCCTGGACCGCGAAGATGACGAGCACGTTGCGCGGCCCCGCGCCGAAGGTGCGCAGGATCGCGATGTCCGTCTGCTTCTCCTTCACGATCATGACCAGCGTCGCGACGATGTTGAAGGCCGCCACCGCGACGATCATCGACAGCACGACGAACATCATCGACTTTTCCGACTGGATGGAGCGAAAGAGGTTGGCATGGGTCTGCGTCCAGTCGCTGACATAGTAGCCCGCCCCGCCGAGGTCGTACGCGACCCGCCGCACCACTTTCGGCGCCTGCCAGGGATCGTCGAGCGAAAGACGCAAGCCGGTGACCTCACCCGGCGCGAGGCCGAAGAGCCGCGCCGCATCCGCGAGGCTCACGAGCGCGAGCTGCCGGTCGTACTCGTACATGCCGGAGTGGAAGAGGCCCGCCACCTGGAACCGGCGCATGCGCGGCATCACCCCGGTCGGCGTCGCCACCCCTTGCGGCGCAATCAACACGACCGAGTCCCCGACATGGACGTGCAGCGCCTGCGCCAGCGCATCGCCCAGGATGACCCGATACCCGCCGGGCTGCAGGTCGGCCAGGCTGCCGGCAGTCAGCTTCTGCGCGAGTCCCGTCGCCCGCCGCTCCTCCCGCGGCAAAATGCCTCGCACCGAAGCACCGGTGATGGCCTGCCCGTGCGTCAGCATGCCCTGCTCCTCGACGTAGGGCACCGCGAGGCGCACACCGCTCTCACGCTCCAGCCGCTTCTGCACCGCCTGCCAGTCGGGGATCCTTCCCTGCAGGCCCATGATGGTCGCATCCGATGTAACGCTGAGAATGCGAGTGCGCAGCTCCCGCCCGAAGCCGTTCATCACCGAGAGAACGACGATGAGCGTGGCGACTCCGAGCGCGAGCCCGCAAACGGACATGAGCGACACGAACGACACGAACCCGCGCCGATGCGTCGAGCGCAGATATCGGGTGCCAACCAGCCATTCGTACGGAGAGGCCATGACCCGCTACTCGTAGCGCAGCGCTTCGGCCGGCGCCGTGCGTGCCGCCCGGACCGCCGGGTAGACGGTGGCCGCGGCCGTGAGGAGGAGCGCCGCCACGCTGATCGTCACCACGTTGCTCCATTTGACGATGGAGGGAACGTTGGAGATGTAATAGATGCTGGAGCTGAAGAACTGGAAGCCGAAGGTGTTCTGCAGGAAGGGCACGATGGTGTCGATGTTCAAGGCCAGCGCGAGCCCCAGCGCCACCCCGAGCGCGACTCCCAGCCAGCCGATGACCAGGCCCTGGGTGAGAAAGACCCCCAGCACGCGCCGCGGCGAGGCGCCGAAAGTCCGCAGGATCGCGATATCCGTGCGCTTGTCGGTGACCACCATGACCAGCATCGCCACGATGTTGAATGCCGCCACCGCCACGATGAGCAGCAGAATGAGCGACATCATGGTCTTCTCGATGTGGATCGCGCGGAAGTAATCGGCGTTGTCCTGCGTCCAGTCGATGACCTGAAACCCTGCGGGGAGCCGCGCGCGCACGCCGGCGGAGAGCGCGGGCGCATCCAGCGCATTCCGATAGCGGATCCGCAGGCCCTGGTCTCCCAGGGCGGCGGGCCCGAGCGCGCGCACGTCGTCGATGTCGGCGAACACCAGACTCGCGTCGCTGTCCGACAGGCCGACTTCAAACACACCCGCCACCTTGAACCGCCGCAGCTTGGGCGTCGGCACGCCTCCCGCGGCGACGGTGGGGATGAGAAGCGTCAGCGAATCCCCGGGGCCGAGCCCGAGCTCCTCGGCAATCACTTCCCCGATGATGACCTTGTCCGAGCCGGCCGTGAGGTCCGACAACCTGCCCTGGGTGATCGCGCCGGCGAGACGCGTGACGGAGGGCTCCGCTTGCGGGTCGATCCCCCGCAGCTGCACCGGCAGCATCTCGGGGGTGCGCACGGCGAGCGCCTGGAGCTGCGCGTAGGGTGCGACACCGACCACTCCCGGTGCGCCGCGGATCGCACGGGCCGCCAGGCGCCACTGTGCGGAATCCGGCGCCGCCGCGGCGCTTTGCGTGTCCGCCGGCACGACGCGCGCATCGGCATCCAGAGAAAGGAGCCGCTGCCGCAGGTCGCCCTCGAAGCCGTTCATCACCGAGAGAATGACGATGAGCGCAGCGACGCCCACGCAGACGCCCGCGAGAGAGGTCCAGGTGATGAAGGAGACGAAGAACTTGTGGGAGCGGGCGCGGACGTAGCGCAGCCCCACGAAGAGCGACAGCGGATGGAACATCCCGGTCATTTAACCATATCGGCCCCGCGGGCCGCCGGAGCTTGATGGGCTTCACAGATCGGCGACGACCCCGGAGCTCGCGGCTTTGACAGATTCCCGGCGGGTGTATAGTCACGCCGGATCGGTGGAGGTTCCGTATGCGCTCGGGAAAACTGCTGGTACTGCTGATCGGCTGCGCCCTCGCCGGGGGTGCGGCGGCCGAGACCGTGGTGGTGGGCGGACACGTGCAGATCGAGCAGTCCTCGGTCGCGCGGCCGGGGCGTGGGACCACCATGAGTCAAGTGAAAGCGAAATTCGGGGCGCCGGCGAAAGAATACCCCGCCGTCGGCAAGCCGCCGATCACCCGCTGGGACTATCCCGCCTTCTCGGTCTTCTTCGAGTACAACCGGGTCGTGGAATCGGTGGTGCACGGCTAGCCACCCGCCGCCCTTAGCGGCGGATGCTGTGATACCCTTGGGATTTGACAGAATAATCCCCTGGGGATCAGCCAATTGTCCGTCGATGAGTCTCTAAAGACCCGCATCGAGGAACTGGTGCGAGCCGGCGCGGTGCGCCGCAAGCTCGCGGCAGCGCAGCTCGAAGCGGAGATCCGGCGCCGTGAGGAAGTCCTGCGCCGCACATTTCGCCGCTACCTCTCCCCGCGCCTCGCCGACAAGATCCTGGAGGACGCGCAGCTGCGCGACACGCTGCTGTCGACCGAGGACCTGCGCGCTCACGCCGTGGTGCTCTTCGCCGACCTGCGCGGCTTCACGACCATCTCGGAGCGGCTCGAGCCGAGCCAGGTGGTGCCGCTCCTCAACGAATACTTCTCACTGCTCACGGAGATCACGTTCCGTCACGACGGCACGGTCTTCCACATGGCCGGCGACTGTCTGATGCTCGGCTTCGGGGTACCCCTCGAGCAGTCGGACTGCCCGGGCCGTGCTGTGCGCGCGGCACAGGAGATGCTGGAAAGCTTCAAGGGCCTGGCGCACTCGTGGAAGGACCGGTACGGAGTCGACGCCGGGCTCGGCATCGGCATCAACGAGGGCGATGTGGTCGCGGGCAATATCGGATCCAGCTCGTACATGAGCTACACCCTCATCGGCGATACGGTGAACGTCGCCGCGCGGCTCTGCCAGCGGGCGCGCGCCGGTGAGATGCTCTTCTCGCGCTCGTTCAAACAATCGCTCGACGCGCTCGGACTGGACATCGGCGCCACGCCGCTGCCGCCGATGCAAGTGCGGGGCCGCACCGGCTCGATCGACATCTTTTGCGTGCCCGTCGAGGAACGCATGCAGGTTACGGAAATCCCCGTCGCGATTTGAGAGTCCTCAATCCGCCCGTTCCGAGCGCCGCGCGCCGGCATCTGCGTTGGCACCAGCTCCACGGCAGCGCCTCGGCTCTGGCGCTCGCCGAGGCGACGCACTCGGACCAACGGTTGTACGTCGTTGTGGCCGACGCGGCCCGCGAGCTCGATCGTCTCGCGGCGGAGCTGCGTTTCTTCGCCGGCGACCGCCTGACGCTGCTCGCCTTCCCCGACTGGGAAGTGCTGCCCTACGACCTCTTCTCGCCCCATCCTGACATCATCTCCGAGCGGCTGCGCACGCTATTCGAGCTGCCACAGACCCGACACGGATGTCTGATCGTCGCGGCGGACACGCTGATGCAGCGGCTGCCTCCGAAGCAGTACGTGCAAAGCCGCGCGTTCGAGCTCACGCGCGGCCAGCCGCTCGAGCTCGAGCCCTTCCGCCAGAGACTGACGGATGCCGGATATGCGAGCGTCAGTCAGGTCACGAGCCCCGGCGAGTTCGCGGTGCGCGGCTCGCTCTTCGATGTCTTCCCGATGGGCGGCGCGGCGCCGCTGCGCATCGATCTTTTCGATGAGGAGATCGAGGCGATCCGCCGCTTCGATCCGGACTCGCAGCGCTCGCTCGACGCGCTCGAGAGCGTGCGCCTGCTGCCCGCGCGCGAGATGCCGCTCGATGCCGATGCCGTGCGGGAGTTCCGCCGGCGTTTCCGCACCCGCTTCGAGGGCGACCCGAGTCGGACCACCATTTACCGCAGCGTCAGCGAGGGCCTCGCGCCGGCCGGCATCGAGTTCTACCTGCCGCTCTTCTTCGAGCAGACATCGACGCTGCTCGACTACCTGCCTGCCAACGCGGTCATCGTGCGTGATGCCGCGCTGCCCACCGCCCTTGCGAAAGCCTGGAGCGGCATCGGGACCCGCTACGAGGACCGCCGGCACGACATCGAGCGGCCGGTGCTCGCACCGGCGGAGCTGTTCATCGAGCCGCGGGAGCTCGAGGGCAGGCTCGAAGGCTTCTCCTCGATCACGCTCGAGGCCTTCGAGGCCGACACCACGCTCGGAGGCGCAGCCGAGAACGTGCGCAATTTCCCGACCCTCGCGCCGCGCGAGCTGCGCGCCGACCCGCGGGCGGAGGAGCCGCTCGCCGCCTTCGACCGCTTCCTCGCGGATTTCGCCGGCCGCGTGCTCATTGCGGCTGAATCCCCCGGCAGGCGTGAAGTCCTGTATGACCTGCTCCGCGGTCACGGCCACTCCGTGGATACGGTCCAAGGCTGGGAGGCGTTTGCGGATGGCAGCTCGGCGCTCGCGCTCACCGTGGCGGCGGACCTCGGCGGCCTGACACTGTCGCAGCCGCGGATCGCGATCATCTCCGAAGCCCAGCTCTTTGGCGCACGCGCCCGGCAGGAGCGCCAGCGAAAGCGCGCGGCGGTCGATCCCGAAGCCATCCTCCGGGACCTGCAGGACCTCAATCCGGGAGCGCCGGTGGTACACGAGGAATACGGCGTCGGCCGTTATGTCGGCCTGCAGGCGATGGAGGTCGCGGGACAGCCCGGAGAGTTCCTGGTCCTGGAGTACCTCGACGGCGATCGCGTCTACGTGCCGGTACACGCGCTCCACCTCGTCACCCGCTACACCGGCGCCGCACCCGAGAGCGCACCGCTCCACAAGCTGGGCACCGACCAGTGGGCGAAAGCGCGCAAACGCGCCGCCGACCAGATCCGCGACGTCGCCGCCGAGCTCCTCGACCTCTATGCGCGGCGCAAGGCGCAGAAGGGCTTGAAGCTCGCCCTGAACGAAGGCGACTACCAGACATTCGCCGACGCCTTCCCCTTCGATGAGACCGAGGATCAGGCCGAGGCCATCCGCAAAGTGCTCGCCGATCTGCAGAGCGACCGCCCGATGGACCGGATCGTCTGCGGCGATGTCGGCTTCGGCAAGACGGAGGTGGCGATGCGCGCAGCCTTTGCCGCGACGCAAGCCGGCAAGCAGGTCGCGGTGCTCGCGCCGACCACCCTGTTGGTCCAGCAGCACCTTGCCAACTTCCGCGACCGCTTCGCCGACTGGCCGGTGCGGATCGAGGGCCTGTCACGGTTCCGCAACGCCAAGGAGACACTGGCCACCCTCGAGGGCATCGAGCGCGGCTCTGTCGATATCGTCGTCGCCACTCACAGGCTGCTGCACGCGCACGCGCGATTCAAGGACCTGGGCCTGCTGATCGTCGACGAGGAGCATCGCTTCGGGGTGCGCGACAAGGAGCGCCTGCAGGCCCTGCGCGCCAACGTGCACGTGTTGACGCTTACCGCGACTCCGATTCCTCGCACGCTCAACATGGCGCTCGGCGGACTGCGCGACCTGTCGCTCATCACCACGCCGCCGGCGGAGCGGCTGGCGATCAAGACGTTCGTCGTCGAATGGCACGGCGCCACGCTGCGGGAAGCGGTGCTGCGCGAGCTGCGCCGCGGCGGCCAGATCTACTTCGTGCACAACGAGATCCGCACGATCGACAAGATCGCCGCCGAGGTACAGGGCCTCGTGCCGGAGGCCAGCGTCAGGATCGGTCACGGGCAGATGCGCGAACGCGAGCTCGAGCAGCTCATGGTCGACTTCTATCACCGCCGCTTCGACCTGCTCCTCTGCACCACCAT
>Ga0134126_10010839_pt1 | contig 11474 bp, 7 predicted proteins | sample KB31752_FD_96881 | JGI IMG/M metagenome (GOLD analysis project Ga0134126, IMG submission 96881) | Terrestrial soil microbial communities with excess Nitrogen fertilizer from Kellogg Biological Station, Michigan, USA - KB3-175-2 | ecosystem: Environmental > Terrestrial > Soil > Unclassified ... | reverse complement strand
TGGCGCGCGCGCTCGCATTCGCGCACGATCGGGGCGTCGTGCACCGCGACATCAAGCCGGCAAACATCCTCCTGGCCGGTGGATCGGCGATGGTGACCGACTTCGGTGTCGCCAAGGCGCTCTCGTCTGCACGTCGCACAGACCCGGGCGCGGCGGCGCGCGGTTTGACGACCGACGGCACGTCCATCGGGACGCTCCTCTACATGGCGCCGGAGCAGGCAGCCGCGGATCCGGACATCGATGGCCGCGCCGACATCTATTCGCTCGGCGTCACCGCCTACGAAATGCTGACCGGCGCACCGCCATTCGCGGGTCTCTCTGCGCGTGCCATGCTCGCCGCAAGGATGAGTACGCTTCCCCCCGCGATCTCGACCGTGCGCTCGGACGTTCCGCCCGAGCTGAATGATCTGATCATGCGGTGTCTCGCGACCGATCCCGCAGATCGACCGACAACCGCGCAGGAACTCGTGGACGCCCTCGAACAAGCTGGCGTAGTGAGCGGCGAGTTCATCAAGGCGGCGCGGCCCCAGCTGCGCCGGCGCGGCTTGGCGGGCATCGCCGCCGGGCTCGCCCTCATTGCCATCGTCGGCGCCGGCGTGGCGACCAGCCGCAGCCACGCGGGCACAAGCGCGAGCTTCCGTGCGGCTGCCATGGCGACGCCGCTGGGCGAGATCGCGGTGGTCCCGTTCGTCGATCTGGGCTCCGACGCGGCCGATTCGAGCGTGGCGATCGGAATAACCAATGCGGTCGCCGACAACCTTACGAAATCCGCGCACATCAAGGTGATCTCGCCGACAGCGTCCGCGGCGCTCGTCCGCGACCTTCGCGCCGGCACCACGTCGGCCGGTAAGACGCCGCCCAAGCTGCTGCTGGAAGGAACTGTGCAGCGCGAAGGATCCAAGCTGCGGGTGACCGCGCGCTTGAGCAACGCGTCGGATGGTGTGATGCGCTGGGCCGATGTGTACGATCGAGACGGTCGCGATCTCTTCAAAGTGACGGACGACATCGCGGCCGCGATCGTCGCGTCGATCAAGCACCCGTCCGCATAACACTGCCGCCACCGCACTTCCCGAGCGGAAGTTGATCACTTACAAATGTTGATGAATTCTTAGCGTCGGTGATCGAAGATCGCCGGCTCGCTGGCGCGTGCGCTGCCAGAGCGACGTTTGCAATGGAGCGGTGTACGGTTTCTTACCAATTCTTATCTAATCTGTCGCGCTTCGGGTGCAGCAAGAGACCCTGTTCACACGTACCGATTCGATGCCTCTTTCACGCCAATTGCGCACTTCCGCTCTTTTCATCATGACTCTCTGTCTCGGTGCGTGCGCGTATGGACCGCCGAGTGTGAACGGCGTTCCCGGAGCACCTGCCTCCCCGAGCACGACCTGGACGAGGCCGAGTCACGGGCTCGCTCCCGAGCCAACACAGATGGTTTCTGCACTTCCTCCCGACATTCTCGAGCGCGCAACCCGGCTCACGTTGGGCGATGTAATCGACGTTGCGTTGCGTAACAATCCCGTGACGCGTGTGTCATGGGCGCAGGCGCGGGCAGCTGCGGCGGAATACGGATCGACCCGCGGATCATATCTTCCGACAATCACCGGTTCCGCGACGGTCTCCAGAACCAAATCCGTGCCTGTCAACGGCGGCACCTCGATTGAGCGTACCGAGGTGAACCCAGCCGTCAATCTGAGTTATCTGCTGCTCGACTTCGGCGGCCGAAGCGGAACGATCGACGAAGCGCGACAGAATCTGTTCGCCGCCGATCTCACACATAACGCCACGATTCAGAACGTGGTTTTGCAGGTGGAGACCGCATACTTCACCTACATGGCCAACAACGCGCTGCTCGGCGCCGAGCGCTCGGCGATCGCTGAAGCACAGGCCAATCTGTCTTCGGCTCAACAGCGCGACAGCGTTGGTCTTGCGACTATTGCCGACGTGCTTCAGGCCAGAACCGCGCTGTCCCAGGAGCAGCTGAATCTGGAATCGATTCAGGGCAGCCTGCAGACGGCACGCGGAAATCTCGCCGCGGCAATGGGCATTCCGGCGAACGTGTCGTACGATCTCGGGCCGTTGTCTGGCGCCGTTCCCGTGCGCGCGGTGTCGGTGACGGTGGACAGCCTCATCGCGGACGCGCTTGCGCGGCGCCCCGATCTGGCGGCGGCGCGCGCACAGGCCGCGGCTGCTTCGGCGGAGATCAGAGTTGTGAAATCCGCCGCATTGCCGGCACTCACGTTCGGAACCAACGCGGGCAGGACTTACGCAGACCCGGGCAAGTACGGCGGCGGCTCGTACGGACTCACGCTCGGTCTGTCGGTGCCCATCTTCAGCGGGTTCTCGCAGCAGTACAACATCGTCGCTGCGCGGGCGCGCGCCGATGCGGCGACGGCTCAGGCCGACATCCTGCGCCAGGAAGTGACGACGCAGGTGTTCACGTCGTACTACGGGCTCCAGACAGCAGGACAGAGAGTGATCACTGCTGATGCACTGCTCGCCAGTGCAGAGCAGTCCGAGCAGGTTGCGGCAGGACGGTATCGGGAGGGAGTCGGCAGCATCATCGACTTGCTCACGGCTCAGTCCGCTCTGGCCAATGCGCGCGCGCAGCAGGTCCAGTCGCGCTGGCAGTGGTACACCGCGCTCGCACAACTCGCGCACGATGCCGGAGTACTCGGTACGCGCGGCGAGACTCCATTTCCATTCGTGCCGAGCTCCGACACGACTCCCACGCCGCAGACCGTCCAGCATCCATGAGTTATAGACAGAAGTCGTCATACACAGTTCTTGTAATCGTTGCGCTGGCGGCAGGTTGTGCGAAGGAGAAACCGCAGAAGCAGCCCAAGGTGCCGGTGATCGTCGCTACAGCGCGGAGGACCGCGGTGCCTTACACGCTCACCACCAACGGTGTCGTCGAGCCGCTGCAGACGGCAGCCGTCGAAGCGCAGGTTGGTGGTATTCTGACGCGTGTCGCGTTCAAGGAAGGTCAGGACGTAAAGGCCGGTGACGTGCTTTTTCAGATCGATGCGCGACCCTACGTCGCCGCGCTGGATCAGGCTCGTGGGCAGCTTGCGCGCGATCAGGCACAGGCCGCGAGTGCCGCACGTGATTCGGTACGGTATTCGGCGCTGGTACAGAAAGACTACGTAACACGCTCGCAAGCCGATCAGATTGTCGCGACCGCGGCATCGGCTGCGGCGACCGTTGATGCCGATCGCGCGGCGGTCGAGCGCGCGCAGGTGGATGTGTCGAACTCCACGATTCGCGCGCCGATTTCAGGACGCACCGGAGCATTGCTCGTGCGTCAGGGCAATCTGGTGAAGGCGAATGCGTCGACACCGATGGTGGTTATAAATCAGATCGAGCCGATTCTGGTGCGATTCTCGGTGCCGCAGGGAGACCTGCCGGACATTCAGCGCTACTTCGGTGCTGGCAAGCCGCTGGCCGTGCAGGCACTCGCTTCCGAGGGCCCGGGATCGACGCTCGATGGTACTCTCGCGTTCGTGGACAATACCGTCGATTCGACGACTGGTACTGTCCTGCTCAAGGCCAAGTTCGAGAACAGCAAGGCGACACTCTGGCCGGGCCAGTTCGTGGATGTATCGCTCCGTCTGTACATCGATCCGAACGCGCTGACCGTTCCATCCGCAGCGGTCCTCACGGGGCAGAACGGACCGTATGTGTTTACGGTGGACAACGGCGGTAACGCACATCAACAGCCGGTGCAGGTCGTCAGAACCGCGGACACGCTCTCGGTGATCGGCACGGGCCTCAAGGAAGGCGACCGTGTGATAACGGACGGCCAGTCACGCCTCGTCGCAGGCTCCAAGGTCGTCATACGACCGGCCAGCGCCGCTGGCGCGACTCCAACAATTGGAGATTCCGGCGCGGCCGGGGGAACGCCTTCGGGCGCGTCGTCCGGAACGCCTTATGGAGCGGCATCCGGGACGCCATCAGCATCTCCATCGGGATCGCCATCGGGATCGCCATCGACTACCCCGCGTCCGGCCGGAACTGGTGGCCGAGGAAGCGGTACCAGCACTCCGGGGCACGGACAATGACCGCATTATTCATTCGGCGGCCGATCATGACGACTCTCGTCATGATCGCCATTCTGTTTTTTGGTGTCGTTTCGTATCAACGACTTCCGGTAAGCGACCTGCCATCGGTCGACTTCCCGACCATCAGCGTGAACGCGAATCTCCCCGGCGCAAGTCCGGAGACGATGGCGTCTTCCGTCGCGACACCACTCGAGAAGCAATTCTCCACGATCGCCGGCATCGACAACATGACGTCGACGAGCCAGCTAGGATCGACGTCCATAACGATTCAGTTCACGCTGGATCGCGACATCGACGCCGCCGCGCAGGACGTGAACGCCGCAATTTCGCAAACGCTGCGCAGGCTGCCGCTCGGCATTCTGCCTCCGTCGTATCGAAAGGTGAATCCTGCCGATTCGCCGATCCTGTATCTCGCGCTCACGTCCAACACGATGCCGCTGTCCCAGCTCGATGAGTACGGCGAGACTGTGATGGCGCAGCAAATCTCGATGACGCCCGGCATCGCGCAGGTCGTCGTATACGGTGCGCAGAAGTACGCGGTTCGTGTCCAGCTCGATCCCACGTCGCTGGCAAATCGCGGAATCGGAATCGAAGAGGTTGCCACCGCGATCAATGCGCAGAACGTGAGCATGCCGACCGGCACGCTGTGGGGTCCCAACCGCGCGCTCACGGTCGAAACGAATGGCCAGCTGCAGAATGCTGCGCAGTTTCGTCAGATCGTAGTTGCGTACCGCGACGGCGCGCCAGTGCACCTCAGCGAGCTGGGCCGCGTTCTGGACGACGTCGAGAACAACAAGACCGCCAGCTGGTACAACGGCGAGCGCGCGGTCGTTCTCGCCGTCCAGCGCCAGCCAGGGACCAACACGGTCGCGGTCGCGCAGGGCGTCAAGGATCTGCTCGCGACCCTGCGCACGCAGATTCCGGCGAGCGTCAACGTAAACATTCTCTACGACCGCTCTGCGTCGATCGAGGCGTCGGTCGACGACGTGAAGTCGACACTCGTGCTCACGCTGTTCCTCGTGATCATGGTGATCTTCCTGTTTCTGCGAAACATCTCGGCGACCGTGATTCCGAGCCTTGCGCTACCGATGTCGCTCGTCGGAACGTTCGCGGTGATGTACCTGCTCGGCTACTCGCTGGACAATCTGTCGCTGATGGCGCTCACGCTCGCCGTCGGATTCGTCGTGGACGATGCGATCGTGATGCTCGAGAACATCGTTCGACACATGGAGATGGGAAAGACGCCGTTGCAGGCGGCGTTCGACGGTTCCGCCGAGATCGGCTTTACGATCATGTCGATGACGCTGTCGCTCACGGCGGTGTTCATTCCCCTGCTTTTCATGGGCGGCATCGTCGGCCGTCTGTTCCACGAATTCGCGGTGACGATTGGCGCTGCAATCCTCGTGTCGGGCTTCGTCTCGCTCACGCTGACACCGATGTTGTCGAGCCGGTTTCTCAAGCCGCCATCGCACGAGCACGGGCGCATGTTCAACGCGACGGAGCGAGCGTACGAAAAACTCGCGGGTGGCTACACCGACAGCCTGGGCTGGGTGATGCGCCACCGCTTCGGCGCTCTGATATTCTCGCTCTTGATATTGGTCGCTACCGGTGTGCTGGCCAAGGTCGTTCCAACCGGGTTCATCCCGACGCAGGACACCGGCCAGATCAGCGCGACGACCGAAGCTGCGCAGGGAACATCGTACGCCGACATGGTCACGCACGAAAAGCAGATCGCAGATATCGTCGCCAAGGACACCAACGTTGCGGCATACATGTCGTCGGTAGGATCCGGCGGTGGCAGCGGCAATCAGGGTCGCATTCTGCTCAGCCTCAAGCCTTTCGGACACCGGCTGAGTGCCGACGAGATCGTTAATGAGCTCCGTCCCAAGCTCACCGGAGTGCCCGGCATGAACGTATTCATGCAGGTGCCACCGGCCATTCAAATCGGGTCTCGTTCCGCGAAGAGCCTGTATCAGTACACGATGCAGGGTCCCGACATTGCCGCGCTCGATTCCGCCGCGGTCAAGATGGAAACGCGCATGCGCGGCCTTCCGCAGCTACAGGATGTGACGAGCGACCTGCAGATCGCCAATCCGCAGGTGGATGTCAACATAGACCGCGATCACGCATCGGCGCTCGGAGTCACCGCGCAGGACATAGAAACCGCGCTGAACGACGCGTACGGCTCGCGCCAGATCTCCAACATCTACACGCCGAACAACGAGTACTTCGTCATCATGGAGTTGCTGCCACAGTTCCAGCAGGATATATCGGCGCTTCGCATGCTGTACGTACAATCATCGGCGACTCATACGCTCGTTCCGTTGAGCAGCGTCGCGACGCTCTCCCAGACTGTCGGTCCGCTCGCCATAAACCACTCTGGTCAGCTGCCGTCGGTTACGATCTCGTTCAACACGCGCCCGGGTTCCGCGCTGGGCGAGGCCACGACGGCGATTCAGAACGCCGCCGCGACGACGCTTCCGCCCGGCATAACGACCAGCTTCTCGGGTACCGCCCAGGCCTTCCAGCAGAGCCAGCAGGGTCTCGTCGCACTTCTCATCCTGGCGATCTTCGTGATCTACATGGTGCTTGGAATTCTGTACGAGAGTTTCATCCATCCGCTCACGATTCTGACCGGCTTGCCGTTCGCCGCCTTCGGGGCGCTGCTGTCGCTGTACGTCTTCCACCTGCCGCTCGACGTGTACGGGTTCGTCGGATTGATTCTGCTCGTGGGTATAGTGAAGAAGAACGCTATCATGATGATCGACTTCGCGATCGAAGCCGAGCGGAACGAGCACAAGTCGCCGGCGGACGCGATCGTCGAAGCGGCCGGGGTACGGTTCCGTCCGATCATGATGACGTCGATGGCTGCGCTCATGGCGACGCTTCCGATCGCGCTCGGTACCGGCGCCGGTGCCGAGTCCAGACGCCCACTCGGCATCGCGGTTGTGGGTGGCCTGGCCTTCTCGCAGCTCGTCACGCTGTACGTCACACCGGTGTTCTACACCTACTTCGACGAGCTCCCCGGCAGGATCCGTCAGATGGCGCACAGCGTTACGTCGAGAATACGTGGCACGCGTGGCGTGCCCGCGCCCCGAACGGCACGCCCGGAATAGTGATATAATCGTGACTGGCGCGACGCCTCTGCGTCGCGCCAGTCACCTTACACTGAATTGACATGCCGCGAATCGTATTGCTGCTTGGCGCCGTCGCGTGCGCGTCGGCGAGTGTTGCCGCGCAATCGTCTCCCGTGACTCATACCCTGATGCCGAGCCCCACGACGGTTGCATGGGGTTACTACGACGCAGCGGCCAAACCTGTACTGCACATCAACTCCGGCGATCAGATCGTCGTCGGGACTCTGCTCACGTCGAGCCCCAAGCGACTCGAAGGCGCGGGCGTCAAGCCGGCAGACGTGGAACAGTCGCTGCGCGACATCTATGACAAGGTTACCGACAAGGGACCCGGCGGGCACATTCTCACAGGTCCGATCTATGTGAATGGCGCCGATTCCGGCGACGTCCTCGAGGTGCGCATAAAAAAGATCGATCTCGCGATACCGTACGCGTACAACGCGTTCGGCGGCAAGAGCGGCTTTCTGCCAGAGGATTTCGGCTACTCCAGAATGCGTATCATTCCGCTCGACAAGCACAGGATGCTCGCGCACTTCGCCGACGGCATCGACATCCCGCTGCGACCGTTCTTCGGAAGCATAGGTGACGCACCAGATCCCGCACTCGGCAGGGTGAACAGTGCGCCGCCGGGAATGCACGCAGGCAATCTCGACAACAAGGAGCTGGTTGCCGGGACCACATTGTACATACCGGTCCACACCGCCGGTGCGCTGCTCGAGATCGGCGACGGCCACGCCGGGCAGGGAAACGGCGAGGTCGATATCACCGCACTCGAAACGTCGCTCGTCGGAACCTTTCAGGTGATCGTACGGAAGGACATGCACCTCACGTGGCCGCGCGCCGAGACGCCGACTCACTGGATCGCAATGGGAACGGACAAGGATCTCGTTACCGCTACCAAGACAGCGATCCGGCAGGCCATCGAATTTCTCATGAGCCGCGGTCTCAGCAAGGACGACGCGTACATGCTCGTGAGCGTCGCCTGCGACGTGGATGATACTCAACTCGTCGACGGTAACGTCGGCGTTCACGTGATGATCCCCAAGTCGATCTTCACGAAGGAGACGGCCACCGCGAAGAGGTAGCGCGTGGCTTGACGTGAGAGATCTCGTGATTCCCGCGAAAGCGGGAATCACGACGGGTCGCCGGATCCCACGGCGGAATGCATCCGCCTCCGCCGGCAATTCGTTTAAATTCCCTGCCGTAAGAGGATTGCGGGCGGGTAGCTCAGTTGGTTAGAGCAGGAGCCTTTTAAGCTTCAGGTCGTGGGTTCGATTCCCACCCCGCTCATTGCCGTTAGCCGTACTCCGGAGCGCGCCGGCGTTTTCGTCCTTGCCATGGATGCTCCGGTCTCGTAACGTCATTCCTCCATGAACGACACCGGCGGCCTCGACTCGGATCTACCCCAGCTTCCCGACCCCGGTGGCTCCGCGATTTCGGAGCGCGTGGACCATGTCAACGAGCTGGTCCGACATCTGTGGAACGCCCTCCATGGGCTCAATCACACGCCGCCGGAAGACACGCGCGACGAAGTCTCCGCCGCCCGCATCATGGTCCGGGATCTCAAGCGCGAGATCATGGAAAGCATCGAGCGCCTTCCCGCCGACTATGCCCGCGTTTATAACTCCGCCGTCATCGCCATCTATTCCCTACTGCGATAGGATTGTGCCTCGCCACGGGCCACGCGACCGCTCGCGTCTCGACATCCCCGCCGGCTGACGGTTTGCGGATTGTACTGGCGCCGCGGCGGTCTCGTACATATCGTGGGTTCCTCCCGTCCCACCTGTCAGCACCTCCAGCGGCGAGGCTGAGATGAGTACCAGTGGTCTGCCTTCGTCCAAGGCCGGTTGCCACCACAGACGTAGTGATGCATTCCTAGCCGGATGCACGCTCGCGCTCGCCCTCGCCCTTGCCGTCGCTTTTCCCGGGGCAGCTGGGGCCCAGCAACCCCTTGTCGCACCGTCGACGCAGCCGCCAGCAGGGGGAATCGTTTCAAGACCGTCATCCGTCCGCGGCCTGGTTCGCGATTCGGCCGACGCGCCGATTCCATTTGCAACCGTCGTCTGGGGCGAGGCGCGGCAGGTCATCACAACGAGCGATTCGGGTGCCTTCGCGCTCACTGACATACCACCTGGCAAAACGCGATTCACCGTTCGTCGCCTCGGCTATCTTCCGGTCGATTTCGACCTCGTCCTCAAGCCCGGCACTCTCAAGCCAGTGGTCGTGCATCTGGTGCCCGCCGCTCCCTCGCTAACCACGGTCGACGTGCATGCGCACGCAGCGCGCGGCGACGACACGTACCGCGACGACCGATTCGCCGCAACCGGCTTCTTCGACAGGAAGGCGCATCTGACCGGCTACTTCATTTCACCCGAGGAGGTCGAGCGCCGCCACCCCGCGTACGTGAGCGACCTCCTGTACGCCGTTCCTGGAGTGATGCTGGTCGGTCGCCCGCACACATCTTCCGCACATTACATCTCGACGACCGACCACTGCCGGCTGGAACTATACCTGGACGGGCATCCCGCCGGAGATGGAGACGATCTCATCACTGGAAGTGACATCAAGGCGGTCGAGGTTTACAGCAGTCTTCTCAGCGCCGCCGACAGATTCCTCCCTTCGCCGCAAAAGGGCTACTGCGGCAGCATCGTCGTCTGGACCAAGTAATCAGCGCGACGCAGCGGGGATTGACGCGCTACGTGCCGCGATTGACCGTCTAGGCACTTCCGGTCGATCGTGTAGCCGTGCTGCTGCCACCTCGACGCTCCGGTCCGATGTACGCCCGGGAAGTGATCTCGGTTGAATGCACTTCGTGCTGTACCGCGACCTCGATGAATTTCACCGGTAGTGCATCCGGGTCGAGCTTGAGCAACAGCGGCATCGCGACGTTGTACACAGGAGCGCCACCTGTCGTCGCTCCCTCCGGTGTCCCGTTGTGCGCGTGACCGTGCAGCACGGCAGCGACTGGATAGCGTGCCATCGGCTCCTCCAGTCTTCCGCACCCGAGAAATGGAAATATCTCCGGTGACTCGCCAACTACCGTTCCACGGATCGGGGAATAGTGCATTATCGCGACACGTGGCTCGGTGCGGATGCGTGCGAGCGCGGTCTCGAGCTTCAACGCTTCATGTATCGCCTCGTTGACGAAGCTCTTCACCTCCGCTTCGCCCCACGCCCCCAGCGTCCCGCTACCGAAGCCGCCTGCGAATCCCTTGGTGCCAGCAAATCCAACACCCAGTATCTCCACAGCTTCGCCGTCGAGCACGTGCACTCCCGCGTCGTTCAGAATGTCGTGCAGCTCCATCTGCCTGCCGGATTCGTAGTCATGGTTTCCAAGCACGGCTACGACCTGCGCGCGAATCCCCGCAAGCTCCTTGACCAGTACTCGCGCCTCTTCGGGCAGGCCGTAATCCGTAAGATCGCCGCATATCGCGATCACATCCGCGCGTTCCGCCGCGGCGGCGAAGATCGGCTGTAGCGTCCCTTGTGAAGTCCGGCTGCAGTGGATGTCGCTCACCGCGGCGATCCGCACGCGACCAGATGAAGTAGGCATTATTGGCGAAATAGACATGGTTTCGAACGGTTGTTCATGACCTGCGAGCCCCAACCTTGCAGCACGCGCCTCTTCACCGTTCAACATTCGTTCCCATGTGACTTCGAATTCAGCCGTCTTCGTCGATCAGATGAGCCCAGCCCAAAAGCTTGCGTCCGGCGATTTCGAGCGCCGCGCGGCCACGCGCAAGCAAGCCGGCCAGGAGGTTGCGTCGCCGGCTGCCCAGGCGTTCTATGCCCGTGTGATGCGCACGCTCCGCGACGCCGGCATGGAATTCCTCGTCGGCGGGACCTATGCGTTCACGCCTTATACCGGCATAGCGCGCTCATCCAAGGATTTCGACATCTTCGTCCGCAGCCAGGACATCGAGCGTGTCCTCGCCACGCTCGGCCAGGCGGGGCTCCGCACCGAGAAGACCTTCCCCCACTGGCTCGCAAAGGTTTTCCATCGCCGTTACTTCGTGGACGTCATCTTCAATTCCGGAAATGCGGTGACCCCTGTCGACGAGCAGTGGTTCGTCCACGGGCTCGACGCGACAGTGCTCGGCGTTCCGGTAAAGCTCGTTCCTGCGGAAGAGATGCTCTGGTCCAAAGCTTTCGTCATGGAACGCGAGCGCTACGACGGTGCGGACGTGATCCACATTCTTCGCTCCCGCGCAGAGCGCCTGGACTGGGACCGGTTGCTGGACAGATTCGGAGCACGATGGCGCGTGCTGCTCCTGAACCTGGT
>Ga0134126_10010838_pt1 | contig 11474 bp, 10 predicted proteins | sample KB31752_FD_96881 | JGI IMG/M metagenome (GOLD analysis project Ga0134126, IMG submission 96881) | Terrestrial soil microbial communities with excess Nitrogen fertilizer from Kellogg Biological Station, Michigan, USA - KB3-175-2 | ecosystem: Environmental > Terrestrial > Soil > Unclassified ... | reverse complement strand
CGAAGCGCCGTCCGACCGAGGCGGTCAGCGGATCGCCACCATAGCCCGGGGCAAAGCCGGCATTGTGCCGGGCGAGCGAGGCCATCACTTCGGGCGTCGCGCCGGCCCAGTTATCGCTGCCGAAATTCACGCGTCGAGCCCGAGCATCAACTTGAGATTCTGCACGGCGGCGCCAGCGGCGCCCTTGCCGAGATTGTCGAGCCGGGCGACGAGCACCGCCTGGGGATAGCTCGGATGCGCATAGACCCTGAGCTCCATGCGATCGGTGTCGTTGAGCCCTTCCGGCTCGAGCCGGCCCGAGCTGTCGGCGATCTTGTCCATCGGGATGACCGAAACCTGCCCACCCGGAGGATAATAGGCAGCCAGCGCTTCATGCAGGTCGGCGGGGCTCGGATTGCCCGGCAGCGCATCGAGATGCAGCGGCACCGAAACCAGCATGCCCTTATAAAAATTGCCCACCGACGGCACGAAGATCGGCCGCCGCATCAGCCCCGAATACTTTTGCAACTCGGGAATATGCTTGTGCTCGAGGCGCAGGCCATAAAGCTCGAAATGCGGCGCCGTGCCGGCCTCGAAATCCGCGATCATTGCTTTGCCGCCGCCCGAATAGCCGGAAACGGCGTTGACCGTCACCGGGTAGTCAGCGGGGAGCAGCCCGGCTGCGACCAGCGGCCGCAACAGGCCGATGCCGCCGGTCGGATAGCAGCCGGGATTGGCAACCCGCGATGAACTGGCGATCGCCTTGGGCTGATCCCGCGCCATTTCGGCAAAGCCATAGGTCCAGCCCTCCGCGACCCGATGCGCGGTCGAGGCGTCGAGCACCTTGGGTCCGCGGCTGCCGAGCCCATCGACCAGCGCGACCGTCTCCTTTGCCGCCGCATCCGGCAGGCACAGCACGACCAGGTCGACTTCGGCCAGCAACGCTTTTTTCGCTTCCGGGTCTTTGCGCTGCTCGGCCGGAAGGCTCTTCAGCGAGACGCCAGGCACGTCGGCGAGGCGGCGCACGATATCGAGCCCGGTCGTGCCGGACTCCCCATCGATGAAGATCGATTTGACGCCCGTGGACGCGAGTTTCGTATGAACGGTCATTGCTGGGCCTCCTGACGGTCGTCTCCCGTCGCGGCGGAGCCTATTTCGGCATTTGGCCGACGGCTGTCAATGCCGCTTCGGCCACCTGCTGCGCATCGGGGGCGAGGGAAGCGAGCAGCGTCTCGCGCGCCGATGCCAGGTGGCGGCAGCAGGCCGTTTCCACCTTCGCCGCGTCGCGATCGAACAGGGCATCGATGTAATCGAGGTGCTCGATGATGGCGACGCGGTTGCGGTGCTTCTCCAGGACCTTGTTCCACTGGTAGTGATAGTGGAAGATGAAGGCGATGACGTCGTAAAAATCCTCGATGAAGCGATTGCGCGCCGCCTCGTGCACCAGCCGGTGGAACCGGTTGTCGAGGTCGGAGAAGTCGTGAAAGCGGGTGTCGATCTCCGCCAGCAGCCGCTCATGCTCGGCGCGAATGGCGCGGAGCCGGGGCCATAGCGGGGAATCCGCCGGGACACGGGTGAAGGCCAAGGCCGAACGCATTTCGAACATTTCGCGGATTTCGAAGAGCTCGATCGCGAAATCGTCGGTGAAGCCCTTGAAGACCCAGCTCGAGTTCGGGCGGCGCTCGATCAGCCCGAATCGGGCGAAGCGGGCGAGGAATTCGCGGACGGCGGTGGTGGAGACGCCGAATTGCCGCCCGAGCTCGAGCGCGTTGACGGCGTTGCCCGGCGCCAGGCCGCCGCGCAGCATCCACTCCATGAACCGCGTCTCGATCTGGGTGGCGGCCGAGAGCGTCTCGGCGTCAGGGAAGGCATCGCCCGCGTCCGGCTGGCGCAGGACGATCTTGGACGTGCCGGCGCTCGCCACGATGTGGCGCTGTTCGAGCTGGCGTAGCACCTTGCGCACGGTGGTACGGCTGACCGCCATGCGGTTCGAAAGGTCGTTCTCCGAGGGGATCGCCGAGCCGGCCGGCGCGCCCGAGACCAGCCCCAGCATCTGGTTGAAGGCGCGCTTGTAGACGGTGTCGGTTTTCATCGTCCGCCCCGCGGGCCGCCGCTTAGGCGGGTCAGCGGGCTCGTCGCCTGATCTGATCGAGGAAGACGATGATGATGATCAACCCGCCCGTGATCACCTGTTGCCAGTAGGAATTGACGTTGAGCAGGTTGGCGCCGTTGTTGATGGTGGCGAGGATGAAGGCGCCGATCAGCGGCCCATGCACCGAGCCCACTGCCCCGAACAGCGAGGTGCCGCCGATGACGCTGGCGGCGATCGCCTGCAATTCCCAGCCTTCGGCCTGGGTAGCGTTGCCGATGCCGATGCGGGTTGCCAGCAGCACGCCCACGAAGGCCGCGAAGATACCGGACAGCGCATAGGCCATGTAGATGATGCCATGGATGCGCACGCCCGAGAGCCGCGCCGCCTCGGGATTCGAGCCCACCGCGAAGAGGTAGCGCCCCCAGCGCGTGTGCGAGAGGAAGATGTAGGACGGCACGCCGACCAGGATCACCATCCAGAAGAGGCTCGGTATGCCCAGGAAATCCTTGACCGCGAAGGAGGTGAAGCCGGGGCTCACGATGTTGATCGGGGCGCCTTGCGTCATCAAAAGGCCGATGCCACGCAGCGATGTCAGCGTCGCCAGCGTGATGATGAAGGGCGGCAGGCCCATGCGGTTGATGCCGAACCCGTGGAAGAGGCCGATAGCGAGTCCGACGATCAGCGTCACGATGATCGCCAGCCATACCGGCAGCCCGGCCTGGATCGACATGGCGACGATCACGGTCGAGAAGCCGGCGATGGCGCCGACCGAAAGGTCGATACCGGCGGTGATGATGGTGAACGTTTCGCCCAGCGCCAGAATGGCGATCATCGAGCCCTGCCGCAGCAGGTTCGAGATGTTGAGCGGCGTCATGAAGGTGCGCGTAGCCACCGTCAAAACCAGGCAGAGCAGCACCAGGATCAACAGCAGGCTCAAGGCGAACAGAAAGCCGTAGCTGCGGCGCGTCTTGACCGCCTCCTTGGAGATGATCTCGGTCGTGGTCATGGCTGCTTCTCCCTGGAGCTTCTTATATTCCGGCCGGAATGCGGATGGGCGACACCGCCACCCTCAAGCTGCCGGCCCGGATTTTTTTGGACTTCGAAACGACTACACACCGATCGCCTCGGCCAGCACCTGCTCGTGGCTGGCGGTATGGAACGGGTTGCTGCCGACCAGCCGTCCGCCGCGGAAGACGTGCAGCGTATCGGCCAACTCATAGACTTCCGGCAGGTAGGACGAGATCATGATGATGCCCGCGCCCTTTTTCAGCAGCTCGGCCAAAAGCCGGTAAATCTCGGCCTTGGTACCGACATCGACGCCCACCGTCGGCTCGTCGAAGATGAAGAGCTCGGCGCCGTGATTAAGCCATTTGCCGATGACGATCTTCTGCTGATTGCCACCGGACATCGAGGAAGCGAGGGAGCGGCGGTTCGGCGTTTTGATCTGCAGGTCGCGGATCTGCTTGTCCGCCGCCTTGGCTTCTTCCCGGGCGGAAATCGTTACCCCCCGAGTCAACCGGTCGTAGATCGGCATGTTGATGTTGAAGCTGATCGGCAGGTTGAGGTTGAGTCCTTGGTCCCGCCGGCTTTCGGGCACCAGCGCTATGCCGGTCTCGATGGCCTGCTTCTCCTTGCGGACGTCAATCGGCTGGCCCTTCCAGAGGATTTGGCCCGCCGTCCGGGGATTTCGGCCGAAAACGCTCATCACGAATTCGCTGCGCCCGGCGCCAATCAGCCCGTAGAGCCCGACGATCTCGCCGCGCCGGACGCTGATCGAGACGTCTTCGAAACCCTTGCCACAGAGATTGCGCGTTTCCAGCAGCACCTCGCCGAAAGGCACTTTCGCCTTGTGATAAATCTGCTCGATCGTGCGATTGATCATCAGCGCGACGAGCTCGTTCTCGTTGGTATCGGCGATGTCGCGGGTACCGACCACTTGGCCGTCGCGCAGGACCGACACCCGGTCGGCGAGCTCGAACACCTCTTCGAGGCGGTGACTGATATAGACGATCGTCACGCCGCTATCGCGCAACCGTCGGATCAGCGTGAAGAGCTGGGCCGCCTCCTGGCGGGTGAGATAGGCGGTTGGCTCGTCGAAGATGAGGAATTTGGTGCCGCGCAACGAGGCTCGGGCAGTGGCGACAAGCTGCTGCTGGCCGATCGTCAGGTCGCCGAGCATGGCGCCCGCGGGCAGGTTGAAGCCCATTTCATCGAGCACGCGCTGCGCCTCGCGCCGCATGTTGCGCTTCTGCAGCAGCCCATATTGCTGCCGCTCGTCACCGAGGAAAATGTTCGCGGCGACGGAGAGATGCCGGCAGAGCACCACCTCCTGATGCACGGCGTTGATGCCCTGGTCGATGGCCTCCTGCGGCGTGCCGAGGTTTACCGGTCGTCCGTTCCAGAAAATCTCCCCGCCGGACCGCCGGATGACGCCGGTCAGGAGCTTGATGAGGGTCGACTTGCCCGCGCCGTTCTCGCCGACAATGGCGTGGATCTCGTCGCGCCGGAAGGAGAGATTGGATGGCTTGAGGGCCTGCACCGGCCCGTAATTCTTGGAGAGGCCCCGCAGTTCGAGAATGACGTCATTGCCCGAACTCACGCCGGTTTCGATTGCCTCGCTCATCGGTCCTCCCTTCCTGCCCGGGAGGGCAGCATAGATGGAAGGGCCGCATTGTGCGGCCCTTCGGGGATCGTCTGCCTTGCGTCAGACCTTGGGATGGATCAGCGCGTGGATCTTGGGATCGTTCTCGTTGGCCTTGGTCACGAGGTTGGCGCCGGTATCGACATTGGCCTCAACCTTTTCGCCCTTGGACGCGGCAAGCGCGGTCTTCACGCCGTCATAGCCCATGCGATAGGGGTCCTGAACGACGAGGGCCGCGATCGTGCCGTCGTCGAGGAAGCCCAGCGTCTTGTCGTCGCTGTCGAAGCTGACCAGCGCCACCTTGCTCGCAACGCCATTCTCGGCGATCGCCTGGCCTGCGCCCTGACCCATGATCAGGTTGTCGGCGAAGATGCCGACCAGGTTCGGATTGGCGGTCAACAGGTCGGTGGTGATGTTGAGGCCGGTTGTGGCCTGGCCGTCGGCCACGCGGTCGGCGATGATGTGCAGGTCCGGATACTTCTTGGCCAGTTCTTCCTTGAAGCCCTGGTCGCGCTGGCTCAGCGAACCGACGCCCGGCAGCGAGGTGATGATGGCGACGTCGCCCTTGATCGCGCCGGTCTTCTCCTTGATCGCCGCTGCGAGGCCATCCGCCGCCACATTGCCGCCGACCACGTTGTTGGTCGTCAGGAACGACGTGAAGGCCTTGGAATCGGCAGCCGAGTCGATGCCGATGACCGGTACGGATTTCGCCGCCTGGTCGATCGGGGCGCCGAGCGCCTTGAACTCGGTCGGCGCAATGACGATCGCCGCCGGCTTGCCGGCCACGGCATTCTCGAGGATGGTGATTTGGCCGTTGATGTCGGACTCGGACTGGGCGCCGAGTTCAGGCACGTTGACGTTCAGATCCTTGCCTGCCTGGCGGGCGCCGGCGAGCACGATCTGCCAGTAGAAGGACGTGGTGTCCTTGACGATGACGGGAATCGTCGGCTCGGCGGCGCGGGCGATCGTGGTTCCCCCGAGCATACCGGCAGCCAGCGCCAGCGCCGACAACCCCATAAGGGCGCGGCGGCCAATCTGAATGGTCATAATGTGTTCTCCCTTTTCATTCGCGCCGACGGTAGGTTTTGCACCTTGTAACGTCGCGCTGAACGTATTCTTATGGATAAAGGACAGACGGTGCAATCCCGTTTTTGACGCCGAAGAGTGCGCTCGGCTGGAAGGCCCGTCGGATGCCGAAAGTCATGCCTGGAGAGAGAGATGAAAGCCGTTCGTTGTGATGCCCCCGGAACGCTGAGGCTGGTCGAAATCGACCGGCCGCGGCCGAAGCCAGGCGAGGTGCTGGTCGCCATCCGCCACATCGGCATCTGCGGCACGGATTATCATATCTTCGAAGGCAGCCACCCCTTTCTCGAATATCCGCGCATCATGGGGCACGAACTCTCAGGCGTCGTTGCTGACGCCAACGGCTCGGGCCGGCTCAGCAACGGGCAGGCGGTCGTCTTCAACCCCTATCTGCCCTGCTACCAGTGTCCGGCATGCCGTGAGGGCAAGACCAATTGCTGTGAGACGCTGAGGGTGCTCGGCGTCCACATGGATGGCGGGATGGTCGAAGAGATCGCGGTGCCGGAGGCAAATCTCTATCCGGCCGATGGCATTTCGCAGCGCGACGCGGCGATGGTCGAGTTCCTGGCGATCGGCGCCCATGCGGTGCGGCGGACGCCGGAAGCCAGGCCCGGTGCGCGCGTTCTCGTCGTCGGCGGTGGGCCGATCGGGCTCGGCGTCGCGTTCTTTGCCAAGATCGCGGGGGCGGAGGTCAGCGTGCTCGACGCCGCGGCCGACAAGCTCGAGACGGCGCGCAGCTTCGGCTTTGCCGCCTTCGGGCTGGACGAGATGGAGGGCGCCGCCTTCAACGCCGTGAAAGGCAGCGGTTTCGAAGCCGTCTTCGAGGCCACGGGATCGATCGCGGCGATGAACAAGAGCATTTTTCACGCCCGCAATGGCGGTGCCTATACGCTGGTCGGCGTGATCAAGGGCGATCTCGTATGGCCGGACCAGGAACTCCATCGCCGGGAACTCACGGTGCGTAGTTCGCGCAACGCCACGAAAGAGGATTTCGACCATGTGGTCGACTCGATCCGGCGCGGTCTCGTGCCCACCGACAGGCTGGCGACACATGCCACGACGCTTGACCGCGTACCGGTTGACATGCCCGTCTGGACGCACGAGCGTCAGGGCCTGATCAAGGCGATCATCACGGTCTGAACCATGAGCGACATTGCCTCGCCCGAAGCAATCATCGACTTCTGGTTCGTTGAGCTGAAGCCGGCGGACTGGTGGTCGGCAAAACCCGAGCTGGACCGGGTGATCGCCGAGCGCTTCGGCGAGACACATGTCCGTCTCGCCCTGGGTGAGGGCTTCTCCTGGCGCGAGAGCAGTGAAGGAAGGCTGGCCGAGATCATCGTTCTCGACCAGTTCTCCCGGCAGCTGTTCCGCGGAGAGGCACGCGCCTTCGCGCAGGACGGCATGGCGCTCGTGCTGGCGCAGGAGGCGGTCGCCGGCGGCTTCGACATGCGGTTGCCGGCCGAGCGACGAGCCTTCCTCTATATGCCGTTCATGCACTCGGAGTCGCTGCTCGTGCACGATTCGGTACAGCCGCTCCTCGCCGCCCTCGGGGGCGAATTCCTCGAGTCGGCGGAGGGACACCTCGGCGTACTGCGTCGTTTCGGTCGCTATCCCAAGCGCAACATCGCCTTGGGCCGCTCCTCGACTGAGGAGGAGCTGGCCTACATCGCGGATAGCGGCAACCGCATGTTTTGAGGGGCGCTAGCGCACCAGCGCCGGGTCGACCAGCGCGCCGCGATGCCCGATGACGACGCCGGCAACGCGATGCGCCGCGGCGGCGGCCTCCGCCGGCGAGGCGCCTTCAAGCCGGGCCGCCAGATAGGCGCCGTTGAAGCTGTCGCCGGCGCCGGTCGCGTCCACCACCTGTCCGGGCGTTGGCGCGACCGATTGGCGTTGTTCGCCGAAGCCGATCAGCGCCGGATTGGCGCCGTCCTTGACCACTACCTCCGGCACGCCGAGCGACAGATAGCGCTCGCGCGTTTCCCCAGCCGATCTGTCGCCGAAGACCGGGACTTCGTCGCCGAACGTCGGCAGTACGATGGTGGAGAGGCCCGCGGCGACCGTCGTCGTCGACCCCATGACGGCCGGCGAACGCCAGAGCACGGGGCGGGCGTTGGGATCGAAGGCGACCATGGCCCCTGCATCGCGCGCCCTGACGATCTGCTTGAGCAACCGGCCTCTCGCGCGCGGCGTGAGGATCGCCAGCGTGATCCCGGAAAAGTAGATGAGGGCCGCGCCAGCGAACGCGGCTTCCAGCACCTCCGGAACCTCGGCCAGCAGCCGCGCCGCCGAGTTCTCCCGCCAATAAGTGAAATGCCGGTCGCCTTCCTTCTGACGGATCAGGTAGAGGCCGGGGCGGCGGCCGGGAACGGTCTGGATGTGCCCGGTTGCAATGCCGTTGGCGTCGAGAAAGCTTCGCATCTCGGCCGAATAGTCATCGTCGCCGAGCGCCGTCACATAGTCGGTCTGCCAGTCGGCACCGAGCCGGGCGCGGGCGTACCAGACGGTGTTGAGCGTATCGCCGGCAAAGCCCATGCGGTATTGCCGCTCCTCGCCGCCGGCGAGCTCGATCATGCACTCGCCCACGCTGACGAACCGTTTGGCCATGTCTTTTACCCTCCGGCAGAATGCCCTCCCTTCGACCGGATCGCGAGGATTCTCAAGCCCCTTTGTCGAATGCCGGGCGCGAAGGGGCTTCCAGCATCGCCGGTCCGGTCTTATGGTCCGCCGGCCTCGCGAAAGGAAAAGTGATGACCGCCCGCCTCAGCCATTCGACCCTCAACGGCCTGCCTGAAAATGTCGCGCGGCCGGCCTATGATCGCTCCCGCGTGAGCCCAGGCATCGTGCATCTGGGCATCGGCGCCTTCCATCGCGCTCACATGGCCGTCTATGTCGATGACATGCTCGCCGCCGCGCCGGAATGGGGCATCGTCGGCGTCAGTCTCAGACGGCCGGATACCAAGGAAGCGCTGGCGCCTCAGGATGGCTTTTACACCTTGGCCGTCCGCGATGCCCTGGGCACCAAATGCCGGGTAATCGGCTCGGTGATCGGCCTGCTCGACGCGCGCAACGAGCGTGACCGGCTGCTCGGTCTCATGTCCGCGCCACAGGTGCGGATCGTCTCGCTCACCGTCACCGAGAAGGGCTATTGCCACGACCCGGCCACCGGCAAGCTCGACGAGAATCATCCCGATATCATCCACGACCTCGCCAATCCGCAGGCGCCGGTCAGCGCCCCAGGCCTGATCGTGGCGGCGCTCGAGCAGCGCTGGTTGGCCGGCATTCCGGCTTTCACGGTGATGAGTTGCGACAACCTGCCGGCCAACGGCCATACCGTCCAGCGCATCGTCACCCGCTTGGCCGAGCTGCGTTCGGCACAGCTCGGCGACCATGTCCGCAACCACGTCGCCTTCCCCTCGACCATGGTCGACCGGATCGTGCCGGCAACGACCGACGCCGACCGGCGCGAGATCGCCGAGCGACTCGGCGTCGAGGATGCCTGGCCGGTGGTCACCGAGCCCTTCACGCAATGGGTGATCGAGGACAATTTCCCGGCCGGCAGGCCGCCGTTCGAACAGGTTGGCGTGGAGATCGTCTCCAAGGTCGAGCCCTTCGAGAAGATGAAGCTCAGGATGCTCAACGGCAGCCACTCGACGCTGGCCTATCTCGGCTATCTGGCGGGGCGCCAATACGTCTCCGACGTGATGAAAGCACCGGATTTCGTCCGCCTCATCCGCGGCCTGATGACCGAAGAGGTCATGCCGACGCTCGACATGCCCGGCACCGACCTCGGCGCCTATCGCGATGAACTCCTCGAGCGCTTCGCCAACCCGGCGTTGAGACACAAGACCTGGCAGATCGCCATGGATGGCAGCCAGAAGCTGCCCCAGCGGCTGCTCGGCACGATCCGTGACCGCCTGGCGACTAAGCAACCTGTCACCCGCCTGGCGCTCGGCGTTGCCGCCTGGGTGCGCTACGTCACCGGTGTCGACGAATCGGGGGGGCCAATCGACGTCAAGGATCCGCTGGCGAGCCGGATGCGCGCCATCGCCGACGCGGCGCACCAGGATCCGGTGCGGTTGGTGGTCGGGATGCTCACGTTGGGCGAAGTGTTCGGCAAGGACCTGCCGCAGAACGAGGTGTTCCGCGAGGCGGTCACCGCCCACGTCAAGTCGCTGTTCGAGAAGGGCAGCGCCGCGACGGTGGCGGCGATGAAATAGCGACCGCGGACGGCCGCTATCCGCCTGCCGGAACCCGCACCGATTGGGGCTAGAGTCGTCCTTCGCTCGCCCGATCGAAAATGCCGAGCGCGAATTCACGCGTAACCTGTACTGGATTGCCGCCGGCGGTGGGATCGACCACCGCCATGTCGGCAATTTGCCCGCGGCGGGCGCTATCCACCCTGAACTCCGGCAGGGTATGCGGCACGCCGAGCGATGCGCGCAGGTCCAGTATCTCGCGGAGGAAGGCGTCGAAATCCGACGCGAGTCCGCAATAGGCGGCGAGGCGCTTGATCTTGTCTTCGATCGCACTCCGGTTGGCGACGAGCACATAAGGCATGAACACGGCGTTGGTCATGCCGTGGTGGGTGTCGTAGAGCGCCCCTACAGGGTGGGAGAGCGCGTGAATCGCCCCCAGCGCCTTCTGGAACGAGGTGGCGCCCATCGCCGCCGCGCTCATCATGTTGCCGCGCGCCTCGAGGTCATGCGGATTGGCGACGACCTTGGAGAGATTATCGAGAACGAGCCGCACCCCCTCGACCGCCACGCCGTCGGCGAGTGGATGATAGTTCGCGCCGCAATAGGCCTCGAGGCAATGCGCCAGCGCATCGAACCCCGTGCCCACGGTGATGAAGCGCGGCATGCCGACCGTAAGCTCTGGGTCGAGGATGACGATCTTCGGCATCATCAGCGGATGGAAGATCACCTTCTTGGTGTGCGTCGTCTCGTCGGTGATGACTCCGGCGCGGCCGACCTCCGAGCCGGTGCCGGCCGTGGTCGGCACGGCGATGATCGGCAGAATTCCCTTGGGGTCGGCGCGCGTCCACCAGTCGCCGATGTCCTCGAAATCCCACATTGGCCGCGTCTGACCGGCCATGAAGGCGATCACCTTGCCGACGTCGAGCCCCGAACCGCCACCGAAGGCGATGACGCCATCACTGCCCACCTTGCGCAGAAGTTCGACACCCGCCACGACATTGGCCGAGATGGGATTGGGCTTCACCTCGGTGAAAACCGATACCTCGAAGCCGGACTGCCGAAGCAGCGCCAGCGCTTCCTGCGTGATCGGCAGATTGGCAAGGCCCTGGTCGGTGACGAAGAGCGGCCGGCTTATGCCGGTGGCCCTGAGCGCATCGGGCAATTCGGCGATGCGGCCGGCGCCGAAGCGGATCGAGGTCGGAAAATTCCAATTGGCTTTGATGGTCATGATGGGCGCTCGCAAATGCGGGACTCATGGTTCGACGGGCTCACCATGAGGCCGGAAAAGTTGGGAGGACCTCATCCTGAGCTTGTCGCAGGATGAGGTTCGGCAGCTCCGCTAGATCTGCCGCAAGTGATAACTCTTCGGCTGCGTCAGGCTCATATAGCCGATCTCGCTCAGCGCGGCGCCCCGGCCCGAGTCCTTGACGCCGGTCCAGACGAGCCCGGGATCGAGATAGTCGCAGCGATTGGCGAAGAT
>Ga0134126_10010837_pt1 | contig 11475 bp, 8 predicted proteins | sample KB31752_FD_96881 | JGI IMG/M metagenome (GOLD analysis project Ga0134126, IMG submission 96881) | Terrestrial soil microbial communities with excess Nitrogen fertilizer from Kellogg Biological Station, Michigan, USA - KB3-175-2 | ecosystem: Environmental > Terrestrial > Soil > Unclassified ... | reverse complement strand
ATGGCGATCCAGTAGGCCGAGCCTTCGTCGGAAAACGCCTCGCCCCAGCCGCCGACGCGCGCCGCGACGCCACGGCGCTGGCCATAGCCGATCGAGCCGGTACCCGCCACGATGTTGATGCCGTCGGCGCAAGCCAGCGAGCCGGCCCAGCCGCAGACCATGTCGTTGTCGCAGGCGTAGCGGTGATGGCCAAGGACCGTGGCTGGACAGGCTTGCAGCAATGCCGTGGCGCGGCTGTCCTCGCCGTAGGCGGGCAGTCCGAAAAAGGCATAGTCGATGTCGGCCAGCGCCAGGCGGGCGGCGCCGAGCACGTCGGCCACGCCCTGGGCCAGGATGGCGCGCACGCCGTCAAGGCCAACGTGCGGATGGTAGGTGGTGCCGAGTTCGGCCTCGCCCAGCAGGCGGCCGTCGCCATCGATCAGGGCGAAGCGCGTCTTCGTTCCGCCGCCGTCCACGCCGAGGTAAGCCACCGGTTTCATGTGCTCGGCGCGTACAGGCGCACGCCCTGGACGACGCGGTTCACCACGCCTGCGGGGTTGGGGTTGTCGGGGTTCACGCCCATGGCGCGTGCGCGCAGGAAGGCATGGATCTGCGCGATGGCAAGGTAGGGCCACAGCAGATCCGCATCGATCGCGTCGGCCATCGCCGGCACGGTGATGCCGTCGGTGTCCAGGGCCACGCGCGGCTGTGCGCTCACCTCGATGATGCGTGCCGCGCACCCGTCGCGTCGCAGCTCGTCCACCAGGTCCAGATCGTAGCGGCGGGTAAGTGCGTCGTTGGACACGAAAACCATGACCAGGGTGCGCCCGGTGATGAAGGTCTTGGGGCCATGGCGAAAGCCCAGCGGCGACTCGAAACAGGTCGCCACCGCGCCGTTGGTCAGTTCACCCAGTTTCAGCGATGCCTCGCGGGCCAAACCCTGCAAGATGCCGCTGCCCAGATAGACGACGCGGTCGTACCGGCCCAGCGCCAGCTTGTGCAGCACCGGCAGCGATTCTTCGATCACCCGCCCGGTGGCGCCGACGATGGCGTCGATGCGGCCATCCATGGTGCCGGCCGGCAGCAGTGCGGCCATGACGGCGTACATCATGCAGCTGAAGCTGGAGGTCATGGCGAAACCGGCGTCGTGGGTCGCCGCCGGCATGAGCAAGGTCATGGCCTCGGCGAGCGGCGCGCTACCCAGCGCCCCGTCGGCATTGCAGATCACCACCAGATGACGCACCTCGTGCACCAGGGATTCGGCGAGTTCCACCGCGGCCAGGCTTTCGGGGCTGTTGCCGGAACGGCCGAAGGAGACCAGCAGCAGCGGTTGCTCCGGATCCAGGTACAGCTGCGGGGCGCACACGATGTCGGTGGTCGGCACCGCATCCACGCGTGCGGCCAGCCGGCGGTTCAGCAGCGGCGCCACGCACTGGCCGATATAGGAGGAACTGCCGGCGCCGGTCAGGATCACCCGTGCGACGGGGTTGTCGATCAGGGGCGCGGCGAAGGCCCGGATCTTCGCGTGCAGCCCGGCCACCAGGGCATGGGTCTGCTGCAGCATTTGCGGTTGCTGTTCGATTTCGCGCGCGGTCCAGATGGCGCCGGTGGCGATCAGGTCGGGCTCGGTTACGCCGAGGTACTCAGTGGGTATCGTGGTCATGGCATGCATGGTGGTAGTCGTCGAGTGCGGCACGGATGTGTGCCATGGTCAGGGATAGCGGATCGCGCGTGGCGATGCCGGTGCGCAGGGCGTGCAGCGCGCGCGGCAGGAACTGGCTGATCAGTGAAATTGGCGGCGGGCTCGCGCGCAGGTTGTCGAACAGGCGTCGGCGGGCCTGTTCGATCGCCGGGTCGGGCCAGTAGTAGCGGATGCGATCGCTGAGGCTGTACTGAAGGTCCACGGTCAGTGCATGGCCCTGGCTGTGGTAGTAGCGCTGCCAGTAACCGGGCTGCTCGCGCATGCGCGTCAGCACCACCTCGCGCAGGCGCGCGCGGCGCGCATCCTCGATCCATTCCTGCTCGATCGCATCCAGCGCCCACAACGCCTCGCGCAGGGCGAAGGTCAGGCCGGGGCCGACCTTGAGGATGGCGAAGTGGTCGCGCACCAGCGCGTCCAGGGCATCGCGGGTCTGGTAGTCGGTCGAGTGCGCCTCGAACACCATGCCCGGCACGCCGGTGATGGCGCGGCTCAGTTCGCGCGCTTTCTGCGGCTGGTAGTCCACCACGTTGTGGTGGTCGAACTCCACGCCAGGCTGCACCACCGAGGCGATCACCCGCTGCCAGGCCGGTCCCAGCCCCGCGGCGATGAAGGCCTGGCGATGCGCCTCGATCGTGGCCAGCGCGGCCTGCGGCGTGGTCACGGCCAGGCCGTCGATGGACTCGGTGGCGCCGCCCGGCACCGGCACTTCGGTACCGATCACGTACACCGGCGCCTCGCCGTCGGCCCGGGCATGGGCGGCTTCCGCCGCGCGGCACAGGCGTACTGCACGGCGCACGATCTCCGCTTCCGGCAACGGCTCGGGGTCGCCGCTGCAGGCCATCGAGCAGTCCAGGTGGATCTTGCGAAAGCCGGCGGCCACATAGGCGGCCACCATCACCTCGGCCTTGTCCATCGCCGCGGCTGCGTCCAGCGACGTCCATGGGTTGGGACCCAGGTGGTCGCCGCCCAGCGCAATGCGTGCGCGCTCGAAGCCGACCCGATCGGCAATGGCGTGGACGAAGTCGACGAAGTCGACGGGCGTCATGCCGGTATAGCCGCCGTCCTGGTTGACCTGGTTGCAGGTCGCCTCGAACAGCACGAACGCCTGCCCGCTGCGTTGCGCGTGGCGCAGGCTGGCTTCGATGACGATGGGATGCGCCGAGCAGATCGAGGTCACGCCGCTGGCGTGTCCCTGCTTGTGTCGCGCGATGAGATCCAGCAGAACATGCATGGAAACAGCGTCCGGTCAGGAAAGGGGAGCGGTTGGATCGCGCTCGGGCTCGGGTTCGAGCACCAGCAGCAGCGAGGCAATCAGGGCCAGCACCAGGCCAAGCATTTTCAGCGGTCCCGGCACGACGCTGGCGAACAGCAATGCCAGCACGGCAGTCACCAGCGGTGCGCCGGCATTGGTCAATGGCGCGACGACGATCGCCTTGCCGTAACGGAAGGCGTAGACCAGGGTCAGCGCGCCGACGGCGTTGAGCAGCTGGATCGCCGCGGTCATCCACGGCCCGTCGAGGCCGGTGTTGACCGGTTGCGACCAGTCGGTCATGGCCAGCGCCACCGGCGCCAGCAGCAGCCCGCCCAGCATCATGTAGAAGAAGATGCTCTCGGCGCGCACCGTATGGTTGGCCAACCGCATGAAGTAGGCCTGCACGCCCCAGGCCAGCATGATCAGCATCGACTGCAGGAACCAGCCCATCCCGCCGGTCGCGCCGTGGCCGAACGACAGATCCAGCATCGGCAGCGCCAGCAGCGCCAGCACGATGCCGAGCGCGCCGGTCCAGCCGGTGCGCTCGCGCAGGAACACGAACGACAGCGCGATGGTGACCACCGGCGACAGCGAGATGATCGGGAACACGAAGTAGGCCGGCCCGATGGTCAGGGTATGGAACAGCAGCATCTGCCCGCCGGCACCGAGCAGGCCGATGGTCAGTCCGTAGATCAGCGCGCGCGGCGAACGTTCCAGCACCCAGCCGCTGCGCCAGAGGATGTACAGCGCCGGCGGAATCATGGTCAGCGCCCACACGCAGTACACCAGCGTCTCGGGGAAGCCGTGCTCGGACGACAGCGGCGACAACGCGCCCCACACGCCCCACAGCAGGACGGTCGCCACCGCGTAGCCCAGCCACGGACGGCGCCGCGGCGTGGCGCCGGCAGCGATCACCGACGCGCTCATGCGCGTTTCGCCAGCGGGGTGGCCTGCAGCAGCATGAAGCGCTTGAACGCCACCCGTATCGTCGCGTCGCCCGAATCCACCTCGCCCAGGGCGACCTCGTTGAACAGGTCGCGCACGCGGTGGCGGCCGGCGCCCAGGCCGCGCAGTTGCACCGGTCCGTTGAAGTTCTCGGCGTAGAAGGCGTAGTACACCGCCCCATCCTTGGCGATGGCGTGCGCCTCGGGCTTGTCGAAGCCGATGTCGTACAGCGTGCCCAGGTAGTCGCCCTTGGGCAGCATGTGCTGCTTGTACAGCGCCACCCATTTGCGCCACAGCGCCTCCTTCTTCCCGGTAAGCACGAGGCCGCCCGGCGGCAGGGGTTCGGCGGGATGCTCGGTGTCCTTCGGCCAGGTGAACTTGGAGGAGACCACCGCGCCGATGCCGACCGTGGAAGCGAAGTCATCGCCGTCGTCGGACAGTTCCACGTGGTCGCCGGCGTAGCTGCTGCGGGAGGCCATCAGGGCCTTCATGGTCTTGCCCTTGCTGCGCACCTGCCACGAGGACAGCGGATCGGACGCGGGGTACTGGTCGGTTGCCGGCAGGTTGTGGAAGGCGAAGACGGTGCCGCAGGGACACAGCTCGACCACCGCCTGCGGGTTGGCCTCGTGCGCGGCCTGGTGGATGGTGCGCCAGAACGTGGCCAGGCCCTCGACCGAATCGGTGGGGTGTGCATGCTTGTGTGCGGGGTTGTAGCAGGGCGCCACCGCGTTGAGGTGCTGGCCGTCGAACTTGATGCCCTCGAAGCCCCAGTCGCCGATCACCTTTTTCACCAGGGCCACGTAGTAATCGACGGTGGGCTGGTAGGCCGGGCACTGGGTCAGTGCATTCCACCAGGTGATGGTCTGGTAAGCACCGCCCTTGCCCAGCAGCAGCATGTCGACGTGGTCGTGCAGTACGTCGCTGCCCGGGTCGGCGGCCAGTGGTGCGATCCACAGGCGCGGATGCATGCCCTGGCTGCGCACCTTCGCGGTGAAGTCGCGCATGTCGGCTTCGCCGCGCGGGAACTTGCGCGTGTCGATGCGCCAGTCGCCCTCGTTGGTCTGCCAGCCATCGTCCAGCACCACCCAGCCGAAACCCAGTTCGCGGGCCTTGGGCACGGTGTCCAGAATCTGCTTGACGCTGAAGTCGCGCCCGTAGCCCCATGCGCACCACACCGGCGCGAAGGCGGATGCCGGCGCTTGCGGCGCCACGATGCCTTCGGCCTCCATGTATTGCTGGTACTGCCGCAGCGGTGCGAAGTAGTCGCCGGTATGCACGGCCAGCATGGTGCGCTCGGTGACCAGGGTCTGGCCCGGCGCCAGGGTGGACGCCTGCGGCGACTCGACCGCGATGTGCGCGCCGCCGGTAGTCTTGCGCACCGGCAGATCCAGCAGGCGTGCCACCGGTTCCACGTGGCCGACCGCCAGGCCGACGTCGCGGCGCCAGATGTCGGCCATCGGGATGCCGCCGCCGTAATCGGACGAATCCATGCCCAACGTGTTGCGCTGATCGAAACCGGCGACAACCGGCTGCAGCCAGTCGCGGCGGTCGGTATGCGTCGCGCCGGCGAAACTCCAGAAACCGCCGGGAGCGTCGGTCAGTTCGTGGGCGGCGTTGCGCCAGCCGGCGACCTCCAATGCCGCGCTGCCGTGGTTGCGGTAGCGGGTCTGCAGCACGGCGAAGCCGGGCAGACTGTCGAAGAACGTCACCGCCACTTCCTTCTCGAGGTTGCGGTCGGAGCGTCCGGTGGTGACCGACTGGCGGCCGGTGCCGTGGCGCGCGTCCGTGACCGGCTGTTCCTGGTGGCCGGTGATGACGAAGTCCTCGATCGCGCCATTGGCCAGCAACAGGCTTTCGCTGGGCTGGTAGGGAGTCAGCGATTTGCCGTGGGCCACCAGGCGGGTGTGCAAGTTACGATCGAAGGCGATCGTCAGGACGGCGTCCCGGACCGCCGCACCATCACGGTCATGGTCGTCACCGTCGTCAGGTTTGCTGCCGCGGAGCGGAGTTGTCATCGCCATCGGCAGATAGGCCCAGGCCACACCGCCGACCACACTGCCGGCAACAAACTTCAATACAGTGCGTCGTCCAATCGGGCGCATGGCGAAATCCTGTCGAGGTGACGTTCCGAGTTTGCGTCAATCTGCAGTGTTGATGCAAGCGTTTCGTTTCGGTATGGTGTACATATGTTTCGTTACATTACCAAGGTGATACCATGAACGTCCTTGTCCGCCATGGGCTCGCCGGCCTGGTTACCGGTGCGCTTGCGTTTTCCGTGGTTGCCGCCACGCCTTCGCCATCAGCACCGGACGCCGCCGCTGCGGACAGCTATTCCATGGCGGACTTCCCCCGCGTGCGCAAGTACGACGCCCATGTCCATGCCAACAACCTGGATGCGGCGTTCCTCGAACAGGCCCGCGCGGACGGCTTCGAGCTGTTGTCGATCAACGTCGACTATCCGGACTTCCCCAGCCTGGCGAAGCAGCACGCCGCCGCCCTGGCACTCGCGGCGAAGGATCCGCAGCATTTCCACTGGGCCACCACGTTTTCCATGAAGGGCTTCGGCACGCCGGGCTGGAGCGAAAAGGTCGACGCGAAACTGTCGCGTGATGTGGCCAAGGGCGCACTCGCGGTGAAGATCTGGAAGAACGTGGGCCTGGCGGAGAAGGACGCCGACGGCAAGCTGATCATGCTCGACGATCCGGGCCTGGCGCCCGTGGCCGAGCACGTTCGCGCGCTCGGCGTGGCCCTGATCGATCATCAGGGAGAACCGCGCAACTGCTGGCTGCCGCTGGATCAGATGACCACCGACAATGACCGCGAGTACTTCAGCAAGCATCCGGAGTACTACATGTACCTGCACCCGGACATGCCGGGCTACGAAGATCTGATGGCCGCCCGCGACCGCTTCGTCGCCGCGCATCCGAAGCTGCACTTCGTGGGTGCGCACCTGGCCAGTCTGGAGTACGACGTCGACCGGATCGCCGCGTTTCTCGACCGCTTTCCCAACGCCACCGTGGACATGGCTGCGCGCATGAGCCAGGTGCAATACCAGTCGGTACGCGACCGCGAGAAGGTGCGGAACTTCTTCATCCGCTACCAGGATCGGGTGATGTACGGCACCGACCTGACCTACGGCCCCGATGCCGACCCCGCGGAATTCAAGCGCGAAGCGCACACCGTATGGAGTTCGGACTGGCGCTACCTGGCGACCGGCGAATCCCAGCGGGTGGACATGATCGACGCCGAAGTGCCGGGTCTCGCGTTGCCGCGCGCAGTGGTGGACAAGATCTACTACGCCAACGCCGTGCGCGTCTTCGCCGTGTCCAGGCCGGTCGACTGAAGGGCTTACGCCATTTGCAACTCGAAGCCGAGTTGCTGGCTGGCCTGGATGATTTCCTGGGGTGCGCCCGTGTCCGTGACCAGTATGTTCAGCGCACTGACCGGAATGATGCGATGCAGGCAGATCTTGCCGAACTTCGAACTGTCCGTGATGGAAACGACCACGCGGGCGGCCTCCACCATCTTGCGGTTGAGCAGCGCCTCGGGCTCGTAATGGGTGGTGATGCCGCGCTCGAGGTCGAATCCGTCCACGCCGAGGAAGAGCTTGTCCACGTGCAGCGCGTCCAGCGCCTCGACGGTCAGTCCGCCGTAGAACGCCATGTTGCGGCGTCGCAGCTCGCCGCCGAGCATGACGATGGTGATGCTGGTCTTGGGGGCAAGCGCGGTCAGCACGCCGTAATCGTTGGTGACCACGGTGATATCGATGTCCGGCACCGCTTCGGCCAGCTGGATGGCCGTGGTGCCCGAGTCGATGACGACGGTGTCGCCGGGTTTGATCAGGGTCGCGGCGCGTACGCCGATGCGGCGTTTCTCGTCCAGGTGGGTGGTGCATTTCGCTTCGTAGTTGGGCTCGGCCGACGCGCCGCCCATCGCCCCGCTGTCGATCGCTCCGCCATAGGCCCGCGCCATGACCCCGCGTTCGGCCAGATAACGCAGGTCTTTGCGCACGGTTTGCGCGCTCACACCGAAACGGTGCGCGAGGGAGGTGACCTGGACGCTGCCATGCTGGCGGACGAGTTCGCTGATCTGGAGGCGTCGTTGACTAGTGTCGCGGGTGGCGGTCATGGGGATTCCTGCGGGCACGCGGAATTATGCCGTATTTCGTTGTATTTCGCTATTGATGTGAAACGAAACATGATATAGGCTCGGTTTCGTTGTTTATGCAGCAGGTCCATCACCTAGCCCTGAGGAGAGAGCCAGTGACCACCGCGCCCCTACACCGAAACACACTGTTTTATGGAGTTGCGTTTGCCCTGCTGATGCCTGCGACAGCCCTGTCCCAAGCCACGCCTGGCAACACGCTTGCGCCACAACAAGAGTCGCAGACGTCCCAGTCAGATGAAACAGCACAGACGCGCGACAAGAGTGACAAGAGCGACAAAGTGACCGAGCTGAAGACGGTGGTCGTCACCGGTGTACGGGGCAGCCTGGCGCGCTCGACCGAACTCAAGCGCGACGCCGGCACCGTGCAGGATTCGATCAGTGCGCTCGAACTGGGCAAGTTTCCCGACGACAACGTGGCCGACTCGCTCAGCCACATCACCGGCGTGTCCATTTCTCGTACCGCCGGTGGCGAAGGGCAAAGAGTCAGCGTACGTGGCCTGGGCCCGGAGTTCACGCTGACCACCTTCAACGGGCGCATCCTGGCCACCGACGGCGCCGGCCGCGATTTTGCCTTCGACGTATTGCCGGCCGACGTGATCAGTGGCGCCGACGTGATCAAGGGCGCCCAGGCCTCACTGACCGAAGGAGCCATCGGCGGCCTGGTCAACCTGCGTTCGGCCAGCCCGTTAGACCGGCCGGGCCAGCACGGCATCGTGCGCCTGGAAGGCGATCGCAACCTGATGTCCGAACTCAACGGAAGCAAGCTCTCGGCCACCTACAGCAACACCTTCGCCAACGACACCATGGGCGTGCTGTTGGGTGTGGTCTACGCCCATCGCAAGGATCGCACCGACGTCGCCGGCAACGACGGCGGCTGGACCCGCAACCCGGATCCCAACGACCCAAACTGGTGGGGCAACGCCTGGGGCGGCAACATCGACCCCAACGGCAACGGCGTGCTGGATCCGGACGAATACGGCCTGATCGCCCCGGGCCAGTTCCGGGTCGGCTCGATCATGGAGGACAAGAAGCGCAGCGCCTTCTCCGGCAAGTTCGAGTGGCATCCGAGCGACAACGTGCGCATCGTGGTGGACGGCCTGAAAACCCGCCTCGACTCGCCGCAGGTGGGCTATCAGCAATCCTACTATCCGCTGTTCGCGCCGGGCCGCTGGTCCGACATCACTGTGCAGAACGGCATCGTCACCGGCTTCACCATGAACAACCCGGATCCGGAACTGCGGCTCAATCCGGAGCTGCTGAACCAGACCGAATACCGCGTGGTCGACACCGATCTCTACGGCCTCAACGGCGAATGGAAGGTCACTTCCGACCTGACCCTGACCGGCGACCTGTACCGCTCCACCTCGAAGCGCCACTCCGGTGGCCTGGACACCTACGCCGTCCTGCGCATGAACCTGCCCAACACCGCCCGCATCACCCTGGGCCCGAATGCGGTGCCCAATGTCGATGTCCAGTTCGACGACGGCCGCAACCTTGCCAGCGGCCTCGCCAACGACCAGTTCACCGAGTCGGACTTCAACACGCACTACATGGAACTGCGCGGCGACAATATCGAGGACAAGATCACCGGTGGCACGGTGGCCGGCAACCTGTTGGTCGGTCGCTGGGGCGTGGACCACCTGCGCTTCGGCGTGACCCGCACCGACCGCAGGAAGTCACGCGACCTGATCAACAACACCCTCAACGGCGGTGCCGACTACTACTCCGGAGACAACGCCATCAACGTGGGCGACCTCGGCGACGGCGTGATCTCGCACAGCTTCCACCTGCCGCACTTCATGGACGACGTGAACAGCAGCTTCCCGCGCAGCTTCGTGGCCTTCGACGTGCCCAACTACCTGGCCCGGCTGCAGGCCTACGACGGCCACCTGCGTCCGGACGGCACGCCGTACGAGTATGCCCTGGCCGCCCCGGTGTGGAACCCGCTGCAAAGCTACCGGGTTCGCGAGAAGACCGATGCTTTCTACGTGCAGGCGGACATGTCGGGCGACCGCTGGGACGGCGACATCGGCGTGCGACTGGTGAAGACGAACACCAGCGCCCAGGCCTGGGACGCCAAGATCCTGAGCATCACCAAGAACGGCGCGTTCAACTACACGGCGAAGTACGCCGACCCGACGCCGGTCGTCCAGGATGCCGACTACACCTTCCTGCTGCCTTCGGCGAATTTCACCTGGCACTTCACCGACCAGCTGCAACTGCGCCTGGGTGCGGCCAAGACCATGGCCCGCCCGCCGGTCGACCAACTGGCGCCAACCAACACCACCGCGAGCGTGTCGTGGGGCGAGTTCACCCAGGTCTACGGCGGCAATGCGCACCTGAAGCCGTATAGCGCGGCGCAGGGCGACATGTCGCTGGAGTGGTACTTCGCCGACCATTCCATCGCCAACGTGGCCGTGTTCTACAAGCGCATCAAGAACCAGATCACCACCAGCTGGGAGCCGGGCCAGGACATCGGCGTGCCGGGTTACCTGTTCAACATTACGCGCCCGATCAACGGCGATTACGCCAGGGTCAAGGGTCTCGAAGCCGGCCTGCAGCACTTCTGGGACAGCGGTTTCGGCGTGAGCGCCCAGTACACCCGCAACTGGTCGAGCAGCTGGGTGAATGGCGAGAAGCGCCCGCTCGAGGGCATCGCCCCGGCGACCTATTCGCTGGGCCTGATGTACGAGAAGGGCAAATGGTCACTGGGCGCCAACGCGGTTCGTACCGATGGCTTCGTCACGGCGGTCAACGTGATCGGTACCGGCTACAACACCCAGGCCGACGCGATCACCTGGTTGACCGCGCACGTGACTTACGAAATCAACGACATGTTCAGCATCAGCCTGCAGGGGCAGAACCTGCTGGACGATGCGCAGACCTACAGCATCAACGGCAACCCGCTGCTGTCGCAGGGCTATTTCCGATATGGCCGGTCTTTCAATCTGGGAGCAAGCCTGCGGTTCTAAGGCGTCGATGGGGGCGGTGACTTGCAGCGGAAGCATGTGGCCAGCGGCTGACAAGTGCCTTGGTATCGGCCCGATTGCGAAACCGGGCCTGGTTCGTCGCTGTCCAGGATCTGCTGCGCGAGGTTGTGCGGGATGCGCAGGTTCTCATCCTCCGGCACGCCGCCCTCGGCGCCGCGGAAGTGGTGGCGGAACGTGCGCGCGGCGGCGGCAGGGTCGTCCAGCGAGCAAGCATCCACGGACAGCGTCATCCACGGGTCGAGGCCGGTGAGCGGCTCGATCGGTTCGCCCCGTCGTCACGGGTCGCACGATGACCACGGCTTGCTCGTGACGTGGCGCGGTTGTCGTCATGGTCGCCGGACGTCGACGGGCATGACTTCCGGCAGGGCTTTTGCCGTACGGTGATATGTTATATCGTTACGGGCTCCGCAATCCCTTTCCTCCGATCCCGAAGACACGCT
>Ga0134126_10010836_pt1 | contig 11475 bp, 11 predicted proteins | sample KB31752_FD_96881 | JGI IMG/M metagenome (GOLD analysis project Ga0134126, IMG submission 96881) | Terrestrial soil microbial communities with excess Nitrogen fertilizer from Kellogg Biological Station, Michigan, USA - KB3-175-2 | ecosystem: Environmental > Terrestrial > Soil > Unclassified ... | reverse complement strand
GAAATCGATCGCGTGCGAGCCAACATGGAACGCTGGCGCTGGCTGCCGCGCGAGCTCGGCAAGACCTACGTGATGGTCAACATCCCCGACTTTACTCTGAAGGTCGTCCACGACCATCAGGAGCAGTGGCGCACCAAAATCGTCGCGGGCAAGCCGCAGACGCCAACGCCGCTGTTGAGCGCATCGATGGATATCGTCCTGGTCAATCCGTCATGGCACGTACCGCAGTCGATCATCCAGAACGAATTGCTGCCGCGCTACGGCCGCGACCCAAATATTTTCACCCGCATGGGCCTTGAGGTGAAGCGCCGGCCCGACGGCACGCTCAACGTGACGCAGCCGCCAGGCGCCGCCAACGCGCTCGGCCGCATCAAGTTCAACTTCCCCAACAAGTTCCTGGTCTACCTGCACGATACGCCCGAGAAGCGGCTGTTCACTGCCGACAAGCGCGCCTTCAGCCACGGCTGCATGCGGGTGGAAGATCCGACCAAGTTCGGCGAGATCCTGTTGCATCTGGCGATGAACGCCCCGACGCCGAACTCGCAGCAGCTCAGCGCGCTGTTTGGACGCGGGGAGCGCAGTTTCAAGCTCACCGACCGGCCGATGGTGCATCTCACCTACCAAACCGCCTTCGTCGACGCCGGCCGGCTGGTGCTGCGCGACGACATCTACGGCCTGGACGCCCGCATCAATGCCATCATGCACAGCGACGAGCGCCGCATCGCCGACGTGACGCCGCCGCAGGATCCCAAGCGCGATCTGGCGACCGACAAAGCCAACCAGGAAATCCTGCGCCGGGTCGAACGGGGCGAGGCGCAAAATGCGCTCGAGTTGCTCAATCAGGCGTACCACGAGCCTGCGCGGCCGGCGGCGAGACACGCACGCTTCGGGGCACGGCCCCGGCCGGTGGCGGCAGTCTCCCCCGAGTTCCATCCACAGCCCCCCACATCGCTCTTCCCTGGGCCATTTTTAGCCATTTTCGGCCGCTAGGGATCGACGGTCGGGGGGCGACCGCTAAGTGCAAGTTAACCCTTCCCGATAAGACTGAATGATTGTCGCTATCGGAGCCGCTCGCTCCGGGGGAGCGGTGGTGGCACGGCGTAACTCACGGAATATCACAGTGTCGGTTGGCGCGTGGCGCGAGCTCGCTCTCCTTTTGTCTGCAGTGTGTGTGCGCGCGCGCATCAGTGCGCGGTTCGGTATGGCCGGTCTATTGCTGCTGATCGCCAATAATTCCCTGCAAACCGCAATCGCCGAAGGCGACACCCGCACGCTCTCGTTCCATCACGTCCATACCGACGAAACCATCACCATCACCTTCAAGCGCAACGGCCGCTATGACGAAGCCGCGCTAAAGAGACTCGACTGGTTCATGCGCGACTGGCGCAAGGAACAAGAAACCCACATGGATCCCCATCTGTTCGATCTGTTGTGGGAGACCTATCGCGAGCTAGGCGCGACGGAACCGATCCAGGTGATCTGCGGATATCGTTCGCCGGGCACCAATGCGATGCTGCGCGCCCGCTCGAGCGGGGTCGCGCAGTTCAGCCAGCACGTCAACGGCAACGCGATCGACTTTTATATTCCCGGTGTGCCGCTCGCCAAAGTCAGGGCCGAAGGCCTGCGGCTCCAGCGCGGCGGCGTCGGATTCTACCCGACCTCCGGCTCGCCATTTGTACACATGGACACCGGCGGAATCCGCCACTGGCCGCGCATTCCGCGCGAGGAACTGGTCAAGATCTTTCCCGACGGCCGCACGGTTCACATTCCGGCCGACGGGCGGCCGCTCCCCGGCTACGCGCTGGCGCTTGCCGATGTCGAGCGGCACGGCGCGATGCCTTCAGGGAGTTCTCTTGAGGCCGCGCGCGAGGCCGGCGTGATTACCGCCAGCCAGGAGCAGGCCGCAGCAAAGCCCCGGCGCAGCCTGCTGGCCAGCATTTTCGGCATCGCAAAAGACGAGGATGAGCGGAGCGAGCAACCGGTGCCCAGGCATTCGCGTGGACCCGTCGCCGTCGCCAGCCTGACCGTACCGAAGCAGGTCGCGGTCGAACACATCGTACCGCTGCCGTCAGCCCGACCAAAGCCGGTTGAGGTCGCGGCAGTCTTGCCAAGGCCGAGGCCGGCCGAACAGCCGGTGGTGACCGCGTCGGCAGCGAACAACGTGTTTGACAACCGCGGCTATTGGCGCGGTGCGGTCGAGACCGGCGCGGCGCTACCGCCGCCGATCGCGGCCGGCACGACGTATGAGACGGCCTCGCTCGATCCTGTCACCACCGGCAGCGCGCCGGACGATACGCTTGCTTATGCCGCCCAATCGCAAACACCGCTGGCCGGGCGCGCCCGCCCGATGGGCTCACGCCTGCCCCGCATGCCGGCGGAAGCCAGGGTGATCCCGAGTTCGTCCAACTCCAGCTTGCTGGTAAGCCCGCCGGTGGCCCTGGCCATGGGCGGTGCAGAGCGGTACGACAGCCCTTGGCTTCGCGCCGCGATGCTGACGCCGAGCGTGCGCGGATTCATGACGGCGACACGTGTCGGCGTAGTCGATCCGCGCTGGCAGCAATATTTGCTGCTTAAGCCGGCACAATCGGTGGCCATGAGCTTCTCGGCCGATCCGCATCTCGGCATGGTCGCCGACCGTTTCACCGGTAGCGCCGTGGTATTCCTGGCCACCGCAACATTCGCTCCGCAGACGACGGCGGCGCTGCGCTAAGCCGGTTTAATTAAGCATCCCCAACGCGTGCATATAGGTCTCGAGCACGGCCTGCTGCTCGCGGCGCTCGTCGGTATCCTGCTTGCGCAGGCCGACGATGGTGCGCAGCGCCTTGACGTCATAGCCGGTCCCCTTGGCCTCGGCGTAGACGTCGCGGATATCATCGGAGGTGGCCTTTTTCTCCTCTTCGAGCCGCTCGATGCGCTCGACAAAGGCTTTAAGCTGATCCTTGGCAAAACGGGTTGCCGGCTGTTCTTTTTGGGCGGCGGCAGTGGCGGGCATCGAACTCTCCTGATGGCACAGCGTGTTTCCACCCTGTCATAGGGGAATTCCTCTCCGCGGGGCGCCGCGGCGATGCGAAGCCCCCGACATTCACACCATTTCACAAGAGTTAGTGTCGAGGGCTGGACTTTTCGAATGCCGCCTTCTGTTCGGGCGTGGCGTCTTTCTGGTACTTCTTGCGCCATTCGTCATAAGACATCCCGTAGACGGCCTCGCGGCTTTCATCCTTGCTCATGGCTACGCCCTTTTCGTCGGCGGCGTCCTTCATCCAGTTCGACAGGCAATTGCGGCAGAAGCCGGCCAGATTCATCATGTCGATGTTCTGCACGTCACTGCGCGCGCGCAAGTGCTCGACCAGCCGGCGATAGACGGCGGCCTCCAGTTCGATGCGGGTTTTGTCGTCCATCTTGTTGTTCATGGCGCTTGTCCTTAGCCTTCACACCGGAAGATAGGCCTGCGGGGCGTCAAGTTCCATAGGCGATAAGAAACGTCGCGAGGGAGCTTGCTTCATGAAGTTCGCTCATTTTTCCCATGTCTGGGCTAAGCCCGGCATGACCCCGCATCAACGCTACGAGGAACTGTGGCGCGAGCTTGCGCTCTGCGACCAACTTGGTTTCGACTACAGTTTCTGCGTCGAACATCACTTCCGTCCCGATGAAAGCTGGATGTCGTCGCCGAGCCTGTACGCAGTCGGCGCCGGGGCGCGCACGCGCCATATGCGCATCGGCCCCATGGGCTATGTCGTGCCGCTGTACCATCCGCTGCGTTTGGCCGAAGAGATTGCGGTCGTCGACCAGATGCTCGGCGGACGCATGGAACTGGGATTGGTGCCGGGCATCAATCCGGATTATTTCAAGCCCTTTGGGCTCGACTACAATCTGCGCAAGTCGCCGACCATCGAATTTATCGACTATCTGCGCACCGCCTATGGCGAGCGGCAACCATTCTCGTTTCACGGCGAGATTCACCACACCGACAGCGCCTCGCTTGCCGTGCAGCCGTTCCAGAAGCCGCATCCGCCGCTATGGATGATGAGTCGGGATCCGCAAACGCTCGAGTTCTGCGCAAGCCGCGGCATCAACCCCGGCTACTTTCTGATTTATCCGCGCCCGGATGCTGCGCCGCGTTACATCAAGTTCCTTGAGGATTGGAAAAAGGCCGGCTGGTCGAAAAAACCAAACATTGCCTACTGCACCATCGTCTATGTCGACGAAACCGACGACAAGGCGCTTCGCGTTGGGCTGGCGCGCGCGGCGCGCGCCTATGAAGGTTTTCTGCCGCCGCCAAAACCAAATGAGACCTTCGAGCAGCGGGTGCGCGAGCACGCCAAGAAATTCATCGGACGCGGCGAGCCGGGCGCATCCGAGATCATGGCCAATTTGTTCGATGCGGACTATCTGATGAAGCACGAACTGGTGTTCATCGGCTCACCCGAAACAGTGGCCCGTAAAATTCAAGCCGCCGCGCAAGCGGGCCTGTTCAACGTCTTCATGGGCGAATTCAATTTTTCCGACTTGCCCGAAGACGACCTCATGCGGTCCATTCGCCTGTTCGGCGAAAAGGTAGTCCCAGCGCTGCGCGGCTACGAGCCGTTCTGAAAACCAAAACGGCGCCGCACCCGGCGCCGCTTGGTGCCGTTCAGGCGGGCGCCTGTGCCGCCAGCAGTTCGGGATGCGCCCGCAAGCGCACCTCGTTGAGCCGGTAGATCACGAAGCAAACGATCGCCCCGGCCGCGAAGGGCAGCGACGACCACATGTATAAATGCTGCACCGGAAGCCCGATCAGCAAGGCGCCGAGCAGCGGCCCGACGATTGATCCGATGCGGCCGATGCCCAATTCCCAGCCGGAGCCGTTGGCGCGCAGCGAGGTCGGATAGACCAGCGCGCCGACCACGTTGATGCCGGTCTGAATGCCGAGCACGCAAAAGCCGGCGAAGAACGTCGCGACCGCGAGCGCCGTGGTCGAGGTCACGCCGGCATAGCCGATCGAGGCCACGATCGGGACCGCGACCACAAACATGAGCGCGATGGCGAGGAAACGCTGCCGCTCGAACCAGCGTGCCAGCAGCAGCGAGCCGACGGTGCCGCCGATCTGAATCATTGCGCCGGCGAGCGCGCCGATCGACGGCGGCAGCTTCAACACCGCCATCAAGGTCGGCGTCCACGACAGCAGAAAGAAATAACCCATGAGATTGAGGGCGAACAGCAGCCACAGCAGCGGCGTGATCAGCCAGAGGCCCTGGCGGAACAGGTAACTCGGGTTGAAGCCGGGAAATTGCTGCTCGTCTTCGATTACGAACCTGGCGCCGGCCGGCACCTTGAAGGTGGGGTCGAGCGCGGCGATGGTCTTCGCCATCTTGCCGCGCTGGCTTTCGTGCAACGTCATGTATTTGATCGACTCCGGCAGCATGAACGCCCCGATCAGCGCGAGAACGATCGGCACGATTCCTCCGACGGTGAACAAGATTTGCCAGCCGTGCGTCGGCACCAAGGTCGCGGCGATGACGCCCGGAATGGCCCCGCCCACGGGCACAAACCCGACGGCGATCGACGCCAGCGTCAGGCGATATTTGCGCGGCGCGGATTCGCTGTTAATTGCGACGATGTTCGGGATCACGCCGCCGATGCCAAGGCCAGCCAGCAACCGCAGCCAGAACAGCTGGTCGAGATTGGCCGAATGGGCTGCCCACAAGGTGAACACGCCGAACAGCAAATTCGAGCCAATCAACGCCGCCTTGCGGCCGTAGCGGTCGCCGATCCAGCCGAATAGCGCCGAGCCGAACAAGATGCCGATCAGGCTGGCGCTGAACACGGGCCCCAGTCCGCCGGGCTTTAGTCCCCAGTCACGCATCAGGTGCGGCGCGGCGAATGCGATGGCGGCGATGTCGTAGCCGTCGATCAGGGACAGCAACACGCACCAGAAGATCAGATTGTAGTGGAACGAGCTTAGCCCGCGCTCGTCGAGCAGACGCGAAACCTGAACGACCGATTGATCCGCCATTATTCCCTCCCCGGAGCCCAATTTGTAACGGCACTTTGCGGCCTTTGATGGAATGCTATGCCAGCGACGGCGCAATGGAAAGCTGGTGGGCAGACGAAGGTGGGCTCAGTCCCGAGCTTGCCCCGCCCTGCATGTACCTTGCCGCTGTCGGATAATTGGCCGACTATTCCAGTTGAGTAAATTCAGCAAATGCTGGGAGAACTACGCCATGACCACAACAAGCCTGCGACGAGTTAAAGTTGCGCCCAAGGGCATGGGTCTCAATGACTTCGTTGCCATGCAGGAAGGCTACTTCGCAGCCGAAGGCCTCGAGGTCGAATTCGATTGGCAAACTTTCCGCGGCACGCAATCGAGTTGGAAGGGCCTGGATTATTTCCAGCGTCCGCAGGATCGCCCCTACACCGAATCCAAGCAGGACGTGGTTCAAGGCGCCTGTGTTTGGGGCACGATCTGCAACGCCAGCGCCGGTATGGGCCGCGTGGTCACCGAAGGCTATGGCGATTCACCTTGGGCGATTTTTGTCCGGCCCGAATCGAAAATTCGCAAGCCGGAAGATCTGAAGGACGTGCCGATCTCGGTTGGCATGCGCGCGGGCAGTCACTTCAACGTGCCATACCGGCTGGAAAAATATTTGCCGCTCGAGCATATCAAGACCGTCAATACCGGCGGCTTCGGTGCGCGGTTGCGCGCTCTGCTTGACGGCGAAGTGGAGGCGACGAGCCTATTGCCCCCGCAGATCGCGATGGCCGAACAACTCGGCTTGCGCAAAATCATGGAGGATCGATTCAAGACGCTGTGGTGGGTGCCGGAAAACTCCCCGGCAGAAGTCGTGCATGGCTACATGCACGCGCTCAACCGCGCCGAGCAGGCGCTCACGGCAGCTCCGGAGAAATATATGCCGCTGTGGAAGCTCGCCGTTCCGGCAGAGTTCGAAAACTTCCACCCCTGGGACTTCACCAAGTTCGGCCGCGGTGAGAAATTCGTCAACGAACCGCTGCCGAACGGAGAATTCGACACCGTGTTTACGCAAGTGCAACGCTGGGGACTGGATGAGTATCTCAAAGATCGCAGCACTGAAACGTTGAGTTATCCAGCCGCTTCACCCTAATGCCCCCTGGGGCGTTAGGATCGGATGATGGACGGCACCCTGCGCGCTTTTCTTGGCGAACTATTCCGCACTGCGGTAGCCGCCGCGCACCCGGCGGCTTGCCTTCCGCCGCTGCTGCCGCAGCCGCCGGCCGGCCGGCTTATCGTGCTGGCTGCCGGCAAAGCCGCCGGTTCCATGGCCGAAGTTGCGGAGGGCTTTTACCTCAATCAGTCGAAATTTAATCACGAACGCCTCTGTGGAATAGCGGTCGCCCGCCACGGCTATGGCAGGCCGTTGCGGGTCGTCACTATGATCGAGGCCGGGCATCCGATCCCCGACGCTGCCGGCCTGGCAGCGGCCGACCGGGCGCTTGAACTCGCCGCCGCCGCGGGTGCCGGCGACCTCGTGCTGGTGCTGATGTCGGGCGGCGCCTCGGCCAACTGGATCGCGCCGGCGGCTGGAGTTTCGTTTGGCGACAAGCAGGCAGTGACGCGCGCACTGCTGCGCTCGGGCGCGACCATCGGCGAGATCAACATGGTGCGCAAACATCTCTCGCGCATCAAAGGCGGACGGCTGGCGCGCCGCGCCTATCCGGCACAGCTTGTTACGATCGCAATCTCCGACGTGCCCGGCGACGATCCGTCAGCGATCGGTTCCGGTCCGACCGTGCCCGACCCGACGACGCTCGCCGATGCGCGCGCCGTCGCCGCCAAATATAAACTGGATCTTCCGGCCAGCGTGACCGCCGCGCTGGCCGACGCGAGCAATGAAACGCCCAAGAGTAACGATCCCGCATTCGCCGGCAACCGTTTCACGCTGGCCGCTCGGCCGGCCGATTCTCTGCGCGCGGCTGAAGCTACCGTGCGTAGCGCCGGCTACGAATGTGTGTCGCTCGGAGACCGCGTCGAAGGCGAGGCCCGCGAGGTGGCGGCGGCTCATGCAAAGCTTGCGCACGAACTGCGCGCGCAAGATAAGCGCGCCGTGATCCTCTCTGGCGGCGAACTCACCGTCACGATCCGCGGCAAGGGCCGCGGCGGGCCCAATCAGGAATACGCTTTGGCGCTGGCGATGGGCTTAGCCCACATGCCGGCGGTCGCGGCACTCGCTGGCGATACCGACGGCACCGATGGCGGCCGGGGCGAGACCAGCGACCCCGCCGGCGCGCTTGTTGACGGCGAAACCGTGGCTCGGGCCAAAGCGCTTGGCCTCGATCCCGCCGCGTTTCTTGCCGACAACAATTCGACCGGTTTCTTCTCTGCTCTCGGGGACTTGCTCATGTCCGGACCCACTTATACCAACGTGAACGACTTTCGCGCCATCGTCGTTGACAGGCCGTGACCGATCACGCGACAACCGCGACGAATCATAACCGACCACAGCTTGACCGCATTGCCCTCCCATTCCGCCAAGCGCTTCATCACCGGCCCGGTTGCGCTCGCATCCGCGCTGCTGGCGGCATCGGCGCTTCCGGCAAAGGCCGATTTCCGGCTGTGCAACAACACCGGCAGCCGGGTCGGCGTCTCGCTAGGCTATAAGGACGCCGAAGGCTGGACCACCGAAGGCTGGTGGAACGTATCGGCGCGATCTTGCGAAACTCTGCTACGCGGCGCGCTGGTTGCACGCTACTATTACATCTACGCGGTCGATTATGACCGCGGCGGCGAATGGTCCGGTCACGCCTTCATGTGCTCACGCGAAAAAGAATTCACCATCCGCGGTACCGAGAACTGCCTGGCGCGCGGCTACGACCAGACCGGCTTCTTCGAGGTCGATACCGGCGAACAGCGCGCCTGGACGGTGCAACTCACCGATAGCGCCGAGCAGAAGCCGGCGCGCCCGTTACCCCAGCGCACGCCGCCCACGACGCAGCGGCCACCCAGCCCGGCACCCACCGCGCCGGCGGAAGGCGGCAAGCGATGAGACGCCTGCGGCGCGCCAAGATCGTCGCGACATTGGGACCGGCATCCTCCGACGCCGTCATGATCGCGCGCCTGTTCGCGGCAGGCGCCGACGTATTCCGCATCAATATGAGCCACACCAGCCAGGACCGCATGCGCGAATTGGTCGCCATGATCCGCGGCGTCGAGAGCGACACCGGACGGCCGATCGGTATCCTGGTCGACTTGCAGGGACCCAAGCTGCGACTCGGCACCTTTGCCGGCGGATCGACAACGGTGGCAAACGGCGCCAGCTTCGTGCTGGATTCCGATCCGGCTCCTGGCGACACCACACGCGTCTTTCTGCCGCACCCGGAGATTTTCGCCGGTATCGAAAAAGGCCACACGCTACTGATCGACGACGGCAAGGTGCGGCTCACCGTCACGCAGGCCGAACCCAAACGCATGACCGCGCGCGTCGAGGTCGGCGGCAAATTGTCCGACCGCAAGGGCGTCAGCCTGCCGGACTCAACCATTCCTTTCTCCGCCCTGGCCGAGAAAGACCGGTCCGATCTAGAAGCCGCGCTCAACGCCGGTATCGACTGGGTGGCGCTGTCGTTCATCCAGCGGCCGGAGGACATCGCGGAGGCCAAGAAAATTACCCGCGGCCGCGCCGCGGTGATGGCCAAAATCGAGAAACCGCAAGCGGTGCACCGGCTCGCCGAGATTATGGACCTCGCCGACGCTCTGATGGTGGCGCGCGGCGATCTCGGCGTCGAAATGCCACTGGAAAAAGTGCCCGGCGTCCAGAAGCAGATGACGCGAGCTGGCCGCAACGCCGGCAAGCCGGTGGTGGTCGCCACGCAAATGCTGGAATCGATGATCAACTCGCCGGTGCCCACACGCGCCGAAGTTTCCGACGTCGCCACCGCCATTTTCGAGGGTGCCGACGCCGTCATGCTGTCCGCCGAATCCGCAGCGGGTAAGTATCCCGTGGAAGCGGTGACGACCATGAACCGAATCGCCGAAGAGATCGAAAACGACTCGCTTTACCGCGGCATCCTTGACGCGCAGCGCGCCGAGCCGGAGGCGACCGGCGCCGACGCGATCGCCGACGCGGCCCGCCACATCGCCGATACGCTCGATCTCGCCGCGGTCATATGCTGGACGTCGTCGGGCTCTACCGGCTTGCGGATGGCGCGCGAACGACCGCGGCCGCCAATCGTGGCGCTATCGCCGAATATCGCCACCGGACGGCGATTGGCCGTTGTGTGGGGCGTGCACTGCGTGATCACCGACGATGCCCACGACCAGGACGACATGGTCGACCGCGCCTGCCGCATCGCGTTCAAGGAAGGCTTTGCCAAGGCCGGGCAACGCGTCATCATCGTCGCCGGCGTGCCGCTCGGCACGCCCGGCGCGACCAACATGCTGCGCATTACTTATGTGGGCGAGGACACGGCGGGGGATTAAATATCCCGGCCCTCGACCTTTTCTTGCAACGTCTTCACGATGTCGGGAATGCGCTGGATGCGCGGATAGACCTCGAGCGCGCGGCGATAGACCTCCAGCGCCTGCTTGTCGTCGCCGATGTCCTGCATGATCAAGCCGAGGCCCGACAGCGCGCCGAAATGGCGCGGCTCGCGACGCAGCACTTCGCGGATATCGGCGAGTGCACGGCCGTAATCCTTTTTCATGTAGTAGATAGTGGCGCGCCGGTTCCAGGCTTCGACGTATTTCGGTTTGATCTTGATGACGCCGTCGAGCAATTTGATCGCCAGATCGAGATCCTTCTGCTCGATCGCGGTCTGCGCGCGCGACATCAGCAGCGTGGTGGTATCGCTGTGCGAGGCGGTCCATAGCGCCCAGATGCGGTCTTCGATCGCCTTGGCGGTGACGTTGTCGGGCGCGACCTTGAGTGCTCCGAACAGGAAATCGAGATTGTGCGTGGGATTGTCATGCCTGACCTGCGGCAGCTTCTTTGGCGGCTGCACCCACTCGCCCTGCGCCGCACCAGCGGGCGCGGCAAAGGCCGCGGCCATATAGGCTGCAATCAAAGTGGCGAGGAATCGCGTGCGCATGGCCGGATTCTAATCTCTCCGCCCGGTAAGGCAAATATGCGGCGATGGCGGAAGCGTTCAGTCCGGCGCCTAGCCTTGGCGGGCCTTAAAGCGGCGGTTGGTCTTGTTGATGATGTAGACCCGACCCTTGCGCCGCACGATGCGGTTGTTGCGGTGGCGGCCGCGCAGGGACTTCAGGGAATTACGGACTTTCATGACGCTCTCTGGGTTCTTGGGTTGGCGGGTTCATAGCAGCCCATCCGCGCCTGTCAACGCGACAGGTGCGGCAGGCCTGTCACCGGCTGGATTACAATTCCATTACAAATCAATATGTTAATGAATGGCTGGACAGGGCACAAAGTTGCTAAGACTATTCGTTACCGGCGGCAGGGACGAAAAACGTGAAAGACGCAGCATGAGAAATGCAATCGCATTGATCGCTTGGTCGCTGCTCGCGGT
>Ga0134126_10010835_pt1 | contig 11476 bp, 10 predicted proteins | sample KB31752_FD_96881 | JGI IMG/M metagenome (GOLD analysis project Ga0134126, IMG submission 96881) | Terrestrial soil microbial communities with excess Nitrogen fertilizer from Kellogg Biological Station, Michigan, USA - KB3-175-2 | ecosystem: Environmental > Terrestrial > Soil > Unclassified ... | reverse complement strand
GGCATCATCGGGTGAGAGGACCAGCGCGGCATCGATCTTCTCCAGTGCTTCGATCATGCGGCCCTGCTGCGCGCGCAAGACGCCCAGGAAATGCAGCGCCGTTGCGTCGCGCGCATCGGCCGCCAGCGCAGCCAGATAAAGGCGCTCGGCCTCATCCAGCTTACCGCTGCGATGCAGCAGGGCTGCTTGCTGGCTCAGACTTTGATCACTGGAAGGGCTGTTCATCTTTGCCGTGTTTGGGGCATGGTATCTCTTCGCAAAGCCTCAAAAGCAATGGGGCGAATTCAAAAGGGGAAGACGATGGATCGCCGTCATGTTCTGGGTCTGGTGGGAGCCGGGGCCGCAAGCCTGGCTACAAGCGCGGCCCGTGCCGCCACCACCCCGGTGATCGAGTGGAATATGCACATGTTCAGCTCCAATGTCGCCAAATTCCCCTTCAGTCCGCGTGGCACCTACAAACCGGATGCCGCGCGGTTATCGGCTGACCCGTTGGTGGACTACCAGGCGCACATGAAGGCGTTCGGCATCGACCGGGCGCTGTTCGTGCATCCGGAACCTTATGGCGACGATCATAGCCTGGTGCTGGATTGCCTGGCGCGCACCAGCCCCAGCCAGTTCAAGGCCACCAGCATGTTCTTCCCCAAGGATGATGACGCGCCGGCCAAGCTGGAGGCGCTGGTGAAGCAGCATCCGCGCATCTGCTCCACACGCTTCCATCTGCATCGGGGCAACACCCACTATTTCGCGAGCTTCACGGAACCGGGGGTGCGGGCGCTATGGAAGAAGGCGGTGGATCTGAACCTGGTGGTTGAGCTTGATCTGGGTCCCAATTACGCGCGTGACGCAGGCAGCGCGATCGCCGCCTTTCCGGGCTGCAAGGTGCTGATCGACCATATGTGCAATCCCAAGACGGGCATGATCTGGGAATATGGCGATGTGCTGGACCTGGCCAAGTATCCCAATGTCTATATGAAAATGTCGAGCCTAGGCTACATGGCGCCGCAGGACGGGCCCGATTATCCAAGCCTGATCCCCTACACAAGCCGCGTGATCAAGGAATTCGGCGCCGACCGCATGGTGTGGAGCGGCGATTCCCCCCACATCGCCGATGTGCATATGAAAGGCTATTCCGCCGCCGACGTCGCCAAGGTCAAGGGTGGCAACCTGCAGAAGCTTCTGAACTGGGCCTAGTTGCGTTCACGGGCGCGGGGCGCGCGTCGCCGCGCAAGATCGTATTGCCGTATGCTCTTTGCGCGGCTTCTGGCGGATCACCTCGTCAGGACGCAACTAGCGAGGGAAAAGGAGACGAAATGGATCGCCGTCACGCCTTAGGTCTCATGGGGGGCCTGGTCGGCGCTGGCGTTGCCGGCCTTGGCCCTGCGCCGGCACGCGCCGCTCAGACACCGGTGATCGAGTGGAATCAGCACATGTTCAGCGCCAACACGGCGAAATTCCCCTTTCACCCTCAGGCCGTCTACAAGCCCGATCCCAGCAGCTTCCAGGCCGACCCGCTGGCCGCTTACGAAAAGCACATGAAAGAGGTCGGCATCGATCGCGGCATGCTGGTGCAACCGGAACCTTACGGTGACGACCATCGGCTGGTGCTGGATTGCTTGCACCGCGCACCGCCCGCCAGGTTCAAGGGTACCAGCCTGTTCTACCCCAAGAATCCGCAGTCACCGAAGAAGCTGACGGCCTTGGTCAAGAGCGAGCCACGCATCGTCTCCACCCGCTTTCACGCCCATCGCGGCAAGGAGATGTATCTGGACAGCTTTGCCGCGCCTTACGTGCGGGCGCTCTGGAAGGCGGCGGTGGATTCAGGCCTGATCATCGAGCTTCATATCGGACCCAATTATGCGCTGCAGGCGGCCAATGCCATCCGCGCCTTTCCGGGCTGCAAGGTGCTGATCGACCATATGTGCGAGCCCAAGCTGGGCACACCCTACGAATATGCCAATGTGCTCGACCTGGCGAAGTTGCCCAATGTCTATATGAAGATTTCCGGGATGGACTATATCACCAATGACGGTCCGGACTATCGCAGCATCATGCCTTTCACCAGCCGGCTGATAAAGGAGTATGGGCCCGACCGTATCGTGTGGAGCGGCGGTTCGCCCCATATCGCCGACGTGCATATGAAGGGCTATTCCGCCGCCGACATCGCCAAGGTCAAGGGCGGCAATCTGCAAAAACTCCTGAACTGGGCCTAGCGTCCGCAGCCGCAGCCATAATAGGTGGAGTAATAGGAAGACGGCGGCGGGCCATAGCCCGGCGGCGGCCCATAGCCCGGCGCTGGCTGCGAAGATGGCGGGCCGTAGTAGGACGAGGCATTACGGGACGGCCGGTACGTGGGACCATAGGGCCGGCCATAGTCGGGCCGCCCATAGTAAGAGCGGTCATAATAGCCCTGGTTGGGATAACCGGGGTCGTATGCCCCGCCATATGCGCCGCGATCGGGCCCATAGATGGCTTGGCCATAAGGCTGGTCATAGCCGTCATAGCCCTGGTCATAATCGCGGTCGTAGGCCGCGTAGGGACCGGTCGGATAACCATGAGGATTGACACAGCCGGCCAGGGGCAAAAGGCCCAGAACCATCACCGCGGCGAGCTTTTTCATGGGACCCTCTCATTGTCCCAAAACGATACAGAAGCGAAAGGGATCACGCGAGCTGCGGGCTGCAATTACGGTTAACGCGCCGCGTTGCGTATGATCGCAGACGATGCCGGCGCAACACTTTGCCAATCAGCTGTCGGCGGTGGCCGACGCGCGCTCTGCGGTGCCGTCCGCCATTGCGCTTCGGCGGCGGGCGATACGGGCCGGGCCGTGTGTCCGTCCTCGCTGAGGCTGCCGCGGATGGCGGGAGCCGGCGGGACAAGCATCGTTCGGGGTGGCGAAAGCGCTGTGCGCGGTGCGGACGGATCGACCAATGGCGCGACTTTTCCGGCGGGAACTGGCGCGAACAGGCGGATGACCTCCCCAGCCCGGGCCGGCAAGCACAACCCGCCGAAGATCAGCGCCGTCATCGTAAGCCGCCGAAGCTGCATCCCAATTCCGAAAAGGCCGATTCCCGCCGCTATTATAAACGGGATGCGCGGGCCGGGTCGGTGCCCGGCCCCCCTGCAGCCTTCTGGTCCCAATCTTCTGAAGACAGGGGCCCCGGTCCTGTGATGGACTGGCAAGGTTACAGAATTTTTAGAAAAGGGGAACACGCATGAAAATCAGATCGCTTTTGTTGTCGGCCCTGGCGGCGGCGTCGCTGGCCGGGATTCCAGCCAGCCTGCCGGCGGTGGCCCAGGTCCAGGCCAATGCGCCGGCCTTTGGACCGGGCACTTTTCCGGCCATGCCGACCCGTCCCACCCGCACCGGCAAGCACATCAACCGCATCATCGATATGTGGCTGAAGGGCCAGCCGGTCTATTACACCCAGATCGAAGCGGCCGGTTATGAAGAGGGCAAAAAGCTCGCCACCACCAAGGCCGATTACATCACCTATGAGATGGAGCATGGGGCGCTGGACTTTCACCAGCTGCGCGAATTCATGCGCGGGTTGAAGGAAGTCGGCACCCGCACCGGCCATCCCACCGTGCCGGTGATCGTGACCCTGCCGATCCAGGGCACCGCCGATGTGGTGCGCGCCAATGCCTGGATGATCCAGCAGGCGTTGGCGGCGGGCGCCCACGGCATCCTGCTCTGCAATGCCGAAAGCCCCGAAGCGGCCAAGATCATGGTCGAGGCCTCGCGGTATCCCTTCGCACCCGTGGTGCCCGGCCTGAACCAGGGCTTTCGTGGCAATGGCAGCCAGAGCTATGCCTCCAAGATCTGGGGCCTGACGCCGGCGGAATATCTGCAGCGGGCCGAGCCCTGGCCGCTCAATCCCGATGGCGAAATCATTCTGGGCGTGAAAATCGAAAATCCCCGCGCCGACGCCAATGTGGAATCCACAGTTCGCGTGCCCGGCATCGCCTTTGCCGAATGGGGCCCGGGCGATAATGGCTTCTATCTGGTGGGCAATCCGGCGACGGCGGGCGGCCGCGGCGACATGGCGCCCAACATGGTGGCGGTGCGTGCCCGTGTGCTGGCCGCCACCAAGGCGGCGAACATCAAGTTCCTCAATGCCTGCAATGAGCAGAATGTGATCGACCAGCTCAAGGACGGAGTGATGATCTGCACCGGTGGTGATTCGCCCGCGGCGGACAAGGGCCGCGCCTTCACCAAGCGCACCGATCCGACGTGATGTGCCTAGTGTCGCGGTTTCGAAGTTCGCAGTATTATTGATATTGGGCTCAAGCGAACTTCGAAACCAAAGCGACACTAGGAATCAATAATTTGCTAGTGTCCCGATCCCGAAATTCGCACGATCTCTATGTCGGGCTCCAAGCGAATTTCGGGATCGAAGGACACTAGCGTGCTGAACCAAGCCGCGCCCCCCGCGTTTTTGCGCGGGGGGCGTTGTTCCGGGCCACAAGGATTTGCCATGCGTCTCGATGATCTTCGCCCCTCCGACAATGTGGAAGACCGCCGGGGCGAGGACTATGGCGGTGGCGGTTTCGGCGGTTTTGGCGGGCCGCGCATGGTGTTCGGTGGCGGCGGCCTGGGCCTGGTGGCGGTCCTGCTGATCTCGCTGTTTTTCGGCGTCGATCCTTCCCAACTGCTCGGCGGCGGCGGTCCCGCACCGCAGCGCAGCCAGCGCGAAGACACCAGGCCTTGCGCCCAGGATGCCGATTGCGATTTTGCCCGCCGCGTCATCGGCTCGGCGGAAGATGTGTGGCAACCGCTGCTGCGCCAGCAGGGGGTCAACTTCCGCCCCGCTGTCTTTACACCCTACGACTATGCCACCCCGACGGGCTGCGGCACCGGCCAGTCCTCGGCCGGACCCTTCTATTGTCCCAGCGACGAGCATATCTATCTGGATCTCAGCTTCTTTCAGGAGTTGAGCCAGCGTTTCGGCGCGCCAGGTGAATTCGCGCGCGCCTATGTCATCGCCCATGAATATGGTCATCACATCCAGACCCTGACGGGCGCGATGGATCGTGGCGGCATGGGCAGCATGGGACCGCGCGGACCGGAAGGGGGCGCCGACAGCCAATCGGTGCGGACCGAACTCCAGGCCGATTGCTATGCCGGGGTGTGGGCCTATCACGCCAATCAGCAATTCTCGATGCTGCAGTCGGGCGATGTGGAAGGCGCGATCAAGGCCGCTTCCGCCGTGGGCGACGATACGCTGCAGAAGGAAAGCCAGGGCTATGTCGTACCGGACTCTTTCACTCATGGCACCAGCGCCCAGCGCGTGCGCTGGTTCGAGCGCGGGCTGGAGGGCGGGCGCATGGATGCCTGCGATACCTTCTCGGCAGCGCGCTTGTAGACGCGCCCTGCCGCGTGGGGCACGGTCTGCAATGCCGCCAGCGGGGCGTGCCACGCGCCTCCCAGGAAGCGCAGGTTCCGAGAACTTCTCCATCATTGGTATCGGACAAAAACCGGCCTTAATATGCGCGCAGCATTTTGATGAAACGCGCATCCGGCCGTTACGCATCCGTAACGCGACCGGACCTGATCGCCGCAGATGGACATTTCCGCTCCCCCACAACCTGGATTTTCCCGAACCCTGTCCTGGCGCGGAGCGCGCCGGCTGATCGGTCTTCTGCAGCGCTTTGTACGTTCCAGCGAAGCGGCCCAGATGTTGGTCTGTGCGCTGGGGGGCGCGGCAATCGGGATGATCGTGGCGGTCCTGCGGCGCGCCATAGATTTTCTGCATGAGTTTTTCTTCCGCTTGCCCCAGGGCGTTGGACTCAGCACCGGTCTGGGCGTGGCGCCCGATCGGGTGCTGTTCATTCCCGTGCTGGGCGGCCTGCTGCTCGGGCTTGGCGCCCTGACGGTCCGCCATTTCAAGGGGCGCGACGTCGTCGATCCCATTGAAGCCAATGCCCTGCATGGTGGACGGATGTCATTGCCGGCGAGCCTGCGTCTGGTTCTGGCAACCATTGTCTCGAATGCCTCCGGCGCCGCGGTGGGCATGGAAGCCGGCTATAGCCAGTTGGGCGCCGGGCTGCTGGCGGTGACTGGCGAGAAGCTTGGCTTGCGCCGCGCCGATCAACGCGTCTTTGTCAGCGCTGGCGCTGCAGCCGCCATCGCAGCGGCGTTCAATGCGCCGCTGGCCGGCGCCTTTTACGGCTTCGAACTGATACTGGGCACCTACATGATAAGAGCGCTGGCGCCCGTGGCAGCGGCGGCGCTGGCGGCGGTGCTGACCGAGCAGGGTCTGATCGGGCCGCAGCCGCTTTTCCTGGTCGGGGAGGTATCGCACTTCAAGCTACCGGTCTATCTGCTGTTCGCCTTGCTGGGGCTTTGCTCCGCCGGCTTCGGCATCCTGGCCATGCAGGCCGTCACCTGGACGGAACGAGGCTTGCGGCGCGCCCCTTTGCCGCAATGGCTGCGGCCGGCGATCGGCGGGGTTTGCCTGACCCAGATGGCCATTTTGCTGCCGCAGATCCTGGGCAGCGGTCACAGTGCCATCCAGTATCTGTTCGATCACGAATGGCCCTTTGCGGGCCTGCTGTTGGTGCTTGTGGCCAAGCTGCTTGCCTCGGCGGTTTCGATCGGATCTGGCTATCGCGGCGGCATGTTCAGCTCTTCGCTGTTCCTGGGCTGCATGTTTGGCGCGGCTTTTGCCGATGTGACCGCATTTCTGGTGCCGCGCCTGGGCGAGCATCATATCGTCCTGATGATGGTGGGGATGGGATCGGTCGCCGCGGCGGTCATCGGCGCGCCACTCACCATGGTTTTTCTGGTTCTGGAAGCGACCGGGGATTTCCCCATGACCGTGGCGGTCATGGTCGGGGTGATCATATCCACCACCGTGGTGCGCCTGACCTTCGGCTATTCCTTCTCCACCTGGCGTTTCCATCAGCGGGGCCTGGGTATCCACGGTGCCCACGATGTGGGCTGGCTGGCGAACCTGACGGTGGCGGTTCTGATGCGTTCAGATCCCAAGATCGTGGATGGGGCCACGCCGGTGGAGTTGCTGCGCGATCTTTACCCTCTGGGAAGCGCGAAGGTTCTTTTTGTCACCGAGAAGGATCGCTTCATCGGCTCCATCGATCTTCCCCGCCTGCACGAAGCCAGGTCCGACCCGCAAGCCGGCCTTACGGCTCGCGACCTGGCGGCGGCGCCGGATGCTTTCGTGATGCAGAGCCAGAATGTTCGCAGCGCACTGGCCGTTTTCAATGGCGTGCAGCGCGAGACCCTGCCGGTTGTGACCTCTTCCGCGGAGCGGCGCGTGGTTGGTTATCTGACCGAAGCCTATGCCCTCAGGCGTTACAATCAGGAACTTGAACTGCGCCGCCATGCGGAAATGGGCATGCACGATCTTTTTCCGATCTCCGAACCCGCCGAGCGGAAATCGGGGGGCTGAAGATGATCACGCGACGCCGAGCGCCAGCATGTCGTCCACGGCGCGGGCATCGTCCTGGTTCAGCGGCATGAATTCCAGCCCGATCTTGCCCTGATAGCCCGCCGTGCGCACCGCCTTGAGCAGATTGGCGTGATTGACCTCGCCGGTGCCGGGCTGATGACGGCCGGGCACGTCGCCGATCTGCACATGCGCCACCTGGTCTATGCCGGCGGTGAATTTCTCGATCAGGTCTCCGTCTTCGAGCTGCATGTGATAGAAATCCCATAACAGCTTGACGCGCGGCGAGCCCACGCTGCGCACCATCGGCAGCGCCGGCTGTGAACCATTGAGGAAATGGTTGAGATGGTTGACCCGGTTGAAAGGCTCGACCAGCCCTGTCATCCCCGCCTTCTCCAGCAGCGGCGCCATGCGCATCAGGCCGGCGGTATAACCGGCCAGCTGGGCCTCCCGGCTCATGCCCTCCACCAGAGAGTGGCCGGTGATGGTGAACTGGGTGCAGCCCAGCACGTGCGCGTCGGCGATCGCCTGCTCGGTGACCTTCAGAAGCTCGGGAATTTTCGCCGGGTCGGCGAAATTGGGCCAGGCCGGGGCGAACTGGGTCACGGCCACGCCATTGTCATCCATCAGCTTTCTGATGGCGGATGCCTTTGTGCCGTTGCCCCTGTCCACCGTCCAGAATTCGATGGTCTTGAATCCCAGCTTGCGGGCGAGGGCAAAGCGCTGCTCAAACGGCACCTGTTTGCACCAGGTATCCAGATTGATGGCATAACCGTCCAGGCCATCACGGCCTTGGGCTTTCGCGGTCGCCGCCAGACTGGTTAATCCCGCCACCGCGGCCAGCGCGTCTCTCCGGTTGGGTCCTGGCATGTCAATTTCCTCCGCCCGGGAAGCTTAGCGGATTTTGGCGCCGGGCGAGAGTTGGGCTAGGTTTGCCCCATGATCACGCCTGTCGGGGGCCCAATGTCAATTGTCGCGGTTGTCCTGGTGGCGCTGGCGGCCATCATCCTCATTCGCGCCATCAAGATCGTGCCGCAAGGGCGCGAATACACGATCGAGCGCTTCGGCCGCTATACCCGCACGCTCGCGCCCGGCATCGCTTTCCTGACGCCCTTCGTCGAAGCGGTCGGCCGCAAGGTGAACATGATGGAGCAGGTGCTGGATGTGCCGCAGCAGGATGTCATCACCAAGGACAATGTCTCGGTGCGGGTGGATGCCATCGTCTTCATCCAGGTGATGGACGCGGCCCAGGCTGCTTATCGGGTGGATAATCTCAACTTCGCCATTACCCAGCTGTCGCAGACGAACCTGCGCACGGTGGTAGGCGCGATGGACCTGGACGAGGTTCTGTCCCAGCGCGATCAGATCAATACCAGGCTGCTCTCCACCATAGACCATGCCACCGGTCCCTGGGGCGTGAAGGTGACGCGCATCGAGATCAAGGATCTGACGCCGCCGCCCGATATCACCAACGCCATGGCCCGCCAGATGAAGGCCGAGCGCGAGCGCCGTGCTGTGATCACCGAGGCGGACGGTGAAAAGCAAGCGGCAGTCACCCGCGCCGAAGGCGCCAAGCAGGCGGCGATCCTGGAGGCGGAAGGCCGCCGCGAGGCCGCATTCCGCGATGCCGAAGCGCGCGAGCGCTCGGCGGAGGCCGAAGCCAAGGCGACGTCGGCGGTGTCGGAAGCCATCGCCAAGGGCGATGTCAATTCGATCAACTATTTTATCGCCCAGAGATACGTCGACGCCTTTGCCGAATTGGCGCGCAGCCCGCAGCAGAAAACCGTGATCGTGCCCGCCGATATGGCCGGAATCACCGGCTCGATCGCCGGCATTGCCGAACTGGTGAAAGCCGCCCTGGCCGAGGCACCCCGGCCGCAACCCCCACGTCCAACGTCGCCCGCGCCGCGGGTCGGGGCCTGAAGATGGCGTGGCTGCCCCAGCATCCCTTTGCCCTGTGGATCGCGGTCGGCGCCGTGCTGCTGACTGTCGAGGTGGGTACCGGTTCAGGCTGGCTGTTATGGCCGGCCGGCGCGGCGGCGGTGACCGGCATCATCAGCCTGGCAGTTCCGTTGGACTCGCCGGTTCAGGCGATGATCTTCGCAGGTCTGACTATCGTCACCACGCTGGTTGGACGGCATTTCTTTCCGCGCCATGCGCCAGGCGAGGACATCAACGATACGCGCAAGCGCCTGTCGGGCCTGGAAGGGGTGGCGGCGGCGAATTTTGAAGCCGGGCGGGGCCGCGTCTTTGTCGACGGCAAGGAATGGGCCGCCGAGCTCGAGGGGGGTGCATCGCTTGCCTCTGGCATGAAGATCATCGTGACCGGCGTTCACGGCGCCAGACTGACCGTGAAGCCAGCCTGACGCCGGAGATGGGTTACAACTTCCCGCCGGAGGCCTTCTGCCTGGCCAGTTCCTTGCGGTAGGCGGCTTCGCGATTGGCGACATAGGCCTTGTAGCCGGCCGGATCGATGAAGGGATTGGCGCCGCCCGCCTTCATCTTCGCGAATTTCGCGGGCATGCCGTAATAGTCGCCATGGGCGCCCAGGAAGACGTCTGCCGGCAGGGCCTTCAGCACTTTGAAGGTCTGCTCGTAGTCCTGCACGATATTGGGATATTTGGCGTTGCCCACCAGGACATAGCCCGGATTGACGTTGGGGCTGCCCACGACCACGACATTCAAGGCCTTGCCGGCATCATTCACTTTCAGGGTCCAGGTGGTGCAGCCTTTGGTGTGGCCTGGCGTCTTGTGCGCGGTCAGCACCGTGCCGCCGAGCGAAACCGTATCGCCGTCATGCAGCACGCGGGCAACCTTCACCGCCGGATAGCGCGCGGCGTCCGGGTCCTTGCCGTCGCCATAGTTGAAGTCGGTCTTGCCGCCGGATTCCACCACATCCACGTCGGAGTCCATCACTTCGTACTTGGCGCCGGTCTCCTTGACGATCTGGGCACTCCCGGCGTCGTGATCGAAGTGGGCATGGCTGATGAGGAGAATCTTGGTGTCGGCATACTTGAAGCCCAGCTTCTGGATGCTGTCCTTGATCATGGGCGGGCTCTCGACCAGGCCGGAATTGATCAGGATGTTTCCTTGGGGTGTGGTGATCAGATAGCTGGCCTGGCCCTTGCTGCCGACGAAATAGACATTGCCCACCACCTTGTGGGGCGGGAAGGGCTGCAGATATTCCATGTAATGGCTGGAATGGGCGGCGAGCGCGGGCTGCGACAGGGCAGCGAGCGCGAAAGCGGCGGCACAGGCAAACTTCGACAACATCAAATCCTCCCTTGAAGGCGGTAAGGTTAGCCTGAAATCCGCGTCCGCAGAAACGGCTTCAGCGGCCGGCCGGTGCGGGATCGGGAAAGAGCGGTGGCGGATTGGCGGCGAGGCGTTCGGAAAGCCAGGTTATTGCCGCTTGCTCGATGGCGGTTCCTACCCGCACATGGGTGCCGGTGGAGAGTGCATAATAGGAAGCCGGCGCGCCGGCCTGGATATATTTGTCAAAAAAGGCGGTGCAGTTCAGGACAATGTTGGCCGGATCCAGGCCGCCGCAGATGATCAAGGCAGCGGGCGAATCCTTTTTGACATAGTTCAGCGGATTGACCTGTTCGATCCGTTCGACGTCCTTCCAGTGCGGGCTGGCGGTGTCGTGCTTGCGGTAAGCAGCGACGATCGCGCGCGAGTCCGCATCATTGGTGCCCAGATAGTCGCCGAACATGGATGCTGCTTTCTCGTCGGTGGACAGAAACATGTCGGTCAACGGGGATTCCACCACCGAGGCCTGCAGCAGGCTGGACTGGCCCGTGTTGCCGCCCACATCGCCTTCCAGCGCCTTGACGTCGCCGGTCACCGCCAGCATCGCTGCCAGGTTGCCGCCGCGCGACACGCCCCAGATGCCGAAGCGGTGCGGATCGAGGTGATATTGCGCGGCATGGGCGCGGAAGAAGCGGATATAGGCCTTGGTATCCATCAGCATCGCCGGCATGCGGCCGGAGAGGCGGTAGTCAATCGTCGCCACGGCAAAGCCTTTTTGCGTCAGGTTGATCGCCATCAGCGCCACGCGATCGCCGCGC
>Ga0134126_10010834_pt1 | contig 11477 bp, 11 predicted proteins | sample KB31752_FD_96881 | JGI IMG/M metagenome (GOLD analysis project Ga0134126, IMG submission 96881) | Terrestrial soil microbial communities with excess Nitrogen fertilizer from Kellogg Biological Station, Michigan, USA - KB3-175-2 | ecosystem: Environmental > Terrestrial > Soil > Unclassified ... | reverse complement strand
GGGGCTGGACGTGGCGGTGTAGCCGGTGATGGCCGACCCCCCGTCGGAGGCCGGGGCGGTGAAGCTGACGGTGGCCTGGGCGTCGCTGGCGCTGGCCGTGCCGATGGTGGGCGGTCCGGGAACGGTCTGGATGAGCGTGATGGAGTACGGCGCGTCGAGTCCGGTACTGGCCCCCGAGATGGTGGTCATGGGGGTGGCATTGCCGCTGGCTCCGGGGGCGTACTCGGTGATCGAGTTGTTTTCCTCGTTGGTCACGACCAGATCGCCTGAACCGTCGAGGGCCATGCCGGCGGGATGGGCGAGCCCGGTGCTGGCCCCCGAGATGGTGGTCGTAGGGGTGGCGTCGCCGCTGGCCCCGGGGGCGTACTCGGTGATCGAGTTGACTGTGTAGTTGGTGACCATCAAGCCGCCTGAGGCATCGAAGATGATGTCCTCGGCTCCGCCGAGACCGGTGTTCGACCCCGAGATGGTGGCGGTGGGGGTGGCGTTGCCACTGGCTCCGGGGGCGTACTCGGTGATCGCCGTTGTGTTGGTCACGAACAGGTCGCCCGGAGCGTCGAAGACCATGCCGACCGGCGCGTGAAGCCCGGTGTTCGACCCCGAGATGGTGGCGGTGGGGGTGGCATTGCCACTGGCTCCGGGGGCGTACTCGGTGATGGAATCCCCTGTCAGATTGGTCACGAAGAGGTCGCCCGAAGCGTCGAAGGCGACATTGGCGGGATGGTTGAGCCCGGTGTTGGACCCTGAGATGGTGGCGGTGGGGGTGGCATTGCCACTGGCTCCGGAGGCGTACTCGGTGACGGCGTTGCCTGTGCCGTTGGTCACGACCAAGTCACCCGAGGCGTCGAGGATGGCATCGACGGGGGCGTCGAGCCCGGTGTTGGCCCCCGAGATGGTGGCGACCGGGGTGGCGTTACCGGTGGCCCCCTGGGCGTACTCCGTGATGGAGTTGTTGAAGTTGTTCGCAACGTACGAATAGACGGTTGTGGCGGCGGACGCCGGCAGCGCAGTCGTTCCCATCACGGCCAGAGGTCCAGCCACCAGGAGCACGGCGCCGACGGCCACCCGCCAACGCCGGGACAGCCACGGCTTCTGCGGCCCTCCGGGGCCGCCCGTCGTCGGCGCGCTCGACGCCCGATCCTCCACGGGACCGGCCGTGGTAGCACGAGTAGCTGCCCACTCGCTGGTTCCTTGTGGTCGCCTCGTCACCACGTGCCCTCCGTCCCGATGTCGTGTTGCCCGAACAACGTAGCCTTCGCCTCCCCGGGACAGCCCGGAAGATCAGGGTTGAGATGGCTCACGGTGCGTCACGGCTCGGAGGTCGTGGACCGAGTAGAAGATGCGTCAATAGACACGGGCTCGGGCATCCGGGTTCGCTGACCGCCCTTACTCCCGGACGTACCAGGTGTGACGACGACCGCTCCAAGCGTCACCGTTTCTCGCTCACACCCTCCAACCTCGCCCGACCGACCGTGTGTCGGGTCAGCGCGTCAAGGACGTCGCCGATCTTGAACTTGGCCGGGAGGTCGAGGCGCCGGTCGAGAGCGAACATCTGAAAGACGTAGGCGTGCGGGCCGTGGGACCGGATGGGCATCGGGCCGAACCAGCCCCGTCGGGGGCCGGCCTTACCCAGTCGAGGGCCGGCGACCGAACGTGATTCGGTGAGGCCGTCCCTCGCCAGGCCGCCCAGCGCCGGGTCGATGCCCGCAGCGAGTCCGTGCACGTTGGGCTTGCCAAATGGTGAATCGGCGTCTTCGACAACGAGGACGAGCTCGACGGTGGCAGCCGGGGGGTCGGTCCAGTTGACGGCAGGAGAAACGTTGTGGCCGAAGAGCCGGCCACGGTATGGCGCGGGGATGGGGCTCCCGTCGTCGAACGCCGGGCTACTGAGGCGGAAGTTCTCGGGCGCTTGCAGGTCGGGACGGGCCCAGAGCAGCTTTTCGTGGCCGACGCGCCTGTTGCGGAGCGCGACGCCGAGGGGGTTCGTGGGCATGTGTTGGGGCTCCTGTCCTGAGTAGGGGTCGAGGGGTCATCGCCCGAGATCTGCGGGGTCCCCGATCCCGGCCATAACCACACCTTACGGAACCGGACCTCCGGTTCATCTTCATTCCCCAGTAGCCTCGGACCAGATGACGGCCACTGATCGACCTCTGCGCGCCGATGCTCGGCGCAACCGCGAGCGGATCCTGGCGTCGGCCGGCGAGCTCTTCGCCCGGCTGGGTCGAGATGCCCAGATGGACGAGATAGCCGAGCACTGTGGCCTGGGCCTCGGCACCCTCTACCGCCACTTTCCGACCAAGGCGGCACTGTTGACCGCCATCGTCAGCCGTCGCTTTGAGCAAGTGACCGCCCTGGCCCACGACGCCGAACACCTCGAAGATCCTGGGGAGGCGTTCGAGGCGCTACTCCGCGGCTACGTCCAAGCGGCCGAGGGAGACGCAGCCCTTCAGCTGGCGCTGCTGGGATCCGAAGAACGCCAGCTGGACGGCATCGAGGACCAGAAGGCTGAATTCCGTGCGATCGTTGCCCGCATCATCGATCGGGCGATCACCGCCGGTGCCGTCCGCGACGACCTGACCGTCGCCGACTTCCCGGTCTTGGCCACGGCCCTGATGTCCACGATGTATTTCAAGCCGAGCACGACGGCGGATTGGCGGCGGCACCTGACCCTCCAGCTCGACGGCATACGCGCCAGGCGCACAACGGAGGGACTGCGGTGAGGTCAACGACAGTTCCGACGCGCTGGGGTGACCATGCCCCGAGAGCCTGAAGTCGGCCAAGGGTGAACTCCCGTTCACCCGGCTCCACCCCTGACAGCAGGTCAGGAAGAGACTCCCAGGTCAGCTGGCGGTCGGGCTGGCCACCCTCACTCCCGTAGGCTCCTGGCCATGCCCCGCAAGTCCCTGTACCTGTCCGGTGATCCGAAGGCCGACGCCCTCCTCACCAAGGACTCCCTGGCCCTGCTGATCGGCATGGTCCTGGACCAGCAGGTTCCGTAACCAAGGGTTGGCCATCAGGATATTCGGCATTCGGGTATACTCGAATGCCGAATGAGCCCACGTCATCGAGATTCAGATCAGCTCATCAACGAGGCCGTCGACGCGCTCGCGACTGCGCTCCAGGCCATCCAGGCCGGCGTCTCGGGCTCCCGGCCCGGAGCGCAGTTCGATTCCGTGGTCGATGTCACGGTTGACGGCCGCGTCTTCGTCATCGCCCTCAGATTCAAGGCGTACTGCACGGGGCAGACCGCCCGTCAGTTGATCGCCATGACCGACAGTAAAACGGTTGAGGGGCTACCAATGGTGGTGGCCGACCGGATGACCGCTGAGGCTCGGGACCTACTCAACGACGCCGGGTGGTCGTGGCTGGATCGAAGGGGGCGCCTACACCTGCGTTGGCCAACCGTACGAGTCGATCTGGACGTCGCCCCGTCTGTCCTGTCGGCCAAAACGACCAACACGGGACCGGCGATCAGCGGACGGAGCGGGGTCACCGTCGCCTATTGGCTCCTTCAGCATCCGGACCGTTCGCTGTCCCCTACCGGCCAACGAGCCGAGCTGACGCTCGCCCCCTCGTCCATCTCGACGGCAGTCCGCCGGCTCTCGGAAGCCGGTCTCGTCGATGACCAAGGCCTTGCCATGGTGCCTGAGTTGTTCTGGGAGCTAGCTGCCGCATGGCGTACCGAGCAGGCCTGGCTGGCCAGGGCCCCTGTCCCCGCTGACCATTCGAGCCCGGACGTCGACGGAACGACGTGGCGACGATCGGGAAGCGTCGCTGCTGCTGCATGGGGCGCTCCGGTGGTCACGACCGGAGGCGGACCAGTAGAGCTGTACGTGGGAGGCCCGGTCGAACTGTCGATCGCCCGGCGTCGTTATGGTGCCGCCGACCCGGGAACGGGCACGGCCGTGCTCTCGGTCCCTCCGACCACCCTCGTACTTGACGATACAGATGCCGCCAACGAGATCCCGATGATCGACGGATGGTCCGTTGCCCCCAGGTTGGTGGTCGCCCTCGATCTGGCCCAGGACCGCGGCCGGGGCCGAGAGATCCTCGCCGAGTGGAGCCCACGCGATGCCGTCTGGCATTGAACGGATCGCCCTCTTTGGGCCGGCGATGGTCCCACTCGTCCGCGCCATTTCGGCTGTGGTCGAGTCAGACCTGGGTGCGTACGCCATCGTGGGAGGCATAGCAGTGACCGCTCGGGTGGGGCACGCCCACCGAGCCACCAGTGATGTGGATGCCGTCGTCGACGAGACGACCCCACCTGATGCGGTCGAAGCCCTGCTTTCCAGGCACGACGTGAAGCCGGACCCGACCGCTCCCCACCGGGTGTACGTCGAAGGAACGAAGGTCGAGTTCCTGGGCGTCGGACCACTTGACGAGGCAGACCTTGTCGACGTGCCCGACGACGACGCCCTGTTTGTCGCTGCACATACCTGGGCTCTTGAAACGGCGACGCCGCTCACCGTGGTTGCCGCGACAGACGACAAGGTCATGGCGACCGCGCCCTTCGCCACCCCAGGGGGCCTGTTTGCCATGAAGCTTCATGCCATCCAAACCCGTTCGGCCGTAGGTGCTGCCAAGCGGTCTGGCGATGCATGGGACCTCTATCGGCTCCTCCTCGATCTCGATGCCGGCGGCCTCGTCCGTGCCCAGCTCACCGCCGCCCCTTCAAGGCTTCGACACCTGGTGGCGGAAGCGACCGACCATGTGCTCGGGAGCGGTGCCAACCGCACGGTCGGTTGGCTTCGCGCTGGAGACGACCAGATGGCGTCCGTGACGGCAGAAGAGCTCCGATATTTGGCCGACCCACTCATCGTCGGTCTGTCCCGGTAGGCAAGGCCGCCGAAGTCCGTACCTTCTACACTCCACCCATGCCCCGCAAGTCCCTCTACCTGTCCGGTGATCCGAAGGCCGACGCCCTCCTCACCAAGGACTCCCTGGCCCTGCTGATCGGCATGGTCCTCGACCAGCAGATCCCCCTGGAGTGGGCCTTCAAGGGTCCGTTCGAGCTCACCGACCGGCTCGGCACCCCCCTGGACGCCGCCGCCATCGCCGCCATGGACCCCGAGGCGCTGGCCGAGGCGTTCTCGCGCCGGCCCGCCCTGCACCGGTACCCCGGTTCCATGGCCGCCCGCGTGCAGGCGATGTGCCAGGTGATAGTCGACGACTACGGCGGCAACGCCGCCAACGTCTGGAAGACCGCCGCCGACGGCAAGGAGCTGCTGTCCCGGGTGAAGAAGCTGCCGGGGTTCGGCGACCAGAAGGCCCGCATCTTCGTCGCCCTCCTCGGCAAGCAACTCGGCGTATCGTCCACCGGCTGGGAGGCCGCCGCCGACCCGTTCGGCGAACCCGGCAGCTACATGTCGGTGGCCGACATCGTCGACGCCGACAGCCTGGCCAAGGTCCGGCAGTACAAGCAGGCCATGAAGGCCGCCAAGAAGGCCGCCGCCCTGAACGACGCCGCAGCCGCCCCCCGGAAGGCCACCACCGGCAAAGCCACGGCCGGCAAAGTGACGGCAGGCAAGGCGACGGGCAAGAAGGCCGCTCCGGCCAAGAAGGCCACCAAGAAGACCGCAACCGCCCGGTGACCGCACCCCGCCCGCCGGCCGGGGACTCGGCGGCGGGGGCACCGACTGGGTACCCGGTGGCCAGCCGGCTGGCGGGGCGCCGGCTGTACCTGTGCACCCCGGACCGGCCGGACCTGGAGCAGTTCGTCGACCGCTGCATCCGGGGCGGGGTCGACGTGGTGCAGCTCCGGGACAAGCACCTGGATGCCCGGCCGCTGCTGGCCCGGGCGCGGCTGCTCCGCCGGGTGTGCGCCGACCACGGCGTCCCGTTCGTCCTCAACGACCGCCCCGACCTCGCCCTCGAAGCCGGGTCCGACGGGGTCCACGTCGGCCAGGACGACGCCCCGCCGGCGCTGGCCCGACGGATCCTCGGCCCCACAGCCATCGTCGGCCTGTCCACCCACTCCCCCGCCGACCTCGACGCGGCGCTGGAAGAACCGGTGGACTACCTGTCAGCGGGGCCGGTCGTCCCGACCCCCACTAAGCCCGGCCGTCCGGGCACCGGCACCGACTACGCCGCCCTGGCCACCGCCCGGTCGTCGCGGCCGGTGTTCGTCACCGGCGGGGTCACGCCCGACACGGTCCCAAGGCTGGCCGCCGCCGGCATCCGCCACTTCGTGGTGGTCCGCTGGCTGACCGACGCCGACGACCCCGAGGGGGCCGCCCGCGCCCTGCGCCAGGCCGTCGACCGCGCCCTCTACCCCACCGGCTCGTCGTCCTGACCCCGGGGCGACCCCTCCGGGGTCAGGCCCGCTGCCGCTCCAGCCAGCCGATGAGGGTGGCGACGACCCTCGGATCGGCCCGCAACCAGTGGCCGGCGCCGGGGACGATGCGGAGGTCGACGGGGCCGTTGGGCGCCGCGGCGTCGGCGAGGGCCCGGCCGGCGGCGGTGGGGACCTCGTTGTCGTCGGCGCCGTGGACCACCAGCAGCGGCCGGTCGCCGAGGTTCGCCGCCGCGTCGAGAGGGGTCAACCCGGCCAGCTCGGCCGCCCAGGCGTTCTCGTCGGCCGGGAAGCCGTCGGCGGAGATGACGCCGGTCCGCCGGCACCGTCCGAGGACGGCGTCGGTGTCGGCGACCCAACCGGCCAGGTCGGCCGGGCCGGCGAGGCTGGCGACGCCGCGGACCCGTCGGTCGTCGGCGGCCAGCCGGAGGGCGAAGGCGCCGCCCAGCCCGAAGCCCACCGCCCACGCCCCACCGTCGACGCCGACCTCCTGGTCGATGAGGAACGACAGGTCCTCCAGCCACCCCGACGCCGAGAAGTCACCGTCGGACCCTCCGGCCCCCCGGAGCATGCCGGTGACCACCCGGAACCCGGACTCCTGGCTGAGCCGGTCGGCCAGGGCCGGGTAGGCCCGACCGGCGTCGGCGGCCCCGCCGGTCACCCGCGGGAGCTCGTGGCAGAGGATGAGGACCCGGCTCGGCGACGACCCGGGGGCGGCCGTGGTGGAGTACAGCCGGAGCGCCCCGGCCGGTCCGTCCACCAGCCGCCACGGCGCGGTCATCTAGATGCCGATGCGCTGGGCCAGCAGCTCCCGGTGGTAGGCGGGGTCGCCGAAGAGGAGCTCGGAGGACTTGGCCCGCTTGAAGTAGAGGTGGGCGTCGTGCTCCCAGGTGAACCCGATGCCGCCGTGGATCTGGATGTTCTCTGCCGCGGCGTGGAAGTAGGCCTCCGAGCAGTACGACTTGGCCAGGCTGGCCACCACCGGCAGCTCGTCGGAGTCCTCGGCGGCGGCCCAGGCGGCGTAGTAGGCGGCCGACTTGGCCGACTCGACCTCCAAGAGCATGTCGGCGCACTTGTGCTTGATGGCCTGGAAGCTGCCGATGGGCCGGCCGAACTGGATGCGGGTCTTGGCGTACTCCACCGAGGAGTCCAGGCAGTGCTGGGCCCCGCCGACCTGCTCGGCGGCCAGGGCCACCGCGGCGAGGTCCAGGGTCTTTCGGATGCCGTCCTCGGCGGCGCCGTCGGTGCCGATCAACCAGGCGGCGGTGCCCTCGAACTCGAGGCGGGCCTGCTTGCGGGTCTGGTCCATGGTGGCCAGCGGGGTCCGGGTCAGTCCGGCGGCGTCGCCTTTCACCCCGAACAGGCTGATGCCCTGGGCGGTGCGGCCGACCACCACGATGAGGTCGGCGAGGTGGCCGTCGAGGACGAAGCTCTTGTGGCCGTTCAGCACCCAGCCGTCGCCGTCTTGGGTGGCGGCCAGCTCGACGCCGTCGAAGTCCCACCGACCGTTGTCCTCGGTGATGGCCAGGGTGCCGATGGTCTCCCCCGACGCCAACCCGGGCAGCAGGTACTTCTTGGCCGACTCGTCACCCGACGTCAGCACGGCGTTGGCGGCGAGAGCCACGGTGGAGAAGAACGGGGCGCACAACAGGGCCGCCCCCATCTCTTCGAGGACCACCAGCAGCTCGACGTAGCCGAACCCCGACCCGCCGTACTCCTCGGGGATGGTCAGCGACTGCAACCCCAGCTGCTCGGCCATCTGGGACCACACCGCCGGGTCGTAGCCCTCGGTGGTCTCCATCAACCGGCGGACCTCGGTCTCGGGGGACTTCTCCTCCAAGAACCGCCGCACCGCCCGGCGTAGCTCGTCCTGCTCCTCGCTGAAGGCGAAATTCATGGGCCCGCCCCTTCTGGTCGATGCGGCTGGTTGCGTCGATTGGTAGGCGCCGATGCGACCGGCTCCGAACAACCGGCACTTTACCGGCGGCCATCACCGGCGGCCATCCCCCAGTCAGGTGTGCCCGGCTGGGTATGCCCAGCCCAGTGTGGGAGCCTGGGGACATGGGTGAGCTGGTTCGGATCTGGGAGGACGCCACCTGCGAGGTGCACCGCACGGTGGTGGGGCCGATGGACAACAACGTGTACGTCGTCCGGTGCCGCCGCACCGGTGACGCCATGCTGGTGGACGCGGCCAACGAGCACGAGCAGCTCCTCGAGGTGTGCCGGGCGTTGGGGGTGACCAGCGTGGTGGAGACCCACGGCCACTGGGACCACATCCAGGCCGTCCCGGCCGTCCGGGAGGCCGGCATCTCGGTGGCGGTGACCGAGGCCGACGCCGGGATGCTGCCGTCGTACGACCTCATCCTGGAAGACGAGACGGTGCTGGAGGTCGGTCGGCTGCGGGTCCGGACCATCGCCACCCCGGGGCACACCCCCGGCTCGATGTGCTTCGCCGTCGACGGCACCCCCCTGCTGCTGTCCGGGGACACCCTCTTCCCCGGGGGGGCCGGCAACACGTCGTTCGAGGGCGGCGACTTCCCCACCATCATCCGGTCCATCGAGGACCGGCTGTTCACCCGCTTCGACGCCGACACCGTCGTCCTCCCCGGCCACGGCGCGTCCACCACCATCGGGTCGGAGTCGCCGCACCTCCAAGAGTGGATCGACCGGGGCTGGTAGCCCTGGAAGGGCCACTGCCCGGTAGCCCCGGAGAGGCTCCGGCCTGGTACGGCGGGAAATTCCCGCTCCCCGTTTTCTAAATGCGACCAAACAGGTAAACTTTCTGATTGTGACCCCAACAACCACCGCACCGCTGCTCCAGATCGACGGCCTCCACGTGGCGGTCGACGGAGCCGAGATCCTGCGGGGGGTCGACCTGGAGGTGCAGCGGGGGGAGGTGCACGCCCTGATGGGCCCGAACGGGGCCGGCAAGTCGACGCTGGCGGCCACCCTGATGGGGCATCCGGCCTATCAGGTGACGGCGGGGGCCATCCGGTACCAGGGCGAGGACATCACCCACTGGGCGACCGACGCCCGGGCGAAGGCCGGGCTGTTCCTGGCCTTCCAGTACCCCGAGTCCATCGAGGGGGTGTCGGTCACCCAGTTCCTCCGCCAGGCCATGTCGGCCCGGAAGGGGCTGGACCTGTCGGTGCTGGAGGTGCGGTTCGCCATGAACGAATGGATGGAACGCCTCGGCATGGACCCGTCGTTCGGGGAACGACACCTCAACCAGGGGTTCTCCGGCGGGGAGAAGAAGCGGAACGAGATCCTGCAGATGGCCCTGCTGGAGCCGGCGCTGGCGGTGCTCGACGAGACCGACTCCGGCCTCGACATCGACGCCCTCTCGGTGGTCGGCCGGGGGGTGCACACCGTCCGGGAGACCCACCCCGACCTCGGGGTGCTGGTGGTGACCCACTACCAGCGGATCCTCCAAGACCTGGTGCCCGACCGGGTGCACCTGTTGGTGGACGGCCGGGTCGTCGACAGCGGCGGCCCCGAGCTGGCCGCCCGTATCGAACAAGGTGGCTACGAGGACTGGCGGGGATGACATGACCGACACCCTGACCCACGACCCCATCGACGTCGGCGCCGTCCGGGCCGACTTCCCGCTGCTGTCCCGCCGGGTGCACGACCGGCCGATCGTCTACCTGGACTCCGCCGCCACCGCGCTGACCCCCCGGCCGGTGCTGGAGGCGATGGAGCGGTACTACGAGACCACCCACGCCAACGTCCACCGCGGGGTGTACGCCACCGCCGAGGAGGCCACCAACCTCTACGAGGGGGCCCGGATGTCGGCCGGCCGGTTCATCGGCGCCCCCGACCCGGCCCGGGAGGTGGTGTTCACCAAGAACACCACCGAGGCCCTCAACCTGGTGGCCCACTCCTGGGGGCGCACCAACCTCGTCGCCGGCGACACGGTGCTGCTGACCGAGATGGAGCACCACGCCAACGTGGTGCCGTGGCTGCAGCTGGCCGAGGAGCGGGGGGTACAGCTCCGGTACATCCCCGTCGACGACGACGGCCGGCTGGACCTCTCCGACCTGGACCGGCTGGTCGACGGCGTGAAGTTGGTCGGGGTGTCGGCGATGTCCAACGTCCTCGGCACCATCAACCCGCTGGCCGTCGTCGCCGAGGCCGCCCACGCCGCCGGGGCGCTGGTGGTGGCCGACGGGGCGCAGTCGGTGCCGCACCTGCCGGTGGACGTGACCAAGCTCGGGGTGGACTTCCTGGCGTTCTCCGCCCACAAGATGATGGGCCCCACCGGCATCGGGGTGCTGTGGGCCCGGGCCGACCTCTTGGACGCCATGCCGCCATTTCTGGGCGGCGGCGGGATGATCCTCGACGTCCGGCTCGACCGGTTCCTGCCGGCGGAGCCGCCCCAACGCTTCGAAGCGGGCACCCCGCCGATCGCCGAGGCCGTCGGCCTGGCGGCGGCCGTCGACTACCTCCGTGGGGTCGGCATGGACCGGCTCCGGGCCCACGAGAAGCTGCTCACCCGGTACGCCCTCGACGCCCTGGCCGACCGGCTGGGCCCGGACTGCCGGGTGTACGGGCCACCGGCTGGCGACGACCGTGGTGGGGTGCTGTCACTGGCGTTCAAGGACGTGCACGCCCACGACCTCGCCCAGGTCCTCGACCAGTACTCGGTGTGCGTCCGGCCAGGCCACCACTGCGCCAAGCCGCTCATGCGGAAGCTCGGGGTGCCGGCCACCGCCCGGGCGTCGTTCGGGATCTACAACGACGAGCACGACGTCGACGTCCTGATCGAGGGATTGGTGGAAGCCGGTAGATTGTTCGGTTGATGCCGGACCTCGAAGAGCTGTACCGGGAGATCATCCTCGACCACTACCGGTCGCCGCGGAACCGCGGGGAGCTGCCGTCGCCGCCTGCCCACCGGGTGGAGGGGTTCAACCCGCTCTGTGGTGACGAGGTGGTGGTCACCCTGGACGTCCAGGACGGCACCCTGGCCGACATCAAGATCGGTGGCACCGGCTGTTCCATCAGCCAGTCGTCGGCGTCGTTGATGTCGGCGGCGGTGAAGGGCAAGCCGATCGAAGACGTCCACCGACTGATCCACACGTTCAAGTCGATGATGTCCATCCACGAGGCGTCGCTCGGTTCCGGGGGCGACGGAGCCGAGGGCGACGGAGCCGAGGGCGACGGAGCCGAGGGATCCGGGACAGGC
>Ga0134126_10010833_pt1 | contig 11477 bp, 14 predicted proteins | sample KB31752_FD_96881 | JGI IMG/M metagenome (GOLD analysis project Ga0134126, IMG submission 96881) | Terrestrial soil microbial communities with excess Nitrogen fertilizer from Kellogg Biological Station, Michigan, USA - KB3-175-2 | ecosystem: Environmental > Terrestrial > Soil > Unclassified ... | reverse complement strand
CTACCCCGACATTCTCCAGGAGTCAGCGTCGAAGATCCTGGCTGAGTTCCGTGAGGATCAGGGAACGATCATCACGCTCTTCGTTGTTCTTGCTCTGTCGGCGGCTCTGCTCGCCCCGATCGCATTGCTGGTCGGTCGCCTCGCTCCCAACCAACTTGGACGCTGGTCGATTAGCGTCGGGATCGCGGCGGCTGTAGTCCAAGTGATCGGCCTCATGAGATGGCCTCTAATCGTTCCGTTCCTTGCGGATCGTCAGAACACCGACACGTTTGAGACAGTCCACACCACGCTGGGTACGGTCATCGGGGAGACGCTTGGTTATCTCCTGACGGCAACATGGACGGTCCTCATCATCTACGCATTTGCTCAGCGCCTTGCTGGGCCGTGGTTCAAGTACCTCGGCCTGCTAGCGGCAGCACTGATCGCCGTCGGAGTATTCGTCCCACTGGACGTTCCGGGAGCCGATTTCGCCAACTTCGTGGGCTACATTCTTTGGTCGGTCTGGCTGCTCATCTTCGCGGTGTTCATCTGGCGTCGGTCATACGTCGGAGATCCAGCAGCACCGCAACTAGCGACGTAGGCGGGCTGCCCAAAACCAGCCAGCCAAGGCGCCGAGCAGCAGCCCGGCCTCTGGCGCAAAGGGAACGCTAGTCGTCACGCTGACGAGAATCCCGATCGCCACGCCGACCACGGCGCCCATAAGAACAAACCAAGTCCGCCTGCGATCTGGGGAAGCGGCGTCCGCCATCGCAAGATCCTCATCCGCTCAGACTGCGAGGTCAAGGAGGACGGAGTTTCGCCCGAAGCCACTCCGCATGCTCAAGGCCGACGATTCCTTCCTGCTTCACGACAATGCCGGAGGTTTTCGCCAACTCGACCGCATTCCGAAGGAGTTGCCCTGCCGAAGCGTTGTGCACGTCCCACGGCCGTACGATGCGGTGATGATCTCCCTTCGTTCGATCGACGAAGCGAACTGCGAGGCGGTCGAGGCGTTGGACGTGTCGCCGGAGCAACAGCGGTTCGTCAGCAATGCCGCAGACTCGATCAGCGAGGCGGCTCGAGAACCAAGCGGCCGCGCACTGTACTGGGCCATTTACGCGGACGAGACGCCTGTCGGCTTCGTGATGATCAGCGACGATGTCGGAGGCCCCGGATACTTTCCGCAGTACCTCTGGAAACTGTTCGTCGACGAGCGCTACCAAGGATGCGGGTACGGCAAAGCAACGCTCGATCTCATCGCCGACTATTTTCGACGGCGACCTGAGGTCAAGATCATGAGAACCAGCTGTGGACAGGGCGAAGGCAGCCCTCTCGGGTTCTACCAGCACTACGGCTTCGAGCAGACCGGCGAGATCGTCTTCGACAACGAGATCCTGTTGCAGTACAAGCTCCGCTAACGCTCAACCTGGAGCCCTGTCCGAAAGGGACAGTACGGTTCGACGGCGATGCGCCTGCTCGTTGCCCGCTGCGAGGTCCTCTATACCGGCCGTCTGACCGCGCGACTACCCGAGGCTGTGCGCCTCCTCATGTTCAAGGCTGACGGTTCGTTCCTCGTCCACGACGATGCCGGTGGATTTCGTCCTTTGAACTGGATGACGCCGCCAACCATGGTCGAAGACGAGGAGGGACTCATCGTCGTGCGCAAGCGGGCGGGCAAGTCGGAGGATCGCCTCGAGATTCGAATCGCCGAGGTGCTGAGTGATGTGACTCACGACATGGGCGAGTCAGCGGCGCTCCAAAAGGACGGCGTCGAGCGGCACCTGCAGGAAGAGCTTGCGGCGCGGCCCGAAGTTCTCGGCGCGAAGCTTCGGCTAGTCCGGCGGGAATGGCCGACCGACATCGGCCCGGTCGATCTCATGTGCCGCGACGAGAGCGGTGACTGGGTGGCCGTCGAGATCAAGCGTGTCGGCACGATCGACGCGGTCGAGCAGCTCTCCCGGTATCTAGAACGTATTGACGGCGACTGTCGCGGCATCCTCGCCGCGCAGGCGATCAAGCCGCAGGCGCGGACGCTCGCCGAGTCGCGCGGCATCGATTGCGTAGAGGTCGACCTCGCCGTGTTGCGGGGCGAGCGAGAGCCCGATCTGACGCTGTTCTCGTCCTAGTCTCGGAAGAACTCGACGAGGCGCTCGCCCTCGTCGTCGATCTCCGCGCGTTCCGTCTTCGTCAGCCGCCGCAGTGCCTCGATCTCGAGCCCGCGTTTCCGGTCGATGTTCCACGTCGCGGCGACGAACCCGTCGACCAGGACCGTCGGCAGGACGTCGCCGTTCTTCCTGATCACCGTGCTGCGGAACTTCTCCGGCAGGATCCGCGCTCGCTCGGGCGGCGCGTAGGCGAGGATCGAGGAGTCCCACTTTGGCAGGAAGCGGATCGGCGCCGGCGTCTCGCCGTCGGGCAACGGAGCCCGCGGGAGATCGAGGAGTTTGCGTCCACGCTCGTCGCGAAACGCCCGCAGCTCCAGCTGCTCGAGACCGGGACGAAGATCTCCCACGCGGACGCCCGCGAAGCGGAGAAGATCCTGTTGCGTCGCCGGCCCGAACGCCGCGAGATGGCGTTCGACGATTCGCTTCGCTCCCTCTTCACGGTCCGGGAGGTCGACGCCGAGCCAGGTTTGCATGCGGAGAAGAGTAGGCGTGCCCCAGAACCGCCAAGTTCCGCTCGGCGGTAGATGCACGAGGGGCGCGAGTATGCGCGTTCGCCAGCGGCCGCCCATCTCTTCCGCGGCGAGCGCTTCGAGCTGTTCGTGCGTCAGGGGCTTCTTCGCGGCCGCATGCACCTTGCGCGACAGCTCGGCGGTCTGCTCGGGAGTGACGCGCGCCGTTTTCTCCTGCGCGGCCGGAAGGAACCCCGCCGCGAAGTAGGGGTAGTCGCGAGCGCTCGTGATGTGCAGGGTGATTCGGAAGAGCGTCGACTTGACGACGTCGCGCTCTTCGAGCGCCCGCGTGAGCTGTTCTCTCTGAAAACCCGTCAGCCGCGACCAGAGCGCGATGTACGGCGACAGCGAGTACTGAGCCTGGAGCGCGCAGAGGCGCTCGACAGCCTCCTGGACGCCCAGCCGCTTGCGCTTCAGGAGCATCTGCCGCTCGAGCAGTGCTCGGTTCAGCTCGCGCAGCGTGAGGACGCGTTCCTCTTTAGCGTTGGCGGCTGTGCTCCGGGCCATCTACGAGATCGACCCACTCGAGGCGGCGGAGACGCTCGCCCTGATCGAGTCCGTCGGCCGCGCGGATGGGCCGAGTGAGGCGCGCGCGCGTGTCGTCGGCCAGGAGGGCGGACGCGCTGTGCTCGAGTTTCCCGTCTCCAACTTTGGAGGGGATGTCACGTTGCTCGTCTCCTCTCTGCTTGCCGGCGAGTGGGCGGATGCCGCCGTGTTCAGTCGTTGTCGACTGGTCGGAGTTGAATGGCCCACCGGTCTTTTACCTGGGCCGGCGTTCGACGCGCCGGAGAAGGTGCTGGTCGGGGCGATCGTGAAGCCATCACTCGGCTTGCCGCCGGCAGAGGTCGCCGCGACGGCCGAGAAGCTGGCCGCGGGAGGCGCAGATCTGATCAAAGACGACGAGCTTCTCGGCGATCCGCAGTGGTGCCCGCTGAACGAGCGCGTCTCCGCGGTTCGTGCCGTGCTGCCGGACGGCGTTCGCTATGCGCCGAACGTGACCGGCCCAGTCGACTCGCTGCTCGAGCGGGCCGCCCGCGTCGTCGAGCTCGGTGCGGGAGCGGTGATGGTGAACGCCTTCGCCCAAGGCCTCGATTCGCTCCGCGCGCTGCGCGAAGCGGAGCTCGGCGTGCCGGTCTTCGCCCACCGCGTCGGTGCGGCGCTCTGGGCCAGGAACCGCACGATCGGCGTTGCCGCGGATGTGATCGCGGAGCTCACGCGGTTGTGCGGCGCAGACTTCGTCCAGGTCGGCTCGTTCACCGGAACTGTCTACGACACCCCGGAGGAAGTCCGCGCGCAGATCGCCGCGTGTCACCGTGCCGCCGGTATGGCGAAGCGCAGCGTCGCGGTGCTCGGCGGAGGCGTCGGGCCCGACAACGCCGCAGAGCAAGTAGCGGCTGCGCGAACCCGGTCCGGCGTGATGGTGCTGCTCGGTTCTGCCGCCTACAGCGGCGAGTCTCCCGAGGCGGCCGTGGCCTCGGCCATTGCGGGCGTCCGCGAGAACACTGCGGCTGCGAGTGCGTAGAAAGCTGCGATCAGGCCGAACAGGATCAGGCTCGCGGTCGCGTTGACGAGCGCGAGCACCGTCACGAGCCCGTAGATCGGCACCCCCGGCAAATAGCTCCGCGTGATGCCGCTGACGACACGCGGATCCGCGTTGGGATGCAACACGTGGCGCGATCCGTAGAACCAAAGTGCGAAGAAGCAAATCGCCGTGATCGTCATCGTCAAGCCGTAGAGCAGCGCTGCATCCCGACGATCGGCGTCCGAGCGCGCGAACTCCGCGACCACGCGCGTCGGGAACGGCACAAAGGCGATCAGCATCAGTAGGAGCACGTTCAGCAGCAACAGCGGCCCGTCGACACGTGCGAACTGCCTGAAGACCAGGTGGTGGTTGACCCACATGATCCCGATCGTCAGAAAGCTGGCCGCGTACGCGAGGTAGGCGGGCCAGAGGCCGGTCAGGTAGCTACCGAGGTCCCCATGAGGCACGTTGTCGATCCCGACGGCGAGAATCAGCAGCGTGATCGCGATGGCGAAGACGCCGTCGCTGAAGGCCTCGACCCGGTTCGTCTCCACGAAACGGAAGCTACACTTCGGCAACCGCGGGGCTATAGCTCAGTTGGGAGAGCGCCTGGATCGCACCCAGGAGGTCGCCGGTTCGAGCCCGGCTAGCTCCATTTCACGAAGCCCCTGCAAATCGACTTATGACTTGGGAACGCGCGAATGTCTCGCTCATTCGCGTTTACTGTTCGCCTAATACCAGCGAGGACTGCGGCGGAAAGGGGAGTTATGTTTCCGTGGGTTCGCAGACCGTCGCCGGCGATGGTCGTAGCTTGCATCGCTCTGATCGTCGCGCTTAGTGGGACGAGCTACGCCAAGATCCTGGCGCTCCCGTTGAACAGCGTCGGCACGCCGCAGCTCAAGGCGAATGCCGTCATCTCGTCGAAGGTGAAAGACCACACGCTGCTCGCAGCTGACTTCAAGCCGGGCCAGCTGCCGCCGCGGGGCATCCAAGGCTACGAAGTTGTAAGCCCGCCGCCGAACATCGTGATGAACGACATCCACAACTCGATCTTCATGACGTGTCCCGCCGGGAAGAGAGCGATCGGTGGTGGCGGTGCTACCGGGGGCGGAATCGTGCCAGGGGACGGGCCCTACATCACATCCAACCTGCCCTCCGTCGACGGCACCGGCTGGTTAGTCGACACGACGCGCGCGGTCTCGGGTTATTCCGCGTTGGTCGGACGCATTATCTGCGCCGACGTTCCATAGCGTGCGATACAAGCAGCTCGGAGGCCTTGCTGTGTCATCGCGGACGTTCTACTTTACGGTGCTACCAAACTGAGAGAGCTTCACTGAACTGAGAGCACGTCAGACCGCTTGAACGAGCGGCATACGCATCAGCGAATCACCATACGGCGTTATCGGACCCGGAAAAGCCGTGTTCGGCGTGCTTTGGGGCGCGACGGAGTGCGGATCTCTCCTGGCCCGCGCCGGCCAGGTCTCTACGCAGCTCCTCGTTTGGTGAAGCGGCCATAGACATTTGTCGTTGACCGTCGTAGAGTCACTGGCGCCGGACAATCGAGAACTGCGGCAAGGGGAGGGGAGCCCTGTATGCCGACATTCGCTTCGAGAGTTCTCGGTCGTTCGGTTGGCAGGCCAACGACAAGGCACGGCAAGGCACCGGTGACCAGGCGGAATGGCCGCCGTTTCAGATCAATCGACCTTCGCGACGAGTTCGCGCTGGCTCTCGCAGGCAGACGCTGCCCGAAGGAACCCGCGTCACGTTCGACTGGATCAGGGACTGACGGTGAGGACTGCTCCCGTGTGGGCGATCAACGAACACCTGATTGGGCTCTTATGAGCCGCTTCGGAGGGACACGTAGTGCCTGATCAGTATGACTGGGGCTTGTGGTCTGGTAGTGAGCGCTACCAGCTTCCTCACAGCTACGTGTACCGGCGAGACGTGTCCTTGCAGGCTGGTACGACGTACCACTTCCTGACGCGCAACTTACTGCCGTTGACGTACGCCGACCCTGACCCGGTGATGTACCTGGTTCGAGGCAATGACATCGTCGCGTTCAATGACGACTACACGAGCTATGCCTCGGAAATCATCTATACGCCGCCCGTGGAGGATTCCTATCGCCTCGATCCAGGCGATGACATCGGTGCGTTCAATGACGACTCCACGGGCCTTGGCGGCGAGATCATCTCGAGACCGCCGGTGCCCGACACCTACACGCTCGTGATCCGCGCGTACGCCACAGCGACGCCCGGCTTCTGTGATGTCTACCAGGGCGCCGGCGGAGCGGCGCCTGTGCTGCTCGAATCGAATGTGATGTTTGGCGGAACCTACGTCCAGGTGCGGTGGAAGCAGGGCGAATGGTTCGAAACTGGCCCGCCTGTCGTTCTCGAGTTCGGCACGAGCTTCAACGGGGGTGGTTCCGGTAGTGGTGGCGCTCCTGACCCCTTCCTGTTCTTGATCTATCCCGAGCACGCAATCGGCAGCAAGATGTATTGGAACGACGACGGCGCCGGCTTCCCCGATGCGAAGATCGTCCCGCCGTCTGGCGGCACCGGAACGCTCATCTTGGGAGCGTTCTCCCGCTACACCGGTGGAGAGTGCCGGCTGGCCCTGGTCGGGGAGAGCTACACGGCACCATGGATGTCACCCGCTCCCTGGTCGACGGTTGCCGAACAAGTCCCTCCGACACCCGCAGTCACGAAGTACCTGGAGGAATTGAAACGGCGAAAGCCGGGTCTGGAGAAGCTGAGTCCAGACGAGCGCGACCGAGGAGTCTTGGAACTACAACGAAACGTGCTCTCGGAAGAAGAAATCCGCCGACAACTGCCTCGCATGCCCTCCGTGTCGACCGAACTCGTCCGGCGCCAAAAGATCTTTACGGAACGCTACGGGCAGATGGAAAAGGACCTCGAGCAGATGTCATACGACGAGCGTGCAGCGAAACTCGCGCACGTAAAGCGAGCGACGCTGGGGAGGGAATACGCGGAGCCGGAGGGGCCTCGGCCCCCTGAGAACGAATTCGGAGGAACACGAAGTGCCTGACCAGTACGACTGGAGCTTGTGGTTCGGTGACAAGGGCTACCAGCTTCCGCACAGCTATGTCTATTACCGAGACATCACCTTGGAGGCTGGTAGGACGTATCACCTTCTGACGCGCAACTTACGGCCTGTCACGTCCGCCAACCCGGACCCGGTGATGTACTTGGTTCAAGGCGATGACATTGTCGCGTTCAATGACGACTACACGGGCTATGCCTCCGAGATCATCTATACGCCGACGGTGAAGGGCAGTCACAGGCTGGTCATCCGCGCGTTCACCACGAGCACGCCCGGCGTGTGTGACGTGTACCAGGGAGTCGACGGAGCGCCGCCTGTGCTGCTCGAGTCAAATGTGCCATTTGCAGGGACGTACGTCTGGGTGCGTTGGAAGCTGGGCGAATGGTTCGAAACGGGCGCCGGACGCGATGTCGTTGTCGATGTCGGCGGGGATCCCTTTACGGGCACTATCACGGGTGGTGGCAGCTCCGATCCCTACCTGTTCTTGATCTATCCGGAGAGCGCGGTCGGCAGCAAGATGTATTGGGACGATGACGGCGCCGGATCTCGCCAGTCGAAGATCGTCCCGCAGTCCGGGGGTACCGGGACCGTCATCCTGGGCGCCTGGTCTCGTTACACCGGCGGACAATGCCGACTGGCCCTGGTCGGGCAGAGCTACAAGGCGCCGTGGATGTCGCCCGCTCCCTGGGCGTACGTTGACGAGGAAGTCCCTCGTCCAGCTTCGGTCACGAGGTACCTCGAGGAATTGGAACGGCAAAAGCCGGCTCTCAACGAGTTGAGCCCGGACGAGCGAGATCAGCGAGTCCTGGAGCTCCAGCGAAGGTTGCTCTCGGAAGAAGAAATCCGGCAACAAGTAGCTCCCACGCGCGCGGTGTCCACCGAACTCGTGCGCCGCCAAAAACTCTTCTCGGAACGCTACAGCCAGATGGAACAGGATCTCGTACAGATGTCGTACGAGGACCGTGCCGCGAAACTCGCCCAGGTGAAACGGGAGTCGATGGGAAGGGAGTACTCAGAGCCTGAGGTATCCCTGCTCCCCGAAGGCCAGCAAGAGAACAGCTAGGCATTCCGCGAGACGCCAGTCAGCGTCGAACGAGTTTTGCGTTCCCCGCCGATATGCGGTAGTCCGATAGCGCCTTCATGAGCTTGGCCCCGTCTTCGATCGCTTCGAGTTCCGCGGGGAGCTCGACCTCGTGAATCGTCTGGCCTTCCAGCGGCTCCGGTACGAGCTCTACGTGTAGCTCGTGCTCTTCAGCGTCTTGCGTCGTTACCGAAACACCGGGAAGCGTCGTCTTCACTTCGTGTGCGCCCGAGGGAAGAGTTGCGATGATCCTTCCTCGCGAGTCCTGGATCAGATGAACGCGCATTGGTTGCGCGCCTCCTTTCTCGGCCAAAGATCAGAAATCAAGATCAGCAAGCGTGGCGAGCGGGCCAATGTTCGTGACGCTCGTCCGATAGGTGAAGCTCCCTGTCGGGTTCAGCACCTTCCCGTGAGCAGTCGAGAGCAGCTCCCCGGCCGGGTTACGGGGATGGCCCATCGCGAAGCGCGGTCCCCAATCGCCGCTCGGGTTGAAGGGGTTGGTCACCGTCATTCCGAACCTGACACTGCCGCCCGGAGCAATGAAAATACCGAACAAGAAACGGCCCATTGCTACCTCCTTAGGTCGCGCGAAGTCGCCCTGTCTTGATCCCACGGCCGGATCTCCAGCCGAGAGCGGACGCCGCAGCTGCTTGCTCGCCTTCCACCGGCAGCCTCCTTCGCCCGGCCAGATTCCCAAATCGAGCAGCGGCCGTCAACCCGTGCTACCAACCGTGGTACCAAACTGAGAGAACGTGGCCGAACTGAGAGCACATGAGAGCGCTTGAACAAGCCGTACAAGCGCCAGCGAACCACCGTGCGGCGTTATCGCACCCAGGAGGTCGCCGGTTCGAGCCCGGCTAGCTCCATGAAAAACTGAGGAGTCGCCCGTATTGATCGACGCGGTCGGTCGCCGGCTCCGCGAACAGATGGACCCATGAACCCACCGGAAGCAGCCTCTTCCTGGTCAGCGATGCCGCATGGCCGTAACGATCGGCGCGACGTAGAGAGGGCCTCGCCAGTCCGGTTCGTCCCGGATGCACCCCTCGAGCGCTGCGAGCGCGGCCGCAGGGCGGACGAACAGGGCGACGGGTGGGGGGACGAACATCCCCGGAATGTCCCGTTCTCGCTTAATCAGCCGCCATCAGCGCCGTCTGCCTCGGCACCTATCAGGATGACCAGCGAGCTCAGCCAAAGCCAGAGCAGCACCACGACGATCGAGGCGAGCGCGCCGTACGTCTTGCCGTAGCTCGCGAAGTTCGCGGTGTACGCGGCGAAGAGGGCTGACACGACCAGCCACGCGACCATGGCGACCACCGTCCCGGGCGTGAGGAAGCCGGCCCACCCGGTGTCGGTGTCCTTCAGGGAGAAGCGGTACAGCAACCCGATCCCGAGGAGCATCGCTGCTGCAAGGATCGGCCAGCGCAGGATCTGGAACGCTAGCCGGCCGGTCGAGCCGCCGACATCCGACGCGAGCGGCGGAACCGCGACGATCAGGAAGATCACGGCGCCGAGGAAGACGATCGCGCCGATCGTGAGGAGCAGCGCCTTGCCGCGCTTCTTGACGAAGCTCTTTGGCTCGTCTTTCTCGTGCGCGATGTGGATGGCCGTGATCAGCGCGGCCATGCCGCCCGAGGCGCTCCACAGCGCCAGGGCGATGGCGACGAACGCCGCGATCGACACGCCCGCGTGGCTGGCGTTGACGATCTGCGTGAGCTGGTACACAAGGAAGTTCTGGACCTCCTTGGGGAGGGACGAGATGTCCTCGACCTGGCGCGTGACGTCCTCCGGGCTGGAGAAGAGGCCGTAGACAGATACGAACGCGATCAGCGCCGGTATCAGAGCCAGGAACGCGTAAAACGCGACGCCGGCTGCGACCAGCGTGAGGTTGTGCTCTCTGACACGCTCGGGAACCTTTGAGGCGACCGCCCTTGCGCGTGTCATAGCGCCTGGCCCACGTAGCGGATGATAGAGGCACGCTGCGCGCCGTCGGGTCGTCAGAGGATGACCACTCTGAGGGGCGCAGAGTCGTTCGAATAGCGGTCACCGTGCCTTAAGGTTCGAGTGGGGCAGGCTAGGAGGCGTTGTCGGGGCAGTGGCACAGCAGAAGCATCTCGTCTTGATCCTCGCCCGCGAGTTCGCGTCTAACCTGGCAACCCCGATGGGAATCACCGACGAGCAAGGACGGCTCGTCTACTTCAACGAGGCCGCCGAGTCGATCATTGGCACGACCTTCGCCGAGGCTGGTGAGATGCCCTTTGAGGAATGGTCGGCGAAGGCCGCTCCTCGAACGCGCGAAGGGGAGCTGCTTCCGCCCGAACGTCGTCCGGCGGCGATCGCCTTGAACGAACGGCGCGCAGCGCACGAGCGAATGAAGGTGACCGGCCTGGACGGCGTCGAGCGTGAGATCGCGGTCACTGCTTTTCCGCTTTTCGCACACGCCGACGAGTTCGTCGGGATGGTGGCGATCTTTTGGGGTTCCTGAACGGGAGCGTTCGCACGTGCAGGTGACGATCTGGGGTTGCCGTGGTTCGCTCCCGACGCCGGGCCGTGACACCGTCCGCTACGGCGGCAACACGTCTTGCCTGGAAGTCGAACTGGCGAACGGGTCGGTGTTCGTGCTCGACGCCGGTACCGGTATCCGCGAGCTCGGAGCGAAGCTCGAGCGGCGAAACGTGCGGCGCATCCAGTTGCTGCTCACTCACCTTCATCTCGACCACGTGGAAGGGTTGCGCTTCTTCGGGCCATTGTGGGACGAGCAGGTCGAGATCGACATCTGGGGGCCGCCTTCGCCCCTTGTCAGCCTGCGCGATCGAATCGCCCGCGCATTCTCGCCGCCGCTCTTCCCGATCGAGATCGCAGACGTCCCAGCCCGTGTCAACTACAACGACGTGCCGCGCGAACAATGGACCCTTGACGGTGCAACCCTGCGGGCGGAGACGGTCGTCCATCCGGGGCCGACCGTGGGTTACCGGATCGAGAGTGGCGACAGAACGCTCGCATATCTGCCAGACCACGAGCCGGCGTTGACCGGCTCGATCAGCGAACGCTCACTTGACTGGATCTCAGGGGCCTCACTCGCCGCCCGCGCCGACCTGCTCGTTCACGACGCGCAGTTCTCCGAGGAGGAGTACTCGCACCGGATCGGGTGGGGCCACTCG
>Ga0134126_10010832_pt1 | contig 11477 bp, 9 predicted proteins | sample KB31752_FD_96881 | JGI IMG/M metagenome (GOLD analysis project Ga0134126, IMG submission 96881) | Terrestrial soil microbial communities with excess Nitrogen fertilizer from Kellogg Biological Station, Michigan, USA - KB3-175-2 | ecosystem: Environmental > Terrestrial > Soil > Unclassified ... | reverse complement strand
GCCGAGATCAGGGGACTCCGGTAGATAATGGGAATATCGAAGTTCTTCATGGTGCAAAATTACTATCTTTCCGGCCCAAGCAGTGGAAATATGAGTGAATTTAAACCGGTCCATTGGATCTATTCATCCAATATCTATGAAGTCAATCTCCGCCAATATACCATCGAAGGTACGTTCACGGCCTTCGCCCGTGAAATGCCCCGGCTAAAGGACATGGGCATCGAAATACTGTGGTTTATGCCCATCACGCCCATCAGCGTTGAAAAAAGGCTCGGTAGCCTCGGCAGCTATTATGCCTGCAGCGACTATACCGCCACCAACCCCGAATATGGAACACTCGATGACTTTAAAACCCTCGTGAAAGAAGCGCATTCTCTCGGCCTGCGCGTCGTCATAGATATCGTCGCCAATCACACCGGTTGGGACCATCTCTGGACCCGCGAACATCCGGAATACTACCGCCGTAACGCCGAAGGTCAATTCTTCGATCCTCACGGCTGGGCCGACGTCATCGACCTGAATTATGATAACCCCGAGCTTCGCCTGGCGATGATAGACGTGATGCGCTTCTGGATCGAGCAGGCGGACGTCGACGGCTTCCGCTGCGATATGGCGATGCTGGTCCCACTGGATTTCTGGCGCCAGGCCCGCGAAACCCTCGACAAGCTCAAACCGCTTTTCTGGCTGGGCGAATGCGAGGATATCTCCTATCACGAAGTCTTCGACGCGACCTATACCTGGAAATTCCTGCACAAGATGGAAGCGGTTTGGCGCACGGAATCGAATCTCCATGGCCTCGACGATGTGCTCGACTACTACGATACGGCGTTCCCTCCCGATGGGCTCAGGGTCTATTTCACCACCAATCACGACGAAAACTCCCACAGCGGCAGCGAATACGAACGCATGGGCGCCATGGCGAAAGGTTTTGCCATTCTTTGCTGTACCTGGAACGGTTTGCCGCTCATCTACAGCGGCCAGGAAATGCCGAATTACAAACGACTCAAATTCTTCGATAAAGATGCCATCGAATGGACGGGCCACTACGATCTGCATGGCTTCTATCGCACCCTGCTCAACCTGCGGAAAACCAACCCCGCGCTTCGTTCGGCCAATCCTGCGGCAACCATCCACCGGCTGAATACCAAAATGGATGATCGTTGTTTTGCCTTTGCCCGCCGCTCCGGTGACGACCAGGTCGTCGTCATCCTGAACCTCGCCGTACAACCACTGGCGCTGCCCGTCTCCGAACTGCTGTTACAGGGCATATACCGCGACGCATTCACCCACGATTGGTTCGATCTATCCAAATTCTCGACACTCACCCTGCCGCCCTGGGGCTACCTGGTGCTGGAAAAAATAAAAGGCTGACCTGTGGTCAGCCTTTAAAAATTTATCCCGATCGCGCTATTCTCCTGCGTTTAACTTTAGCGAGTACGTATACACCCCCTCGTATCCGGGGAATACCCCTTCCAGCTTCACCGTCCCATTACCCGCTTTATTCAACACTGCCTGGAAATCGTCGATCGTCTTGACATCCGTGCCATTGGCTTTTAGGATAATAAAACCTTCCTGCACCCTCGACTTATCCATCAAGCCGTTCTCGGTAATGGCCTTGACGACCACACCGCCCTTGAGATCCAGGTTGGTAGCGTCTTTCTTATTCAGGGTCTCGAGCTGCGCCCCCAGCCGGTCCAGGACCGTGGTCTTGATGATTGCCGTCGAAGTGCTGCCCGAATTATTACTCAACGTGATCGGGACCGTATTTTCCTTACCGTCGCGTTTATACGTGACCTTTATCTTGTCTCCGGGACTATAGGTGGCGATCTTGCCTACCATCTCCGCACCCGTCGATACATCTTCACCATTGATCCTGGTGATGACATCACCCACTTTCAGGCCGGCATGCGCGGCGGGACCGTCAGGGGTGACAACCCAAACATACACACCGTCGCCGTCCTTGATGCCATTCTCCCTCTTCTGATCTTCACTGAGATCATCCCGCGGATACTGGATACCCAGGTAAGCACGTTGCGAGGTGCCGAACTTGATGAGATCGTTGACGACTTTCTTGACGATATTCACAGGTATGGTAAAAGAATAGCCGGCATAGCTGCCCGTGGGCGAAGCGATGGCGGAGTTGATCCCCACCAGTTTCCCTTCGGTATTGATCAGCGGACCGCCGCTATTACCCGGGTTGACGGCGGCATCCGTCTGGATAAAAGATTCCACCGGGCTCTGACTCTGCCGCCTGTTGATATCGAGCGTTCTTCCTTTCGCACTCACGATACCCGCCGTAACCGTCGTCTCCAGCGTCAGGGGATAACCTACGGCCAGCACCCATTGCCCGACCTTCACCTCATCGGAATTACCGTATAGCAAAAAAGGCAGATTCTGAGCGTCGATCTTGACTACCGCCAGATCACTGCTGGGATCGGCGCCGACCACCTTGGCCTTGAAAGATTTTCTGTTGCTCAGCGTCACATCTACTTCATCCGCGCCGTCTACCACGTGATTATTCGTTACGATATAACCATCATTGCTGATGATGACACCCGAACCGGAAGCCATTTCAGGCATGGAACGCATCCCATTGCCATTCCCAAAGAAATCATCGGGGTCGATCCCAAACAAATCGGAGAAAGGATTATGACGCGGAAGATTGTTGCTGACCGTCCGGATCGTCTTCGTCTTGATATGTACCGTAGCCGGAATAGCCGCGCTGGCCGCATCTACAAAATCACCAGGCGGCAAATCAGTGGGGGACGCGGCATTCTTGTATTTGCCTTCGAAGAACCTGGCATAATTGGCCGGAACCTTTCCTGAATCCTGTGCGGAATAATAATACGTCTTTCCGTTCGTAAAATGATTATAGCCCCACATGGTAGCTAAAGCAGTCGAAGCGCTGATGAGTATGACCGCTACTACTTGTTTTGCTCTCATTTGATATTTTTTTTTGGATCTCACCTCTAAAATAACGTCACGGTTCCTTCATTTTCTATGCCACCACCCCAGTTTAACAAATAATTTACTAAGGTTTTCGTAGATCGCCGATTTACACCCGAATTTACGAAAAATTGGCCAAAAATGCCATCGTGTCGACCCCATCCGCATAGTCGTCCAGCGCCGGTCGTTGCGCCCGGCCAAACGGGGTCTGCTCCCTGCCCACGATACATTGGATATCTGCCTGCTCTCCGGCCAGCAGCGAAGGAGCTTCACCCGGCCGGTAGTACGCATAATGTAAAACGCTTATAGGACTAAAAGGCGAACCATCTTCCGTGAGGATGATCGACTCATTGGTCATATAATATTTTTTATTCAGGATCAGGATGGTCAGCTGATAATCGTAATTGTGTTTGTACTTGGCAAGATCGCTGAGGTAATCGTATTTCCGGAAAGCCTCCAGCAACCGGAGGAAATCATAGTTTTCCGGCACCAGCACCTGGGTCACATTGCGGCACCCCAGCCCGAAATAGAGATACACATCATCCGCCAATGCCTCCAGCTCCTCCCAACTTTCCTCGCCGGTAAGCACCGCCACCGATGTCCGGTTCCGCCGGATGATATGCGGATATTTCCCGAAATAATAGTCGAAATAACGCGCTGAGTTGTTGCTGCCCGTAGCGATATAGGCATCGCAACCGTTGAGCCGTTCGGCCAACCCGATCCACTCCGCGACCCTTGGATCGAGCGCCACCAGGTAGTCAACGAGATGCCTGATCAGGCTCTCATCCCGGCTGCTGGGTTTGATCAGCTGCCGATGCCCGCTAACGAACACACAGAGCATATCATGAAAACCCACTAACGGGATGTTCCCCGCCATTACCACGCCCACGGTCCGCGGCGATGCCCGCTCCTCCGGAACGGCATAACGCCCGGCCCAGGCGGTCAACGCCTCCTTTTGCAAAAAGCCGTTAGCGATCTGCCGCACAGCCGTTTCTATGAATTCCGGGGTGAACCATCCGTTCAGGGCATGCGCCTTCCCTTTGGCGGCTTCCCACCCCGGTTCTGCCGATAATAAGTATTTCCCGAGACTTGTCAATAAATCGATACGTTGCTCCAACTTCATAAAAAAATCCCACTTATATTTGTCCTGGTTTTAAGACCGCAAAGGTACTTTAATCGTTTTACCCAATCTCTTAAAAATGGCTATCAAAATAACCGAAGAATGCATTAATTGCGGCGCCTGCGAGCCCGAATGCCCTAATAACGCGATTTACGAAGGCGGAGTAGAATGGGCGATTACCGACGGAACCACCGTAAAGGGCACCTTTACCCTGCTGGATGGTACCGTGGTAGAAGCTACCAAACGCAATGCCCCCATTAGCGTCGATACGTATTATATCGTTCCCAATAAATGCACCGAATGCCAGGGTTTCCACGAAGAGCCCCAGTGCGCCGCCGTATGCCCCGTCGATTGCTGCGTGCCCGACGAAATGTACCGCGAGACCGTAGAAGAGCTCCTGGCTAAAAAAGAGAAACTGCACATATAATATTTTCCAATTTTAATTGGGAAATATTATTTAAAATCCTACCTTCAAGGTAACAAATCGTTTTCGTAATGTAGCTCCGGCTACAGGAAAATAGGCGGGTGATATTTCCCGTCATAAAAGGGTGAAGGGGATATTTCCTTCACCTTTCTTATTTTTGCGTCGCGAACAGCCAGGACATTTAAAAATTTTTTTCCATCCATGAAGCCCACCATCGCCTTTGTCACCGGCGGTTATTCCGGTGAATCAGTGATCTCTTACAAAAGCGCTATCACCATTCAGAATAATTTGGACTACGACCGGTTCTCGGTCTACCGGATCGACATCACGCCGGAAGGCTGGTTCCACCCGCTACCCGACGGCACAAAGATCACCGTCGATAAGAACGACTTCTCCCTGCTCGTCGAAGGGAAACGCATCACCTTCGATGCCGTGCTTGTCGGCATCCATGGAACCCCCGGTGAAGACGGAAAGCTCCAGGGTTATTTCGACATGCTTGGATTACCCTACACCAGCTGCGATGCCGCCGTGTCGGCGCTGACCTTTAACAAGCGCATGACCGTAGCCGTTGCCGCCTTCAGCGGCATCAGCGTAGCCCGCTCCGTACTGCTGATCAAAGGCCGGATGGAAAGCCCCGACGAAGTAGCCGGAAAGCTCAAATTCCCCGTCTTCGTCAAAGCAAACAATGGCGGCTCGAGCATCGGCATGTCAAAGGTCAACTCGCCCTCCGAAGAATTGGGCCCCGCCATAGAAAAAGCCTTCAAAGAGGACGACCAGGTCCTTATCGAGGAATTTATCGTTGGCCGCGAATTCACCATCGGTGTCTTCCGCGCTAAAGGCGAGATCATCACCCTCCCCTTCACCGAAGTCCGGAGCAAAAAAGAATTCTTCGACTTCGAAGCCAAATATACCGCCGGCCTCAACGAAGAAACTACCCCCGCAGTGGTCGATGAGGAGATTGCCGCCAAGGTCCGGGCAACGGCTAAAAAGATCTACCAGGTCTTCAACTGCAACGGCGTCATCCGCATCGATTTTATCTATAACGAGGAGAAAAAAGAGCTTTTCATGCTCGAGATCAACACCGTTCCCGGCCAAAGCGAGGCCAGCATCGTCCCCCAGCAGCTCCACGTAGCCGGATGGACCCTGAAACAATTTTATTCCTCCCTGCTCGACGAGGCCCTCGTCCGCCGGTGATACCGCCGTTAGTACCCTTATTGAAAATTTATTATCTTCGGTAGCCTATGTTTAAATTTCTTACAACCAAACCGCTCTGGGTCAACATCTTAGCAGGCGTCGTTTTATTGCTCCTGCTGCTCTTGCTCTTCCTGGGCTCCCTGGCCCTGCTCACGCAGCATGGGAAAACGATGAAGATCCCTTCGGTCACCGGTCTTTCCTTTGCCGATGCCAAAAAAACCCTGGAATCCCAGGGCTTCGGTGTGTCGGTCCAGGACTCCATGTACTATGATACCATGCGCCCGCTGCAGGTCATCAAGCAATTCCCCGAGGCCGATAACCTCGTGAAGGTCAATAGAACTATCTATTTGACAATCAATCGTTCACAAGCCCCACTTGTCCCGATGCCCAACCTGGTCAGCATGACGCTTCGCAACGCGGTCGTGCTCCTCCATCAATTCGGGCTAAAATTGGGCGATACGATCTATAAACCCGATTTCGCCCGTAACTCCGTCCTGGACCAACAGTTCAAAGGAGAGACCGTCAAACCAAACACCCCGGTCCAGCAGGGTAGCTCCATCACCCTCGTGGTGGGTAGCGGCATCGGCGGCCAGGAATTCGTAGTACCCGATCTCTCCGGTCTTACCTATCTGCAAACCCGGGCCCGACTGGATTCCTTTGGTCTGTCCGTGGGTGTCGTCATGCGTGACCATGACGTCCGGGACACCGCCGAGGCGTATGTCTATAAACAGGAACCCGCACAGTTTGGCGACGACGGCCAGCCTAACCATGTACACACGGGCCAAACCATCGATATCTGGCTCAGCACGCAAAAAAAGAATGCCGCCGACTCCTTGCCGCAGCAGCAGCCCCAACCATAACTAAATCATCAAAGAAATTATGCAAGCGATTAGTGTTGAAGAACTCAAAGCCCGGCTCGACGCCGGCGAAGATCTGCACCTGCTCGACGTCCGTGAACCGGCCGAACACGCCGAGTTCAACATCGGCGGCACGCTGCTCCCCCTGGGCAAGATCAGAAATATGGAAACGGATGATATCGACGCCTGGAAAGACCAGGAAGTCATTTGCTACTGCCGCAGCGGAAACCGCAGCGGCCAGGCTTGCATGATCCTCGAAACCACCGGCTTCAGCAATGTCAAGAACCTCACAGGCGGCATGCTTACGTGGCAGGACCGCATCCACAGCTAATTACTTCAGATACTTATCAAACCAAGCCCTCCACCGTTCCAACCGATCCCGCTGATAGGATGGAATGGAGATACCATGAAACTGCCCCGGGTAAACGATCAACTCGGTAGGCACCCCCAGCGTGCGTAAAGCCTGGTACATCTGCTCGCTGCCCGCCGTAGGGACATTGAAGTCCTTTTCTCCGCTCATGAAGAGGGTAGGGGTCTTGATCTTGTCCGCCTTCAATAAAGGATAGCCGATCTTGAGATATTTGTCGATCGCCTTCCACGGCGGCCCGATCTCATTCATGTACTGGTTGATATATTGATCCACCCCATAAAGACTTAACGTAAAACCCGTCCCCGCCCCACTGCTGGCCGCCTTGAAACGCGTATCCGAAGCGATGAGGTAATCGGTCAATATCCCTCCATAGCTCCAACCTGCAACGCCCATGTGCGACGAATCAACGATTCCCTGTTTCACCAGCCAGTCCACCGCGCCATGCAGATCCATCACTTCTTTGTTTCCCCAGTCCGCCGAGATCGTCTTGCTGTACTCCACCCCCCGGCCATTACTGCCCCGGTAATTTACCGCCGCCACGACGTATCCATCCGCCGCCAGCATCTGCCGCGTAAGGTCGAAGTCAAAGGCATCCTGCCCCACCGGTCCCCCATGGATAAAAAGGATCAGCGGCAGCTTCTGACCCACAGCCGCATCGGCCGGACGGTAATAAAGCCCCGACACCAAAGTCCCATCGGCACTCTTCGACTGAAATCCCGTGACCCTTGCCAGCCGCAATGGCGCCAAAAAAGAGTCTGCATGATGGGTGAGTACCGTCGGATTCACGGCCATGCCCCAAAAACGACGACCTACCATATGGTCGAAAAAGCAGATCTCCGCCGGATGCGTGGGGCTACTTTTCATTACAACCCAATTATCGCCTGTGTTTTCCAGGTTGTTGAACACACAAGGTTCTGCGGCGATTACTCTCGCTATTTTCTCATCCTTCAGCGAAAATGCCAACGCATACTGCTCGCAGTCATCTGTCTCAAGAGCCAAAATCGTATTCCGGTCGGCCCACCGCGGAGCCATCACCGGCCTGTCCAACTTCCGCGAAAGCAACTGCGGCTCCCCGCCCACAGCCGCCACCACACACAATACCGGCTCATCATACATATGATAATCTTCGTCGGAAACGGATCGCGTATAAGCGATCATAGAACCATCCGGACTCCACCGCGGCGAGTTATCACTGCCCTTCCATGTCGTCAGTTGCTGCATGGCCGCCCCCGGCTGCGCAGCAATCACATAGATATCCGTATTCTCATTTTGATCCGGATCGGGCGTCCGGTTGCTGACAAAAGCGACCTGCGTTCCATCCGGGCTCCAGACTGCCGATTCTTCATCATGATCCCCGCGTGTCAGCGTGTCGAGCTTGTGTGATCCCAAATCGAAAAAATACAGATGCGTATGCTGCTTCTTATATCGATACCCCGAAACATCTTCTTTGTATTGGTACCGGTCGATCACATAAGGCTTAGTCGTCTTGATCTTGCCGGTATCCTCCGCATCCGGATCGGTTATCGTCAGCAAAAGCCGCCGCGAATCGGGACTCCACGCATAATCACTGACACCACTCTTGATCTCCGTGAGCCGCTTCCCCTCTCCACCCCGCCGGTCCATTAGCCACACCTGCGCGCCCTTGACCTCATCACCACGTGAAGAAAGGAACGAGATCCATTTTCCATCCGGACTCCACCGCGCCCTCGATTCCCCATCTGGACTGCTGGTCAGCTGGATATCCTCCGAGCCATCCGTACTCACCATCCAGATATCGGCATTCCGGCTATCTTTCGGCGAGTCGATGGTCATAAGCGTATAGGAAACCCATTTGCCGTCTGGCGAAACTTGCGGATCACTCACCACCGGTAACCGGTAAATATCCGCTGGCCGTAAGGGCCGTTTAGCAGGTGTTTGGGCATACAGCATCATCCCGATGCTTAAAAAGCCCGTAAGCGCGAAGGAGGATTTCAGCATCCACCAATTTACAATTTAATATTCACGGCCAGCATAAAGTTCGTCCCCGCCATTGGGAATACGAAATTGTCCGTCCGCAGTGCCCCGCCATAGATATAGCTCTCGGTATAGCCATTGGGCGTATAGCGTTTGTCGAAGACATTGTTCAGCTGAAGGATCACGTTGGTCTCGCGGGCGATCTTGCCGGAAATAGTATACACCGCCCGCAGATTCTGGACATAATACCCATCCAGTTTCCGCGTTTCCTGCTGTGCATTGTCCAGGTATTCCTTGCTGACATATTTGGCCGGCAACGAAATGCTGAAATTCTTCAGCGGCATAAATGCCGGCGTCAGCGCGGCCACCACCGAAGGCGAAAAGGCAATAGCGGTAGTCTTATAGGCATGGGTCACCTGACCGCCATTATCATAGTCGTCATCGTATTCGACATATCCTGAGACCTTATTGCGGCTGAATGCCACATTTCCGTCGGCGGAGAACCACCTGACGGGATGCATGCTGCCTTGCAGCTCGATCCCCAGCCGGTAGCTTCGCGGAATATTCGACCGTGTATAGTCTCCGACGTCGTTGATCTTCCCCGTGAGCACCAGCTGATCATGATAGAGCATATAATAACCCGTTGCGCCCCACGAATATTTCAGCCCTTTCTCGCCAACACCCAGCTCGAAATCATGCAGCATCTCCGGCTTGGGCTGATCCAGCAGGCCGGCTTCAAAATCATCCCGGTTAGGCTCGTGGTTCGACAAGGCATACGAGAAATAAGCCTGCCAGTTATAGTGCGTATAAGTGATACCGGCCTTGGGATTGATGAAGTTGTAGTTGGGATGGACAAGTATCGATGGGTTGTCGTCAAAACCATCCAGCTCATAATCGAGATGCCGGTACTGCAGGTCGGCGAATCCCGTCCACCTTTCTCCCAGCTGCTGTTGTAGTTTAGCGTAAACATTATAATCGATCTTGATCGCCGGCTCCCGGTAATACTGGTAATCATCCGGAAAACCTCCATTGGCCGCCCAGGTGACATTGCCATAATGTTTACCGTCATACCGGTCCCAGCTTCCGCCAACCACAAACTGCGTATTGTCCTTCTTGTACTGAAGCGATAGCACCGACCCATAAAAATAATTGTCCAACCACCGCTGGCGAATCAGGCCGGTGCTCTGCAGCGTATCTCCGCCGACCACATAAGGTGACAATCCATAAGCCGTATATTTCGCGTTGGCCGAGTCGCCCTGGTCATGATACTCCTCATAATAGCCATACCCACGCGTAAGGAACACCGCGCTGGTCAACGCAAGATCGCTGGAGAGCTGGTGGTTGAAGAAAAGCTGGTAATGATTCTGCCAGTAGTTGTCCGTTTGGTTCTTGTAGGTAAAATAATTGTAGGTTCGGTTGCTGCTCCGGAACAGATTCAGCGAGTCCTGTTGCGTGAAATACAACGAGCCTACATTGTCCTGGTAATGCTGTTCCAATGCGGGCAGATTGCCATCCCATTTCGCCTGCGGGATGCCATTCCAGGCCTGATAGGTTTTCTCATTGCCCTGCAGGATATTGAACCGCAAGGAAGAATTCTTACTATACCAGGCAGTCGAAAGATAAAAGGACTTGAGGTTACTGGTGGCCCGGTCGATATAGCCGTCGCTGCTGATCCGCGATAACCGAACATCGACGGTGAAATGCCCATCGATCAATCCGCTGCCCGCCTTGATCGTATTCTTCCAGGTGTCAAAGCTGCCAAAACTGTTGTTGAGCTCCGCATAAGACTTTTCGTTGAACTCATTGGTGGAGAAATTCATGGTAGCGCCAAAGGCACCCGCACCATTGGAAGACGTGCCTACGCCCCGCTGGATCTGGATACTACTCACCGAAGAGGCGAAATCGGGCAGATCCACGAAAAAGATCGCCTGTTCCTCTGCATCATTATAGGGAATGCCGTTAAGCGTCATGTTGATCCGCGAATCGTCCGTTCCGCGGATATAGATGGCGGTATAGCCGACGCCATTCCCGGCATCCGAATTGATCACCACGGAGGGCGTCTGGTTCAGCAAAAAAGGCAGGTCCTGCCCGACATTGGTTGCCTCGATCTCTTTTTTCGAAATATCCGTCTTGGTAAAGGGTGCCTTTTCCCCAGCGCGCAAAGCCCTGACTTCCACGGGTTGGAGAAAAAGCCTGATAGAATCCCGATGGCTCTCCGGATGTTGGACATTCTGCAGCGCCGTGCTGTCGACCTGCGCCTGGACCTGGATAAACACAAATAAGAGAGCGAGTGTAAAGGTATTCCTCATCATACGTTGTTTTAAGCCGGGAATACCGCGAAGGGGATAGAAAATTGAAGCCAGAATTGGTTCACCTTCCCTGCGCAGGCATTACCCTGATCAGGTTCTACGGGTATTTCTCAGCCGCCCGGCCATAGCCGGTCAGCACCCCGAGGAACAATACCGCAAAGTTAGGTGTTTTTCGCCTGCCATGTAACTTTTTAAAAACCCTGGCCGTCCAATAAACATGCAACATCGGCCACAGGCCGGTGTCTATATAAAAAAGCAAATACATGAAAAATACTCTACTCATCGCAAGTTTTACCCTCGCCTC
>Ga0134126_10010831_pt1 | contig 11478 bp, 10 predicted proteins | sample KB31752_FD_96881 | JGI IMG/M metagenome (GOLD analysis project Ga0134126, IMG submission 96881) | Terrestrial soil microbial communities with excess Nitrogen fertilizer from Kellogg Biological Station, Michigan, USA - KB3-175-2 | ecosystem: Environmental > Terrestrial > Soil > Unclassified ... | reverse complement strand
TGCGGGCCGCCGGACGCCAGCATGCGCTGGTCGCCGAGGTGACTGGAATGTCGTCGGAATCGGGCGAGCACACGGTGCGCGGAATGTTCTCGCTTACCCAGATCGCGAGGCAACTCGGCATTCCGCCGCAGCCTGCCCACGACATCGCGAAGACGTTCGCCGAAATCGAGGCGGCGATCGCGTACTGATCGAGCCGCGGGAGCGGCGACCGCTCAGAACGACTCGTGAATCCCGGCGGTCACCCCGCCGGGAAGGATCGAGACGAAGAATGGCGTTTCGCGCTTCGTCGCGAGGATGCCGAAGCCGGTGCCGAGCGCAAACCCCGCGAGAACGTCGGTCTGCCAGTGGGCCTGGACCTTCATCCTCGCGATCGCGTCATACACGGGGAGCGCCTCGAGCGCCCACACCCACGGGTGCTCCGCGTGCTCGTTCGCGATGATCGGCGTCACGAAGGCCGCTTGCAGCGTCACCTCGCCACTCGGGAAGCTCTGGCAGCAGCGACCCTTGAACCACGCGTTGGGGTCGTTGCTCTGGCCGGGGCGCTCGCGCGAGAACGCATACTTCGCCGCCTGCGCGACGAGCGCGCTTCCGACCGAGGCGTCGATCGTCTGCCACAGCGTCCGCCCGAGCGGGTCGTTCGCGCCGAGCGCCAAGGCCCCACCCGCCTCGACGGCGATGACGCCGTACTCGAGCGCGAACTGGTTGTGCCGGGCCCAGATGCCTGAGTCGTCGAACGAAAGCCGATGATCGATGCCGAGCGGGCCGCCGCCTGCCTGCGCAGCGCAGGGCAGGCCGAGCGCACATGCAACGGCGAGCGTCGCGGCGAAGCGAGTTGCGCGCATGATGATCGCGTCGATTCTCGAACTGCCCAATCTAGACCTCGCGCACCGCCGAAGCAAGCGAGCCGTTACCATCGCGCAATGTGCACCGCGGCTCCCCTCCGAAGCGCGCTCGGGTGCACCGTCGCCGGGCTCGTCGCCGCCGGCCTCGCCGCACTGGCCGGCGCGGCGCTGGCGCAAGCCGCGCCCCACACGCAGCGGCGTCCGACCACGCCGATCGAGCATTTGATCGTCGTCGTCGGCGAGAACCTGAGCTTCGATAATCTTTTCGCGACCTGGGAGCCCTCCGCGGGCCAGACCGTCGCCAACCTGCTCTCGCGCGGCATCGTCGCGAAAGACGCTGCACCGGGTCCGCATTACGCGCTCGGCGCGCAGAAGATCGGCGCGGCGAGCGCGCATTACGAAGTGACTCCGGCGATCGCCGGCGCCTACAGGACGCTGCCTCGGCCCGGAACGACCTACGCGCGCGGCCTGCCGCGCAACCAGCCCGACATGCGCTTTCCCGACGACCTGCCTAACGGTCCGTATCGGATCACGCGCTACGTTCCGTACACGGCACCGGTCGGCGATCCGGTGCACCGCTTCTTCCAGATGTGGCAGCAGTTCGACGGCGGCAGGCGCGACCTCTTCACCTGGGTGGCGATGACTTCGGGCTACGGCGCGATCGAGCGCGGCAATCCGGCCGCGGGCACCGGCCAGGGCGGCGTCGCCATGGGCTACTACGACATGGCGAACGGCGACGCGCCATATTTCGCGAAGCTCGCGCGGACCTACGCGCTCGCCGACAACGATCATCAGCCGATCATGGGCGGAACCGGCGCCAACTACTTCGCGCTCGCGACCGGCGACGTCGCGGTGTTCCTCGACGACGGCAAGCTCGCCCGCCCGCCCGACAACCGGATCGAGAATCCGGAGCCCGTCGCGGGCACGGCGAACTGGTACACGCAGCCGGGGCGCGCCGGGTCCTATACCGGATGCGCCGACCGCACCCAGCCGGGCGTGGGGGCCATCCGCGATTTCCTCGACAAGCTGCCGTACAAGGCCTGGCGCGACGGCAACTGCGCGCCCGGCGCGTACTACCTTGTCAACAACTATCCTCCCGCCTACACGTTCGACGGTACGCTGCGCTGGAAGACGCTGCACAGCCCCGTGCTGCCGCCGCAGACGATGCCGAACGTCGGCACCCAGCTCGCGGCGGCCGGCGTGTCGTGGAAGTGGTACAGCGGCGGGCGCGTCGGCAGTGGCATCGACAGGGCGCGCTACTGCCCGATCTGCGATCCGCTGACGCGCTTCGGCTCGATCATGACGACCGGGCTTCGAGCGAACCTCGTCGGGCTCGACGCGTTCGACCGCGACCTTGCCGATGCCGCGACGTTTCCGGCGGTGTCGTTCGTGGTACCTCCGAACGCCGAATCGGGCCATCCGGCGTTCTCGACCGTGGCCGAGTTCGAAGCGTTCGTCCGGGACCTCGTGACGAAGGTCGAGGCGCACCCCGAGCTGTGGAAGTCGACGGCGATCCTCGTCACGACCGACGAGAGCGGCGGCAATTGGGACAGCGGCGCCATCCAGACCCTCGACTTTTTCGGCGACGGCACGCGCATTCCGCTGATCGCGGTGTCACCGTGGGCGAAAAAGGGCCACGTCGATCACACCTACTACGATCACGTGTCGATCCTGAAATTCATCGAGCGCAACTGGAGCGTGCCGCGGCTGTCGGCCCGCAGCCGCGACAACCTGCCCAACCCCCTGCCGGGGAAGGACGATCGCTATGTCCCCGCGAACCGGCCGGCGATCGGCGACCTGATGGGGCTGTTCGCGTTCTGACGCTCAGCGCCCCATCTCGACGTGTTCCCAGGCTTCCTTGCCCTTGTGGTGCTTCCGATAATAGTAGTCGCGCAGCGACGCGAGCTCGGTCGCGACCTGCAGCGGGAAGCCGCGCCGTCCGCCGCGATCGTCGGTCATCAGCCCGTCGAGCAGGCGCAGGCATTGCAGCGGCGCCTTCCAGGTCTCGCAGATCCGGTTGGCGAGCCGCGGGTAGCGAAGGGCGAGCTGGCTCGGCCGCGCCGTGGCCGGCAGCTCGGCGAGCCACGCCGTGGCTTCGGCCGACAGCGAGTCGTCGGCGGGCGCGCGGCGCTTCGCGTCCCAGCTCTGGGCCTTCCGCGGCCCGGACGCGTGCCCTGCGGGGCCGCCGTCCTCGATTGCCTTGCGCGCGTCGTCGATCGAGACCTTCTCGAATTCGAACGCGCCGGTGTCGTTGTCGCGAGAGGTGACTGCCATAGGGTCGTCTCCGTTCGGCGAGCGCGTTTATCGTAGCGCGGCTGCGCCGACTGGGGGAGGCGCCCGGCGCTCGCGGTCGATGGCTTCCGACCGGCGGCAAAAAAACGCAAAAAAAAGGCCGGGCAGCGCCCGGCCTTCCGTACGTCGATCCAGCGCTCAGACGGCTTGGATGTTCGAAGCCTGCTTGCCCTTGGGGCCCTGGGTCACTTCGAAGCTGACCTTCTGGCCTTCCTTGAGCGTCTTGAAGCCCTGCATGTTGATCGCCGAGAAGTGAGCGAACAGGTCTTCACCACCACCATCCGGCGTGATGAACCCGAAGCCCTTCGCGTCGTTGAACCACTTCACAGTTCCGGTTGCCATTGCTGTTGATTCCTCAAGTACGAGTTAAACGGGACGTTGCCCGGACGATGTTTCGATCTCAAGGAAAGTACGGCGATCGAACGACTGCGTGGCGGTCGTACAGAGCAAGCACTTTACTGCTTGGAACAAAACACGGGCGGCACTATACGGGAAATCCCGCAATAAATCGATAGCTATCGCGTGCGGGGCCCGGCGAGTGTTGCGCGGAAACCCATGCCCGACGCCGGGTTCGGTCGATTGGGGTCGATTAACTGACCGGCGGTCAGGAGGCGATTTCCCGGCGCACCAAAGCGGTGCCACGGGCGAGCGCTTCGAGCTTCGCTTGTGCAATCGGGCGTGCGAGCGGGACCATCCCGCAATTTGTGCACGGCAGCAAACGTTCCGCCGGCACGAATCGCAGTGCCGAGCGGATCACCGCCGCGACATCTTCCGGGGTCTCGACCTCGCTCGTCGCGACGTCGATCGCGCCGACCATGACCTCCTTGCCAGGCAGGAGGCCGATCAGGTCGATCGGCACGTGCGAATGCGCGCATTCGAGCGAGACCTGGTCGATCGACGAGTGCGCGAGGAGCGGGAAGGTCTGCTCGTACTGGCGCCATTCGGCCCCGAGCGTTTTCTTCCAGTCGATGTTGGCCTTGATGCCGTAGCCGTAGCAGATGTGCACGGCTGTCTTGCAGCCGAGCCCCTGCGCGGCGCGCTCGAGGGCGGCAATCCCCCAGTCGCGCACCTCGTCGAAATAGACGTTGAACGCCGGCTCGTCGAACTGGATCACGTCGATGCCCGCCGCGGCGATCTCCTTCGCCTCCTCGTTCAGGATCGCGGCGAACGCGAGGGCGAGCTTCTCGCGGCTCTTGTAGTGCGCGTCGTAGAGCGTGTCGACCATCGTCATCGGGCCGGGGAGCGTGTACTTGATCCGATGCGTGGTCTCGGCGCGCAGGAATGCGGCATCGCCCGCGAAGACCGGGTGGCGGCGCGCGACCGGGCCCGTCACCACCGGCACGTCGGCATCGTAGCGGTTGCGGATGTGCACGGTCCGCCGGTGCTCGAAATCGACGCCGTCGAGCCCCTCGATGAAGGTCGTCACGAAGTGGCGCCGCGTCTGCTCGCCGTCGGTGACGATATCGATCCCCGCGTTCTCCTGCATGCGCAGGGCGAGCCGGACCGCATCGCGCTTGGCCTCGTCGAGGGCATTGCCGTCGGGTTTCCACGCCGCCCACAGCGCTTCGGGCTCGGCGAGCCACGACGGTTTGGGGAGGCTGCCTGCGAGGGTCGTCGGAAGGAGTGTCGTCATGAGGGACATTCTATCCCTGCGCCGCGTCGATGGCGCGCGGTGCGCGCCCCTTGACCCGGTGGGGAATCGCCGCGTACCGTGCACGCTTCCGGCTCACCATGTCCACTGTCTACCTTCACGGCGGCGGCGCCGCTGTTGTCGCAGAAAGCACGCAATGGCGGCGGTGACGATCACGGCTGTCCGCAAGCGATTCGGCGGTACCGAAGTGATCAGCGGTGTCGACGTAGCGATCGGCGACGGCGAGTTCTGCGTTCTGGTCGGGCCGTCCGGCTGCGGCAAGTCGACGCTGCTGCGGATGATCGCCGGCCTCGAGGAGATCACCGACGGCGAAATCGCGATCGGCGGCGTCGTGGTCAACCGCGTGCCGCCGAAAGAGCGCGACATCGCGATGGTGTTCCAGAACTACGCGCTCTATCCGCACATGACGGTGCGCGACAACATGTCGTTCGCGCTGAAGCTCGCGAAGCAGCCGCGCGCCGAGGTCGAGGGACGCGTCGCGCGCGCCGCGGAAATCCTCGGCCTCGCGTCCTACCTCGACCGCTATCCGCGCCAGCTCTCCGGCGGACAGCGTCAGCGCGTCGCGATGGGGCGCGCGATCGTGCGCGACCCGCAGGTGTTCCTGTTCGACGAGCCGCTGTCGAATCTCGACGCGAAGCTGCGCGTCGCGATGCGCACCGAGATCAAGGAGTTGCATCAGCGCCTGAAGACGACGTCGATCTACGTGACGCACGATCAGATCGAGGCGATGACGATGGCCGACCGGATCGTGGTCATGCGCGACGGCCGCGTCGAGCAGATCGGCGACCCGCTCGAGCTCTACGACACGCCGGCGAACATCTTCGTGGCGGGCTTCATCGGCTCGCCGGCGATGAATCTTGTCCCCGGCACCGCGCGCGTCAACGGGACGGGGCCCGGCGTTGAATTCGAGGGTGGCCTGCGGCTTCCGCTGCCGCACGCGGCGCAGGCGAGCGACGGCCAGGCGGTGCTGTACGGGATGCGCCCCGAGCACTGCGCGCCGTCGGACGCTGCCGGCCTTCCGGCGGAGGTCGTCGTCGTCGAGCCGACCGGCGCCGACACACAGCTGTTCTGCCGCTTCAATGGGCAGGACATCTCGTCGCTCGTGCGCGAACGCGTTTCGTGCCGCCCGGGCGACCGCATCCGGCTCGCGCCCGACCCCGCGCGCGTGCACGTGTTCGACGCGGCAACCGGAGCGCGCCTTGGCGCGCGGGAGCCGTGACGCGAAGCAGGTTCGTCGAAGTCCAACGAGTACGAGGAGGAGTCATGAGCGACAGCAAGCGACGCGAATTTCTCAAGACCACTGCTGGAGTTGCCGCTGGCGCCGCGCTCGGCGGCGGATCGGTGCTGTTCCCGATCGACGCCGGCGCCGCGGAATACAAGATCACGCCCGAGAAGGGCGCGAAGCTGCGGCTCCTGCGCTGGAAGCGCTTCGTCCAGGGTGACGAGACGCTGTGGATGGAGAACACGAAGAAGTTCACCGAGAAGACCGGCATCACGGTGCAGGTCGACAACGAGAGTTGGGAAGACGTGCGCCCGAAGGCCGCGGTGGCCGCGAACATCGGCAGCGGCCCCGATCTCATCCTCGGCTGGCTCGACGACCCGTTCCAGTACACCGACAAGCTCGTCGACGTGACCGACCTCGCCAACTACCTCGGTGCCAAATACGGCGGCTGGTACGACATCTGCCGCACCTACGGCATGCACGGCAAGCGTTGGCAGTCGATCCCGGTCGGCATCGTCGGCAACGCGATCGTCTACCGCGACAGCCAAGTGAAGGCGGCGGGCTTCGACGGCATTCCGAAGGACTCGGCGAACTTCCTCAAGCTCTGCAAGGCGCTGAAGGCGAAGGGAACGCCTGCGGGATTCGCGTTCGGCCATGCGGTCGGCGACGGCAACACCTGGTGCAACTGGCTCTTGTGGCAGCAGGGCGGCAAGCTGGTCGACGCCCACAACAACGTCGTCATCAACAGCCCCGAGACAATCGCCGCGCTCGAGTACGCGAAGGAACTCTACGACACGTTCATCCCCGGCACGCTGTCGTGGGGTGATCCGAGCAACAACAAGGCGTTCCTCGGCGGCCAGATCAGCCTGACCGCGAACGGCATCTCGATCTACTACGTGGCGAAGGACTCGACCGATCCGGCGATGAAGGCGATGGCGCAGGACATCCAGCACGCGCGCTTCCCGATCGGGCCCGCCGGCAAGCCGACCGAGTTCAACCTGTTCACGCAGATGATGATCTTCAAGTATTCCAAGTACCCGAACGCGGCGAAGGAATACCTGCGCTTCATGATGGAGGGCGACCAGTTCAACCCGTGGATGAAGGCTGCGATCGGCTACGTCAGCCAGCCGCTGAAGGCCTACGCGTCGAACCCGATGTGGACCGCCGATCCGAAGGCGACGCCATACCGCGACGTTGCCGCGGTGACGCTCGACGACGGCTACGCGGGAACGCTCGGGTACGCGTCGGCGGCAGTGATGGCCGACTACGTCGTCGTCGACATGTTCGCGAGCGTGGTGTCGGGGGCGAAGAGTCCGAAGGACGCCGCGGCGCTCGCCGAGAAGCAGGCGCTGCGCTACTACAAGGTGTGACATCGCCACACCCGTGACCGCCGGCGCCACGACCGCCGGCGGTCCCGCCCGCACCGGGCGCGCGAGCCGCCTCAACCGCGCGCTCGACAACCGGAACCTGCTCGGGCTGCTGTTCATGCTGCCCGCGGCGGCACTGCTGCTCGTCTTCCTTACCTATCCGCTCGGCCTCGGCATCTGGCTCGGATTCACCGACACCAGGATCGGGCGAGGCGGCCACTGGGTCGGCCTCGCCAACTACCTCTACCTCGCCGGCGACGCGGTCGCGCGGCTGTCGGTGTTCAACACGATCGTCTACACGGTCGTCGCGAGCACGTTCAAGTTCGCGCTGGGGCTGTGGCTGGCACTCCTGTTGAACGAAAAGCTGCCGTTCAAGTCGATCCTGCGCGCGATCGTGCTGCTGCCGTTCATCGTGCCGACGGCGCTGTCCGCGATCGCCTTCTGGTGGATCTACGACGCGCAGTTCTCGGTCATCAGCTGGATGCTGGTACGCCTCGGATGGATCCACCAGTACATCGATTTCCTCGGCGACCCGTGGCTCGCGCGAATGTCGACGATCATCGCCAACATCTGGCGCGGCGTGCCGTTCGTCGCCATCTGCCTGCTCGCCGGGCTGCAGACGATCTCGCCGTCGTACTACGAGGCGGCGAGCCTCGACGGAGCCTCGTCGTGGCAGAAGTTCCGCTACGTGACGATGCCGCTGCTGACGCCGATCATCGCAGTGGTGATGACCTTCTCGGTGCTTTTCACGTTCACCGATTTCCAGCTCATCTACGTGCTGACCCGCGGCGGCCCGGCGAATGCGACGCACCTGATGGCGACGCTTTCGTTCCAGCGCGCGATTCCGGGCGGCGCGCTCGGCGAGGGGGCGGCGCTCGCGGTCGCGATGATCCCGTTCCTGCTGGCGGCGATCCTGTTCTCGTACTTCGGCCTGCAGCGCCGCGCGTGGCAGCAGGGGGCCGATTCGTGAGAACGCGGCCTCGACTCGCGGCGCCGGGGGCTGCCTCGTGATCGGCTCGCGCGCCGCTACCGCCGCCGACGTCGTCGACACGGCGGGGATGAACTACCTCGCGTCGCTGCCGCGGCGGCTGGTGACGGTCTATCTGCCGCTCGTCGTGTTCCTGATCGTGCTGCTGTTCCCGTTCTACTGGATGGTGACGACGTCGGTGAAACCCGACGCCGAGCTCCTCGACGTGAAGTCGAATCCCTTCTGGGTCATCCATCCGACGTTCGCCCACTTCCGCCATCTGCTGTTCGAGACGCAATACCCGCGCTGGCTGTGGAACACGCTGCTGGTGTCGGTCGTGGCGACCTTCCTGTCGCTCAGCTGCAGCGTGCTCGCCGCCTACTCGATCGAGCGCCTGCGCTTCAGGGGCTCGCGCTACGTCGGCATGGCGATCTTCCTCGCCTATCTGGTGCCGCCGTCGATCCTGTTCATCCCGCTTGCCGAGGTCGTGTTCCAGCTCGGCCTCTTCGACACCCGCCTCGCGCTGATCCTCATCTACCCGACGTTCCTGATCCCCTTCTGCACGTGGCTGCTGATGGGCTACTTCAAGACCATTCCATTCGAGCTCGAGGAGTGCGCGCTGATCGACGGCGCAACGCGGCTGCAGATCCTCACGCGGATCGTGCTGCCGCTCGCCGTGCCGGGGCTGATTTCGGCAGGCATTTTCGCGTTCACGCTGTCGTGGAACGAGTTCATCTACGCGCTGACCTTCATCTCGTCGTCGGAGGTGAAGACGGCACCGGTCGCCGTGGTCACCGAACTCGTCTCGGGCGACGTCTACCAGTGGGGCGCGCTGATGGCGGGCGCGCTGCTGGGGTCGCTTCCGGTCGCGATCCTCTACTCGTTCTTCGTCGAGTACTACGTGTCGGGGCTGACCGGCGCGGTGAAGGAGTAAAATCCCTGCAGTTTCCGCTTCCGGAGCCCTTCGATGAGCACCATCCGCGACACCATTACCGACCAGGTGAAGAAGAACCGCGTCGTCCTGTACATGAAGGGAACGCCGCAGTTCCCGCAGTGCGGCTTCTCCGCCACCGCCACCGAGATCCTGAAGCGCTGCGGCGTCGACAGCTACGCGTCGTTCAACGTCCTGCAGGACGACGACCTGCGCCAGGGCATCAAGTCGTTCTCGAACTGGCCGACGGTTCCGCAGCTCTACGTCGACGGACAGTTCGTCGGTGGCTGCGACATCATGCGCGAGATGTACCAGTCGGGCGAACTGCAGAAGCTCCTCACCAAGACCTGATCCCGCTTAGGTGCGCGCACGCGCGACGCGGCGCACATCGGGCACCCGGCGCAGCGCGCGCATGATGTGCGCGAGGTGGCGCCGGTCGCGAACCTGCAGGCTGAAGAACATCGCGACGTCGTTGCCGTCGGGGCGTTCCATCGACACCGTGTCGATGTTTGCGTCGGCGTCGCCGATCGTCGTCGCGACCTCGGCGAGCATGCCGCGCCGATTCGCGACCAGCACCCGCACGCCGGCTTCGAACGTGCCCTGCGGGTCGGGCGCCCACTCGACGTCGACGAACTCGGTGCCGTCGACGCGCTGCTTGCGCATCGTCGGACAGTCGCGCACGTGCACGATCAGGCCCTGGCTGCGGCGGAACTGGCCGATGACGGTGTCTCCGGGAATCGGCCGACAGCACTTTGCATACTGGATCGCCACACCCTCGACGCCGCGCAGCGTCAGGGCTCCCGGCTTCGCGCTGTTGCCCGCCTGCGTGGTGGAGGCGTCGTCGGCCTTCCCCGGCGGGCGCGTCAGCGCCTGCGCGACGACGAACGACAATCGCTTGCCGAGGCCGATGTCGGCGAGGATCTCGATCTGGCTCTTCGCGGCGTACTCCCTGGCGAGCGCCTCCCAGCGCTCCCAGGTGATCGTCTCGGGCTCGACCTTGAGCGTCGCGAGCGCCTGATTCAGCAATCGCTCGCCGAGCGCGGCCGACTCCTGCTGCTGCTGGCCCTTGAGGTAGTGCCGGATGCGCGAGCGCGCCTTGCCGGTCGTCACGAACGACAGCCACGACGGATTGGGTCGTGCGGTCGGCGACGTGAGGATCTCGACGTGGTCGCCATTCTTCAGCTCGGTGCGCAGCGGCAGGAGCTCGTAGTTGATCCGCGCGGCGACGCAGTGGTGGCCGATGTCGGTGTGCACGCCGTAAGCGAAGTCGACCGCGGTCGCCCCGCGCGGCAGCGCCATGATCCTGCCCTTCGGCGTGAACAGGTAGATCTCGTCGGGGAAGAGGTCCCCCTTGACGTGCTCGAGGAACTCCTTCGAATCGCGTGATTCGGACTGGATCTCGAGGAGGCCCTGCAGCCACCGGTCGGTCTCGCGCTGCGCCTCGGCGAGATTGAGCTGTCCGCCAGACTTGTACAGCCAGTGCGCGGCGACGCCGGCCTCGGCGACCCGGTGCATGTCCTGCGTGCGGATCTGCGCCTCGAGCGGCGTGCCGAACGGCCCGAACAGCGTCGTGTGCAGCGACTGGTAACCGTTCGCTTTCGGGATCGCGATGTAGTCCTTGAACTTGCCGGGGATCGGCTTGTAAAGCTCGTGCAGCACGCCCAGCGCGGCGTAGCACGTCGTCGCGTCGTTCACGAGCACGCGCACGCCGTAGATGTCGAACACCTGCGAGAACGTGTAGTGCTTCTCGCGCATCTTCCGGTAGACCGAGTAGATCGTCTTCTCGCGCCCCGACACCGTCGCGTTGACGCCGGCGCGCGCGAAGCCCTCGCGGATCACGTCGAGGATGCGGTTCATCACCTCGCGCCGGTTGCCTCGCGCGGTCTTGATCGCCTGTGCGAGGATGCGGTAGCGCAGCGGGTAGAGGTGCTTGAACGACAGGTCCTGCAGCTCGAGGAAGAGCGCGTTGAGGCCGAGCCGGTTGGCGATCGGCGCGTAGATGTCGATGGTCTCGCGCGCGATGCGCTTGCGGTGCGCCGGCGCCATCGCGTCGAGCGTGCGCATGTTGTGCAGCCGGTCGGCGAGCTTGATCAGCACCACGCGGACGTCGCGCGCCATCGCGAGCAGCATCTTGCGGAAGCTTTCCGCCTGCGCGTCCTCGCGCGTCGCGAACTCGATCTGGTCGAGCTTCGAAAGGCCGTCGACG
>Ga0134126_10010830_pt1 | contig 11478 bp, 10 predicted proteins | sample KB31752_FD_96881 | JGI IMG/M metagenome (GOLD analysis project Ga0134126, IMG submission 96881) | Terrestrial soil microbial communities with excess Nitrogen fertilizer from Kellogg Biological Station, Michigan, USA - KB3-175-2 | ecosystem: Environmental > Terrestrial > Soil > Unclassified ... | reverse complement strand
GGCAATGCTCATCGCCGTTCCCCTTGCTGACGCGCGGGAACTAAAGCACGGCGCAATTGGCGCGGAAAAGAAAAAACGCGGCGTCATGCCGCGGGCTTGGATAACGGTCAGTTGCGCCCGTAGCTGTCTTCGAAGCGGACGATATCGTCCTCGCCGAGATAGGAGCCCGACTGCACCTCGATGACGTGGAGCATGATCTTGCCGGGATTCTCGAGCCGGTGCGGCGTGCCGATCGGGATGTAAGTCGACTGATCTTCGTGGAGGACGATCTCTTCGTTGCCGCGCACCACTTTCGCCGTGCCGCTGACCACGACCCAATGCTCGGCGCGATGGTGATGCATCTGCAGGGACAATTGGGCGCCCGGCTTCACCGTGATGTGCTTCACCTGGACGCGGTCGCCGTTATGGATCGAGCGGAACGAGCCCCACGGCCGATGCACGATCGGGTTGGCCGACGCTTCGGCGCGGCCTTCGCGCTGCAGGCGCTTCACCAGCGTCGAGACGTCCTCGGCGCGGTTGCGGTGGGCGACCATCACCGCGTCGGCGGTGCTGACCACGATCAGATCCTCGACGCCAAGCGTCACCAGCATGCCGTGCTCGGCGCGCAGATAGGAGCGTTTGGTGTCTTCGGCGACGACATCGCCGACCCGGACATCCTGGTTCTCGTCCTGAAGCGACAGCCGCCACAGCGCATCCCAGGTCCCGGCGTCGCTCCAGCCCATCGACACCGGCACGACGGCGGCGTGGGAGGTGTGCTCCATCACGGCGTAGTCGATGGATTTGTTGTCGCACTTGGCGAACGCGTCCTTGTCGAGACGCAGGAAATCGATATCGCGCTTGGCGGCGCTAAGCGCCTTGCGGCACGCCGCGACGGTGTCGGGCGCGAGCCGCTGCAATTCGGCGAGATAGAGCGCGGCCGGGAACAGGAAAATGCCGCTGTTCCAGGAATAATCGCCGGCCTTGAGATAGCGCTCGGCGCGCGCCTTGTCGGGCTTTTCGACGAACGCGCCCAATTCGAACACGCCCTCGACGCCCTTGAGCGGCGCGCCGCGCTTGATATAGCCATAGCCGGTCTCGGGCCGGTCCGCCTCGACGCCGAACGTGACGAGCTTGCCGGCGCGCGCGGCGGCGGCGGCGCGGTCGATGGCGCCATAAAAAGCCTTGAGGTCGCTGATGGCGTGATCCGACGGCATCACCAGCATCAGCGCATCGGGTTCGCTTGCGGTCAGCGCGATGGCGGCGACGGCGACGGCGGGCGCGGTATTGCGGCCGAACGGCTCGAGCACGATGGCCATCGGCTTGACGTCGAGGGCGCGGACCTGCTCGGCGAGAATGAAGCGATGCTCGTCATTGGCGACGAACAGCGGCGCGGCAAACCGTTTGTCGCCGGCGACGCGCGTCACCGCCTCTTGCAGCAGCGAGCGCTCGGACGTCAGCGGCAGGAATTGCTTGGGATAATGCGCCCGCGACATCGGCCACAGGCGCGTTCCGGAACCCCCGGAGAGAATCACCGGATGAATCGACGGGGCGTTACGCGATTCGGCCATAACGATCCTTCTCATTCCGGCGCGAGCGGCGTCGATACGTCGCGCACCGCATTATGGCACGCATCGCGGCGCGACCAAGCCGGAACATCCCGGCCCGCCATCGGCGGGTCGCGGAAGGAGGAGGCTCAGACGGCGGCGAGAGCGGGTTCGCGCATGCCGGCGCGGCGTTGCGCGCGGACGAACGGCACCACGTCGGCCGTCGCGGACCCGGTCAGCATCTTCAATTCGTCGCGGCACCGCTCCAGGACGCGCAATTCCTTGGCGTCGTCGCGGTCCAGCACATCCATGTAGCTGATCTTGATTTCCACCAGGTCCAGCAGCGTCTCAACCGACTGTTTCGACATACTCATTGTTTCCTCCTCGGGCGAATACAGGAGGAGTTTTGGGCGAAAACTCTTAAAAAGCGGTGAAAGAGATTTTAGATAAATTCACCACGGCTTCTTTTTTTTACCACACCGTCCCCGGCCGGCGATTTCGCCCGGTTTTCGCCCGGCCCCCGCGCCCGAAACACAAGGGGTCTGGCCGAAATTTCGACCGGTATTTTTGCCGTGACCTGACGTTCGGCATTATCGCTCTTGGCGGACGACGAGTTCGCGCTTTTGTGTTCGAACCACCGTGGCCAATCAACCCCAGATGGTATATTGCTTGCCGGAATGGAATTCGTCGAGCCGCGCCACGTCGCATTCGTCCGCAAGGAAGGGCGCAACGCTTAACCGCCGTAGCGCCGGCGCGCAGGTCGGGTCATGCGCCGAACGCGGCCTTGTGCTCGGTGGCGAAGGTTTCGAAATTCTGCGCTTTGTGGCCGGTGATGCGTTCGACCTCGTCGTTGCGAATGGCGACCTGGCCGGCGCGAACCTGTGTCCATAGCGCCACCAGCCCTTGCACCAGCGTGTCGGAGCCGCCCATCGCGCGCAGCCTCTCGCCCGCGGCGTCGGGCGTGATGTCGACCAGCTTGATCGGCTTGCCGACGACGCGCGACAGAATCTCGACCTGCTGCGCCACCGTCAGCAGCTCGGCGCCGAACAGGTCATAGATCCGGCCTTCGTGTTTGGCGTCGGTCAGCGCCGCGGCCGCGACGGCGGCGATGTCGCGCGGCGCGATCATCGCCATCTTGCCGTCGCCGAACGGCGAGAACACCGCGCCTTGCGACTTGATCGTGCCGGCCCAGCCCAGCGTGTTCGACATGAACATGCCGGGCCGCAGGAAGGTCCAGGGCACGCCCGACTGCTTGATCGATTCCTCCCAGTCGCGATGCACTTTGCCGATGCCGCGCGTGCCGTCGCTGCCGGCGGAAATCTTGACGATGCGCTTGACCCCTTGCCTTGCGCTTTCCGCGATCAGCGCGCGGTCGGCGCTTTGCGTCGCGTCGGCGATCAGCCCGATCAGAAACACGCGATCGACGCCCGCGACGGCGCGCTTCACCGTGTCGGTGTCCTTGAGATCGCCGATCAGCACGTCGACCTTACCGTTGAGATGCGCCACCTTCGCCGCGTCGCGCGTCACCACGCGCAGCGTTTCGCCCTTGGCCAGAAGCTGCGGCACCAATTGCCTGCCGATATTCCCTGTCGCGCCCGTGACCAGGATCATGATTGTTTCCTCCGCTTGCCGCCGAAACCCCGGCGTCGTTCGACCCCTCGGCGGTCCCGACCGTTGCTAATGCCGGAAGTGCCGCATGCCGGTGAAGACCATGGCGATGCCGGCCTTGTCGGCCGCCGCGATCACGTCCGCGTCGCGCGTCGAGCCGCCGGGTTGGATCGCGGCAGTCGCGCCCGCGGCGATCGCGGCTTCGAGCCCGTCGGCGAAGGGAAAGAACGCGTCGGAGGCGACCACCGAGCCTTTCGCATTAGTGCCCGCGCGCTCGGCGCCGATACGCGCGCTGTCGACGCGGTTGGGCTGGCCCGGCCCGATGCCGACCGTGGCGAAATCCCGGACATAGACGATGGCGTTGGATTTGACGTGCTTCACCACCGTGAACGCGAACAGCAGATTCGCGATCTCGTCCTTCGTCGGCGCGCGCTTGGTGACGACGCGCAGATCGCGTTCCGCGACGCGGCCGGTGTCGCGCGTCTGGAGGAGATAGCCGCCGGCGAGCGAACGGAGCGTCATGTCGGGCGCGGCCGCGTCCGGCACCGGCGCGATCAGCAGCCGCCATTGTTTCTTGCGCGCGAGGATCGGCTCGGCGTCGGGCGCGATTCCGGGCGCGATCACGACTTCGGCGAAATGCTTGTCGAGCGCCTCGGCCAGGCTCACGTCGATGAGGCGGTTGACCGCGACGATGCCGCCATAGGCGCTGACCGGGTCGCAGGCAAGGGCGCGGTCCCACGCCGCGCGCAGGTCGTCCGCCACGGCGACGCCGCAGGGGTTGGCATGCTTGACGATGACGATCGCCGGCCGCGCGAACTCGGCGACCAGCCCATAGGCGGCGTCGGTGTCGTTGAGGTTGTTGTAGGACAGCTCTTTGCCCTGAAGCTGCCGCGCCGCGGCGATGCCGGCCGGCGCCGCTTCGACATAGAACGCCGCCTGCTGATGCGGGTTCTCGCCATAGCGCAGCAATTGCCGCCGCGTCGCCGTGACGGTGAGAATCTCGGGGAAGGTCTCGCCCTGCTGCTTCGCGAACCACGATGCGACCGCCGCGTCGTAGGAAGCGGTTCGCGCGAACGCCTTGGCGGCGAGCGAGCGCCGCAGCGGCAGATTGGTCGCGCCTTTGTGCTCGGCCAGCGCTTCGAGCAGCGCCGCATAGTCACCCGGCTCGACCACCACCGCGACGTCGTCATGATTCTTCGCCGCGGCGCGGATCAGCGCCGGGCCGCCGATATCGATATTCTCGATGCACTCGTCGAAGCCCGCGCCGCGCGCCACGGTCTCGGCGAACGGATAGAGGTTCGAGACCAGGAGATCGATCGGCGCGATGCCCTGCGCGGCGATGGCGGCGAGATGGTCCGGCTTGTCGCGCCGCGCGAGGAGGCCGCCATGGATCGCGGGATGCAGCGTCTTGACGCGGCCGTCGAGCATCTCCGGGAATCGGGTGATTTCGGCGACCTCGCGCACGGCGAGACCGGCGCCGCTCAGCGTCTTGGCCGTGCCGCCCGACGAGATCAGCTCGACGCCGAATCCGGCGAGCGCCTTGGCGAGATCGACAATACCGGTCTTGTCGTGAACCGACAGCAGGGCGCGCCGGACCGGGCGCAGGCCCTCACTCGGCATCGGCGTCGCCGCCATCGGTCGCGCGTTTGGCCTCGGTGCGCTGTTCGCGGCGCAGCGCCCATTTCACCACGGCGCCGGTGCTGCCGACATGGCCGTCGAGCACGATCTGGCGCGATTTGCGCAAATTCTCGCCGCCGAGATAGATGGAGTCGGCCAGACTCATCGCCGCGCCCTGGGCGCGCAGCCGCCAGCCGATCCCGCTCGGCAGGCGCAACAGCGCGGCATTGCCGTCCTGGGTCAGCGATACCTGCACCGAGGGATGCAGATGAAACCGCACGCAGAAATTCTGTCCGGCGCGGCCGGTGACGCGATCCTCGCCGCGCAGATCGTCGCCGTCGGCGGAGAGGAACAACTGCCGCGCATGGGTCAGGCCGAATGACGGCTCGTAACCGTCGTGACTCGCCTCGATCCATTGGCTGCCCTGATCCTCGGCGCGCTCGCACATCACATTGTTGGCGCGACGGCCGATGCCGCCTTCGGGCCAGATCTGCGACGAATTGTGATCCGCGACGACCAGCGTGGAATGGGCGGCGGTGGCGCGCGTCAGGGCCCGCCAGTCTTCGCTCGGGCCGCGATAGGCGCCGCAATTGACGATCAGGCGCTCCTTGCCGTGGCTCATTTCGAAAGCGAGCGTGCCGGCATGGGCGTCGCGGTCCGTGCCGGGCGGCGGCGGCGCGCCGGTGTCCATGACGACCAGCGTGCGCGCCGCCTGGAGCCGTTGAAATCCGACATAGGGCGCGCTGGCCGGAGGCCGGCCGGGCGAATCCGCGCGGTTCAGCACCTGTTCGATGCGCGGCGAGTCCGCTTCGTTGGTGCCGTTGAACAGCGCGAATCGGTTGTCGCCGTGGCGGAAGAACCGCAGCATCGGCGCGGCGCGGTCGAGCGCCGATTGCAGCGCGCCGGGCACGTCGAGATTGGCGGCGAGCAGCGCGTCGCGCACGTCGATGAGATGGCGCAGCGCGATGAATTGCGCGTGCCCGCTGCGTTCGATGTGACCGCCATCGGGCAGGATCTGCGCGTCGACTTCCTTCATGAAGCGTTCGAGCGCGCGCTCGCGTCGCGTCGCGTGATCGAGCGCGGTCCACGCGATGACCAGGCCGCGCAGCGCGCCGAAGCGCGGCAGGCCCGGCGCCGCTTTGACGGCGACGCGGTTGAGATGATGCGCCTGCCGCGTATAGGAGGCGATGAGGCGGCGGCGAAATTCGTCATCGCGCGCGATCGAGGTGAAATGCTCGGTCCAGGCCACCAGCCGTTCCGCCAGCACGTCGGGGCGCCACGCCGTTTCACTCCAGGCGTCGCACTGGTCGAGCCAGTGCCGCGTCCATTCGCCCGCGTTGTAGAAGGCGGCGCCGGGCGCGGACAGAAGATCGCCGAGCCAGCCGAAACCGTGAAGCGCGGCGAGATAGGCCGGGCGGACGCCCGACGCGTCCCACGGCGGCAACTGGCTGTGGACCAGTTCGCCGGCGAAGCGGAATGCGCCGGACTGCAACTCGCCGCCGCGCACCGCGTCGCCCGGCCAGCGCCGGTCCCAGGCGATGGCGAGGCCGCCGGGCGGCCGCGCCCACAGGCTCAGGTGATAAAGCGCCGAGCCGTAATAGACATTGGCGAGACTCATCGTGTGACCGCCTCGCCGCGCAGGCGCTTGATGTTGGCTGCATAGGCCGATGGGCCTTTGTCGAAGGTCGCGGTGCCGGCCACCAGCACATCCGCGCCCGCCGCGACGGCGATGCGCGCCGTCTCGGGATTGATGCCGCCATCGACCTCGAGATCGACGGCGCGGCCCATCGCGTCGATCCGCTTGCGCAGCGCCGCGATCTTGCCGGTGACGCCGGCGATGAAGCTCTGACCGCCGAAGCCGGGATCGACGCTCATCACCAGCACCAGATCGACGATGTCGAGGACATGTTCGATCGCCTCGATCGGGGTCGCGGGGTTGAGCGCGACGCCCGCCTTCTTGCCGTGATGCTTGATGAGCTCGATGGAGCGGTGCAGATGCGGTCCCGCCTCGGGATGAACCGTGATGATGTCGGCGCCCGCCGCGGCGAAATCGGGAATGTAGGGATCGCAGGGCGCGATCATCAGGTGGCAGTCGAACGGCAGTTTCGAATGTTTGCGCAGCGCCTTCACCACGACGGGGCCGATCGTCAGGTTGGGGACGAAATGCCCATCCATGACGTCGACATGAATATAGTCGGCGCCGGCCCTGGTGATGGCCTCGACCTCGTCGCCGAGTCGGGAAAAATCCGCCGACAAGATCGACGGCGCGATACGCACGGCCTGTTGCATGGGATTGTAGCTAACAATTGTCGCCGCCGACCGCAAGGCAAGGCGACTCTCCCGAGTCGCACCGGGGAGTTGTACGCCGGATTATCGCAATCAGGGCCACGCCACTTCCGGCGGCAGCGACATGAGAATCGCCTCGATATTGCCGCCGGTGCGCAGGCCGAACAGCGTGCCCCGGTCATAGATCAGGTTGAACTCGACATAGCGGCCGCGCTTCACGAGCTGGTCGCGGCGCTGCGAGTCGGTCCATTTCTCCATCATGTGACGCCGCACCAGCCGCGGATAAATCTCGAGAAAGGCCTCGCCCACCGCGCGGGTGAAGGCGAAATCCCCGGCCCAGTCATTCTCGAGATAGTCATAGAAAATGCCGCCGACGCCGCGCGCTTCGTTGCGATGCTTGATGAAGAAATACTCGTCGCACCATTTCTTGAAGCGGGAATAGTGGCCGGGGTCATGCGCGTCGCACGCGGCCTGGAGCGCCGCATGAAAATCGCGCGTATCGGTCGCATCGGGATAGACCGGCGTCAAATCGGCGCCGCCGCCGAACCAGGTCTTGGCGGTGCGCAGATGCCGCGTGTTCATATGCGCCGCCGGCACCAGCGGCGAGCGCGGATGCGATACCAGCGAAATGCCGCTGGCCCAGAACTTGCCGTCGCCGGCGGCGCCGGGAATCTGGCCGCGGAATTCGGGCGAGAATTCGCCCCACACGGTCGAGACATTGACCCCGATCTTTTCAAAGACGCGGCCGCGCATCAGCGCCATCGTGCCGCCGCCGCCGCCATCGCGGGGCCACGACTTGCGCTCGAAGCGGCCCGCCGGGAAGCCGCCGGGCTGGGTGGCCGCGTGCTCGTCCTCGATTGCCTCGAACACGACGCACAGCCGGTCGCGCAGCGACTCGAACCAGGCCTGGGCTTCTTGCTGTTGGTCGGTCATGCGGGTCAAGCTACACTGTTATGGCGTCGTCCGTTTTATGCGGCAGGATGTCGCATAGCGACGGTATTTCAACAATATAGCTTGCCGCTGCCCGGCGTGAGCGGCGCTATGGGGCGGGGACAGGCGTAGCGAACGAGGTAACGGATGGCGGATCTGGCGCACGGTAAGCCGGGAGCGGGAGCGGCTCTGTCGGGCGGACACGGCAACGCCTCGCGGCGCGATTTTCTGACCATTGCCGGCGCGGCCATCGCCGCGGTCGGCGTGGCCAGCGTGGCATGGCCGTTTATCGACAGCATGAACCCGGCCGCCGACGTGCTCGCGGCGGGCGCGCCGGTCGATATCGACCTGTCCCATTTGCAGCCCGGCCAGCAGATCGTGGTGCTGTGGCGCTCGCGGCCGATCTTCATCGTCAACCGCACGCCCGATCTCCTCAAGACGCTTCAGAATCCGAACGACATTTCGTTGTTGAGCGATCCCGACTCCAACGTGATGCAGCAGCCGGCCTACGCCAAGAACTGGAACCGCTCGATCCAGCCGCAATATCTCGTGCTGGTCGGCATCTGTACCCATCTCGGCTGCATCCCGAATTTCATGCCCCAGGCCAACAGCGTCGGCCCCGGCTGGCTCGGCGGCTATTTCTGCCCGTGCCACGGCTCGCGCTACGACCTCTCGGGCCGTGTCTATAGCGGCGTGCCCGCGCCCTACAATCTGCCGGTGCCGCCGTACCGGTTCCTGTCGAAGACGATGATCCGGATCGGTGAAAATCCGCCCGACGGCGGCGATTTCAGTCTCGATTCGATCGAACAGATCTAGGACGACGGCGATGTCAGGCACTCCTTCGACGGTTCGCACCAACAACCGCCTCGTCAAGTGGATCGACACGCGCCTGCCGATCTTCAGTTTCGCGCAAGACGCGGCGATGGATTATCCCGAGCCGCGCAACCTGAACTACTGGTGGAATTTCGGCTCGTTGGCCGGGATCATGCTGATCATCATGATCGTGTCGGGGATTTTCCTCGCCATGCAGTACACGCCGCATGTCGACCACGCCTTCAATTCGGTCGAACGGCTGATGCGCGACGTCAATTACGGCTGGCTGTTGCGCTACATCCACATGAACGGCGCGTCGTTCTTTTTCATCGTGGTCTATATCCACATCTTCCGCGGCTATTATTACGGTTCGTACAAGGAGCCGCGCGAGCTGTTGTGGATGCTCGGCGTGTTGATCCTGCTGCTGATGATGGCGACCGCGTTCTTCGGCTACGTGCTGCCGTGGGGCCAGATGAGCTATTGGGGCGCCACCGTCATCACCAATTTGTTCACCGCCATTCCGGTGGTCGGCAATCCGATTCACACCTTGCTGCTGGGCGGCTTCTCGGTCGACAACCCGACGCTCAACCGATTTTTCTCGCTGCATTACCTGCTGCCGTTCGTGATCGTCGGCGTCGTCGGCCTGCATCTCATCGCGCTGCGCCAGCACGGCTCGAACAACCCGCTCGGCATCGCGGTGAAGGGCCCGCAAGACCAGATTCCGTTCCATCCCTATTACACGATGAAGGACATGTTCGGGCTCGGCGTGTTCCTGATCATCTACGCGATCTTCGTGTTCGAGTTGCCGAACGCGCTCGGCGATCCGCAGAACTACGTTCAGGCCAACCCGCTCCAGACGCCGTCGGAGATCGTGCCGGAATGGTACCTGCTGCCGTTCTACGCCATCCTGCGCTCGATCCCGGACAAGCTGATCGGCGTGCTGGCGATGTTCGCCGCGATCTTCATCCTGTTCCTGTTGCCGTGGCTCGACACGTCGCGGGTGCGCAGCTCGTATTTCCGGCCGATTCACAAATGGGTATTCTGGCTCGTGGTGATCGACGTATTCGCGCTCGGCACGGTCGGCGCGCACCGGCCCGAAGGCGCCTATATCGTGATCGGGCGCATCGCGACCTTCTATTATTTCTTCCATTTCCTCGTGCTGTTGCCGCTGATCGGCTGGTTCGAGCGGCCCTTGCCGCTGCCTGAAAGCATCGCCGCGGCGGTCACCAAGAAGAGCGGCGTGCCCTCGGCCTCCGCCCAACCGGGAGCCGCGCAATGAACCGGCTGGCGACGATCGTGGCGCTCGGCGCCGCGCTGATTTTTTCCTCCGGCGCGATGGCGCAAGAAGAAATCGAGGCCCCGCACCTAACGACCTGGTCCTTTGCGGGCGTGTTCGGCACGTTCGATCGCGCCTCGTTGCAGCGCGGTTTCCAGGTCTATAACGAAGTCTGCTCCAACTGCCATTCGATGAAGCTGCTGCATTACCGGGATCTCGGCCCCAACGGGCCGGGCGGCGGCATCGGCTTCAGCGCGGCCGAGGTCGCGGCGATCGCGGCCCAGAAGCAGGTCGAGGACGGGCCGAACGATCAGGGCGAGATGTTCCGTCGTCCCGGCAAGGCGCAGGACACGTTCGTGTCGCCGTTCCCCAACGACCAGGCCGCGCGCGCGGCCAATGGCGGCGCGGCGCCGCCCGACCTGTCGGTGATCGTGAAGGCGCGCGGCAAAGGCCTCGAATATCTGTGGGGCGAGGGCGGACCGGATTATGTCTACGGCATCCTCAACGGCTTCACCGATCCCCCCAAGGGGTTCGTCCTGCCGCAGGGCAAGATGTACAACATCTATTTCCCGGGCCATGCCATTTCGATGCCGCCGCCGCTGGCTGACGGCACGGTGAAGTATCAGGACGGCACCAAGGCGACGCTGCCGCAGGAAGCGCACGATGTCGTCACCTTCCTGACCTGGGCCGCCGAACCGTACATGGAAGACCGCAAGAAGACCGGCGCCAAGGCGATCCTGTTCCTGCTCGCCATGACCGGCGTGCTCTACGGCGCGAAACGCAAAGTCTGGAAAAACGTGCACTGAGCCTTATCGCGCTGTCGTCGCAAAACGCGATAGGCCGGTTGACGCGCTGATTGGGCGCTTCTAGCCTCCCCGCAACTAAGAGCGAGGGGAGGGGCGCGATGCGGATTCCGGGCCTGGCGTTGGTGCTTGCCGCGATTCTGGCCACGCCGGCGGCGGCGCAGATCTCCGACAACAAGATCAAGATCGCGGTGCTCGACGATTTCTCGGGCCAATACTGCAACGGCAATTGCATGGGACCGGTGACGGCCAGCCGCATCGCCGCGGAGGAGTTCGGCAACAAGATCGGCGGCGCGCCGATCGAGATCATCTGGGGCGATCACCAGAACAAGCCGGATGTCGCGGCGTCGCTCGTCAGCAAATGGTTCGACGTCGAACAGGTCGACGCCATTGCCGATATCACCAATTCCTCGGTCGGTCTCGCCGCCAATCGCATCGCGCGCGACCGCGGCAAGGCGGTGCTGATGTCCTCGACCGGCTCGCCCGATTTCACGGGCAAGGAATGCGCGCCCTACACGACGCAATGGACCTTCGATACCTATCAGTTCGGCAAGAGCATTGCCGAGGCCGTGCCGCAGCTCGGCAAGACCTGGTTCATCGTCACGCCCGACTATCTGTTCGG
>Ga0134126_10010828_pt1 | contig 11479 bp, 8 predicted proteins | sample KB31752_FD_96881 | JGI IMG/M metagenome (GOLD analysis project Ga0134126, IMG submission 96881) | Terrestrial soil microbial communities with excess Nitrogen fertilizer from Kellogg Biological Station, Michigan, USA - KB3-175-2 | ecosystem: Environmental > Terrestrial > Soil > Unclassified ... | reverse complement strand
GGCCGCCGCCGGGGTGCCGTCGGTGGCGGTGGCCCACGAGGCCAAGCTCGGTGCCCTGGCCCGGCGGCTCGACCAACGGGCCGCCCCCGCCGACGTCCACCCGGCCGAGCTGGTCGCCGGCGTCCTCGGGGCCCTCGCCACCCCTGGGCCGTCCCCGGCGGTCATCAAGGAGCAGATCGACCGGGCCGAGGAGGGGTTCCGCCTCCTCCGCGTCGTCCTGGCCGACGGCCGGTCCGACGAGGCCGACGCCCTCGGTGCCCTACCGCTCGCCCCGTGGGGATGAGCACCGTCGCCGACCGCCTGCGGGCGCGGGCCCCCGACGCCACCCGTGACCAGCTGGTGGTGGCCACCGGACAGATCGCCGCCGGTGCCGGCAACATGGCCTTCTCCCTGGTCCTCGCCCGGGTGCTCGCCCCCGGGGCGTTCGCCCAGATCGCCGCCTTCCTGGCCATCTACCTGCTGCTGGGCATGCCGGCGTCGGCCATCAGCGCCGCCGCCGCCCTCGACCCGGACAAGGCGGCCCGGCTGCGGCCGGTCCTCCTTGTCGGCGGGGCCGTCGTCGGCGCGGTGCTGGCGGTGGCGTCCCCGTGGGTGGGTCCGGCCCTCCGGCTTCCGGTGGCCATGGTCGTCGTCCTCGGCCTGTCCTGCCCGGCCCTCGGCACCCTGGCGGCCGACCGGGGCCGGCTGTACGGGTGGCAGCGCCACCGCCCCCTGGTGTCCAGCCTGGTCGCCGAACCGGCGGTCCGGTTGCTGCTCGGCGTCGTCCTCGCCGCCACCGCCGGTGCCGTCGGCGCCGCCTTCGGCGTCGTCGTCGCCGGGTACGCGGCGTTGGAGATCGCCCGGCGGGGGACCGGCGTCCGCCGGCGCCGAGCCCGTTCGGCCGTCGACAGCCGCCCATCGTCGGTGGCCGCCTGGACCGCCGTGGCCTTCCTCGCGCTGGTGGTCGTCCAGAACCAGGACCTCCTCATCGCCAACCGGGTGCTCACCCCGACGGAGGCCGGGCAGTTCGCCGTCCTGTCCACCTTGGGTGGGTTGTCGGTGTTCGCCACCATGACCGTCCCACTGGTGCTGCTGCCGCGGACGGCGGCCGGCGACGACCGCGGGCTGTGGGCCGCCCTGTCCTTCACCGCGGTCATCGGCGGCACCGCCGTCGGCATCGTCGCCCTGGCCCCCGACGCCTTGGTCGTCGGGCTGTTCGGCGCCCGGTACCGGCCGGTCGGGGCCGTGTTGGTGCCGTACATGGCGGCGATGGCCCTGTTGGGCTTCGCCCGGGTGCTGGTGGCCCATCGCTGTGCCACCGGCGCCGGCCGGTCGTCGTTGGCCTTCGTCGTCCCGGCCGTCGCCCTGCAGGCCGCCTTGATCGTGGTGTTCGGCCACGACGTCCGCGGGGTGGCCTTCGCCACGGTGGCCGCCGCCACCGGACTGACCGCGTCGTTGGCGGCGGCCGAGGTCGTCCGGCTGACGACGGCCAGGCGTCGGTGGGCGGTCAGGGATCGACTGGTGGACTGGGTGCTCACCCGGCCGGCCGCCGCCGCGGTGGCCGCCGCCTGTGCCGTCGGGTTGGCCATCCGGTTCGTCGTCCCCCGTGGGCTGTGGCTGGACGAGGCCACCAGCGTCTTCCAGGCCCGCATGTCGTTCGGCGGGATGATCGACAACCTTCGGACCACCGACGTGCACCCGCCGCTGTACTTCTCGGTGCTCTGGGTCGCCGTCCGATGGTTCGGGTCGGGGACACTGGCCGTGCGGGTGCCGTCCATCCTGGCCGGGACGCTGGTGGTGCCGATGCTGTACCTCCTCGGCAAGGAGGCCTACGGGCGACGGACCGGGGTGGTCGCCGCCGTCTTCGGGTCGGTGGCCCCGCTGCTGGTCTGGTACTCCCAGGAGGCCCGGATGTACGCCCTGATGACCCTGTTCGGGGTCGTCGCCATGTGGGCGCAGGTCCGTATCGTCAAGCGCGGGGGCCGTTGGATCTGGGTGGTCTATGCCGCCGCCTCCATCGCCCTCGGATGGACCCAGTACTTCGGGCTGTTGCAGGTCGCCGTCCAACAGCTGGCGTTCCTCTGGGTGATCTTCGCCCGGCACCGCCGGGGGGAACCGGTGCGGGGGTTGGTCATCGGCTGGGCGGTCAGCGCGGCGGCCATCGCCGTCTGGCTGGCTCCGCTGCTGCCGTTCGCCTACCAGCAGTACCTGGTCAACCAGACCGCCGGGAAGGGGTTCGGCGGCCCCCAGCAGGTGGGCCGGGCCACCTCCCTGAGCGGTACACGGCTCAGCGTCTACGCCGCCATCGCCAACGTCATCTGGGCGGTCTGGGGGTACCAGCCGAACTCGTCGATGGTGCTGTTGGCCGCCTTGTGGCCGCTCGGCGTGCTGTTCGCCCTCGTCCTCCTCGGTCGCCGCCGGCAGTGGTCGACCTCCCTGCTGGTCGCCGCGGTGGTGGTCCCCGGGGTCACCATGTTCGCCCTCGGCCTGGTGAAGCGTGACCTGTTCGACATCCGGTACCTGTCCACCACCGTCCCCCTCCTCGTCGTCCTCCTCGCCCGGTTCGTCGCCGCCGTCCCACGCCGGGTGGTCGGGGTGGTGGTGGCCAGCGGCGTCCTCCTCGGCACCCTGGTGGTCGGCCTGGTCGACCAGCAGTACAACGGCACCAACCCGCGGACGTACGACTTCCGGGGTGCCCTGGCCGCCGTCGAGGCCCGGGCGGAGCCGGGGGACCTGGTCGTCTACGACCCCTCCGACCTCCGGGAGGTCGTCGGCTACTACGGCGCGGACCTCCGCCTGTCCCCGGTGCGGTCGGACCTGCCGGCGCCCACCGACCGGCGGATGGTGTTCGTGGTGGCCAGCCCCGCCCTGATGCACGGGGCGACGGACACCGACGGCCTCCGCCACACGCTGCACACCCTGCGGGCCCACGGCCGGCAGGTCGACCACCAGAAGCTGTCCAACGTGGAGGTGTGGGCGTTCAGATGAGCACACCGAGACTCGAACCGCCGGCCTGGCGGTCCCCCGAGCAGTGGGCGGTGGCCGAACGGAAGCTGCGGGTGCTGCTGCCGTTGGCGGTGCTGTGCTCGCTGTGGTACTTCGAATGGCTCCTCCGCGTCGGCCGGGTCGGCAACCCGGTGCTGTACGGCCTGCTGGTGCTGGCCGAGCTGTTCAACCTGGTCCAGGCCGCCGGGTTCTGGTGGACCTGCCGTCGCTGTCGCCGCCGGCCGGACGCCCCGCCGTGGGTGGGGCCGCCACCGGTCGTCGACGTGCTCATCCCGGTGTACAACGAGCCGGTCGACGTGGTGGCGCCGACGGTGGCCGCGGCGATGGCGATGCGCGGGGCGGTGGTCACCGTCCACCTCCTCGACGACGCCGGCCGGCCCGAGCTGGCCGCCCTGGCCGAACGGGCCGGCGCCCACTACGTCCGCCGGGCCGACCACCGCGGGGCGAAGGCCGGCAACCTCAACCACGCCCTCGCCCGCACCCGGGCGCCGTTCGTGGTGGTGTTCGACTGCGACCACGTCCCCGACCCCGGGTTCCTCGACGCCACCATGGGTTGGTTCGGGGACGACCGGGTGGCCTTCGTGCAGACCCCCCAGTACTACGCCAACCGCCGCACCGGCCGGTTGGCCGCCGCCGCCTGGGCGCAGCAAGCCCTGTTCTTCGGGGCCATCGCCCGCGGCAAGGACCGCCTCGGGGCGATGATCTGTTGCGGCACCAACGTCGTCTTCCGGCGTGGGGCCCTCCAGGAAGCCGGGGGGTTCCCCGAGGAGTCCCTCACCGAGGACTACCAGCTGTCCATCGTCCTCCACGAACGCGGGTGGCGCTCGGTGTACGTCGACCGGGTCCTCGCCCAGGGCCTCGGCCCCGAAGACATGGCGTCGTACGTCAGCCAGCAGCGCCGGTGGGCCCGCGGTTGCCTGGGGGCCATCCCCACGGCCATCGCCGCCGACCTGCCGTGGCGGTTGCGGCTGCAGTACCTGCTGTCGTCGATGTTCTTCCTCACCGGGTGGACCTACGTCCTGTACATGGCCCTGCCGGTCATCCGCATCTTCTTCGGCATCCAGCCCCTCGCCGGGGCCACCGCCAACCAATTCCTCGTCCACTTCGCCCCGTACTTCTGCGTCAGCCTCGGCGCCGTCGCCGTGGCCGGAGCCGGGGACTACACCTTCGACGCCTACGCCCTGTTCGTCGCCAACTACTCCCTGCAGGTCCTGTCGACCCTGCTGGTCGTCGCCCGTCGGAAGGGGCGGTTCGTGGTCACCCCGAAGCGGGGCATCGACGGTCCGCAGCCCCAAGCGGTCTGGGTGGCCCTGGTCACCTTGGCCGTCCTGCTGTCCGCCATCGGGTACGCCCTGTCCCGCCAGGTCACCGCGGCCACCCTCAACAACGTGGCCTTCGCCTCCCTGCACGTCTCGGTGCTGGCCACCGGCTGCTGGGCCGCCGTCGTCGGTCGCCGCCGGCAGCTCACCTCGCCGGCCGTCCCAGAGCCGGCGTCGGAATCGGAGCCAGTCCGAGAGCCGGTGGAAGTGGTGGCATGACGGCCACCCTCGACCGCGCTACCCCGCAGCCAGGGCCGACGGGGCCGCCATCCCGCCGGGGGGCCCGCCGCCGGAAGGCCATCGCCTGGTTGGTGCTGGCCGCCGTCGCCGCCGCGGTCGCCGGGTTGGCCTACGCCGGTAGCGGCGGCCCGGCGCCGAAGCCAACTGCCCAGGCCCGGGCCGACGTCGACGCCTTCTTCCACCGGTACGTCGTCGCCGACGGTCGGGTGGTCCGTTGGGACCAGGGTGGGGACACGGTCAGCGAGGGGCAGGCCTACGCCATGCTCCTGGCCGTCGCCACCGACCGGCCCGGGTCGTTCGCCCAGGTGTGGCGATGGGACCGGGACCACCTCCAGGAGGCCGGCGGCCTGTTCGCCTACCGCTGGGGGGATGGCCGGGTGGTCACAGCGCAGCCGGCCGCCGACGCCGACCTCGACACCGCCTGGGCGCTGGTGGCGGCGGCCACCCGGTTCCACCAGCCGGCCTACCGCACCGCCGGCGTCGCCGTGGCGTCCACCGTCCTGGCCACCGAGACGGCCACGGTGGCCGGCCGCCTGCAGCTGGTCGCCGGGCCGTGGGCGGTGACCACACCGGTGGCCATCGACCCGAGCTACCTCGCCCCCGAGGCGGCGGCGGCCCTCCAGCAGGCGACCGGCGACCCGCGGTGGACGGCGGTGGCCACCGACGGCACCGACCGGTTGAAGGGGTTCCGGCTCCCGCCGAACTGGGTGGACGGCACCCGGGCGGTCGGCACTCCGACCGGCCACGGCCGACCGGCGTACGGCCTCGACGCCCAGCGGACCCCGGTGTGGCTGGCCGCCTCCTGCACCCCCGCCGACCGAACGGTGGCCGCCGGCTACTGGCCCGTCCTCGACCGCACCGCCGGCCACGGCAGGGCCATCTCGTACTCCCTGTCCGGCCACCGGCTGGTGAAGGCCGCCAACCCGCTCGGGCTGGTGGCCACCGCGGCGGCGGCCACCGCCGCTGGCCACCACCAGGCGGCCCGGTCGTTCCTCGACCAGGCCGACCGGCAGGCCGGGCGGTACCACACGTACTACGGCGACGCCTGGGTGGCCCTCGGCCGGGTGTTGCTGACCACCACCTGGCTGACCGGCTGCCGTTAGGTCAGGTCGGCCACCACGGCGGGGGCGGCCACCACCACCGACGGCTGGGCCGCGGCGAGGGCCTCGGCCACCACCGGGACGGCGGCCCGGTCGAACCGCAGCCTCGGCCGCCGCCGGGTCATCCCGTACAGCCGCTCCGCCACGAACACCGGGTCGTCGTACCGCAGCCACCACCGGTCGTGGAGGGACCGGACCAGCGACCGCCAGGCGTCCCGGTCCACGTCGGGCAGCGCCGGGACCACCACCTCGGCGGTGTCGACGGCGGCCACGAACCGGTCGGCGGCCTCCGGGGCCACCACCCCGTCGAGGAGGAGCTCCCAGCCGGCGTGGCCCACCGCCCGGGCCGCCCCCGCCCCGACCCCCTCGGTCCGGCGGCGCAGGTCGGCGGCCCCGGCCAGGAACCGGCCGTCGGCGTGGAACCGGGCGTCGACCCGGTGGTGCAGGTCCACCCCTTCGGCCACCTCCGGCGGCAGCCGGTCCCGGTCGAACCGGACGCCGGCCATCCGGGCGAGGTCGGGGAGGGCGGCCCCCAGCGCCGTCTCCGGAGGCCGGTCGCCGGCCACCAGGACGTGGGCCAGGAAGTTCACGCCTGGGTGGCCCAGGTGTCGTACATGTCGGCGTACCGGCCGCCGAGGGCGACCAGCTCGTCGTGGGGCCCCGACTCCACCACCCGCCCGTCGTCGATCACCACGATGCGGTCCGCCCGCCTGGCCGTGGACAGCCGGTGGGCGATGAGCACGGCGGTGCGGTCCTCCAGCAGGGCGTCGAGGGCGGCCTCCACCTTGGTCTCCGACTGCAGGTCGAGGTTGGAGGTGGCCTCGTCGAGGACCAGCACCCGCGGGTGGGCGAGGAACGCCCGGGCGAGGGCGATGAGCTGCCGTTCCCCGGACGACAGCGACTGCCCCCGCTCGTGGACGGTGGTGTCCACCCCGTCGGCCAACCGGTCGATGAGGTCGGTCAACCCCACCCGGTGGATGGCCTCGGCCACCTCTGCGTCGGAGGCGTCGGGGCGGGCGAAGGCGATGTTGTCGCGGATGGTCCCGGCGAACAGGAACGGCTCCTGGGGGACCACCCCGAGCTGCCGCCGCAACGACCGCATGGTGACGTCCCGGAGGTCGTGGCCGTCGATGGCCACCGTCCCCGACGTCGGGTCGTAGAACCGGGTGACCAGCTTGGCCAGGGTGGACTTCCCGGCCCCGGTGGGCCCGACGAAGGCCACCGTCTCCCCGGCGGCGATGCGCAGGTTGACGTCGGTGATCACCGGCACCGCCGGGTCGTAGCCGAAGGTGACGTGGTCGAACACGATGTCGCCGTGCACCGGCGGCAGGTCGGCCGCACCGGCGGCGTCGTCGACGGCCGGGGCGGTGTCCAGCAGGGTGCGGAGCTTGACGATCGACGCCTGCCCCTGCTGGTAGGTGTTGTACTGCTGCACCAACAGCTGGATGGGCTGGAGGAACCGGTTGAGGTACAAGAAGAACGCCACCAGCGCCCCGAGGCTGAGCTGGTGGTGCAGCACCATGTTCCCGCCGATGGCCAGCAGGGCCACCTGGCCGAGGACGCCGAGCAGCTGGGTGCCGGGGCCGTAGACGGCGTTGATCTGGGCGGTGTAGTTGTTGGCGTCCCGGTACTCGCCGACGACGTTGCGGTGGTGCAGCACGTTGTGCCGCTGCCGGTTGTGGGCGGCCACGATCCGGATGCCGTGGAGGCTCTCCGACAGGTCGGCCAACACGTTGGCGATGCCGTCGCGGACCCGGCCGTACCCGCGTTCGGACGCCTTGCGGAACCACAGCGACGCCACCGTCAGCACCGGGACGATGATGACGACGGTGATGAACGCCAGCCGGACGTTGGTGGTGAACAGCACCACCCCGATGACCACCATGGTCAGCGCCTGGGTGGCCAGCTGGGCCAGGCCGTCCTGGAGGAGCTGCTGCAGGTTCTCGATGTCGCTGGTCATCCGGGTCATCACCACCCCGGCCTTCTCGGCGGTGAAGAAGTCGAGGGACAGCCGCTGCAGGTGAGTGAACACCTTGATCCGCAGGTCGTTCATCACCCAGGCCGCCAGCCGGCCGGTCACCTTCACCTGGGCCCGCTGGGCCAGGGCGGTGACCAGTACCGACAGCAGGTAGACGCCGGCCGCCACCGCCACCACCCACATGTGCTTGTGCCCCGGCGACATCCCTTCGTTGATGGCGATCTCGGTCAGCTTCGGCCCGGCCTGGGCGGCGACGCTGACCACCACCACCAGGAGGCCGGCCAGGACGAGCATGCCGGGGTACTCGGTGAGCAGCTCCCACAGCGACAGGCGCCGGTTGCCACCGGGGTGGTCGGGCCGTTGGACGAAGGTGGCGTCGGGGTCGCCGTGGTCCGGCTCCTCGGCCAGCAGCCGGTCCACCCCGGCTTGGAGCTCGGACGGGATCCCGCCGAACGGGAGGCCGGCGCCGGGCGCGCCAGGCCGTCCACCCCCGCCCATAGGTCCGGCAAACCCCCAGGCCATCAGGCCACCTCCTCGGCTTCGGCCGCTTGGGCCAGTACCTCGGCGTACAGCGGGGTGTCCGCCAGTAGTTCGGCATGGGTGCCGTCGGCGACCACCCGGCCGTCGTCGAGGAGCACCACCCGGTCGGCCAGGCTGATGGTGGACAGCCGGTGGGCGATGATCAGGGTGGTCCGCCCGTCCATGAGCACCCGCAGGGCGTCGTGGATGCGCTGTTCCACCTGCACGTCGATGGCGCTGGTGGCGTCGTCGAGGACCAGGATCGGTGGGTTCACCAGCAGGGTCCGGGCGATGGCGATCCGCTGCCGCTGCCCCCCCGACAGGGTGTACCCCCGCTCGCCGACCACCGTGTCATACCCGTCGGCGAGGGCGGCGACGAACTCGTCGGCCCCCGCCGCCACGGCCGCCGCCCGGACCTCGTCGTCGGTGGCCGTCGGTCGGCCGTAGGCGATGTTGTCGCGGACCGATGCCGAGAACAGGAACGGCTCGTCCAGCACCACCCCGACCTGGGCCCGCAGGCTGGCGAGGGTGAGGTCACGGACGTCGTGGCCGTCCACCACCACCGCTCCGTCGGTGACGTCGTAGAACCGGGTGAGGAGGCGGGCGACCGTCGACTTGCCCGACCCCGTCCGCCCGACCACGGCCACCGTCTCGCCCGGCCGGACGTGGAGGTCGAAGTGGTCGAGGACCAACGCACCGTCGTCGTGGTAGCGGAACCCCACGTCGTCGAACCGGACGTCGCCGTCGCTGTGCACCAGGTCGACCGCCCCGGGCCGGTCGGCCACCGTCGGACGTTCGTCGAGGATCTCGTAGATCCGCTCGGCCGACGCCGCCGCCCGCTGGCCCATCATGATAATCATCCCCAGCATCATGAACGGGGCCTGCAGCATCAACAGCCAGGCGTTGAACGCCAGGATGGCCCCGACGCCGAGGTGGCCGTTGATGACCATCCAGCCGCCGAACAGCAGCACCAGGGCCAGCCCGACCTGCGGCAGGTTCTGGAGGGTCGGCGTCCACCGGGACCGGAGGTCGGCGTCCTTGATGTAGCTCCACTCCACCCGGTCGGCCGCCTTCGCCAGCGTGTCCAGCTGGTCCTGCTCGGCGGCGAACGACTTCACCACCCGGACCCCGTTGACGTTCTCGTCGACCACCGTCGCCACGTCGGCGAGGCGGGACTGGATGAGCCAGGACACCGGGAACATGGAGCTCCGCATCCTCACCCCGGCCAGGTAGACGAACGGCATGGTGGCCATGGCGACGAGGGCCAGGGGGACGTCGATGGACAGCATGTAGCCGAACGCCACCACGGCGATGCCGCACTGCACCAGGATCATCGGGGCGAAGGTCATGTACATCTGCACCGACCGGATGTCGGAGTTCGCCCTCGAGATCAGCTGCCCCGACTGCACCCGGTCGTAGAACGGGAACGACATGGTGGTGAGGTGCTCGTAGATGATGTTGCGGAGGTCGAACTCGAAGGCGTAGGCGGTCTGGAACAGGAACAGCCGGGACACGTACCCCGCGACGGCCCCAACCAGGCCCAGGCCGACCACCCACCACACGTAGAAGTGGAGGGGCACCGTGTGCTTCTCCAGCGAGTTGGTGATGGCCTTTGTCAGCAACGCCGGGATCTGCACCTGCAGGACCAGACCGACGAACGACAGGACGAGGGCGGTGATGAAGATGCCCTTGTGGGCCTTCATGATCGGCAGCGCCCGCTTCAGCCACGACTTCGACCGGTCCGGGTCCACGGTGGCCTTCGGCGCCTGGTACCGGGCGGTCACCGCCACGGGGACGAACGGGCTCACGACGCCGCCACCCGGTGGAGGAGGGCCTGCTGCCAGAGCGACAGGTCCTCCACCGCCCGCCGGGCCATCGTGGCGTCGGGCAGGCACCCCGCCACCGCCCGCAGCCGGCGTTCCACCGCGGCGTCGGCCGCCGCCAGCACCCGGCGGCCGTCGTCGGTGAGGGTGTGCGACACCTGTCGCCGGTCCCCTTCGCCGGGCCGCCGTTCCACCAGCCCCTTGGCCACCAGGCCGTCCACCACCGCCGTCACGCTCGGCCGCTGCACCGCCAGCCGGTCGGCCAGCATCGACGAGATGACCGGGCCGGAGTCCAGCAGGCCGAGCACCCGGTACTGGGGCAGCGACAGGTCGACGTCGCACGCCCCCAGCTCCACCTGACGGGCCAACCAGGCCACCGTGCGGCCCACCTTGTGTTCTTCGAGTCCCACATAGTTAGAATATCGAATCAATCCATTCCGCAGGACGGAAGCGATTAGGTTGGTCGGCGAGGAGGTGGCCATGGCAACCGTCAGCTCCGTCGACAACGCCCTCACCCTGCTCGGCGCCCTCCGCGACCACCCGTCGCTGGCCGTGAAGGAAGGAGCCGAGCTCCTCGGCGTGGCGCCGTCGACGGCCCACCGCCTCCTCAGCACCTTGCAGGCCCACGGGTTCGTCACCCAGGACCCGGCCAACCGGCGCTACGGCCCCGGCCCGGCGTTGTTGGCGGTGGCCCTCGCCTCCCTCCGCCGGGTCGACGTCCGCCGGATCGGCCGCCCCCACCTGGTGGCCCTCGCCGCCGAGACCCGCGAGACCGTCAGCCTCGCCGTGTCCGAAGGGGCAAAAGTGCGCTTCATCGACTCCGTCGAGGGCCCCGAGCTCATCAGGGTGGCCTCCCGGACCGGCGAGGTCCTGCCGTCCCATCTCAGCTCCGTCGGCAAGGTCATGCTGTCCGGCCTGTCCGACACCGAGGTCCTCCGTCTCTATCCCGGCCCCCAGCTCTCCGGCCTCACCGACCGCTCCGTCACCTCCCGGCCGGACCTCCTCACCGAGCTCGACGCCGTCCGCACCGCCGGGTTCGCCACCTCCTTCGAGGAGAGCGCCGTCGGCCTCTCCGCCGTCGCCGTCCCCATCGCCGACCGGTTCGGCCACGTCCTCGCCGCCATCGGCGTCTCCGTTCCCGCCTCCCGGCTCGACCAGGACCGCATCGACGACCTCGTCCGCGCCACCCGCAGCCGGGCGGCCCGGATCGAAGAAGAGCTCGGCCAGCTCTCCCCGTCGGGCTGACTAATCCGGCGGATCCGGCCCCACCCACCGGATCCCATCGGGTCCCCGGACCACCCGGAACCCGTACAGGGTCTTCTGCTTGTGGTGGTGGGTGCACAACAGCTGGAGGTTCTTGAGCTCGGTCCGGCCACCCTTGGCGAACTCCACGATGTGGTCGATCTGGAGGTACTTGTCGTTGCCGCACCCCGGCACCACGCACTGTCCGCCGTCTCGTTCCCACACCGCCGCCCGGAGGGATTCGGGGATGGTCCGCTTCCTCGTCGACACCGT
>Ga0134126_10010826_pt1 | contig 11480 bp, 13 predicted proteins | sample KB31752_FD_96881 | JGI IMG/M metagenome (GOLD analysis project Ga0134126, IMG submission 96881) | Terrestrial soil microbial communities with excess Nitrogen fertilizer from Kellogg Biological Station, Michigan, USA - KB3-175-2 | ecosystem: Environmental > Terrestrial > Soil > Unclassified ... | reverse complement strand
GCCAAGGCACGCGGCTTCGAACACGGCGCGGAAATGCTGTTCGCCCACGCCGCGCGTGCCGTGAAACGCGGACTGCTGCTGCCCGCGCTGTGCGTCAGCTACGGCGGCAAGCTGGCAGAGCTGGAAGCATTGCCGGGGTACGCCGGACTGGTCGAAGCCTGCAACGAAGCGGATGTCACGCTTTACCGCAGCGTCATGAGCATCACTGGCATGGTCAATGTCGGCACCGGCGCGATCAGTCTCGGCTATGCCGCGGCGGCGGACGACCTGGCGTTCTGACGCGGGCGACTTGACACATCTGGCAAGATGCGCGGATGGGCAATCCGCGCGATTTCACTTTCGAAGCTCGCATCGATGACCTTTCCCACGACGGCCGTGGGGTCGCGCGCGTCGACGGCAAGACCGTGTTCGTGGCCGATGCGCTGCCGGGCGAGCGCGTGCGCGCGAGGCGGGTGCGCAAGCACCGGAATTTCGACGAAGCGCGGGCGGAGGAAATCCTCGAGGCTTCGCCCGACCGCGTGCCGCCTCGCTGCGCGCATTTCGGTGTGTGCGGCGGCTGCGTGCTGCAACATCTCACGCCGGCTGCGCAGATCGCTGCCAAGCAGAACGTGCTGGCGCAGAACTTCGCGCGCATCGGCCATGTCGAGCCTGCGCGCTGGCTGGCGCCGCTGACCGCGGACGTCTGGGCTTACCGGAGGCGTGCGCGTTTGTCGGTCAAGCACGTGCCGAAGAAAGGCAGGACGCTGGTCGGATTCCGCGAACGCGATCCACGTTTCGTCGCGGATCTCGCGCATTGCGACGTGCTGGATCCGGCGCTGGGCGAAAAGCTCGACGCGCTCGGCGCGCTATTGAACGACATGGAAGGTGCGGCATCGATTCCGCAGATCGAGTTTTCGGCGGGCGATGCGGCGCGCATCCTGGTGTTCCGGCATCTGCAAGCGTTGTCGGCCCCCGATCGGGAAAAGCTTGCAGCCTTCGGGCGCGAGCACGGTTTCGCGATCCTGCTGCAGCCCGGCGGAACCGACAGCGTGCATGCGCTGGAGCCGGGCGGCATCGATCTGCACTATGCGTTGCCGGAATACGGATTGAAGCTGGCCTTCGCGCCGCTCGATTTCGTGCAGGTCAACGCGCGCATCAACCAGAAGATGATCGCGCACGCGCTGGCGCTGTTGCAGCCCGGCGAGCAGGATCGCGTGCTCGACCTGTTCTGCGGGCTGGGCAATTTCAGCTTGCCGATCGCACGCACGGCAGGTCGCGTGTGCGGCGTGGAAGGCGACGCGGGTCTGGTCGAACGCGCGCGCATGAACGCGGCCGCCAACGGCATCGCCAATGCGGAGTTCCATCTCGGCGATCTCGCGGGCGAGGTGCGCGGCAGCGCTTGGGCGCGCGCGGAATGGGATCTGATGCTGCTCGATCCGCCGCGCAGCGGCGCCGAAGGCTTGCTGCAGCAGTTGCCCGGAAAATCGGTACGGCGCGTGGTGTACGTTTCGTGCCATCCAGCTTCGCTGGCACGCGATGCCGGCCTGTTGGTGCGCACGCACGGTTTCAAGTTGCAAGCCGCCGGTGTGATGGACATGTTTCCGCACACCGCGCACGTCGAATCCATCGCGCTGTTCGAGCGCTGACGCGGCTCACGCCGCCTACACGCGGGCGACGAAATCATGCGCGGGACGCACGGAAGGACCGAAGCATGGACGCCGACAAACTCCTTGCCGACAGCGCGGTGCTGGTCATCGATGTCATCAACGACTTCGCCTTTTCAGGCAGTGACCAGCTGCTGCCGCAGATGGACGGCGTCGTGCGCGCGATTGATGCGCTGCGTCGTCGTGCCGACGCATTGCAGCGTCCCGTCATCCACGTCAACGACAACTTCGGGCGCTGGCGTTCCAACTTCGACCAGGTCATCGAGTATTGCCAACGCGAGGGTGCGCCCGGTGCGATCATCACGGAACGGCTCAGGCCACGGGGCACCGATTACTTCGTGCTGAAACCGGGACAATCCGGCTTCTACCAGACGCCGCTGCCGGCGCTGCTGCGGCACCTGAAGGTTTCGAACCTGGTGTTGACGGGCGTCGCGGGCGACCAGTGCGTATTGGCCACCGCGATGGACGCGCACATCCGCGACTTCGGCCTGTGGGTGCCCGAAGACGCGACGGCGTCCATCACGCCCCGGCGCAACCGGCGTGCGCTCGACCACATCGCCGAAGTGCTGGGCGGGAGCATCACGCCGGTGCCGGGTTGAGACAGATATGCGTGGCTGGGTGAACTCGTAGGTGCTTGTAGCTTTCAGCGTATCGCAGCGCGCGACGGCCGTGCGAGGAAGGCTGCTAGCTCAAAGATTATCAAGTAGAACACGAAAAAGAATACGGTGCCGTAGAGTGCGTTTGCAATGTTGCCCCAGCCGATGAATTGTAACTGCAGCACTCCCGCGTTCGTGGGAAATACGTAATTAGGGCTGGGCGGAATTGCCATTGCCATCGCGGCTAAGGCGCCGCAGGCAATAGCGATAGGCTTGGCAGTCAGAAAAACGAATGCACACAAGATCATCCAGACCGCGATCAAAAACAGCAAATTTATGCTGCCTAGTAGCGGTAGCATGATGACTTGTGGAATGACCGAAATCAGGAAAAGCAGTCCCAAGAGCCAGTAGTGTTTTTGAGTACCGTTACGCATCAGTGTGTATTGTTAATGTCATTCTGGGACACCGGTATCCACGCGTTGTCGATCGTGTTTGGCGAAGGGTGAGAATTTCCCCTGCAAAGGTGCGAGACCTTAACCAACGTTTTCAATCGTCGCGGCTCCATTTCCGGTTGTCACGATCCGTGCTGCGTAGCCGGGAAACAACGGATGACCGGGAAGGATCACATTGACCACGATCGTATTGTTTTGGTACGTCTCGTGTAGGATTCGACCGGGCTCGCCTTGACTTTCCCGCCATACCCAAGAACCCGGTGGTCGGCGAAGCGTTATTAGGTGTCCCATTCTGCGAAGCGGGTTTGTCCACGCCCGGTGTGGGATCGGTCACGACCGTCTGCCGCAATGCGTTAGCAAGGTGAGCCGAACCGGGTCCGGCTGACATCCCGATGTCGTAATGGTGATAGTTGCTTTCGCTCGAATTGATGTGAGCCGGAAAGCCCGTGGGCGCCGGAAATGAGAACTTCACTCGTATATGACTGCCCGTCACCATCGCGCTGCAATTGACCTGTTTGCCGACGGTGATGCAATCGCGGGCGTCCGAATCGATGTTCTTGTAAGGGTTGTCGTTGGCATACCAGTACCGATTGAGGTTGACCCCCGTCGTCGTGTCGGCAGCAACTGGATCGACAGAGAGGAACCGTGCGGAAGCGGTGGTACCTGCAAGCACCAGCGCTGGTGCAATCGAAGCCTTGTTCGGTATCATTTCTGGCCCTCCCTGCGGGCTTTTTCACGCGCGACGCTTTGAAGTAGATAGTCTTGTCGGCTGCAGTTTCGGGTTCCCATCCCAATGACTCTGCACGGTTCACCCAGTAAGAATTCTGGCGACTCATCCAGGTTGCCGCCTGAGCTTCCGCCTGCGGAATATTCTTGGGATCGGGATACCGATCCACGTAGCGTTGTTTGAACAGATCGTAGTAGCCATCGGCTATGTAGATCATCGCCGACGTGTCCTTGGAATTCGCTCCCAAAGCCATGCCGGCGACCTCGATGATCTTTTGAGGATCGCGTCGGCCGTAGGAGGCCATCAATGGCTCCAGCAGAGCGGCGACCGCCTCTTTCGGAGCGAGTGGGCAGAGATAGATGCCGTTCTTGAGAGCGGCCGGCGAGATGCTCAACTTGCGCCTGTAGAAAGCGTCGTTGACGACGATGCCCGAGGTAGCTTCGATGTCCAGCCACTCACCTCGATCATCGCGGAACTTCACGAGCAAGTGTCGGGTCCCGCCGCCAGGGTGACAGTCAGCCCTAGCTTTTCAGCGAGGATCGCAACCAACGTCGGCATGGTCGTACAGTTGACCTTGCGGGTCTTCAAATAGGTTGCGAGCAGCTTGTTGTGGAAGTCGCGACCGAGCGGATCGTTCAAGTCATAACTGAATGACCGGTCACCATTCCAAGAGCCCTTCCCATAAAGCGTGGAGAGCAGTGTGATGACCTTGTCTCGAACCGTCGGACGGGCGGGCAACCGACCGCGCACAGTGCTCGCCCCAATGATCCAGTTGGCGCGCGACAGATTCATTATCGATTGTTGGATCGCTCACGTGATCAATCGTCAACTTCGCGTATTCGAGGCTGACGCTACCCGCAGGGGCATCAATCAAAGCGGATGCGGCTTAAATGTGTTTGCTCAGGGAGATTCAAAAGGCTGCGAGTGCAGCGGATGCAGATGGTCCTTGGACACCGCTGCGGCATGGGCCGTTTGAAGATGATCCATTGCCGCCGCCGCTGTGGGCGTCGGCGAGCGCCTGGTTGGTGTTCGCGTATTGATTGTGCTGTGGCTGTTCGTGCGACCACGCAGGCCGTGGCAGCGGCGCGGCGCGGCGCGGATTGAAAGTGTTTCGCAAGGGATGACGTGCTGCGACCGGCGACGCTACATTGCCTGCATGGAATGGAAGGCTGAAAGCGGAACGCAGGTGCTTCCCGATGCCGGGACAGGGCAGCTTGCCGCGTGGCTGGCCGCGCGCAGCAAGGTGACCGCGATCACCGGCGCCGGCGTCAGCACCGAATCCGGCATTCCCGATTACCGCGACGGCGACGGCAACTGGAAGCGCTCGCCGCCGGTGCAGTACCGTGATTTCATCGAAAGTGAAGCCGTGCGCAGGCGTTACTGGGCGCGCAGTTTCGCGGGCTGGCCGATGTTCGCCGCCGCGCGGCCGAGCACCGCGCATGTGGCACTGGCGAGGCTGGAACTGTCAGGACGCGTCGGACAAATCGTCACCCAGAACGTCGATCGCCTGCACCAGCGCGCCGGCAGCCGCAACGTGGTCGACCTGCACGGGCGGCTCGACGTGGTGCGCTGCCTCGCCCAGGATCACCGCTTCGACCGCGATGCCTTCCAGCCGCGTCTGCGCGACGCGAATCCCGATTGGGACGTGTCGCCGGCGCGCATCGCGCCGGATGGCGACGCCGACCTCGAGGGCATCGACTTCGGCAGGTTCAACGTGCCCGCGTGCGAAATCTGCGGCGGCATGCTGAAGCCGGACGTGGTGTTCTACGGTGAATCGGTGCCGCGCGAAACCACCGCCGCGGCGCTGGCCGCGGTGGAATCTGCCGACGGCGTGCTGGTGGCCGGTTCGTCGCTGATGGTGTGGTCGAGCTTCCGGCTGGTGCGCGCGGCCGTCGCGCGCGGCATCGAAGTGGTCGCGGTCAATCGCGGCCGCACGCGCGGCGACGACCTGTTCGCGTTCAAGCTGGATCGCGAATGCGGCGCGGTGTTTGCGGCGCTGTCGCGCGACCAGGCAGCGCTATAGCCAGCCCGTCAACTGCCGCATCGCGATCGCGGCCAGCGCGGTTGCGTGGGCCGTGCTCGCGTTCAAGGCGGGGATGTAGCGGAACTGTCTGCCGCCATTGGTGAGGAAGGTCGTGCGGTAACGCAGCGCGACTTCTTCCAGCGTTTCCAGGCAGTCCACGGCGAAGCCGGGGCACAACACGTCGAGGCTTTCCACGTCCTGCCGCGCGAGCTGTTCGAGCGTTTCGTCGGTGTAGGGGCGCAACCAGGGCTGGCGGCCGAGCCGCGACTGGTAAGTCACCAGCAGATCGTCTTCCGCCATGCCGAGTGCATCGCCCAGGCGGCGCGCGGTTTCCTGGCATTGGTCGGGGTAGGGATCACCTGCCGCCGCGTATTTTTCCGGAATGCCGTGATAGCTCAACAGCAGTTTCCGGCCGCGGCCATGTTGCGCCCAGTGCGCCTGCACGCTGGCGGCGAGTGCGGCGAGATAACCCGCGTCCGCGTGGTAGTCGCCCACGGTGCGCAGTTCGGGCGGCCAACGCAGCCTTTGCATGCTGCGCGCAACGGCGTCCAGCGCGGCGCCCGTCGAGGTCGCGGAATATTGCGGGAACAATGGAAACACCAGGACGCGTCGCACGCCTTTTGCCATCAGCGATTCGATCGTGGCATCGATAGCGGGTTCGCCGTAGGTCATCGCCAGCGCGACGGCGACCTTGCCCGAGGTCTGCCGCTCGACCTGGGCACGCACGGCTTCGGCGAGGCGCTCGCTGAAAACCAGCAGCGGCGAACCGTCGTCGCGCCAGACTTTCGCGTACGCTTCCGCGGAACGGCGTGGCCGCGTGCGCAGGATGTAACCGTGCAGCACCGGCCACCACAGCCAGCGCGGCAGTTCGACGACGCGCGGATCGGACAGAAATTCGGCAAGGTATTCGCCCACCGCATCGGTGGTCGGCGCGGCCGGCGTGCCGAGGTTCACCAGCAGCAAGGCCGTGCGCGCGGTGTGCTGGCGTTCAGCGCCGGTATCGAAACCGATGTAGCGGGGCATGGATTCGCCAGCAATCGCGACCGCGACAGTGTGCCACAGCGGCATGGGCTCGGCATTTGCCGGCGATGCGCGGACAACGGCGGCGGGCCCTGCTGCGTTACACTTGGGACTAGCGGAAAGCAGCGTTCCACATCCGTGGCCGCCCGCACGATTCCGCGCGAGGTTCTTATGGGTTTTGACAGTATCTGGCATTGGTTGCTGCTGCTCGTGATCGTGCTGGTGATTTTCGGCACCGGCAAGTTGACCAAGATCGGCCCCGATCTCGGCAACGCCATGCGTGGGTTCAAGAAAGCACTGCATGGCGACGAAGACGACAAGGCCAAGGCCGCCGGCACCAGCGAAAAACTGCAGGCCGATCCGCCTGCGGCTGCGGGTGCCGCGCATCAGGAGCAACGCGAATCCGCCGAGTCGAAGTTCGACTCGAAGTGACCAGAGCGGTACGCCGCAATGATCGAGCTCAGCTTCTCGAAGCTGCTGCTGCTGGCGGTGATCGCGCTGGTGGTGCTGGGTCCGGAAAAGCTGCCCAAGGCCGCGCGCATGGCCGGCGCGATGCTGAGGCTCCTGCGTCTCGGCTGGGAGAGCGTGCGCAGCGAAGTCGAGCGTGAGCTCGAACTGGAAGACATCCGCCGCTCCGCGAAGGAAGCCGCCGAGCGCGCGGACGCGATGCGCAAGGCCGCCGATGCCGGCCTGCATTCCGCGCACGCCTCGATGAACCAGACCGTCGCCGAAATCGCGAACACGGCGAATCCGGTGCAGGACGGCGCCGTCTCGACGGAGGCGCGCGATGGCCACTGAGCACGATACCGATACCGATTCCGGTTTCGACCTGCAGCAGGGCATCTTCTCGCACCTGCTGGAATTGCGTTCGCGCCTGATCAAGGCGATCGCCTGCGTGTTGGCGGTGCTGGTGTGCCTGGTGCCGTTCGCGAACCGGCTGTACACGTGGCTGGCCGAGCCGCTGGTCAAGCGCCTGCCGCACGGCGCGCACCTGATCGCCACGCAGGTCGCGAGTCCCTTCATCACGCCGCTGAAACTCGCGTTCTACACGGCGATCTTCATCAGCATGCCGGTGATCGTGTACCAGTTGTGGGCGTTCGTGAGCCCCGGCCTGTACCGGCACGAGAAGCGCCTGGCGCGGCCGCTGCTGGTCGCGTCGGTATTCCTGTTCTACTGCGGCTGCGCGTTCGCGTATTTCCTGGTGCTGCCGGCGGCATTCCGGTTTCTCACCGCGGTGACGCCGAGCGGCGTCGAGATGATGACCGACATCACGCACTATCTCGACTTCGTGATGATGGTGTTCTTCGCGTTCGGTCTGTGCTTCGAAATTCCCGTGGTGCAGGTCATCGTTGCGGCAACCGGATTGGTCAGCCTGGAGAAGCTCCGGAGCTGGCGGCGTTACGCGGTGGTCGCGGCGGCCGCGGTGGCAGCGGCGATCACGCCGCCGGATATCACATCAATGTTGTTGCTGCTGGTGCCGATGGTGATCCTGTACGAACTCGGCATCATCGCGGTGCGCGTGCTGGTGCACCCGAAGCCGGTGCCGGATACGGCCGAACAATCACCCTGACGGCATGCCCGCGCCGTCGCGCAAGATCGTGCCGTCACGCAAAATCGTCCATGTCGACATGGACGCGTTCTACGCGTCGGTCGAGCAGCGCGATGATCCCGCATTGCGCGGTCGGCCAGTGGTGGTCGCGTGGAAAGGCGCGCGTTCGGTGGTGTGCGCGGCGAGTTACGAAGCGCGCAAGTTCGGCGTGCACTCGGCGATGCCCGCGCTGCGCGCCGAGCGGCTGTGTCCGCACGCGATCTTCGTGCCGCCGGATTTCGTGCGCTACAAGGCGGTGTCGCGGCAGTTGCGCGAGATCTTCGCGCGCCACACCGACCTGATCGAACCGTTGTCGCTGGACGAAGCCTACCTCGATGTCACGCAACCGAAATCCGGATTGGCTTCGGCCACCGCCGTGGCCGAAGCGATCCGTGCGGCGATCCGCGAGGAAACGCAGCTCACCGCATCCGCGGGTGTCGCGCCCAACAAGTTCATCGCCAAGATCGCGTCGGATTTCCGCAAGCCGGATGGCTTGTTCGTGGTGCGCCCGCACGACGTGCTGGCATTCCTCGCGCCGTTGCCGGTCGAACGCCTGCCCGGTGTCGGCAAGGTGATGCAGCGCAAGCTGGCGGAACTCGGCATTGCCTCGATCACCGATCTGCGCAGCTGCGATGCAAACGAACTGGAGCGCCGCTTCGGGCGCTACGGCAGGCGCCTGCACGAATTGTCGCTGGGCATCGACGAACGGCCGGTCACGCCGTATCGTCCGACGCTGCAGATTTCATCCGAAGACACGTTCGAGCACGACCTCACGCTCGACGAACTCGCGCCGCACATCGAGCGGCTTGCCGGCAAGACGTGGGCCGCGTGCGAGCGCGAAGCCGAAGGTCCGCACGGCCGCGTTGCACGCAGCGTGGTGTTGAAGTTGAAGACGGCGGATTTCCGCATCCTCACGCGAACGCTCACGCCCACCGAGCGTCCCATGTCGGCGCGCGCGCTCGCCGATGTCGCCTGCGCATTGCGTGCTCGCGTGGAGTTGCCGCCGCGCACGCGCTATCGACTGGTCGGCGTGGGCATGGCCGGCTTCGTGGATCGCGAGAGTTTCGACGCGCAACCAGAGTTGTTTCATCGGTTTGCGTGATCAACGTTTCGCTGCGGCGCAGCTCCGTACATGTTTCTGGCGAAACGGGGGCGAATTTACAACGCACATTTGCCTAGCGTCTCCTTAACGATGCGCATGATGGCATCGCATCCGACACTCCGACGCTTGCCGGGTGAAACATGCGCGACACCTGCAAAATCCTGATGCAGAACCCGTCCGCCGCCGCAGGAATTTTCGCGGCCTGCGCGACGCCCATGGTTCGACACACTCCCGGGATTCTCGCGCCCGGCCCCTTCGCTGCGTCCCTGGATATCCCGCGCCACCGGCGCGCCTGATCGTTGCCGCTCACGTCGTCGCTGGCGCGCCGGCGATGGGTATCTGTCCCTGCCGGAAACCTCACGACCGGCTCCATTCCGTCCATCGAACACCGGCACGCGCCCGGACCGCGCGTTTTTCACCGATGACATACGGAGGCAGGCATGAAGAAAAACAAGGCGATGCTGTTGCTGCTGACGCTTCTCGCGATGTTCGCTGCAGGCAATGCTCCGGCGAAAGACATCACGCTGCTCAACGTGTCCTACGATCCGACCCGCGAGCTGTACCAGGACCTCAATCGCGCGTTCGCGGCGCAATGGAAGGCGCAGCACGGCGACGACGTGGTGATCCGGATGTCGCACGGCGGTTCCGGCACGCAGGCGCGCGCGGTGGCGGATGGCTTGCCGGCCGACGTCGTGACGCTGGCGCTTGCCTACGACATCGACGCGCTCGCCGATCGTCGCCTGCTGGCAACAAATTGGCAGCAGCGCCTGCCGGACAATGCCTCGCCCTACACCTCGACCATCGTTTTCCTGGTGCGCAAGGGCAATCCCAAACACATCAAGGATTGGTCTGACCTCATCAGGCCCGGCGTGCAGGTGATCACGCCTAATCCGAAGACCTCCGGTGGGGCGCGCTGGAATTTCCTCGCCGCGTGGGGTTACGCGCTGAAACAGCCCGGTGGCAACGAAGCCAGGGCACGCGCGTTCGTGCACGCGTTGTTCCAGCACGTGCCGGTGCTCGACACCGGCGCGCGCGGCGCCACCAACACGTTTGCCCAGCGCGGCATCGGTGACGTGCTGCTGGCCTGGGAAAACGAAGCGCTGCTGGCGCAGCGCGAGCTTGGCAAGGGCCAGTTCGACATCGTCGTGCCCTCGATCAGCATCCTCGCCGAACCGCCGGTGGCGGTGGTCGATGCCAACGTCGCGAAGGATGGCAACCGCGCGGTGGCCGAGGCTTACCTGGAATTCCTGTACACGCCGCGGGCGCAGGACATCGAAGCGCGGCATTTCTATCGTCCGCGTCTCGCCGCGGTGGCGCAGAAATACGCCGCGCAATTTCCCGTGGTGAAGACTTTCACCATCGCGCAATTGTTCGGCGACTGGCGCAAGGCGCAGGCGAAGTTCTTCGCCGACGGCGGCGTGTTCGACCAGATCGGACCCGGTTCGCAGCCGGCCCGCTGACATCCCAGCCTGACGAGGTGTCGTGATGGCTCTCGCGAAACAGCATCGTGTGTTGCCGGGGTTCGGCCTGAGCATGGGCTGCACGCTGGTTTATGTCGGGCTGATCGTGCTGCTGCCATTGGCAGCGCTGGCGTGGAAGGCTTCAGGCATTGGCGTCGCCGGGCTGCTTCACCTGCTCGCGACCCCGCGCACGCAGGCGGCGCTGAAGCTCAGCTTCGGCGGCGCGCTTGCCGCTGCGCTGATCGATGCCTCGTTCGGCCTGCTGGTGGCGTGGGTGCTGGTGCGCTATCGCTTTCCGGGACGCCGACTGCTGGACGCGCTGGTCGACCTGCCGTTCGCCTTGCCGACCGCGGTCGCGGGCATCGCGCTGACCGCGCTGTACGCGCCGAACGGCTGGCTGGGGCAGGCATTCGATGCGTTCGGCGTGCGGATCGCGTACACGCAGCTCGGCGTCGGCATCGCGATGGTGTTCGTCGGGTTCCCGTTCGTGGTGCGCACGCTGCAACCGGTGCTGCAATCGCTCGACCGCGACATGGAAGAGGCCGCCGAAAGCCTGGGCGCGCGCAGCTCGCAGATCTTCACGCGGGTGGTCCTGCCGATGCTGGTTCCGGCGCTGCTTACCGGTTTCGCGTTGGCGCTGGCGCGCGCGGTAAGCGAATACGGCTCGGTGATCTTCATCGCCGGCAACATGCCGATGCGCACCGAGATCGCGCCGCTGCTGATCGTGCAGAAGCTGGAACAGTTCGACTACGCCGGCGCGGCGGCGCTGGGTGTGGTGATGCTGGGCTTTTCCTTCGCGATGCTGGTGGCGCTGTCGTTGCTGCAGCGCTGGAGCCGGCGCTGGGCGGAGGTGTCGCCATGAACGCCAT
>Ga0134126_10010825_pt1 | contig 11482 bp, 9 predicted proteins | sample KB31752_FD_96881 | JGI IMG/M metagenome (GOLD analysis project Ga0134126, IMG submission 96881) | Terrestrial soil microbial communities with excess Nitrogen fertilizer from Kellogg Biological Station, Michigan, USA - KB3-175-2 | ecosystem: Environmental > Terrestrial > Soil > Unclassified ... | reverse complement strand
GCCATGGTTGGCGTCGTGGCCAGCCTCCACTGCCGCGGCGAGATCGCCGCCGCCTGTCGGGCCAGCTCGCGCACCGGCTCCATCTCACGCCCGATCCGCCAGGCCGCATACCATGAGGTCAGCAACAGCAACCCGAGGCTGCTCGCCGCGATCGCCCATCCCGCCACCGCCGCCTAGTGATCCATGCCGGCCGTCGGCGCCGCATAGGCTACCGTCAGCCGCGCCGGCGGTCCGGGTACGTCCTCTTCGCTGTCCAGCACCGGCAACCGCCCCACCACCACGCCCCGATACCCGGCGCCGCCTTCGGCAAAGTTCCAGTAGCCGCCGTCACTGCTTGCCTCCCGCCGTGCCGCCCCCGCGGGGGGAAGCGTCCCCCCCAGCACCGCTCCCTTCGGGCCCGTCACCCGGTACAGCGCGCCCGCCTCCACCCCAGCCCGCGCCTGGCCGGGGTCGAACACCAGGCCCGAACCCGACTCGGCATAGTGCACCACCGCCGCCAGCCCGCGCGCCCGCCCCTCGAGCGTCGCGTCAAACGCCTGCCGCAGTTGCCGGCGGGTAAACGCGACGCCCGCCCACACCAGCCCCGCCGCCAGCAGCAGCTGCGCCCCCACCACGGCGGCCACCAGCCGCGCCCGCAACGACGCCGGCCTCACGCCTTCGGCGCTTCACTCCGCAGCGCGTAGCCTTGTCCCCGCAGCGTATGGATGAGCTTGCCCTCGCAGCCCTCGTCCAGCTTGCGCCGCAACCCGGAGATATAGACCTCGATCACGTTGCTGAAGCGCTCCCAGTTGTAGTCGTAGAGGTGCTCCAGCAGTTCCGTCTTCGACACCACCGCCCCTTCGCGGTGCGCCAGGTACTCCAGCACCCGGTACTCCATCGGCGCCAGCGCGATCGCTCGCCCTCCCCGCCGTACCTCTCGCCGTCCGCTGTCCACCTCCAGGTCCGCAATCCTCAACAACGGGTTGGCTTGATCCTTGCCCCGCCGGACCAGCGCCTTCGCCCGCGCCAGCAGTTCGCCCATGTCGAACGGCTTGGAAAGAAAATCATCCGCCCCGGCGTTTAGCAGCGCCACCACACAGGCTTTGTCGTCCCGTGCAGTGAGCACCAGCACCGGCGTCCGCCCTCCCGTCGCGCGATAGCGCCGCAGTACCTGCTCCCCCCCCAGCCGCGGCAGCATCAGGTCGAGCACCATCAGGTCATAGCTGCCGCCCCCGTCGGGGCTGGCCTCCTGCGCCAGAAAGAGGCCCTGCTCCCCGTCGGCCGCCACATCCACCGCATATCCGGCGTTCTCCCGCAGCGCCTGCGCCACCATGCCGGCCAGCCGGACCTCGTCCTCAATCACCAGCACCCGCACGTCATCCAGCCCTCTTATCCATTGTCGGGCAGCGCCTGGCCGGCTTTGTCCACGCGCACTTCCACCCGCTTGCCGTTGGCTTTGCGCACCACCGCTTCGTAGGCCTCAAACTTCCCCTGCGCGCTCACCGCCTCCACCCGTACCACCGTCCCCTGTTTCCGCAATGCCGCCTGCGCTGCCGCCGGCAGGCTGGCCAGCTTCACCGCGTCTTCCTGTTCGGTGATGCGACCCGTCGCATCCATCGCAATGTCGCGGTGCTTCCCCGCCACCGTCAACTCGGCTTCATACTCGCGCTGGCCGTTCTCCATGTCGGTGGAAAGCCCGCGCAGTTTGGCCCCCTGGGCCACTTGCGCCTCCACCGTCGCCCGCACCGGCGCCGGCAGCTTTGCCATCGTCGTCGCATGGTCCTGCCCCCATACGCTGACCCCCAGTGCCAGCGCCAATCCACTCAACATTCCAGCCCTGATGATTTTCTGCATGTTTCAACCCTCCGCCTCCCAACTTAGCGCCGCCTTCCTGAAGACAGCCTGAAGAGCGGAACGTTAAAGTTGCCAACGGTTTCTGCCGCTAATGCTATCGGACTGCCAGACGAACTCTTTTCCAGGGAGCGCCCACTATGAACGTCGCCGCCGTACACACCGACACCCCGGCCCAGGAGGCCATGGAAACTCCTGCCGTAACCAAGGCCCAAGCCGCCAAAGGTGATGCCCAGGCGATGCGCAAACTCGCGCAGGAAAACGCCAACAACTCACCCACTACCCCGGCGGCAAACGCTAACGCCCGCCCCGGCGGTCTGGACGTCCACGCCTGACCAGCCCCCGACGGCTGCTCAGGGCTTCTTGCCGGTCACGATCCGCACCACATCCGGCCAAAACTCCGCTTCAAGGTTGAAGATCGCCGCTCCGCCCAGATCAATCCCCATCCGGCTCAGGCTCAGTCCCCACCCCCGGTCGGCCTTCGGGTAGTACAAGTTCGACACCGCGCCCGTCACCACCGTGCCCGTCAGCGCGCCGCTGGCGAAGGTCCAGCCGCTGCGGTCGTCCTTGCGCATGATGAACACCCGGCTCAGCGCATAAAACACGCGCCCGCCCACCGATCCCGTCCCCAGCCGGAAGAAGCGCGGATCCTGGTGCAGCAGTGACGGCATGAAGTAGTCGCCGACGAAGCCCGAGACATTGGCGTCGAGCAGCGCCGCCCCGTAGCACTTCCCGTATCCACCCCAGCCGTGGCCGTAGCCACAGAACCCTGTGCTGTCGTGCTCCAGCACCCCCGCCTCGACGGCGCTTGCTGCCAGCCCGGTCGGGTCATAGGCATCCTCGAGAAATAAATCCAGCTTCTCCCGCGAGCTCAGCGGCGGCACGTTCTTGAGATAGCTCACGTTGTACGCCGGCACAATCAGAAAAATGTGTCCCGGCGTTTCCTGTTTCGGCGGCTTGGCGGTCTGCCCACTCCCCGCCTGTTGCGTCCATTCGTGGTCCAGGATTCCGTACTCGGGATGCCAGCAAGGGCTCGTCTTGAGAGCCGAAAAGAGCGCCACCGGCCGCTCTGCCACTTGTAAACTCTTGGGGGGAGGCACACATTGCGCACCCAACCCACAACTCAGGCCGAGCGCAACCATCAATGACCAGCATTTCATGCCCTGAGTCTACGCGGTTCACCGCCGCATCCGTGCCATCGCGTTTAATTTTTTCGCGGCCTCCATGGAAAAGCTCCGCCACCGGCTTCGCACCCTAAGCAAAGTCTGTGTTGGCCTTTCGGCCTGCGCTACTCTATTCCTTCCTGCATGTGCGCTCTTCGCCGCCTCGCGCCCGCCCTGCTCGCCGCTGCCTGCCTGGCGGCGGCGCAGACCCCGGCCCCCCCGCCCGCGCCGGCCTTCTCCCTCGTCCAGGCCGAGGCCCGCGCCCGCGCCAACAGCCCCGATTTTGCCGCCGCCCTAGCCGCCCAGGACATCGCCGCCGCCCAGCACACCCAGGCGCGCGCCGCCCTCCTCCCCTCGCTCAGCTATAACAACAGCTACATCTACACCCAGGGCTTCCGCTTCATCGCCAACAACGCCGTGCACGAGTACCTCAGCCAGGGGAACCTGCACGAGGCCCTCGACTTCGGCTCCTACGCCGCCCTTCGCCAGGCGCAGGCCGGTCAGGCTCTGACCCGCGCCCAGACCGAGATCGCCGCCCGCGGCCTCGACGCCACCGTCACCTCCGGCTACTACGCAGTGCTGGCCGCCGCCCACAAGCAGGCGACCGCCAAGCAGGCGCTCGACAATGCCCAGAAATACCTCACCATCAGCCAGGATCGCGAGCGTGGCGGCGAGGTTGCCCACGTGGATGTGATCCAGGCCCAAATTGAAGTCGAGCAACGCCAGCGCGCTCTCACCGAGGCCAATCTCGCCGCCGAACAGACGCGCCTCCAGCTCGCCGTCCTCCTCTTCCCCAACTTCAACCAAACTTTCACTCTGGTGGATGATCTCGATACTCCCCCCACCCTGCCCCCGCTGGACCAGATCTCCGTCCTCGCCCGCCACCAGAATCCCGCGTTGGCCGCCGCCTCCGCCGGCCTCGCCCAGGCCCGGAGCGGCGTGGGCGTAGCGCGCGCCGCACTCCTGCCCGCGCTGACGCTGGACTACTACTACGGCATCGATGCTCCGCAGTTTGCCGTGCATGGCCCCGCCGGCCAGAACAATCTCGGCTCGGCCGCCACCGCCACCCTCAACATCCCCATCTTCGCCTGGGGCGCGCACCGCGCCACCCTCAATGCCGCCCAGGCCACACGCCGTCAGGCCGAGTCCCAGTTCAGCTTTGCCCAGCGGAAGCAACAGGCGGCTGTCGCCGGCTTCTACGCCGAGGCTCAGGCCGCCCAGGGCGAGTTGGCCTCGCTGCTCAACACCCGCGACCTCGCCGCCCAGAGCCTGCGCCTGACGGCGCTACGCTATCAGGATGGAGAAGGCACCATCCTCGAGCTGGTGGCGGCGCAGACCGCGGCCAGCGACTCCCGCAACGCCTATGACGATGGCCTGGTGCGTTTCCACGTCGCGCTCGCGCAACTTGAGACTCTGACCGGCCCCCTGCACCCATGAAGCCGCACACGCCTCTCCGCCTTCTCCCCCTGGCCGCGCTGGCCACTTTGGCCGGCTGCGCGCTGGCGCTGGCCGCCTGTTCCTCCGCCGGCGATCAGCCCGCCCAGCAGCCGGTGGTGGCGGTGCAGGTGGCGCCCGCCAAGGTCAGCAAACTGCAACAGTGGGTGCGCGCCCAGGCAGTGCTCTACCCGCTGCATCAGGCGGTCATCACCCCCAAGATCAGCGCTCCCGTGCGCCGCTTCTTCGTCAACCGCGGCGACCGCGTCCACGCCGGTGAGCCGCTGGCGCAACTCGAGAACCGCGACCTCGCCGCCGCCGCCCAGGAAGCCCGGGCGCAACTCGCCGCCGCCCAGGCGGCCTATAAGACCGCCACCGCCGGCTCCATTCCCGCCGAGTTGCAGAAGGCCCAGCTCGATGCCGCCGCCGCGCGCCAGACGGTCGCCAATCTCCAGAAAATCTACGACAGCCGCCGCCAGCTCTTTCAGCAGGGGGCGCTGCCGCGCCGCGATCTCGACCAGGCCAACCTCGATCTCACCAACGCCAAAAACTCCGCCGCCCTCGCCGACCAGCACCTCACCGCCCTCGAACACGGCGGCCACGCCCAGGCGGTGGCCGCCGCCAAAGCCGACCTTGATGCCGCCTCGGCCCGCGCCGCCGCTGCCCAGGCGCAGTTGAGCTACTCGGAAATCACCAGCCCGATTGACGGCGTGGTCGCCGACCGCCCCGTCTATCCCGGCGAACTCGCCACCCCCTCCAGCCCGCTCATGACCATCGTGGATCTCTCCCAGGTGGTGGCGCGCGTGCCCCTGCCCGCCGCCCAGGCGGCGCTGCTCAAGCTCGGCGATCCAGCCACCCTCAGCCTGCCCGGAGGCGATCGAACCTGGCCCGGGAAAGTTATCGTGGTGAGCCCCGCCACCGACCCCGGCAGCACCACCGTCGAGGTCTGGGCGCAGGCGGCCAACCCCGGCGGCGATCTCAAGCCCGGTACCACGGCCGCGGTCGCCATGCTGGCCCGCACCCTGCCCGACGCTCTTACCGTGCCCGCCTCGGCGCTGTTGACCGACGACAGCGGCGCAACTTCCGTCATGGTGGTGGGCAGCGACAGCAAGGCCCACAGCCGCCCGGTGGATGTGGGCGTGCGTGAGCCCGATCAGGTGCAGATCGTCAAAGGCCTCAAGCCGGGCGAACGCGTCGTCTCCGTCGGCGCTTACGCGCTGGCCGACAACTCCAGCGTCACCATCGTCTCCGCCGCCCCCGCCGCTCCCGCCGGGGAGCCGCAACCGTGAGCGCTCCTGTGGAACCGGCCCGCGAAAAAGTTGGCGGCGGCACCGCCTGGATCGAACCCCTCGCCCGCCCCCTGGTCTTCCTCATCATCACCCTCGCCCTGGTCGGCGGCTATCTCGCCTTCACCCTGCCCATCTCCGTCTTCCCGCAAACCGACTTCCCCCGTATCGTCGTCGGCGTGGACAACGGCGTGATGCCCATTGACCAGATGATGGTCACCATCACCCGCCCCCTCGAAGAAGCCGTCAACAGCGTTCCCGGCCTGCAAAAGGTCACCTCCATCACCAGCCGCGGCTCGGCCGAGATTGACCTCTACTTCAACTGGCAGGTCAACATGGTCACCACCCTGCAGTTGGTCAACGCCGCCCTGGCCCAGGTGCAGGGCCAACTTCCGCCCACCGCCACCATCGAAAGCCACCGCCTCACCTTCGCCAGCTTCCCCATCCTCGGCTACAGCCTGACCTCGAACACCGTCCCGCAAACGGCGTTGTGGACGATGGCGACCTACGACCTGAAGCCCCAGCTCAACCGCCTCGACGGTGTCGCCACCGTGCTGGTGCAGGGCGGCCAGGAACCTGAGTTTCAAATCACCCCCGACTCCGCCAGGCTGCAGGCGGCCGGCATCACCGTGCAGGATCTGCTCGATGCCGTGCAGCGCACCAATCTCGTCCAGTCCCCGGGTCTGCTGGAACAGAACCATCAGCTCTATCTCGCGCTGGTCAACGGCCAGGTGACCGATCCGGCGCAGATCGCCGGCGTGGTGGTCAAGACCACCGCCGCCGGTACGCCGGTGCGCATCGGCGACGTGGCCACCGTCGCGCCTTCGGTCAAGCCCGTCTATACAATGGTCAACGCCGACGGCAAGCCGGCGGTGCTGCTTGCCATCAACCGCCAGCCGCTCAGCAATACCCTGGCGGTGGCCAATGAGGTCCACGCCAAGATCGCCGAATTGCAGAAGGCGCTGCCGCCGGGGGTTCGGCTCGAGCCTTACTACGACCAATCCACCCTGGTCAGCCAGTCCATCCACAGCGTGCGCGACGCCATCCTGCTGGGGCTGATCCTGGCCTCCATCGTCATGGTGCTCTTCCTGCGCGACTGGGGCAGCTCGCTCGTCGCCGGACTGGTCATCCCGGTCACCATCCTCATCACCTTCATCATCATGTCGGTGCTGGGCCAGAGCTTCAACCTGATGAGCCTGGGCGGCCTCGCCGCCGCCGTCGGTCTGGTGATTGATGATGCCATCGTGGTGGTCGAAAACATCGTCCTCCACCGCGACGCGGGCAAGGAACGCATGGCCGCCATCCATGCCGCCCTGGGCGAGATCACCAAACCGCTGGTGGGCTCCACCATCACCCCCATCGTCGTCTTCCTGCCGCTCATCTCCATCACCGGCGTCACCGGCGTCTTCTTCCGCGCCCTGGCCATCACCGTCGCCGTGGCGCTGCTCACCTCCCTCGCCCTGGCGCTGACCTGGACGCCGGTGCTCAGCCGCACCTTCCTCGCCGCCCACAAGCACCGCCCCCTGCCCGCCAACTACGACGACCTCAGTCCGGCCGAGCGTGTGCTGGCCGCCGAGGAGGCCTCGCTCACCGGCTTCTTCCGTCGCGTCGTTGGCTGGTACGAAAAGTGGATGCGCCGCGCCCTGGCCCGCCCCCTGTGGCTCGCCGCCTTCAGCCTGCTGCTCATCGCCGCCGCCTGGTTCTGCTACCGCGCCCTCGGCACCGATCTCCTCCCCGAGATGGACGAAGGCGGGTTCGTCCTCGACTACGTCATGCCGCCCGGCAGCTCGCTCACCGAAACCAACCGCGTGCTGGAGGGGGTCGAGGGCATCCTGCGCGGCATCCCGGAAGTGGAGAGCACCTCGCGCCGCACCGGCATGCAGTTGGGTCTGGCCACCGTGACCGAGGCCAACACCGGCGATATTTCAGTGCTGCTCAAGCAGGACCGCTCGCGCGGCATTGACGACGTCATCGCCGACGCCCGCGCCCGCATCACCCACGCCTATCCCCAGCTCGACATTGACTTCACCCAGGTCCTGCAGGACATGATCGGCGACCTCACCAACGCCCCCCAGCCGGTGGTGATCAAGCTCTTCAACCCCGACGGCGACCTGTTGAACGACTGGGCCCCGAAAGTTGCCGACGCCATCGGCAAAGTGCCGGGCGTGGTGGATGTGCTCAACGGCGTGGACGACGCCTCCAGCGGCCCCGCTGTCGTCTTCCACGTCAACCAGGCGGCCGCCTCCCACGCCGGCTTCACCGCCGCCGAGGTGGCCACGGATGCCGCCGCGCTGCTGCAGGGGGCGACCTCCCAACTCCCCGTCGTCGCCCACGACCGCGCCTACACGCTGCGGGTGCGTTTCCCCGCCGCCGATCGCTTCACGCTCGACGCCCTGCGCAACACCGTGCTGGTCAGCGCCACCGGCCACACCGCCACCCTCGGCGAGCTGGCCGAGGTTGCCACCCTCCCCAGCCAGACCGAAATCCTGCGCGAAAATCTGCAGCGCCGCGTCGAAGTATCCGCACGCCTCGAGGGTGTGGACCTGGGCACCGGCATCGCCGGCGTGCAGCGCGCCGTCGCCCAACTGCATCTGCCCTCCGGCATCCGGGTCGAATACGGCGGCGGCTACGAGGAGCAACAGAAATCTTTCGCCGACCTGGCCCGCGTGCTGGTGCTGGCGGTGGTGCTGGTGTTCCTGGTGCTGCTGTTCGAGTTCCGCGACTTCTCCGCTCCGCTGGCCATCCTGGCCTCCGCCCTGCTCTCCACCGCCGGCGTCTTCTTCGCCCTGCTTATCACCCACACCACCTTCAACGTGGCGTCGTTCATGGGGCTCATCATGGTGATCGGCATTGTCGCCAAAAACGGCATCCTGCTGCTCGACGCCGAGCAGCAATTCCGCGCCCTCGGCCTCGATCCGCTCGAAGCCATGGTCCAGGCCGGCCGCCGCCGCCTCCGCCCCATCGTCATGACCGCCCTCGCCGCCGTGGCCGGCATGTTGCCCCTCGCCTTCGCCCTCGGCGCCGGCTCCCAGATGCTTCAGCCCCTGGCCATCGCCGTCATCGGCGGCATCCTCATCTCCATGCTCCTCTCCCTGCTCATCACCCCCGCCGTCGATTACCACCTCCGCCGCTGACCGTCAAAAAAAAGCGGCGGACCGAAGTCCGCCGCCGCCCTCTGCTGGTTGGTTAGTGCACCGTGTGCGGGTGCCCACCACCGCCGCCGCCTCCGGGCCGCGCCGCGGGATGGCTGCCACCCCCGCCGCCGCTCGGCCGTGCTTCACGCGCTGGGGGCGCGGAACGCGGGGCTTCCATGCGCGGGGCCTCCATGCGGGGCGCTTCCATGCGCGGCGACTCCATACGGGGCGGAGCGCTCTCCCGCGGCGCCGTCATCACGCGGTCGTTCATGCGCAGCGGCGGCCGCGACTCGGGCGCGCGCGACTCCGCCGGGGGACGGAAGCGCGGCTGGTACTGCGGCCGTGCTTCTGCCGCCGGCCGGTCAGGCGCAGCCTCGTTCCGCGGCTGCGGCTCGAAGTGCTGCCAGCCACCGCCGCCGCGCGGCGCCGGAGCCGCCTCATGCGGCGGACCGGGGCGCTGCGGCGCGGCCTTACGCTCGGGTGCCGCGGCTGCCGGCGCGTGCGGCTGCGGTGGGCCGCCGAAGCGCTGCCATCCCGGCCGCGCCTGGGGCGCCGGCTGTGCCTCGCGCGGCGCCGCCTGCGGGGCGCGCTCAAAGCCGCGCGGACTCATCGGGGTGCGTTCCTGCGGGGCGCGTTCCTGGGGTGCCCGCGCTTGCGGTGCGCGATCCTGCATCGGCCCGTGCGCCGGACGTTCCACTACCGTTCCACGGGTGCCGAAGAACCGCGTCGGTTCGTGCGGCAACGTCGCCGGACGTTCCGCCCGCACTCCCAGCGCGCCATGCTCCGGACGCAGCGCCACCCGGCCGTTCAACGCCTGCACATGGTTCACCTCGTTGGCCGTGACGTGCATGCGTCCCTGCACACCGCCGCGGGCGAAATCGTTGCGCGGCACGCGGATGACCGCATTCCGCACCCGCACGTTGGTCCGCATCATGGAGAGGTTCGAATAGACGATGCGCTCATGGCTGACCACCGCCAGCGGACGAATGCGCGCGCCGAAGCGGAAGCCCACCCCCACGCCCACTCCCCACCACGGATGCCAGTAGTCGCACGGCCCCACCGGCAGCCAGCCGATGCTCACGCCGCCGCCCCAGCCGAAGAAGCTGACATACGCCGGCGCCCAGTACGGACGGTAGTACGGCGTCACCGGCCCCGGCCACCACACCCACTGCGGTCCATACACGAACCAGCGGCCATAGTGATACGGCGTCCAGCCCCAGGGCTCATATCCAACCCACGTCCAGCCCCAGTACGGCTGCCAGTCCCAGCGGCCGTTGCTGTACGGCGTCCAGCCGTCCGGTTCGTTCGGCACCCACACCTGGCCATAGCCGGGCACGTAGGTCCAGTAACCGTAGCCGTCCATTTGTGCCGCGCCGGTGTAGTAGCGGTTGGTGTGCTGCCTCGCCTGCGCCTGCTCCAGGGCGTTGTCACGGTCGCGGTTCCAGTCGTCCCAACTGTCGCGGCCGGGCGCGTCGGTGATCTGGAACTGCGGCGAATCGGTACCCTCCACCGTGATCTGCTGCCCCTGCTTCAACTGGGTGCTGCCCTGCGGCGTCGAAATGTCGGCGCTGCCCTCGCGGGCAATCACCTGCGTCTCGCCGTTGCTGTCCACCAGAATGCGCAGCACGCTCGCCCCGCGCGGCCGGATGGCCACGTTGGGGGTATCAATCTCGGCCGGCGCGCCGCCCCCGCGGGTGATGTAGTCGGCCAGACCCGAGCCCAGTTGGATGCTGATCTGGTTGTTGTCCAACTCCACCAGGTTCGCCTGGGCGTTGTCGCCCAGCCGCAGCGTGTTGGCGTAATCCATTTGGACTTCGGCGCGCGCTCCCGCGCCCGCCGCCACCTTGTCGCCGGTGACCAGCGGGGCGTTGATCGCCCCCGCCACCCACTCGCCGGTGTCGCCGCGCTGGGTGGTGACGTTGCCGCGCAAGGCGCTCAGGTGCGCCACGATCTGATTGGATACCGGCGCCGCTCCGCCCTCATCCTGAGACTGCGCCGCCAGCAGGCCGGCGCCCACCAGGCCGGCCATCACCGTCACGAAGAACCGATACCATTTGTGCCGCATAAGGCGACCTCCACGTACTGCTGCCTTTTTCCATGCACGTCGCGGGCCAGCACTCAAACTCTGCCTAATCAAGCAGATGCGTGGCCCCGGCGGGGCGATTCGTGGTGTCTTTCAACCACCCTGGTGGTTTTCAACCACATCCCGGTCATCGTCGCCCATGGTGGACAGCCTGTAGCGCAGCGCATTCCGCGAAAGTCCCAGCAGCCGCGCCGCCTGGCTCTTGTTCCCATTCGCCCGCCGCAAGGCATCGCGGATCACCTGCTGCTCCCACTGCTCCAGCGTCCAGCCGGCCGGCAGCAGCGCGCCGCCGGGGGTGGGCGGTGAGGGCGGGGTCAGTTCCAGCCGGATATCGGCGACATCGAGGGTGGGGCTGTCGGCCAGCGCCACGGCGCGCTCGATTATGTTCTCCAGCTCGCGTACGTTTCCGGGCCAATCGCACGCCATCAGCCGCTCGATCGCGGCCGCGGTGAAACCGCCGAGCGGCTTGCCCGCCCGGGCGGCAAAGCGGCGCAGGAACAGCTCGGCCAGTTCGGGGATATCTTCCTTGTGCTCGCGCAGCGGCGGCAGTTC
>Ga0134126_10010824_pt1 | contig 11484 bp, 15 predicted proteins | sample KB31752_FD_96881 | JGI IMG/M metagenome (GOLD analysis project Ga0134126, IMG submission 96881) | Terrestrial soil microbial communities with excess Nitrogen fertilizer from Kellogg Biological Station, Michigan, USA - KB3-175-2 | ecosystem: Environmental > Terrestrial > Soil > Unclassified ... | reverse complement strand
GCCGGTGAGCAGGTTCTCCTCGACGGTGAGATGGCCGAAGCAGTGGCGGCCCTCCATCACCTGCACGACGCCGCGGCGCACCAGGTCGTTGGGCGTGAGCCGATCGACGCGCTCGCCGGCATAGGTGACGCTGCCCTTGGTCACTTCGCCGCGCTCGGCGCGCAGCAGGTTCGAGATCGCCTTCAACGTCGTCGTCTTGCCGGCGCCATTGGCGCCCAGCAACGCCACGATGCCGCCTTTGGGCACGTCGAGCGACACGCCCTTCAGCACCAGGATGACGCGATTATAGACCGCCTCGATGTTGTTGACGGCGAGAAGCGCGGATTGGGGCGTCACATCCACCCCCGTCTCCCCGCCCCATCCCTCCCCCTCAAGGGGGGAGGGGAAGAGGCGATCGTGCCTGCCTTTTCCTTCCCCCCTTGAGGGGGAGGGGCAGGAAGGGGGGTGACGCCAGTCACCTGGGGTGAGCGATTTACTGCGCCGAGGCCGACTGCTTGGCGCAGTCGCGCGGCGTGATGTTCTTGTCCTTGGCGTATTTGAGCGCCGACTCCTTGTACATGTCTTCCAGCATCTCGCGGTCGGGTTGGATCCAGTCGGACACGAATTTCCAATGCTGGCCGTCCCATTGCTGGATGCGCACGTTGCCGTTGCCCTCGTGGTTGGCGCAGGAGAGCTGAACCGGCACCATCAAACCCTCGGCGCCGAGCGCGGCGATGCGCTGAGGCGTGATGTTGAGATGCTCGTAGCCCCATTGCACCTGCTCGCCCTTGAGCGGCTTCTTTCCGAAATGCTCCTGAGCCGTGCGGATCGCTTCGAGATCGTAGATCGCGTTGATGACGCCGCGGTTATAGAGCACCTCGCCGACCTTCTCCTTGGTCGTGTGGCCGCCGCCCTTGTCATAGACGTATTTGAGGATGTCCTTGATCACGCTGTAGTCGGTGCCGGCGCCGTGGAAGGTGCCGGCCTTGTAGCCGATGGCGGCCTTGCCGGCCGGCACGACATCGGGCTCCGAGCCCGACCACCACACGCCGATGAAATGGTCCATCGGGAAGCCGACCGCCGCTGCCTCCTTGATCGCCGTCGAGTTCATCACGCCCCAGCCCCACATGAACACCCAGTTCGGCCGCTGCTGGCGGATCTGCAGCCAGGTCGCCTTCTGGTCGATGCCGGGCGGCGAGACGGCATATTTGAGGAAGGTGTAGCCGTAGCGCTGCGCCAGCTTCTCGAGCGTCGTAATCGGCTCCTTGCCATAGGCGCTGTCGTGGTAGACAAGAGCGATCTTCTTGCCCTTGAGCTTCGCCTCGCCGCCTTCCTGCTGCACCACATACTTGATCAGCGCGTCAGCCTGCGCCCAGTAGGTTGCGGGCAGGGTGAAGACGTAGGGGAACACGGCGCCGTAGCTGGCGTCGGCGCGGCCATAGCCCATCGAGATGACGGGAATCTTGTCGGCCGTGGCGCGCTCGATCAGGGCGTAGGTGATACCGGTCGAGAGGGGGTCGACGAGCGAGGCGCCGGTCGGCGGATGGTTCTTGAGGCGCTCATAGCATTCCACGCCCTTGTCGTTGTTGTAGCCGGTCTCGCATTCCTCATAGGTGATCTTGACGCCGTTGACGCCGCCGTCGCGCGCATCGACCATGTCGAGATAGTCGGCATAGCCGTCGGCGAAGGGGATGCCGTTGGGCGCGTAAGGGCCGGTGCGATAGACCAGCCGCGGGATGAACTGCTCATTCTGCGCCGCCGCCTCGCCCGCCCACAAGCCCCATCCGGCCGCCGCCGCCAGGGCTACCAACGCCACTCTCGAGAACCGCATCGAAGCCTCCCATCCATTCTGTTCATGCGCCGGCACTTATTTCGCCGTCCGCTTGCCACCACACTAATCCTGCTCCCGGGCGAGCGCAAACGCCGCCCTGCTGCCGCGGGTAGCGCGCCGGCGTTATGCTTCCGGTGGCAAAAAAGCTCAGGAGAGCGACGCCGATGCGCTACGAGCTCTATTATTGGCCGTCGATCCAGGGACGCGGCGAGTTCGTGCGCCTCGCCCTCGAGGAGGCCGGCGCCGATTATGTCGATGTCGCGCGCGGCAAGGGCGGCGTCGATCGCATGATGCGCGTGATGGACGGCGCGCGGGAGAAACGGCCGCCATTCGCGCCGCCCTTCCTCAAGGCCGGCCGGCTCCTCATCGGCCAGACCGCCGACATCCTGCTGTTCCTCGGCGGGCGTCATGGCCTCGCGCCCAAGGACGAGGCCGGCCGCCTCTGGACGCACCAGCTCCAATTGACGCTCGCCGATCTCGTCATCGAGGCGCATGACGCGCATCACCCGATCGCCTCGGCCCTCTATTATCACGATCAGAGGCCCGAGGCGCGGCGGCGCGCCGAGGATTTCCGCCGCAACCGCATCCCGAAATTCCTCGCATATTTCGAGCGCGTGCTGGCGCGCAATCCGCGCGGCTGGTTGGTCGGAGCGCGCGCGACCTACGCCGACCTGTCGCTGTTCCAGGTCGTCGAAGGGCTGAGCTATGCCTTCCCGCGTGCCATGGCGCGGCAAGCGAAGCGTTGGCCCGAAGTGATGACGCTGCGCGATCGGGTGGCAGCGCGCCCGCGCATCAAGGCCTATCTCGCCTCCGAGCGCCGCATCCCGTTCAACGAAGACGGCATCTTCCGCCACTATCCCGAGCTCGACGGCTGACCATTCAAAGGCGGTCATGGCGAGGAGCGCGACGAAGCAATCCAGCGCCGCGCGCCGTCATCCTGGATTGCTTCGCGCCGCTCGCAACGGCAGCAAGACCTACGGCGTCGCCGGCAGGCCCTGCAGAATGTTGCCGCGCACCGGCGGCGACAGGAAGGTGCGGCGGATGAGCTGCCAGGTAAGCGGCTCGCGCCGGTTCCACGGCATGAGCGACATGAAGCGCGCGAGCAAGCAATAGCCGAACGCCACCAGGGCAAAGGTGCCGATGGCGGGCCACCAATAGAGCCAGTTCAGCGGCGGCCAGACGAGCGCCAGCAGAACGGCCGCGTAAACCAGCCGGACCTGCACCGGGAAAGCCGCGAAGCTTCCCTCGCGCAGGCGGAAATGCAGGATCTGCACGAAGGTGAGGGCGATGGCGAGATAGAACGCCTCCGGCCGCCCGGTCAGCCCAAGGATGAGCAGCAGATCGGTCGCTGCCCAGTACCACCAGCTCGTTTCCTTGTAGAGGATCATCATGCGAGTCTCCCGACCGGCTTGGACATGCTTCCCATGGCGCGATATGGCGAGGATTATGCTAGGCGGCCCGGAGGCCTGAGACCATGACCGCAACGCCACCCCTTATGCTCGAAACGCCGGGACGGCCGGCCGACGCGCTCTCCGACCTGCTCGACAGCATGCATCTGGTCGGCACGGTGCTGTTCCGCGCCGAATTTCGCGAGCCGTGGTCGGTCATCACGCCGGATTCCTGCCAGCTGGCGCAAGTGCTGCCGTTCCGCACCGAGCACATCATCCCCTTCCATGTCGTGGCGGCCGGCGGGTGTTGGGTGGAAATGCCAAAGGGCGAGCGGCTTTGGCTCAGCGAAGGCGACGCTCTGCTCCTGCCCTACGGCGACGCCCATCTCCTCAGCGGGCGCGAGGCAACGAACCCGGTCCCCGTCGGCCAGCTGCTGCCGCGCCCGCCTTGGAGCGACCTGCTCGTCGTCGAGCATGGCGGCGGCGGCGCCGGGACCAGCATCATCTGCGGCTTTCTGCAATGCGACGACCTGCTGTTCCGCCCGATCCTGCGCCACCTGCCGGTCCTGCTTCATGTCCATCCCGAAGCGAGCCCGGCGGATGCCTGGCTCGCGAGCACGATCCGCCACACCGCCGCCGAGGCGAGCAAGCCCGCGCCCGGCTCGCGCAGCATGCTGCCGCGCCTCACCGAGCTGATGTTCGTCGAAATCCTGCGCAAGCATATGCAGACTCTGCCGGTCAACGAAGTCGGCTGGTTCGCCGCCTACAACGACCCGGTCGCGGGCGCCGCTCTCAGATGCCTGTACGCCCAGCCGTTCGAGGATTGGACGGTAGAGGATCTCGCGTGCCGGGTCGGCGTATCGCGCACCGTGCTCGCCGGGCGCTTCAAGCGCTTTCTCGACCAGCCGCCGATGCAGTACCTCGCCCATTGGCGCCTGCGCCTCGCGGCGCAGCAGCTCAAATCAACCGAGCTACCGATCAAGACGATCGCCGAATGGACCGGATACGAATCGGAAGCTGCGTTCAGCCGAGCCTTCAAGCGCCACTTCGGACTGCCGCCCGGCGATTGGCGCCGGCGCGAAGTGCAGGCTTGAGCATCGGCCCGTGACGATGGCGGAGCGGCTCCCCACCCTGATCGTCGGCGGCGGCATCGGCGGCCTCGCGACGGCGCTGGCGCTCGCCCGCTGCGGTCGTCCTGTGCATGTCGTCGAGAAATCGCCCGAGTTCGGCGAGCTCGGCGCCGGGCTGCAGCTTGCGCCCAATGCCATGGCGGTGCTCGACCGCCTCGGCGTCGTCGGCGCGCTCGCCGCGCATGCCGTCCATCCGCGCCGCCTGGTCTGGATGGATGCGCTGTCGGCCGAGCGCATCACCGAGATCGATCTCGGCGAGGCGTTCCGCCGCCGCTACTGCCAGCCCTACATCGTCATGCATCGGGGCGACCTGCTCGCCGTGCTGCTCGAGGCGTGCCGCCAGGAGCGCCTCATCACGCTCGAGCCTGGCCGCGAGATCGCGGCAATCGAGGATCTCGGCGATGCCGCGTGCGCCCGCGCCGTGGATGGTCGTAGTTACGAAGCCGAACTGCTCATCGGTGCCGACGGCCTGCACTCGGCGGTGCGGCCCCTGATCTCCGACGATGCGCTGGTCTTTGACGGGCTCGTGGCCTATCGCGGCACCATCCCGATCGAGCGCATGTCGGCCCATGCCGGGCTCGACAACGTGGTCATGTGGGTCGGGCCGGAGATGCATTTCGTGCAGTACCCGATCCGCCGCGCCGAGCTCTACAACCAGGTCGCCGTGTTCCGCAGCCGGCGCTACACGCCGGACAGCGACGATTGGGGCACGCCCGAGGAGCTCGACGCGCACTACGCGCAGACCTGCGACTATGTGCGCGGCTCGCTCACGCTGATGTGGCGCGACAAGCACTGGCCCATGGTCGATCGCAAGCCGCTGGCGTCATGGGTCCGGAACCGCATCGCGCTGATCGGCGACGCCGCACATCCGATGTACCAGTACATCGCGCAAGGCGCCTGCCAGGCGATCGAGGATGCGCTGGCGTTGGCCGTGAGCGTCGCCCGATCGTCCGGCGACGTGGTGAAAGCGCTCGCCGCCTATGACGCGCTGCGCACGCGACGGGCGGCGCGCGTGCAGCTGACGGCGCGGGCGATGGGGGCGCTGTTTCACCTGGACGGCGTCGCGGCGGCGATGCGCAACGAGATGATGGCGGCGCGCGCCGGTGACGACTATGCGCCGCTCGACTGGCTCTACGGCTACCGGCTCTAGATTTGGATCAGCGTGTCGAGGGGCGCGGTCCGCCCGGCGTCGTCGCCACGAACATGGTGGCGCCGAGCAGCATGTCGACATCGTAGCCGTTGCGTGCCAGCGGCAGGATCAGGCGCTCCACCGTCGCCATGGTGCGGTTCTTGAAATAGACCGAGGCGCCGCGGTGGAAGCCGGCCTGGCCACGCCCCACCGCCGTCACGAACTGGCGATATCCGGACGAAGTCGTGAAGCGCGGATGCACGTCGTCGAGCCATGCCGCGGTCGGATCGCGGCCGAGCGCCTGGACATGCTCGGTGCCGACCAGGCGGTATTTGAAGCGCAGCGGATGGCGCTCGAACTCGATCAGCCACAGCCACGGCAGCAGCCGCGGCACATCGACGGGATCGAAATGCTGGCGGCCGGGAATGAGGCCGCGCGCCGGGTGGATGGCCAGCCAATAGCGGTAGAGCTCGACGAGCCGGCCGTCGCAGGGCGGCAGGCCGACCTCGGCCGGCAGGGGGCTGGGCCCGATCGCGCGCATGGCGCCTACCATGCCCGAGGCAGATTGATTTTCGGTTAGGCGGGCGCTCGCCAGAGGGGCGCAGAGATGCCGCGGATATGGTTAATCCGGCTTCCCGCAGAACGTGTCTTCGGATCATCAAATGCGCCGAAGGGCGTGGATCGCGCCGGGTATCAGTGCGGCGCCGCGATGACGCCGCGCTCGTACTCGGTGAAAGCCTTGATCATCGCGCGATAGGTCGCCTCGGCGACCTCGGGCGGCAGCCCGTCCTGAGCGGCCAGCGCCTTGGCCTTCTCGACCACCTGCTCGACGCGCTGGGGCGCCTCGACATCGGCCGCGCTCCGCTTGAAACGCGCGGCCTCGTGGACGTATTTGCTGCGCTCGGCCATGGCGCGGACGATCTCGCGGTCGATGCGGTCGATGTTGACGCGCACCTCGCCGAGCGTGGCGCAGCATTTGCCGCCGTCGACACCGGGCGTCCCGCGATAAGCCGGCGCCGTGGCGCTCGGCTCGTCGGCATGCGCCGGCATGAGCGACAGCGCAGCCACGCCTAACGCGGCGAGCCTGCGCCGCATCGCTCTGGATGGTATCACCACGACCTCCGCCGGGAGGCGGATTCTCCTAGCGCGGGCTGCCCAGCGCCAGATTTTCCGGCCACTCTCTCCTGATGAGATTGTAGACGGCCTCCGCCGGCGCGTGTGCCGGCTCGTCGTCGGGGCTGTCGGAATGGAAGGTGGCGACCAAGTGATCAATCAAGCTGCGATCCTGGACGATCTGCTTCGCAGATTCGTCCGCAGCATGCGCTGCGTCCATGGTTTGTCCTCCCGAGCCCTTGCCTCATGAGCCCTTTGACGATGAGGGTAGTACAGACGCCCGGTCGGTTCAAGCAGGGGCTGCCCGCGATCGCCCGCCATTGCCCCGCCGCCGCGGCCGAGATGTCCATCGACGCGCGACAATGCGATGATGTCGCGCATGAGCTTGGCACCGTTCACGATTGTTCCGAGCGGCGGTGGAAATGCCGCCGGTTGAGGCCGATGCGCTGAGCGTCGCGGTCGTGCCGGGCGAGGCGGTGACGGCGCGGCTCTATCGCGCCCGGGCGGAGCGGCGCGCCGGCGTAGCGCTGATCCTCGCGCATGGCGCGGGCGGCGGGCAGGCGAGCCCCTTCATGGTGCGCTGCGCCGCCGATCTCGCGTCACGCGGCATCGACACGGTCACCTTCAACTTCCTCTACATCGAGCGCGGCCGGCGCTTGCCCGACAAGAGCGACCGGCTCGAGGCGTGCTATCGCGCGGTGATCGCCGCGATGCGCATTGAGGCGGCGCTCGACGGATCGCGGCTGGCGATCGGCGGCAAGTCGATGGGTGGGCGCATCGCGTCGCAGGTTGCGGCCGGCGGCGATGTGGGCGATCTCGCCGGGCTGGTCTTTCTGGGATATCCGCTGCATCCGCCCGGCAAGCCCGAGCGCCGGCGCGGCGCGCATCTGCCGCGCATCACGGCGCCGATGCTGTTCGTCCAGGGCGAGCGTGACGCCTTCGGCACGCCCGACGAGCTCGCGCCCATCATCGCCGATCTCGCGCCGCGCGCCGAGCTCTACGCCGTCGCCGGCGGCGACCACTCGTTCAAAGTGCGCAAAAGCGACGGGCTCTCGCAGGCCGCGGCGGACAGCGCGGTGCAGGACAAGGTCGAGCGCTGGCTGCGCCGGCGCGTCGCGTAGCCGAGAAGCGGCGACTTATTCCGCGGCGATGCGCGACGGCCGCTTGCGCGCGGCGGGCGTCGCCGCCTTGGCCGTGGCCTCGCGCCGGTTGCGCAGGCGCACCGCCTCGCCCGCAGCGCGCTCGCGCTCGCGCTTCATGTCATAGAAGGGCTTGACGTCCTTGCCGGTCTGTCTCGCCTTGGCCAGCTTATGCGCCTCGGTCTTCATCGCCACTCGGTCCTCAGTGAAGGGTCGCGAGCGACGATCATAGGCGCGCTTTCCTAACGCTCCGTTGCCATGGCGGCGACGCACGCACGCGGCGCGCGAAAGCGCGGCCGGCGTCACAAGACTTCATGAAGCGGTCACAGTGCGGCGCTAAACTCCCCATCCGTCACTTGTCGATGGTTGTCGAGAGCGCGCATGGATTACGCCAAACGCCTGCAGGCCATGGCCACCGAGCTGAAGGGCCTCGCCGAGAGCACCGAGGACGACGTCGTCTATGACGAGCTCATCATTGTCGCCAATGTCTGCGCCGAGGCGGCCGCGGCGATCGAGCTCCATGCCAAGGACTTCGCTGCATAGCACAATGCAGCGGCGCGCTCTCGGCGGGCGGGCGGAGCGATTTGTTAACGGTTTTGCCAGGAATCGGCCGCTAGAATCCCGGCAATGTCGAGACCGGTACCTGCGCCTTCCGTCGCCCGTCCTCTCGGCCTGCCGCCCCTTGGCGAGGCCGATGGCCACGCGCTCCGTCTCGATCCGGGCACCGAGCGCGAGCTGTGGGCCCTCATCCTCATGCTGGTGACGCTCCGCGTCGCGCTCTGGCTGTTCTAGCCTCTAAAGGATGGCGCGGCGACCGACTGCGCCGACCGGCACGTATTCGGCAACTTCGGCCAGCCTCTCCCAATCATAGACGATGAGCGCGGCGCGATCGATCAGCGCCAGGCGCTTGTCGCGCATCTCCTTGAGCACGCGGGTCAGATGCATCTGCGAGAGCCCGGTGGCGTCGGCGACATGGCGCCGCGTCAGCGGGAAATGATAGGTGCTGCCGCCATTGACCATGCCGCGCTGGCGCAGCCGGTCGCAGGTCTCCAGCAGCAGATAGGCGACACGGCCGAAGGCCGGCCGGCGGCCGAGCAGCGCGAGCCGCACATCGGCGCGCTGCTCCTCCTCGATGCGCGTGCGGAAGATCGACAGGGCCAGCGCCGGGTGCTCGCGGAATAGCTCGGGCAGCGTGCGGCCCTCGAGCGTGCACAGCGCCACCGGCGTGATCGCCTCGACCGAGTGCTTGACCGTGCCGAGCACCGCCGATTCGAGGCCGATCATGTCGCCCGGGAGGAGGATGTCGAAGATCTGCCGCGAGCCGTCCGGCAGGCGTCGATAGCGCGCTGCCCAGCCCTCGAACAGCGTGTAGATCGATCCGCCGACTTCGCCTTCGCCGATGATCGCCGCCTTGGCGGGCAGGCTGACATGGTCGGATTTCATCGCCGCGACGAAATCCAACTCGCTGCTGGAGAACGGACGGAACAGCGGCTTCGCACGAAGCTGGCATTCCGTGCAGGGAACGAACACGCGTTCCGTCAGCGCCACTTTTTTTCTCTCGAATGCCGATGCGCGGACTGGAGAATAGCGACGACATATTCCGGCGCAAACAACGACTCGGTAACAACACAAGTTCCGCAGACCATAACACGTCAACATAATAGTAACATATGTTACGGTAATTATGTCTTCGGCTCGATGGACACGCTTTTATTTGCTCGGGCGGCCGGCAAAATTGACCCACTATTGGGCACTTGCCGGGGCTTGGCGCGTTGATCGATAGTCGATGACAACGCCAATAGGCCCGCGCACGCATGGTGTCCGCGCTCAGCATTCTCTTCGTCGAGGACGAAACGCCGGTGCGCGACGTCGTAATCCGCATGCTGTCGCAGAAGGGCTTCCGCGTCTTCGCCGCGGCCGATGCCTATGACGCCGTGCGCATCCTCGCGGCGCACCACGTCGATCTGCTGTTCACCGACGTGGTGATGCCCGGCATGGACGGCGTGCAGCTGGCGCGTCAGGCCAAGGTCATGCATCCCGCGATCAAGGTGCTGTTCGCCACCGGCTATGCGCAACGCGCCGCCGAGCGCCAGGCGATGCGGCTCGGGCGCATCCTGTTCAAGCCGCTGCGCGAGGTCGAGCTGCTGCGCGAAGTCGACGCGCTGCTCGGCACTGTCTGATCAGCGCCTGCGTCGCCGCCGCTTCGGCGCTGCCTCGCGGCCGGGCTTGGGCGTCAGCGCGTTGAGCATGGCGCGTTGCCGGCGCTGATCGCCGCGCTCGTCCACCAGCCGGCGACGGCATTGGCCCAGCTCAGCATGATGCTCCGCGGCGATCCTTTCATCGGCGTTCGCTCCTGCACTCGAAGTGCCTGCCTGACAGCGCCAGGGCACGGGCAGGCGTTGCGACGTCTGGCCGCGGGGCATAGGCTCGCGCGAAAGCGCGGTGCTCGAACCCGCGCGCCAAGTGGGAGGACCATCATGCGCATCGCGCGGATCGAGGATTTGCATTGCGACGCCGGCTGGCGCGTCTTCTCGTTCCTCAAGATCACCACCGATGACGGCATCACCGGCTGGTCGGAATACAACGAGGGCTATGGCAGCCGCGGGCTCACGGCCGTCATCCGTGCGCTGGGCGAGCGCCTCGTCGGCCAGGATCCGCGGCCCTTCGAGCGCATCGCCGCGACGCTCTACGCGGTGACGCGGCAGGCGCCCGGCGGCATCAACCAGCAGGCCATCGGCGCCATCGAGAACGCGCTGGTCGACATCAAGGCCAAGGCGCTCGGTGTTCCCGTCTGCGCGCTATTCGGCGGCCCGCTGCGCGAGCGCCTGCCGCTCTACTGGTCGCATTGCGGCTCCTACCGCATCAACCACGCGGCGGTGATGGGCGTGCCGCCGCTGCGCTCGCTCGGCGATCTGGCCACGCTCGGCGCCGAGGTGGCGCGGCGCGGCTTCCGCGCGCTCAAGAGCAACATCTTCCTGTTCGACGGCGGCGAGCCCCAGCTCTACATGCCCGGCTTCACCCGCGCCGCCTTCGGTCATCCCGAGCTCAACGCCGAGCGTCCCATCTTGCGCGCCATCGCCGCGGAGCTGAAGGCGCTGCGCGACGGCGCGGGGAGTGAGATGGGCCTCCATCTCGACCTCAATTTCAATTTCAAGACCGAGGGCTATCTCAAGGTGGCGCGCGTGGTCGAGCCGTTCGATCTCGCCTGGCTCGAGATCGACAGCTACGATCCGCGCGCGCTGGCGACCATCCGCGGCGTCGCGCGCGTGCCGATCGCGTCCTGCGAATCGCTGTTCGGCCGCCGGCAGTATCGCCCGTATTTCGAGTTGGGCGCGACCGACGTCGCCATCGTCGACGTGCCGTGGAACGGCATCGCCGAGGCGATGAAGATCGCGGCGATGGCCGACGCCTACGAGGTCAATATCGCGCCGCATAATTTCTACGGCCATCTGTCGAGCCTGATGAGCGCGCATTTCTGCGCCGCCATCCCGAATTTCCGCATCATGGAGATCGACATCGACGACGTGCCGTGGAAGGACGAGCTGGTGACGCGGCCGCCGGTGATCGAGCAGGGCGAGCTCATCGTGCCGACGGCGCCCGGCTGGGGCGCCGACATCGACGAGAAGGTGGTGCGCGCGCATCCGCCGCGACGCTGAAGGCCGGCGCGTCCCAGTGTTAGCCGTGCGTCCAGCCGGCTGGCCTAGCCCGCCCGCCGGCTTGCCTTTGGTCGTGACCGCGACGATTATGGTATCGCAGACAAGGCATGACCCTGCTC
>Ga0134126_10010823_pt1 | contig 11486 bp, 11 predicted proteins | sample KB31752_FD_96881 | JGI IMG/M metagenome (GOLD analysis project Ga0134126, IMG submission 96881) | Terrestrial soil microbial communities with excess Nitrogen fertilizer from Kellogg Biological Station, Michigan, USA - KB3-175-2 | ecosystem: Environmental > Terrestrial > Soil > Unclassified ... | reverse complement strand
CGTTGGGGATGTGGTTGATGAGCAGATAATGCGAATAGACGTAATTGCCGGCGAAATAGGAGATCAGGCCCAGGGTCGCTGCGGCGATCATCACCGGCACGATGGCGAGGCCGTCGAGCCCGTCGGTCAGGTTGACGGCGTTGCCGAAGGCGACGATGACGAAAGCGCCGAAGGCCAGGAAGCCCCAGCCGAGATCGGCGACATAGCCGTTGAAGAACGGCAGCGCCAGCGAAGTCGCCGCCGTGCCGCCGACGTATTTCATCGCCAGACACGCCAGCGCCGCGATGACGAATTCGCCCAGCAACCGCGCCTTGCCGGAAAAGCCCCGGTTCGATTGCTTGGTGACCTTCAGATAATCGTCATAAAAGCCGATGCCGGCGAAACCGAGCGTGACGAACAGCACGATCCAGACATAGGGGCTCTCCAGGTTCGCCCATAGCAGCGCGGAGACGAACAGACCGAACAGGATCATCAAGCCGCCCATCGTCGGCGTGCCCTTCTTGGTGAGAAGGTGCGAGGCCGGCCCATCGGCGCGGATCGGTTGGCCCTTGCCCTGCTTGAGGCGCAGCGCCGAGATGATGCGCGGCCCGAAGAAGAACACCAGAAACAGCCCCGTCGTCGCCGCGCCGAGGGTACGGAACGTCAAATAGCGAAACAGGTTGAAGAAGCCGTGGACGTGGTTGAAGTCGCTCAGCCAAGTCAGCATGTCGAACGCCCCGCGCCGCAATCGCCCGGCGAAAAATGCTCGCGCAAAGCCGCCGTCAGCGGCCCCATGCGCGAGCCGTTGGACCCCTTAATCATCACCACATCGCCCGCCCGCAGCGCCGCGACGAGCGGCGCGCGCAAAGCCTCGGCGCGCTCGGCGTGAGCCCCGCGCGTCGCCGCCGGCGCCGCCTCGTAGAGGGCGCGCGTCAGCGCCCCGGCGCCGAACAGCAGATCGACCTGGTTGGCCTCGAGATCGGCGGCGAGCCCGGCGTGCAGCGCCGCGCCGTCGGCTCCAAGCTCCAGCATATCGCCGATGACCGCGATGCGCCGCCCGCCGGGGCCGGGCTTGGCCGCGCCGAGCAGCGCCAGCGCGGCGCGCATCGACACCGGATTGGCGTTGTAGCTCTCGTCGATGAGCGTGAACGGGCCGGCGGGGGCGCTCAGCGTGAAGCGCTCGCCGCGCCCCTTGGCCGGCGCGAACGCCGCCAGCGCCGCGGCGCAGCGCGCCAGCGGCGCGCCGAGCGCTTTGATTGCAGCGAGCACGCCGATGGCGTTTTCCGCCATGTGCCGGCCCGCCGCGCCGAGCGCGAACTCTATCGGCTCGCCGTCGATCTCGGCGGTAATGCGCGAACCCTCGCCCTGGGGCTCGCAGGCGATCAGCCGCGCCGCGCCTTTGGCGCCGAAGTCGACGATGCGCAGACCGCGCCCGCGCGCCGCGGCGGCGAGCCGCTCGAACTGCGGCGCATCGCGGTTGAGGATCGCCGCGCCGCCCGCCGCGACGCCGCTGAATATTTCCGCCTTGGCGTCGGCGATCGCCTCCAGCGAGCCGAAATATTCGATATGCACGGCCCCGATGGCCGTCACCAGCGCCACCTGCGGGCGCACCAGGCCGACCAGCGGCGTGATCTCGCCGGGATGGTTCATGCCGATCTCGAACACCCCGAAGGCGGCTTCCGCCGGCAGCCGCGCCAGCGTCAGCGGCACGCCCCAGTGGTTGTTGAACGAGGCGACGGAGGCGTGCGTCGTCCCGACGGCAGACAGAGCGAGGCGCGCCATCTCCTTGGCGCTGGTCTTGCCGACCGATCCGGTGATGGCGAGGATTCCAGCGCCGCTGCGGGCCCGCGCGGCGACGCCCAGCCGCTCCAGCCCGCGCAAGGCGTCGTCGACGACGAACAGCGGCCCGCCGGCCGCCGCGCGCGAGACCAAGGCGGCGACCGCGCCGGCTTCGAAGGCGCGCGCGACATGGTCGTGGCCGTCATGCGTGTCGCCCTTAATGGCGACGAACAGGTCGCCGGGCTGAAGCGTGCGGGTGTCGATGGAGACGCCGGTCGCGGCCCGCGCCAGCGCGGCGCTCGGGGCCCCGAGCGTCGCGGCGAGTTCGTCGGGGCTCCACAGCGGACGGCTCATGGTCAAGTCTCCAGCGCCGCCCGCGCCGCTTCGGCGTCGGAGAACGGTAGCACGCGATCTCCCACGATCTGGCCGGTTTCGTGACCCTTGCCGGCGATGACGAGCGCGTCGCCGGGCTGCAACAGCGCGACTCCGGCGCGGATCGCCTGGCGCCGGTCGCCGATCTCGCGCGCCCCGGGCGCTGCGGCCAGGATGGCGGCTCGGATGGCGGCGGGGTTTTCCGAGCGCGGATTGTCGTCGGTGACGATGACGACATCGGCGGCGCGCGACGCGATCTCGCCCATCATCGGCCGTTTGCCGGGGTCGCGGTCGCCGCCGCAGCCGAAGACGACGATAAGCCGGCCGGCGACGAACGGGCGCAGCGCGCCAAGCGCTTTCTCCAGCGCGTCGGGCTTGTGGGCGTAATCGACGAACACCGGCGCGCCGCCTTTGTCGCCGACGCGCTCCAACCGGCCAGGCGCGCCTTGCAGCCGGTCGAGCGCCGCGAACACGCCGTCAGCCGGCGCGCCGCTGGCCAGGCACAGCCCGGCCGCGACGAGGGCGTTGGAGACCTGGAAATCGCCGGGCAGCGGCAAAATCGCCTCATAGCTGCGCCCGGCGTAGGCGAGCGCCAGCCGCGCCGAGAAGCCCTGGCGCGTCGCCGACTCAAGCCGGATCGCCTCGCCGTTCGCGCCGACGGTGAAGGCCAAGCGGCCCGCGGCGCGCACCGCCGCGACGACGCGCGGCGCGATCGCGCTGTCGGCGTCGATCACCGCCGGGCCGCCTTGCGGCAGCAGTTCGCACAGCAGGCGCAGCTTGGCGGCGAGGTAATCCTGCTCGCTGGCGTGATAATCCATGTGGTCGCGCGACAGGTTGGTGAAGCCGGCGGCGACAGGGGTTACGCCGTCGAGGCGCTTCTGGTCGAGCCCATGCGAGGAGGCCTCCATCGCCAGATGCGTGACGCCGGCGGCGGCGAGCCGCGCCAGCGTCCGATGCAGCGTCACGGGATCGGGCGTCGTCAGCGAGCCATAGACCGTCAGCGGCCGCGAGACGACGCCGATGGTGCCGAGCGAGGCGGCCTCGTAGCCGAGGCCGGCCCAGATCTGGCGCACGAAGGCGGCCACCGAGGTCTTGCCGCTGGTGCCGGTGACGGCGACGAGGGTCGCCGGCCGTTCGGGATAGAAACGCGAGGCGGCGCGGGCGAGCGCGGCGCGCGCATCGGCGACGGCGACGAACACGGCCCCGCCAAGCCCCTGCGGCCGCTGCTCGGCGACGATGGCGGCGGCGCCGCGCGCCACCGCCTGCGCGACATGTTTGAGGCCGTCGTCGCGGGCCCCGGCGAGGGCGAAGAAGACTTCGCCGGGCGCGACCTTGCGACTGTCGGTCGCAAGGCCGCAAACCTCGATCGTCGGCCCGGCGCCATCGAGGAGTTCGCCGAGGCGCATCGCGCGAGCCCTGTCGACGGCGTCGGCGCTCATCACTTGGTTGTCCTGTCGGCGTCGCCGCCGTAGCCCAGCTTGGCGATGATCGGGAACGGATTTGTCGGCGCCGCCAGCATCGGCGGCACGCCCTCCAGCGGCTCGACGCGCTCGATCAGCGCGCCGGTGGTGCGCCCGGCGTTGTAAGCGGCGGTGTGAAAGCCAAAGTCTCCCGCCACCGCCTGCGGCTGATCGTAGATCGCCAAATAGAGGTATTTCGGCTTATCGGCGGGCACCACCGCCATGAAGGTGGTGAACACCTTGTCTTTGGAATAGCGGTGGTTGACGATCTTCTGCGCCGTGCCGGTCTTGCCGCCGACGTAGTAGCCCGCGATATTGGCTTTGCGCGCCGAGCCGTGGGTGGCGTTGGAGCGCATGAGATAGCGCAACGACTCCGAGGTCTGAGCGCTCACCACCTGCTCGGAATTGGCCATCGCCGTCGCCTCGTCGCGCACCAGGAAGGTCGGCTTTATCAGATGGCCGCCGTTGAGCAGCGCCGCCACGCCCATCAGCGCCTGCAACGGCGCGACGTTGAGGCCCTGGCCGAAGGCGATGGTCATCGAGTTGAGCAAGCCCCAATGCTTGGGCAGTTGCGGCGCGGCGCTCTCCGGCAATTCGGTTTGCAGCCGCGTCAGTTGGCCGAGCTTGCGCAGGAACGCCTGATGCCCGGGCACGCCGATCGCCATCGCCATGCGCGCGACGCCGATGTTGGAGGAGAAGGTGAACACCTCGGGCAAGCTGAGAAAGCGGTGCTTGGGCTCGAAATCGTGGATGGTGAAACGGCCGGAACGCAGACTCTCGCGCGCATCGAGCTTGGAGCCGAGCGTGAACTTGCCGGAATCGAGCGCCATGGCGATGGTCAGCGCCTTGAAGGTCGAGCCCATTTCATAGGTGCCGACGTTGATGCGGTTGATCTTGTTGCGGTTCTCCGGCTTGGTGAAGTCGGGCGGGTCGTTCGGGTCGAAATCCGGCAGCGATTCCAGCGCGATGACCTCGCCGGTGTCAACGTCGAGGATCGCCCCGGCGGCCGCCTTGGCGCTGAATTTCACCATGCCGGCTTCCAACTCGTCGCGAAGCACATGCGTCGCCTTCAGATCGAGCGAAAGCCTGACCGGCTTCATCGCCGCCGGATCGATGACGAAGCCCGGCACATGCGGGTCGGTGAGGCCCTGTTGGTCGAGATATTTCTCCATGCCGGCGATGCCGACGTTGTCCTCGTCGACGAAGCCCAGCACATGCGCGCCGATCGGGCCGTTGGGATAGACGCGCTTGTTTTCGGGCCAGAAGCCGATGCCGGGCAGGCCGAGATGGAAGATCTCGTTGCGCTCCTTGGAGGTGACGTGGCGCTTGATCCAGATGAAGCCCTTCTTGGAATTCAGGCGCTCGCGCAATTCGCGCGCGTTGACGTCGGGCAGCACGGCGGTGACGAGTTCGACCGCCTCGTCCTTGTCGATGATATTGCGCGGCTCCGCGAACACCGACATGGTTTTGACGTCGGTGGCCAGGATGGCGCCGTTGCGGTCGAGCAAATCCGGCCGCGCTCCGGCGGCGGCGAGATCGGCGGCGGCTTTCAGCGTCTGCGGCGGCTCGTGCGAGAAGCCGAAATGGGTGAGCTTGGCGGCGATGCCGAAATAGGCGAGCCCCAACACCAGCATGAGTTGGCGGATGCGCCCGACGCCCTTGTCGAGCCGCGGCGAGAACAGCTTGGCGGCGCCGCTGATGAGGCGGTCGCGAAGCGGCGGCTTTTGCGTGTCGGGCGCCGTCATGACGTCACCTCATCGAGGGCGAGGCGCCGGCGGCCCCGTTGGCCGGCGAGGCGTTCAGGCCGAGCGATTGCAGCTCGCGACCGATGGAATCCGCTTCGGCGCTCTTTAGCGGAATGTCCTGCGGCCGCACGATTTGGTTGAGCGCCAGCGGCTGCATCTGCAACAGCTTTTCGGCGAGGGCCTGGATGCGGTCGGGACGGGCGAGATGCGCATATTCGGCGCGCAACACGTTGATGGCGTCCTTGGTCTTGTTGATCTGATGGCTGAGCTTCACGATCTGCTCGGATTCGAGGATGGTCTCGTATTTGATGTTGTAGACATAGACCGCCGAGCCGATCAGCGCGGCGATGGCGATGAGATGAAGCAGCCGCCACATCAGCGCGCCTCCGGGATGAAGCTTGCGGCGTCGGCTGCGAAGGCCGGCGCATCGAGGCGCTCGGCGAAGCGCAGCTTGGCCGATCTCGCCCGTGGGTTGGCGGCGATCTCGCCTTGCCTGGGGACGATGGGTTGGCCGGGAAAGCTCTTGAAGCTCGGGCGCGGCGGCGCCGGCTCGCCCGGCAACAAGCGCGAGGCGACGCGGCCGCGGCCGCTGCGGCGGGCGAGGAACTGCTTGACGATGCGGTCTTCCAGCGAGTGGAACGTCACCACCGCGAGCCGGCCGCCGGGCTTTAGCGCCCGCTCGGCGGCGCAGAGCGCGCTCTGCAACTGCCCGAGTTCGTCGTTGACGGCAATGCGCAGCGCCTGGAACACCCGCGTCGCCGGATGCGTGCGCTCGCCCGGCGGCGCCGGCGCGACGCGGGCGACGAGGCCGGCAAGCTGCGAGGTCGAGACGAACGGCGCCTCCGTGCGATCGGCGACGATGGCGCGGGCGATGCGGCGGGCGGCGCGCTCCTCGCCATAGTAGAAAAAGATGTCGGCGAGTTCCGCAACGCTGGCCTCAGCCAGAATGTCGGCCGCCGTCGGCCCACGGCTCTCCATGCGCATGTCGAGGGCCGCGTCAAAGCGCAACGAGAAGCCGCGCCCGGCCCCGTCGATCTGCATCGAGGAGACGCCGATGTCGAGCGCGACGCCGTCGAGGGCTTCGCCATGGGCGTCGAGCCCGCCGAAGCGGGCCTCGACGAGCCGCAGGCGGTCGGGATATTCGGCCGCCAGCGCCGCGCCGCCGGCGATCGCCGCCGGGTCGCGGTCGAGCGCGACGACGCGCGCGCCGCGCTCCAGCATGGCGCGCGTGTAGCCGCCGGCGCCGAAGGTGGCGTCGAGATAGAGGCCGCCGGGCTTGATCGCCAGTGCGGCGAGGGTCTCGGCGATGAGGACGGGAATGTGGCTCACGCCGTTCGCCTCCTGATCTCCCGGGCGCGCGCGCGCGCCGCTTCGAGCCGCTCGGCGAAGGCCGGCGCCGCCCAGATCTGGAACTTGTCGCCCTGGCCGACGATCGCCGCCTCGTGCGTCAGCCCGATCGACGCCTTCAGCCGCTCGCTCAAGGTCAGCCGCCCCTCGGGGTCGAGCTTCAACCGCTCGCCGGTGCCGAACAGCGCCAGCGCCAAGTCCTCGCGCTCCGGCGAATAGGGCGGCATCGTCGCCAACAGCGCCCGGATCGCAGCGATCAGCGGCTCGCCGCCGCAATCGAGCGCCGGCTGGTCGAGCGCGGGATGGATGAACACGCCCTCCTCCTTGGCCAGCGCGGCGCGGAACGAGGCCGGCAGCGACAACCGGCCCTTGGCGTCGAGCGGCTTGACGAAATGCGACAGAAACACGCTGCCCTGCCTCGCCGGCGCGCACGCTCACAGCCTCGCGCATTGGCGAAGCTTGAGAAAGCGTGGCGGCCTCTGATGGGATGACTTGGGATAACATGGGCTAAATTGGGCGTCAACGAATCGGCCGCCCCGGGGGGGCCGGGCGACGTTCGTTGCCTGCCATTAGGGTATGTTAAGGTTAAGCTCTGGTTAGGACGGCGACGCGAGGGCAGGTGAAAATGACGGCGCGTCCCTATATGCTGAGACCATGACTTTCACCGAATTCGGCGCCTGCCTCGCCTTGCCCGAGCCGCCCGCCGGCCTCGCGCCCGCGCTCACCGCACTCTGGCGCGACGCCAACGGCGATTGGGACGGCGCGCACGAACTCGCCCAGGCCGACGCGGGCGCGGCCGGCGATTGGGTCCATGCCTATCTCCACCGCAAGCAGGGCGACGCCGGCAACGCCGCCTATTGGTATCGACGGGCTGGGAAACCGTTGCCGCGCGTCTCGCTCGAACTGGAATGGGCTGAGATCGTCGAGGCGCTGTTGTGAGCGCCGCTTACGAGGCCCTCGGCGACGACGCCTTCCGCGCCAGCGAACTGACCGGCGGCCCCTGGAGCCCCGGCCATCAGCACGCGGGCCCGCCCTCGGCGCTGATCTGCCGCGCCGTCGAGCGGGCGGCGGCGCCGCACGGGCTCGCCCATATCGGGCGGCTGACCGTCAATTTGCTGCGCCCGCTGCCGATCGGCGATTGCCGCATCGCGCTTCGCGCCGACCACATCGGCCGTGGCGCCGCGCATTTCTCGGGTAGGCTGACGGCCGGCAACAAGGAGATCGCGCTGTTTTCCGCGCTCGCCCAGCGCGAGCAGGATCTGCCTGTCCCCGAAGACACGCCCGGCCATCCGCCGCCGCAGGCGATTCTGTCGCCGGCGCTATCAGAGCCGGTGACGATGGGCTTCGGCCACGATTTCGGCTATGCGCGGCTGGTCGAAAACCGGCTCGCCGAGGGCGCCTATTTCAAGGGGCCGAGCGCGGTGTGGTTTCGCTTGGCCTATCCGCTGGTCGCGGGCGAAGCGCCGAGCCCCTATCAGCGCGTCGCGGTCGCCGCCGATTCCGGCAACGGCGTCAGCGCCGCGCTCGATTTCTCGGCCTATATGTTCGTAAATTGCGATCTGACCATCAACCTGTTCCGCCGCCCGGTCGGCGAGTGGGTCTGTCTCGACGCGCGCAGTTGGATCGGCGGCAATGGCTGCGGCCTGGCGGAATCCGCACTCTACGACGTCGAGGGCCTGATCGGCCGGGCAGCGCAAAGCCTGTCGGTGAGGAAACGCACATGAGCTTCAATCCCATTTCGTCCATCTCGCCCGACGACGTCGCCGCCGAGTCCATTGCGACGCTGATAATCCCGCGCACGCGCGACCTCGGCGACTTCGAGGTGCGCCGCGCGCTGCCGGCGCCGCGCCGGCAGATGGTCGGGCCGTTCATCTTTTTCGACCAGATGGGGCCGGCCGAGTTCCTCACCGGCCAAGGCGTCGATGTGCGCCCGCATCCCCACATCGGCTTGGCGACGGTGACTTATCTCTATCGCGGCGAGTTCCAGCATCGCGACAGTCTCGGCTCGAACCAGCTCATCGTGCCGGGCGAGGTCAATTGGATGGTGGCGGGGCGCGGCGTCACCCATTCCGAGCGCACCAGCGCTATGACGCGCACGGCGCCGCACGACCTGTTCGGCGTGCAGACCTGGGTGGCGCTGCCCGAGCGCGACGAGGAGACCGCGCCGAGCTTCGAACATCACGGCCGCGAGGCGCTGCCGGAGATGGAGGCGGATGGCGCGCGGCTGCGACTGATCCTCGGCAATGCCTATGGCGAGCGCGCGCCGGCGCGGGTGTTCTCGGAGACGTTCTATATCGACGCCGCGCTGGCCCCCGGCGCGCGCCTGCCGCTGCCCGACGAGCACGAGGACCGCGGCATCTATGTGATCGAAGGCGAGATCGCGGTCGCGGGGCAGGTGTTCGCGGCCGGGCGGATGCTGGTGTTCCGCCCCGCAGACCGCATCGCGGTCGAGGCCGGCTTGACCGGGGCGCGGCTGCTGCTGCTCGGCGGCGCGACGCTTTCGGGGCCGCGTTACATCTGGTGGAACTTCGTCGCCTCCTCACAGGAGAAGATCGAGGCGGCGAAGGAGGAATGGCGCAAAGAGAACCGCGAGCGCTTCGCGCTGCCGCCGGACGATCGCGAGGAGTTTATCGTCGCGCCCGCGCCATAGGAGAGATGTCATGAGCAACGAAAGACGGCCGAGTTACGCCAGCGTCGCCCCGCAAGTGCGCGAGATCATGCTTCAGCTAACCGCCGGGATCCACACCCTCGGCCTCCCCGAAAAGCTGCTGCGCCTCGTGTTCCTGCGCGCCTCGCAACTCAACGGCTGCGCCTTCTGCGTCGATATGCACGCCAAGGACATGCGGGCGGCCGGCGAGAGCGAACAGCGGGTCTACATGACGGCCGTCTGGCGCGAGAGCGCCCTCTACGACGCGAAGGAACGGGCGGCGCTGGCCTGGACCGAGGCGGTGACGCTGCTGCCGAATCGCGAAGTCTCGGACGAGGCTTACCACGAGGCGAAAGCGCAGTTCTCCGACAGCGAACTCGCCAAGCTGACGCTGGCCGTCATCGAGATCAACGGCTGGAACCGGCTCAACATCGCTTTCCGGACGCCTGCGGGGCATTACCAGCCGAACGCGCGCGCCAAGGCGGGTTGACTTGAGCCTTCCGCGATACAGTGGAATCGGCGACGCATAGCGGCCCGCCGGGCCTGGCCCTCGGAAACGCCCTATGGCGAACGGACGCCGGCGCGGGTGTTCTCCGAGACCTCTCTCTATGTCGACGCCGCTCTGGAGCCGGGCGCTCGGCTGTCGCTGCTCGGCGGCGCGACGCTTAAACTTCCAGAAGGATCGCCGTCCCGGCCCATCGATCATACAAGGGATCGCGTTTTGTTGCGATCAATACGACATTGACGACCGTCCCGTCGCAAAGAGCAAGACGATCGTAAGTGTCCTCAAGTCGAATGCAAGATTAGAGCCCGTGATCCATATGTACCCGAGCAATGCCACCACCGGTAGTAATCCCGTCGCCATGTAAAGATAGCGCAAGAACGCTTGGCGCCAGGATGGATTATTTTGTGACGCTAGGTCGACGACGAATATTCGCGATACGCGCATCCCGAACGATCGGCCGATTTGCGCGATACAGACGATCAGATAAAGCACTATGATCGCTTCCACGAGCGCGTCGATCGGGTAGCCGGCGATAACATCTCCTTTTTTATCAAGCCGGTAGTCGCGAAACACCCGCTTCGTGGCGATTCCTTCGCTGGTCTGTCGCCCGACTTCCAAAGTATTCGCGCTCATATATCCTGCGAAACTGGTCGAACAATGCACGGCGTAATTCGGGATTTCTGGCGGCGGCGGCTCCAGCGTCGAGGGGATGGCGCTGAGGCCCTGGCAATGGTGCATATTCACGCCGCCGTCCATTTGTATGACGCCGCTCACCGGCCTTGGCAGTTAGTCGACTTCATGAGCAACGACACCGGCGATCACTTCACCCGCAGCGCCTCGACGCCCGGCAGCACCTTGCCTTCCATCCATTCCAGGAAGGCGCCGCCGGCGGTCGAGACATAGGTCATGGCGTCGGCGACGCCCGCCGCGTTGAGCGCCGCCACCGTATCGCCACCGCCGGCGACCGATTTCAGCTTGCCGTCCTTGGTCAGGAAGGCGACGGTCCTGGCGATCTGCATGGTCGCCGCCTCGAACGGCGGCGTCTCGAAGGCGCCGAACGGGCCATTCCAGACCAGGGTCTTGGTTGAAGCCAACGCCTCCTCGATGGCGATCACCGATTTCGGCCCGATGTCGAGGATCATCTCGTCGGCGCCGACGTGGTCGACATCGACGACGCGAACCGGAGTATGCGCCTTGAACTCCTTGGCGACGACGACGTCCACCGGCAGCAGGACGCGGCAATGGGCGGCCTTCGCCGTCTCAAGGATGGCGCGCGCGGTCTCGGCGAGATCCTTCTCGCACAGCGATTTGCCGACCGCCTTGCCTTGCGCGAACAGGAACGTGTTGGCCATGCCGCCGCCGATGATGACCGTGTCGACCTTTTTGACCAGATTGCCGAGCAGGTCGAGCTTGCTCGACACTTTTGCGCCGCCCGCTACAGCCGCCACCGGCCGCGCCGGCGAACTCAGCGCCAGCGTCAGCGCGTCGAGTTCGGCCTGCATGGCGCGCCCGGCGTAGGCCGGCAGCTTGTGGGCGACGCCCTCGGTCGAGGCATGGGCGCGATGCGCCGCCGAGAAGGCGTCGTTGACATAGAGGTCGCCGAGGCTGGCGAGCGCCGCGACGAAGCCGGGTTCGTTGTTCTCTTCGCCTTT
>Ga0134126_10010822_pt1 | contig 11487 bp, 11 predicted proteins | sample KB31752_FD_96881 | JGI IMG/M metagenome (GOLD analysis project Ga0134126, IMG submission 96881) | Terrestrial soil microbial communities with excess Nitrogen fertilizer from Kellogg Biological Station, Michigan, USA - KB3-175-2 | ecosystem: Environmental > Terrestrial > Soil > Unclassified ... | reverse complement strand
TAATTTTATTCATCAATGAATTTAGAAATTAATTTGAAATAAAGATAATTAGATAAAATACGAAATAAAATATCCAGATTTTTAACAGGCCGATCAATCGTATTGTTGACAACTTGAGAATCATTCATATAATTTGATATTTTAACTATATGGAAAATATCTAATTACATTCTTTAATTATTTCTATTAATTTTGGTACTACGTTATATCCACCTATTTCTGTTTTTAAAATCCACCTAATTTCACAATGTTCCCAATCAAGAGATATGTTTCTAGTTTTAGAATAAAAGTAGAATGGTTGAATCTTAATTATCCTATTTTTTACAATTTCTACCACTTTATAATTGAGAATTTTCATTAATACCAAGTCATTTTTATTAATTCCAGTTTCTTCCTTTATTTCAATTAATGCTCGAGAGAGTAAGTCCTCATTTTGTTCCAAATATCCACTAATCCCTGCCCACATAAGTCTAAAACTTTTTACTTTTTCACTTCTCCTTAAAAGTAATATTTTACCATTATTTTCTAAAATAGATGTTATAACTATTTCATTAAAATTCATTTCATTTAATGAGTATTTGAAATCTTTATGTTTTATAGACATAAAAAACATATTCGAACATCCTCATTATCATCATCTATAACAATCACGATAAAATTATTGAATACATGACCACCTTAAATCTATTATATAAAAATAAATAAGTTTTGAAATACACGATTTAACACAAGATATAGCATTATCGAATATATTTATAAATTCAATAAAATGTAAGATATGTTTTTTTATTTTAAATTCGGTTTAATTATTCAGCATTCATTTGTTCTTTTTTATGATGTTATTAAATTTCATAATAATTATATCTGTAAACATATAACAAATTAATTAAAATTAAATCAAATATTTGTATTGTATTAGCAAACATGAAGGATCTAGAGCATTATCAAAAGATAAAATAAAATATTGGATGAGTTTATTACTAATTGTAGCTCGTGAAGCCCGGTCGAATCAGCTATTATACATAGTTGATGCCGAATCTAGCGGTCAAACTTACTGTAGGACTAAGGATTCCAGGCTCTGGATCCCACAAGGAAAAGAAACCTGGATACAGCAGTTCGAATCTGCTCCGGGCTACTCAATTTTTACTAGTTTAAAAGATAAAAATATTCAAAAATAAATAAAAAAAGATATCAAAAATATGGCCCAGATTGTATAATCTCTTGTGGAACATTTCCAAATTTTTTAAAATTATTAATAAATAGATTTGATAGTCTTTTTGCAGAAAAATCATATTTGTCATCATCGTTCCAAGTATTTTTAGGATTCAAAATTGCAGATGGTACACCAGGACAGGAAATAGGATAATCAAGATTAAATATATTATGATGGGCATATTTCGCATCCTCCAAATATCCATGGATAGCAGCTGAAACGATCAAACGAGTATATTTTAAATCAATCCGTTTACCAATACCATAAGGTCCACCCGACCAGCCAGTATTTATAAGAAATACTTTCGAATTATGAGTAGTAATTTTGTCACCCAATAATTTAGCATATTCAGTAGCTCTTAACGGCATAAACGGAGCACCAAAACATTGTGAAAAAGTTTCTTTAGGTTCAGTAATACCTCTTTCGGTTCCAGCTAATTTACTAGTATAACCAGACATAAAATGATACATTGCTCCTTCTTTCGATAATTTAGAAACAGGAGGCAAAACACCGAATGCATCAGCAGTCAAAAATATTATTATAGATGGGTGATTGCAAATACTAGGTATTACCGCATTCGGTATAAAATTAAGAGGATAAAGGACTCGAGTATTCTCCGTTAAACTGTTATCAGAAAAATCAGGTTCACCAGTATCTGCATTAATTACAACATTTTCCATAACTGATCCGAATTTAATCGCATTCCAGATTTGAGGTTCCTTATCTTTATTCAAATTTATACATTTGGCATAGCATCCCCCTTCAAAATTGAAAATACCATCATTAGACCATCCGTGTTCATCATCTCCAACTAATTTACGATTTTCATCGGTAGAAAGAGTAGTTTTTCCAGTGCCTGAAAGACCAAAAAATAATGCAGATTGACCATCATGACCAACATTTGCTGAACAATGCATAGGAAATATGCCTTTTCGGGGCAAGATAAAATTTAAAATCGAAAACATAGCTTTCTTAATTTCACCAGCATAGGAGGTAGATCCCATAAGAACTAGCTTCTTCTTAAAACTTGTAATTATGAAAGTTTCAGATTTTGTCCCATCTATATCAGGCACTGCAGCAAAATCATTGATAGACAACAAAGTAAATTCGGGTTTAAAGATTAACTGTTCATCTTTAGTTGGCTTTATAAAAATCTGGTTAGCAAATAAACTATGCCAAGCTTTGTCAGTTACGACCCTAATAGATAATCGAGAAAATGGATCTGCCCCAACGAAGCCATCAAAAATATAGAGTTTATTAGTCAAATCTCGTTCTTTAATAAAATTCATCATTTTATTTGAGATTTTTTCAAAATTTTCTTCCGATATAGGATGATTAACTTTTCCCCAATCAACAGAATTTGTAGTAATATCATCCATTACAATAAATTTATCGTCAGGGGATCGACCCGTAAATTTTCCAGTTTTCACAGACAAAGAACCAGTAAAAGATAGCTTACCTTCTTGATTCATAATAGCTGATTCAACTAAGTGAGGAACAGACAAATTCTTGTACCCCTCATTAATTGCCAAATCCATCTTCTAAAGTTGCTTCATAATGCTAATAGTTATAATCTTTGGGGTATATTATTATCAAAAATATATACTACAAAATATAAAAAAAAAATCGTTAATTGAATTTTTGTAATTTATTACAAAAAAAAACAATTTATTACAAAGAATTATTATTGAAAATTTTAATACAAATTTTAAAGAAACATATATTTTATGAAAAGAATTCACAAAATTTTGCATCATATGAACGGATCTAAATTAAATTGGAAAATTAATATCATCATAAAAAATATTTCATATAAAAAAACTACTCAATTAAAAATTCAGACAAATCAATATTAAAAAAATATTTTAAAATACCAACATAGCTTTTTATTGGCGGAGGAATTTCGTCTTCACATACTAAATCAAAATCCCGTGCGTTAAGCCAAATTACTACACTTTGTAAAATATTCAAAAATCTAATATAATGACTATCAACTACACCTAATGATTGAATATATTTTTCTGCTAGTCGCCATGAAGCAGTAAAATCCAAACAATCATTACCGTAAATACTTTGTAGCTGATCTTTAATATTACCAATTTTAAATGGTTTTTTGCATAATATAAGTGGAAAATCCACTTTATCAGGTATAAATAAATCAGGTGGAGACCATATAGATACTATTTTTGCATCATTAGAAAGTTCAGATCTAAATTTATGAGATAGTTTTTCATTAATTTGATCATCGGTAAACCATGAAAATATTATAGTTGCATCAGAAAGAGATGATTTTAGCATATCGCCATGTATTATATCTATATCACTAAAAGAGGAATCTAATTTTGATTTAATCATATTGATAGTTTCTGGATTAATATCTATACCAACAGCTTTTTTAACAGAAAATTCACTCTTAGCAATTAAAAGGGATGAATAATTATTTCCTACCCCCAAATAATAAAAAATATCATTAGAATTTAGATTACAAAATGAGAACATTTTTCTGAAAAAAACATCTGGGATCAAAACATTATCTCCAGAAATTACAGAAGAAGGAAGAGAAGAAATAAAATCATTGATTTTCATAATTTAATTTTTATATTCGAATATAAAAATTAATTTTTATTCGATTAATAATAACCATTTAATGTTAAATTATCACACAAGTATGAACAACTTTCCATATAAGCTAGATCAAATATAGAAATATATCTTATTATAAAGAGTTGCAATTACAATAATTATTTAAAAGTATGATTTGTTTCAAATATATTTATGTTAATAATTCTTCAGATGCTAAATAATATTAATGTATTATTTAATGTAAAAGTATCAATTTCTTTTTAATGATTTCTCCTTTTTTATTAAAAAAATGTATCTACTGTATTACATATGATTATTTTATTCATCAATTAATATCATTTTGTTTATAAATTTGCAACGAAAACAGTCAAAATTCATCTATCACGATACAAAATTACATTTTTAACTGAATTTCGAATCATGTCTCAAATTCCTTTGATCTATGAATTTTATATATGTTCCAAAATTTTATATTATGTTTTATTTTACCTGATTGATCAAAATATATATTTCCCTTCTATTCGGGTAAAATCAAATGTTGAATAACATGGTTTAATGTTTACAAAAATTTGCATATTATCTACCATATTTTAGAAAAATCCAAGTTGAGTATGTTGTATAATTAAAATACTTAATTAGTCTATGAATTGATATGACAAAATTTTTAGTTGATAATGTTGAAAACCTACCTGTTGGTGCTCTAAAAAACATAACTGCCGGTGGAAAAGAAATCTTGGTGGTTAACGTTGGTGGAGACTATTATGCTTTAAATAATATTTGTAGTCATGCAGGAGCTGAATTACACGAAGGTAATATAGTGAATGACAAAGAATTAGTCTGTCCCTGGCACTCTGCTAAATGGGATATAAAAACCGGTAAATTAATTTGGTTCCCTCAGAAATTGAAAAACTTGGAAACTTATGGCATAATAGTCGAAAATAATAACATATATGTAGAAATTTAAGTATCTATTATTATTATAATATAATTCGAGAATTGTCGAATATGTGTTTTATTTTAAAGGATAATTCAAATGTCATTTCTTTTGATTTCGTTTATTGATTGACAAAATCGAAATTTCGCGATAACAATTGAATTTTGACTGTTTTCGTTGCAAATTTATAAACAAAATGATATTAATTGATGAATCAAATAATCATGTAACACAATAGATAATATTTATTTAAACAAAATAGATAGTAAATTCGACTCGGTAAAGTTAAGAAAAAAGATAAAGGATTGTGCGATATATCAAACAGGACAACAAATAAGAAAAAAGTCTAAAAATTTATATAGTAGAACATTTCATAATTCAATGAATATCAAAATTTTACAAATTATTAATAGTTAACAACGATCAACGCTAGAATGATCCGGCTTGATTCAGATTAAAAAAAAATATCGTGTTAACGTAATAGATCTATCTTTATACTATACTTCAGATACTCATTTTTAAGAAATACTTTCAAAGATAACATGATTCGATATAAAAAGTCATACTTAAATTAGAAAATGGATACAAAAATAAATTAGTATCTTAACAAGACCATGATATCTAAATTCATAATAGATAAAACTTTACTCAAAGTAAGTTCAAAAGTAAATGGTTATAAATTGTTATTATCAAATATAAAACTAAGATCATTCTTACATTAAATACATCCAAATATTTGACATGGTAGAATAATGCTCTGTAAAGTAAGGAATTGATAATTGATTTTAGTTAAAGAAATTTGGTTAAAAGATTATTTTAAAAAATAATTTTGACAAAATGAACCTAATTCGATATACAAAGTAAATTTTTGATGAACCATTACAATTTAAATGTATTGTAAAATGGATTTTTGGGCTCAACTTTACAGAGCCTAGAACAATATAGCCCAATTCAGTTTCAACAACACATGATGGAATGCGTTAATCGCTACAAGTCCATTACTTTTCGAAATTAAAATATCAGATCCACCCTCTTTTGAGACAATAATTATTGAAAGAATAATGAAATATTAATAAAAGAACTGAAGGATTTGACGATTGCTTTCCCTAAAAGAAGAAACATAGGAAAACACGGTAGACAAAGGGTAATCATATTTGCAGATTATCAAAATAGAGAATATATCTTAACTTTGGATTCACAATACCACAAATAAGAATTATTAGTAAAGCATATTAAAAATAATAAAAAACATAATGAGAATACATTTCAATAGATGACAGCCACTTAATAATAAACAGAGATTTCAAGCAAAGGTCAAGTCCTCCACAACCCCAAACAAAAAATGGAAATATATTCGTTACAAAATTACATGGTCAAAACATAATTAAAATATAAATCATAATAATGATAGAAATTCGTATAAATTAAAAATTCAATATATTAACATAATAAATGTAATAACTAACCATAACAGAATTAAATAACATACTTTTTTGACACATAAAAAAGCTATAGAAAAATATAATCCAACTTAATCAACAAAATCCTTATCAAGTAATTTTATTAATAAAGCTTTTTGCACATACAATCTATTTTTAGCTTCGGACCAAACAACAGAATGAGGACCATCAATAATTTCACCTGTTACTTCCATACCTCTTTTTGCAGGTAAACAGTGCATAAAAATATAATCTTCTTTTGCATTCTTTACCAGACTAGTATTTACTTGATATTTGGGTAAAAATATGCCATCTCTGTGTTGTTTCTCGGATTCCTTTCCAATGGAAATAAATGTATCAGTTACAACCACGTCTGCATCCTTTACAACTTCTGAAGGATCATTAGATACTAGTACATAGCTATTATTTTTTGCACTATCTTTTTTTGCAACATCCACCACTCTTTTCAAGGGCTCAAAACCAGAAGGAGTAGATATTTTAATGTTGATACCTAATTTTGAACATCCCAGCAATAAATCATTACATACATTATTGCCATCTCCAACAAATGCCAGTGTTATACCCTCAAGTCTTTTCTTATATTCCATAATGGTCAAGAGATCAGCCAAAACCTGACAAGGATGAAACAAATCAGACAAACCATTTATTACAGGGATATTAGAATATTGAGACAGTAATTCAATATCACTATGAGAAAACACTCTTGCAACAAGACAATCAAGATATAAAGAAAAAGTTCTTGCAGTATCCTCTATAGATTCCCCTCTAGAGAGTTGTAAATCATTAAATGAAAGATTAATAGCGTTACCACCCAATTGCAATATTGCGGTTTCAAAACTTATTCTTGTCCTTGTAGAAGGTTTCTGAAAAAGCATGCCAAGAATTTTCCCTTCAAGTTGCTTTTTAGAATTTATGGTATTTAACGGATCTTTCAAATATACAGCAAGATCAATAATTGATAAAATTTGTTCAGAAGATAAATCACAAATACTCAAAATATTTTTGTTCACATTAAATTTGAAAAAAAACTCTATAATTTAATGGTTTCAAATAAAAATTATTTTTTTTTCTTAAACCACCCGAATAATCCTCTTTTACCACGTGAGTCAGATTTATTTTCCACATCATTTTTTATATTTTCTTTATTAGAATTCTCAGTTGAATTCTCAATGGTATGTATTTTTTCATCAATAGAATTCACCATATTTGTATTTATACGATCAAATGTAGTATCAGATTCTTTTTCTTCTCGTAGTACCGTAATAGGTATTGGACTAGATGAAGTCTCAGGAATGTTTTCCTTTTCAGATGTAGATAAATCATCAACTTTTATCAAAGGTAAATTATTTTCATCAGTATCTGAATTTGAATCATATTTGTGCACAGTTTCAGTTTTAATAGAAGATAATTTTGAAGTCTCACTTATGACAGAAGGTTCATAAGAACTATCATATTCTGACATAGAATCATCACCAAAAACAGCGTTTACAAATTTCATTTTATTAAACAAAACTAAATCATCGTATCCCTGACCCATTCCAAGATAAAGGATAGGTTTAGAAGTAATATAAGAAATAGATATTGCAGCACCCCCTTTAGCATCAGCATCAGATTTAGTTAGAATTGCACCATCAAATTCAGTAAAAGAAAAAAACTCTCTTGCTTGATGTATTGTATCGTTTCCAGCAAGAGAATCTCCAACAAATAATTTTAAATCAGGTTTCATAACCTTTACAATTTTGCCAATTTCATACATCAAATTTTTAGCAGTTTGCATTCTGCCAGCAGTGTCAATTAATACTACATCAATGTAATGTTTTTTAGCATATTCTAATGCATCTCTTGATACTGCTGTAGGATCGGCACCGTATCTTTGAGATATGATTTTTATAGAAAGGTTTTCTGCATGAGTAGAAATTTGTTCTATTGCACCAGCTCTATGGGTATCAGCCGCAGCTATGACAACAGAAAAGCCAGTTTTTTTCAATAAATTTGCCACTTTAGCTACTGTGGTAGTTTTCCCGGTCCCATTAATTCCAAGAAAGACTATGATGAATGGTCCAGATTTATTTTGTTTTTTTTCTTGTATCCGACCTAATAAATCAATAGATCCAGCCTTGGACATTATTTCCATAAAATTGTTTTTTAATGTTGAAGTAATCATTTGTTCAGCTGTTTCATTTTTTTGAAGTTTCATACCCACCAAATTATTTTTTATTTTGAGGGATAAATCATCAATAACCTCTTGAGATACATCACTCTCCAGCAAGCCAACTTGCAAGTCAAATAAACTCTCATCTAAATCTTTTTCTGAAAGCTCTTTCTGACTAATGCTTTTAGCAGCATTGGTAAATACACGTTTTAGTCGCTCAAACATATTAATTTAACAATTCTCCCACATGTGCTTTAGATCAACAATATAGATCATATAAGATAATCAAGTCAAGATAAAGGATGACCAGGATTGTCCATAGTATTATGATCTTGACCCCGCATTTGTCCCATATAAGAATTAACAGTATTTTGAATTTCATTCATTCGATAAGCAATTTGTTGTTTTTGTGAAGATAATTGCTTTGCTGCCATTTCAAATTCTTTGATACGTTGTTCGACAAAATTAATTGCATCATCTTTTTGTTTTTCAATTACCACTCCTGCACCAACGTTGACTAATACTTTGTCTATGGCATTAATGGTACTTTTCACATATACACCAATTCCAAGCGGTACTAAAGACGAAGTATCAGAATTTATTGATAGATTTTTTATAGCCTCAAATGAATTATGAGATTCTTCCAAAAGTCGATGCAACAATGATTCCTTAGATACAACATCGTTATAATAAGACTCTAACAATTTAGATTCTTGGATCATTTCGTTAATAGAATTTTCAACCATATTACGAGTATTTTCTCCACCAGTTGTTGCCATTGTATAGATTATTTTGGACTCCGTATTATAACGTTGACTTGAAACAGCCCTAAATAATAATCAGAGACAATAGGATATATTAAAAAATATCTAAAACATCATGAAAAACGAAATTATTACTTTATTTTTTATTCGTTCTTCTTTTTTGTATCATTTTTAGTTTTGAATAAAGATTTTAATTTGTTGACATTAGTAGTTAATTTTTTTAGACTTTCCTCTATACTATTTATTTCGGTTATTGCAGATTTTTCTTTTTTATCTTCAGGTTTTTCTGATTTCTTTGAACTCATGTATTTTGCTTATCGTTAAATTATAAATACAATAAGTCTCTTTTATTTAGAAAAATGTATAATGAAAATTTATCAATTAAAAATACATTTAGAGGAAATAATGCCACTATTTACACATTCATACCCAATTTAATCAATTACAATATACAAATATATTTTACAAAAAGTTTAACAAAAATATATAATATTGTAAAAGTAAAATTCGTTATTGGTACAAATCTTCCTTAATGGATATGGAAATATTGGAAGACGATTAGCTACAGCATTTTCCAAAGATAAATCAATAGAATTGACAGGTATTGCAAAATATTCACCAGACGAGGAAACCGAGAGAGCATTAAATAGAGGATATAAAGTCTTTGTTCCCAAGCATTTAAAAGAAATTTTTCAAAAAAAAGATTTTGAAATCAGCGGAACAGTAGAAGAAGCAATAAAAAAGGCAGAAATCATAATTGATGCAGCAAAAGAAGGTAAAGGGTATATAAATAAAACTAATCACTACATTCCCCTAAAGAAAAAAGCGATTTTTCAAGGCGGAGAAGATAGAAGTGGAAAATTTTCTGTTGCAGATATAATCCATAATTCCAGGGTAAATTATAATGAAACTATAGATAAAGCATATGTAATCCAAGGAAGTTGCAATGTTACTGGAATGGGAAAAATAATTCAACCGTTACTAGAAAAGTATAACGAATCAATTAAAAGATATGATGTAAACCTAGTAAGAAGATCCGCAGATTTAGAAGATATAAGAGACATCAAAGACTCTATTGAATGGGATAAACACCCCCATCATCAAGACGATGTAAAAGATTTCATACCTTCAATAAATTTGTATGTCGACTCGTTAAAAGTTCCCTCTCGTATGATGCATTTACATCAGATGACCATCAGGTTTAAAGACAAACCACCATCAAAAGATAAAATTCTGGAAATATTTAATGCCGAATATGGGGTAGCAATAGTTGACAAAGCAAAAGGTACTGCAGATATAAGGAAGAAAGCTATAGAGCTAGATTTTGAACATGGTGATACAGGCATGGTACATATTCATAAAGAGATAATGAAAATTCAAGATGATATCGTAAAAATATCGTATTCAGATGATCAAACTGGAATGGTAATACCAGAAAATTATATGCTGGTACAATCAATGGTGTTCAAAAGATCTAAGAAGGATGCACTAGAACAAACAGAGAAGGTATTCAACATCAATAAAAAAAGAAAAATTCTGGAAGAAGAATTTTCTTAATCTGAATATTTAGCTATTAATAATTACAATCAACATAAAATAGTCAAACCAAACAATAAAAAAATTCTCTTTTGATAATTATGATATTTAATATTATAAAACTTGATCTACAATATTAAAAAAATAGAAAATCCTAGTTATTTTTTTTTAGTCCAAAAATCCTATCAAAATAATCAGAAGGTTCAGATATATCATTAGATACAGTTTCACCTTCTTTTATATTAGCCAAATGTCTTGCTAGCTTTTTCTTGTATTCCAGTTGCATCTGCCTTGCTATCTGAATTCGTTGTGCTTGAGGTGAACCAGCTCCATGCATAGATTCAGTCAAATAACCAACAGCATTTCTCCCCAAGGTCATATTCTCAATTAATCTAGCCATTCTAACTTTATCTTCAGTAGCGACGCCCTTTTTACCTTTTAAATACTTTTCCAAAAGAGGACCAGTAATAGGACCTCTAAAATCTTTTTCAGATGGCATTGTAACCATTAATCCCCCAGCAATATCTTGGGCCAATCTTCCAATTTCATAGGGAAATCGAGTTACATTATGTTTGCAAACATTTGCAAGCATATCATCATTGATAAAATTACCCGATGGAGTTTTATAAGCTTGATGAGAGGATGCGATTCCAGCAGCAAAAATAGTTTCATTAAGATGAGTCATTTCAATTAATTTATCCTTAATATGAGAAGCATTGGAAATACCACTATATTCAGCTGCAGACGCAGCTGCACCAATTAATACATCACCTAAACCAGTTTTACACACATAACTTCGTCTATGATAACAAGTAAAGCGTTCAACTAGAGTAGATGCGAATTCT
>Ga0134126_10010821_pt1 | contig 11488 bp, 8 predicted proteins | sample KB31752_FD_96881 | JGI IMG/M metagenome (GOLD analysis project Ga0134126, IMG submission 96881) | Terrestrial soil microbial communities with excess Nitrogen fertilizer from Kellogg Biological Station, Michigan, USA - KB3-175-2 | ecosystem: Environmental > Terrestrial > Soil > Unclassified ... | reverse complement strand
TTTGCGGAGGGGCACCTCGTTCTCGAGGAGACCGACGGCGAGTGGCTGGAGGTAGCCCCGGCTCAACACGGCGATTGGGACCGAGCGGCTCCGTGCCACGATATCGAAGTCGGCGAACTTCACCTTCAACGTGACGGTTCTTCCTCGGTTGCTGGTCGTCTCGCAGTGTTGCCAGACCTTGTCGAGGAGCGGCTGGAGTTCCGCAACCATCGCCTCAAGCTCGGTGAGGTCCTTGGAGAACGTGTTCTCGGCACCGACGGACTTGCGGATTCGGTTGGCGCGTACAGGCCGCTCGTCGATGCCGCGTGAAATCGAATGGTAGAAGGCGCCAGCCTTACCGAAATTCTCCTGCAGGAAGGCGAGGGATTGGTTTCGGAGATCAAGACCAGTGTGTATCCCGAACCCGTTCAGCTTGGCTGCCGTCGCGGGACCAATGCCGTGGAATTTGCCAACGGGCAGCGATTCCACGAAGGCTGGACCCATCTCCGGAGAAATGACGTATTGTCCGTTCGGTTTGCGGTGGTCCGAGGCGAGTTTCGCCAGGAATTTGTTGTATGAGATGCCTGCAGAGGCGTTGAGGCCGGTCTCCGATTTGATTTTGGCGCGGATCTGCAGCGCGATGTCGCGCGCCAGAGGAATACCTTGAATGTTCTCGGTGACGTCCAGATATGCCTCGTCGAGCGACAGCGGTTCGATGACTGCGGTGTGTTCGGCAAAGATTTGGCGGATCTGGCGGCTGATGGCCTTGTAAACCTCGAAGCGGGGCCTGACGAAGATCAGGTCGGGACACTGCCGTTTCGCCGTGACCGACGGCATGGCAGAGCGAACTCCGAATCTTCGCGCCTCATAACTCGCGGCTGCGACAACGCCGCGCTCCATCGACCCGCCTACGGCGACGGGCTTGCCGCGCAGATCCGGATTATCGCGCTGCTCGACCGACGCGTAGAAAGCATCCATGTCGATATGGATGATCTTGCGGCGAGGCGGGGTCGGGACGTCCTGTTCCGGATCGGAAGGTGCCATGGGTGGATAATACAGAAGCTTGCCACGCAAGTCTTCGCGGCATTCCGCGGGGACTCCTCGATCGAATCCGGCGCTATTCGATCACCCCCTTCGGTCCGGCTCGGCATGGTCGGAGGCATTGTTAGGTCCAGGGCTTCTGCCTTTCTTGCGATTGATCGTGAGCCGCAATTTGCCCAGCATTGCACCAAGCAATATCGTGTCTGAAGGAGCCGGGTATTGGAACTCGCAGGGTTGCGCCGAATCCGAACCCATGCGGCCAACTTCCGTTTCGGGTAATTTCGCGCAAAGTCGTGATCGACAGATTAAGTATTGGCTTGTAATCGCTGGGGCCGGGTCAGCGCTGCTCCGGCTGACTTCCGTCCAGCCGTACGTTCCGAAGAAAGGCCCTACCATGCTCGAATCCAAAGCTGCTGCCGCCGGGAATAGGGAAGCCGAGACGCGCTTTGCCCCACACACCTCGCATTGGGGCGTGTTCTCGGCCCGGATGCGCGAGGGCGAGCTCGAGGTCAGGCCGCATGAGGACGATCCGGACCCGAACCAGATCATCCAGAATTTTCCCGCCGCGCTGCGTCATCGCGCGCGCATCGCGCAGCCGATGGTGCGCAAGGGCTGGCTAGAGAACGGTTCCGGCCCGGACGAGCGGCGCGGGCGGGACGAATTTGTTCCGCTGTCCTGGAATGCGACACTTGACCTGCTTGGCAAGGAGCTCGCCCGCGTCCGCGACGGCTTTGGCCCCGGTGCCATCTTCGGCGGCTCTTATGGTTGGGCCAGCGCCGGCCGTTTCCACCATGCCCAGAGCCAGATCCATCGTTTCCTCAATCTCGCCTGTGGCGGCTATGTGAAATCGGTCAATAGCTATTCCTCCGGCTCATCGCAGGTGCTGATCCCACATATCATCGGCGATTACGAGGACCTGACCAAGCGCAACGTCTCCTGGGAGCAGATCGCGGAGCACAGCGAGATCGTGCTCGCTTTCGGCGGCATGGCCCTGAAGAACTCGATGGTCGCCGGCGGCAGTGTCAGCAAGCACGTCGAGCGCGGCGCCATGCGGCGCGCGGCAGAGCGCGGCTGCAATTTCGTGCTGGTCAGCCCCTTGCGGGTTGACCTGCCGGACGAGGCGAAGGCCAGGTGGCTCGCGTGCATCCCGGGCAGCGACACCGCGCTCATGATGGGGATCGTCCACACCCTCGTCGTCGAAGGGAAGCACGACCGCGCCTTCCTGGAACGCTACACTGCGGGTTGGCCGCTCTTCGAGCGCTACCTGCTCGGCGAGACTGATGGCCAGCCGAAGAATGCAGCGTGGGCGGCGGGCCTCACCGGCGTGGCCGCTGACGAGATCGTCGCGCTCGCCCGCCGTCTCCACAGCAAGCGCGCGCTTATCGTCGTCTCGCACTCGCTGCAGCGCGCCGAGCATGGCGAGCAACCGGTCTGGATGGGCATGGTGCTTGCCGCTGCGCTGGGTCAGATCGGCTTGCCCGGCGGTGGCTACGCCTATGCGCTCGGTGCGATCGCCTATTACGGGCGACGTTTCAATGCCGTGCCCATGCCGACCTTCTCGCAAGGGCGGAACGGCGTGCGCGACTTCATTCCGGTGGCGCGCATCTCGGACATGCTGCTTCATCCCGGCGAGACCTATCGGTACAACGGTCAGACTCGGACCTATCCCGAGATCAAACTGGTCTATTGGGCGGGGGGCAACCCCTTCCACCACCACCAGGACCTCAACCGCCTGCGCAAGGCCTTCGCGCGCGTGGACACATTGGTCGTCCACGAACTCGCCTGGACCGCAACCGCGCGCCATGCCGACATCGTCCTGCCCTGCACGATGACGCTGGAGCGCGAGGACATCGGTGGAAGCTCGAACGACCCGCTGCTTGTGCCGATGCACCCCGTCGCCGCCCCCTACGGCGAGGCGCGCGACGACTACGCGATCTTCGCGGATCTCGCCGAGCGCCTCGGCGCGCGTGAGGCCTTCACTGAGGGTCGCAGCGCACGCCAGTGGCTGGAGCATCTCTATGAGCCGACGCGCGAGGGGCTCGCCGCGATGGGACTGCCGGCGCCCAGCTTTGCCGAGTTCTGGGCAGGCAAGGGCTGTCTTTTGCCGCAGCAACCCGACGACGGCGGAAATCTGCGTGCCTTTCGCGACGATCCCAAGGCAAGCCCGCTGCCCACACCCAGCGGCAGGCTGGAGATTTATTCCGAGACTATCGCGAGCTTTGGCGAGGCCGATTGTCCGGGCCATCCCTCCTGGCTCGGACCGGCCTACGTCCCCGACGAAGCCGCACCCTACGTGCTGATCGCCAACCAGCCGCGTACACGCCTGCACAGCCAGTTCGATTTCGGCGGGCACAGCGGCGCCGCAAAGCACCGGGGGCGCGAGGTGGCAACAATGCATCGTGACGATGCGGCGCTGCGCGGCATTTCCGAGGGCGACATCATCCGGCTATTCAACGAACGCGGTGCCTGCCTTGCCAGCGTCACCCTGACGGACGGTATTCGGCGCGGCGTGATCCAGCTTCCGACCGGCGCCTGGTATGACCCCGCCGATCCCACGGAGGAGAAGCCGCTTTGCGTTCACGGCAATCCAAATGTCCTAACCCGTGACATCGGCACCTCGGCGCTGGCGCAGGGCTGCACCGGGCAGCTGACGACGGTTCAGGTGGAGCGTTTCGATGGCAACCTGCCGCCGATCCAAGCCTACGACCCACCGGCTTAGTCGCATATTCCGGTCGCTTTGATCGGGCTGGGCACGCGTGAGGGCGGCATCGCTCAGGAGCCGATTGCCTGCCTCGCCATCAGCGCAATACGGATCAGCGCGGCAACAAGCGCTGATCGTTGGCGGCCCGGCTCACACCGGCACGTGCTCGCGCGCCGCAATCCGGCTACTGCCCTAAGCCGGATCAGGACACGGCACCTGCGCTGTCCACGGTGCCATCACGCTACATACGTTGCGTCGCGGGATTCATTTAGTTGTTCAGCTTAACATACGTGAATTCCGAAACATCGATCGCTTCATAGGCTCTCACTGCTTGTGCTGCTGGGGGAGGTCTCTTCGATGTTCAATGCTGAGACGACCGCGCTGTTGCGTGCGATCCTGGACGAAGTCTGTGAAAACGTTTCCAAGTACGAAACCGGCGCGCGCACGCACGTCGCCTCCAAGATTCTCGAAGCCGCGACGCGCGGCGAAACCTCGGCAGAAGACTTGAAGCGGATCGGCAGGAGCGCGCTAGGCACCGTCCCGACAATGTGGCGATGACCTCCACGGCGCGGACTGCCGCTGCACCCTTCCCAAGGCCAACCGCCGCCAACAAGCCAGCCTAGCTTTGGGCGCAGCGCGTTAGTCTCGATACTATTCCAGCAGCGTCTGGGTTGTCGCCGTCAGGGGCCGTCCAGCCGACCGCGCGCCATGCGGACAGTATTATTTCAGCTGAAACTGGTCGGGGAAAACGTTCCACCAGGCGACTTGATCATTTCCGCTGTCAGCGACGCAATTGTTGATTTCGCTGCATTTTAGTTGGAAATTGATTGTGTCGGGGCGCTCCGGTGAGCTTATTTGATTGCGCGAAACTGGCGCGTCGTCTGGAGGACCATGGGTTCATCCATGAGAATACCTGCCAACGTTGAACTCGACGCCGGCACCAAGACCTTTGCCTCGGGCCTCCTGCCGGATCTGATAGCTGCGCTGCGTGGTGGCCGTAAGGGCGATCTCGTGGCCGTGATCAGCGGCGATCCAGGCATTGGCCCGGACCTGGAGGCGTGGTGTCGCTTCACCCGCAACACTTTGATCGGCAGGGCCGTCGAAGAAGGTCGTACCCGTTGGGTGTTTCGGTACGGAGAGGCTGCCGAAGATGTCGGAGAAAATCGGCCTGTCGGCTCTCGCCTGTGGCTTTACACCAACTTCGACTGCAACCTGTCCTGCGACTATTGCTGCGTGCGCTCGTCACCCAAAGCCCGACGGCGCGCACTTGGCCTCGAGCGGGTGCGACGGATCGCTATTGAGGCGACGCAACTTGGCGTGAGTGAAATTTTTGTGACCGGCGGTGAGCCATTCATGTTGCCGGATATTGGCGAGATCCTTGCCGCGTGTGCCGCGGCGGCGCCGACTACGGTCCTCACTAACGGCATGCTGTTTGCCGGGAGCAGGCTTGAAACGCTGCGCTCGTTGCCGCGCGAGCGCGTAGCTTTTCAGATCAGCCTCGACAGTCCGACGCCGGAGCGCCACGATCGGCATCGTGGAAAGGGGACATGGGCCCGTGCCTGGAATGGAATCCAAAGGGTCCGCGCCGAAGGATTCCGGGTGCGGTTGGCGGCGGCAGTGTCGACTGACGCCGAGGCACGGGAGTTTCAGAGCTTCCTTGACGTCCATGACGTCAGCGAGGAGAACCGGGTGATCAGGCGAATTGCTCTGCGCGGTACCGCCACAGAGGGCATCGCCCTGGCAAGGGCGGACTTGGTCCCCGAGGTGACGATCACGGCCGAAGGCGTATTTTGGCATCCGGTCGGAGCCGAGGATAGCGACCTGTTGGTCAGCCGCGACATCTTCCCACTCGCCCAATCTTTCGCCGATGTGCGCCGCGCCTTCGATCGCGAATCCGAGCACCAGCGCCGGTTGGCCAGGATCTTCAATTGCGCCTAAGATAGGCGGAAAGTGCCCTGGCGGCGGAATGGGGGCGGCCGCTAAGAAGGCCGCATCAGAAATCCCTGTTGCGCCGAGGCCTCCCGCAACTCGGCATAGGCCTCAAGCTGCGGCGTGATCCACTGGCGCAGTCCTTCGGCCTCGAGCACAGGACGATGCGTAGGGTTGTCGTAACTCATGCCGAATAGGGCTTTGGCAAACCGCTGCTCCAAGGCGGAGTCGAGATCAGATCGTGCGGTGAACATGCAGTGGTTGTAGGGCCGCGAGCTCCAGATTTCGGTGAGTGCACCTTCGGGCACCAGACGCTCGCTACGCACGGCGTTCCAGAACGGGCTGCCGATTGCGCCGGCATCGGCGCGACCGTCGAGGACTGCGCGAATGACCTCGGACTCGCTCGTCCCCGTGTCGCCGTGCTTGCCAAGGTCGGTGTTGAAACGCAGCGTTTGGTAGTCTTTCCCCTCAGCCAGCCCTTCGCCTTGCAGGAAATAGACTGGCAGGATCGCCGCATGGCCGCTGTCGCGGCTGCCGAGTGCCAAGGTGCGGTTCTTGAGATCGGCAAGTCTTGCCACCGGCCCGCCGGCGACTGCGACAATCTTGGTCATCCAGCCCACATCGGTATCGCGCATCGCAATCGGTCGACAACGCCTGTCGCTCCAGGCATCGGACTGGATATAGGCGAGATTTGTATTCCAGGCGATGTCGATGCGCGGCAGCGGCGCGTCATGCGAGGCGAGCAGCGCGGCGACCTGCATCTCATAGCTTTGAAACAGCACCACCTCGACCGGCACATGCGCTTCGTCGTGAAAGTACCGTCGCATGCCCTCCCAGATACTGACCACCTTTGGGTCATAGGCGACGGCACCCACCCAGATCGTCCGGCTCATGACGGCTCCTCGCTTCCCAAGCCTAACGTTCAAATGCGATCGATTGCGATACGACCCTTGCCAAGCAGCGTGGACTCTTCACGCTCAGAATAACGGTATCCCTAGCACCGCTTTGCCGATGAACTCGCGCAGAACGTCGCCCGTCGGCGCCATGACTGCGCCAGCATGGGCATCGCGGAATAGTCGCTCTATGGCCAAATGTTTGGAAAACGCGGCGCCTCCGCACACCCGCATCGCGGCCGAGGTGACCGCAATGGCGATATCGCCTGCCGCTGCCTTGCTCTCGAGCACGCGTAACATTGTCGTCTCTCGCGGACGCTCAAGGTGATCGATCAGGTCGTCGATCCGCGCGGCAAGCCCATCCGTGTCGATCTGCATCGTCGCAAGCTGCGCCCGAAGTGTCGGCAGGCTCTCGCCGAGGGTCTGGCCCAAATGTTCGAAGCGCGCGCTGTTGAGATGTGTAGCGGTCCCGGCCACCGCGGCGCGGCAAAGACCCAGCGCGACCGAGGACGTACCGAGGTTGAACAATGGCAGCACGATCTCCAGCATCGCCCTGAAGCCGGCTCCGTCGTCGGTCAGTTGCAGACCGGACTCAACCTCGCAATCCTCCAGGATCATCGGTGCAGAAGCGTTGGCGCGCATCCCGAGGCCATCCCAGGGGCCGGCGACCGACAGCCCGGGCGTGGCGCTGGGGAAGAGGTAAAGGGTGGAATCGGTCGGGCCGCTCCCATCAGGAGCCAAGGCTGAGACGACATAGCTTTGCGCTTGGCCGGCGCTTGTCACCCATGATTTCTTGGCCGAGAGGCGCACGCTGTCACCATTGCGCTTGGCGCGCGAGACAGGCGCCCAGAAGTGGCTGCGTGATCCTGCCTCACTAAATGCCAGCGTGGTGAGGTGGCGACCCGCGGCGATGTCTTTCAGCGTTTGCACCACCGCAGCACTCGAAGGAGCCCCCGCGATCGTCGCGGTACCGCACAGGTGCATCAGATAGACCATCGCAGCGGACGCATCCGCCTCCGCGAGCGCCGCGATGACGGCGGCGAAGGTCCGCGGTCCCAGCGCGGAGCCGCCCAGGTCTGTCGACAGCATGATCCCCAGCAACCCGGTCGAACCGAGCGCCGCAACTGCCTCAGAGGAAAATCGAGCATCCTTGTCGCTTTGTCTGGCCGCTGGCGCGAGAATGCGGTCGGCGATTTCCTTGGCCTTCGAAACTGCGATCTCGTGATTCATGTTCGTCCTCGATATCAAGGAGCTACCACGATCGGAGAGGGGCCTTGCGCCACGATGTTCCTTCTCACGATGAAGACAGGAACTGGCTTTCTTTGTGACTGATGCTAAGCGATCGTCGCCGTTGGATCAACACGAACGACTTGTGGTTCGCGCAAGCTCTCGCCGCGCGAGCCGCGAGCGGCCGTAATTACGCGATTGAAGATCGCTTCGTTACTTCATCGCATGCGATTTTTTGGTGACACCTCCGACACTTCCGGTCGCTTCCTGCGGCGCGGCAACCAGTTGGCGGCGCTTGCCCGCGGTCGGCGAGAAGGCTACCAATGATCGGCCACGGCGAGACGAGGTTGTCTGGAGATGGCGGTCAATGACGGCGGAGTTGCGCCTATTCTGGCGCAAAAACATTACGCCCAGCCGTCCGCATTCACGCCGGAGAATTTGCTGCGCGAGGCACGCAGGCAAAAACGCATCATCGATTCACGCGTTCCCGAGATAGGCGTGATCTACCCGGACGGCGATATTGCAGCGTTGCAATTGATCGCGATCGCCGCTGATCGCCTGCGCTCCAGGCTTTCGCCATGAGTGCGGCGATCGGCATCATATGCAAAGCGCCGCAGCCCGGTCACTCAAAGACGCGGCTTGCCGCCACCATAGGTGCGGTTGCCGCATCCGAGCTTTCTGCCTGCTTTCTGCGCGACGTGGCAGCAAGCATCGAGGCCGTACCTGAGGCGATTGGCAGGCGCGGCTATTGCGTCTATGCGCCCGCCGGTGCCGAACACGTTATGCGGCTGCTGCTCCCCGCAGGGTTCGGATTGTTGCTGCAAGCCGGCGATGATCTGGGGCACGTGCTGCTCGGCGCGACGCGGGCACTCTTGGATGCCGGACATGACGGTGTCCTGCTCGTCAATGGCGATAGCCCGACCCTGCCGCCCCGTCTGCTCGTCCGCGCCGTCGAAGCCTTGCGCGAGCCCGGCGACCGGATGGTGCTTGGGCCGGCGAGCGACGGCGGCTATTACCTCATCGGCCTGAAGCATCCGCACCGGCACTTGTTTACGCGGATCGCGTGGGGAACGGAGACCGTGGCTCGCGCGACAAGCGAGCGCGCAGTCGAAATTGGGCTTGCCACGACGTTGCTTCCGGAATGGTACGATGTGGACGACATGGAAAGCTTGCGTTGGCTCCAGGAGGAACTCGCCGGGCATTCGACCCGCTTTCACGGCGGCGGATTTGCTGCAGCGACCATGGCCTTTCTCAAGACCACACCGCAGATAAGCCCGTGAAGCCATGGCAGAGGCCGTCGCAATTCAATCGAGTCGAATGGCGCGATTCACCAACAAGGTGACTTCACTTCATCTGTTGGCCGGTACGGGTCTCGTTCTGGTCGGTCTCACCTTGGTTACTCCCTTCGCCTTCGAGGCTTATGGCGACAACGCCTTCATCGCTCTGACGATCGGCGCAGGTCTATTGACGGTCGTTGCGACATGCCTAGCTGAGCGGGTGCCAGCCGATCGTGCGTTATGGCTCATCTTTGGACTTGGCATCGCGCTGCGAGCCTACGTGTTGCTGTTCGATCCGCTGCTGTCCAGCGACATCTATCGCTATGTCTGGGATGGCAGAGTGCAGGCCGCCGGCATCAACCCCTACCGTTATTTCCCAGCTGATGAGGCGCTGGCGTTCCTGCGCGACGGGGCGATCTTTCCTTACATCAACCGGGCCGCTACCGCCGTCACGATCTATCCTCCGGTCGCCCAATTCTTCTTCCTCGTTGTCACGCGGATCGGTGACAGCGTGACCGTGATGCGCCTGGCCCTGCTGGGGTGCGAAGCCGTTAGCGTGACACTGATCATGCTTTTGCTGCGGCGGATGAACCGCCCGGTGACGCGCGTGGTCGCCTACCTCTGGCATCCGCTTCCTTTGTGGGAAATAGCCAACAGCGGCCATGTCGACGCGCTCATGCTTGCGCTGATGCTGCTGGGCCTGTGGATTGCTCTGACCGGCCGCGCTCTCCGCGGAGCCGTTGTGATCGCGCTTTCGGTGCTGGTCAAACCATATACGGCGCCGGTGCTCGCCGGGATCTGGCGCCCCTGGGATCCCAAGATGCCGTTCATTGTGATCGCCACCGTCGTGCTTTGTTATCTTCCCTACCTGTCGGTCGGCTGGGGCGTTCTCGGCTTCCTGACCAAGGGTTATCTGAACGAAGAGGGGATCATTGCAGGCAACGACCTCTGGCCGTTGGCGGTCTGGCGGCTCGTGTTTGGCGAGCATCAAGGGGATGTGGTTACCTATGTGGTGCTGGCCGCACTGCTTCTCCTGGTCATGGCGCTCGCCGTGGCTCGCAGCGCTGATCGCAGCGCTACTTCCCGCATCGCTGAAATCAACACACTGTTACTCATGACCCTGCTGTTGTTGTCGCCGAACTATCCCTGGTATTTTCTGGTGATCACGCCGTTTGTCGCGCTGTGCGGTTCGGCGCCAACGTGGGTCGTATCGATCGGAGCGCTCTTGCTGTCCGAGCAGATCGACTGGGATTTCTACATTCCAAGAATGGTGACAAAATCGCTTCTGTTCGGAGGTCTCTTACTGGCGTGGGCCTTGGTGGCCTGGAGGCCTCGCATGCGACGGAGCGCCGAGGCGGGGGTATCGCAATGAGCGTTTCCGATAGGGCGCCAGGCACTCACGCGTCGTTTGATCCGCGCCGCTATCACGAGTCTGTCACGGGCGAACGCACCGAAATCGCTCCGCGTCCGCCGATCTGCCTTTATCTGGAAGTGACCAACCGCTGCAATCTTTTGTGCACCACCTGTCCTCGCACCTATGAGGAGCTCGAGCCGCCGGCGGACATGAGCTGGGACCTGTTCACGTCGATTGTTGATCAGAGTCCTGATCTCGCGCGAGCCGTTCTGCATGGCGTCGGCGAGCCCATGCTGGTCGCGAACCTGCCCAGAATGGTCAGGTATCTGAAGGACCGCGGCGTCTATGTCTTGTTCAACACCAATGGAACGGTTCTCAGCGAGCGCAGCGGCCGGGCACTGATCGACGCCGGGCTTGATGAGCTGCGTGTGTCGCTGGACGCCTCAAGCCGCGAAAGCTTCAGGGCGATCCGGGGTAGGGATTATTTCAACCGCATCATCCGCAATGTGCGCGCGTTTCGTGAGCTGCAGGAGCGGGAGGGACATTTGACGCCGCAGGTTTCTTTGTGGCTCACCGGCCTGAGGGAGACGGTTGCCGAACTTCCGGCCTTTGTGAAAGTCGCGGCGGAGATCGGCGTCAAGGAGGTCTATCTGCAGCGGCTGGTATTTTTCGTCGAAGAGGCGTTCGGCAAGGCAAAGTCGGATCAGGCCCTGTTCGATCGCCTTACCGAGGGCGAGGCGATTTATCTGCGGCAGGCCGAAGAGCTTGCGCGTTCCCTTGGCGTGACCTTCAGTGCGTCGGGCGCCGCAAGCGAGCCGGGGTTAAGTCTGAAAGGTGGTGGTGACGGCTCGCCGTGGTCGCTCTGCCGGCGGCCATGGTCGTTGATGTATTTCACGGCCAATGGCCGCGCCTTGCCGTGCTGCATCGCGCCGTTCTCGCAGCATGGCTACGACAACTATACACTCGGCCATGCAGCGCGGCAGTCTTTGGCGGATATCTGGAACGGACCGGCCTATCGGGATTTTCGTGCGGCGCTGCTGTCGGACAAGCCGTCCAAAGCTTGCGCCAATTGCGGTCTGCGCTGGAG
>Ga0134126_10010820_pt1 | contig 11488 bp, 15 predicted proteins | sample KB31752_FD_96881 | JGI IMG/M metagenome (GOLD analysis project Ga0134126, IMG submission 96881) | Terrestrial soil microbial communities with excess Nitrogen fertilizer from Kellogg Biological Station, Michigan, USA - KB3-175-2 | ecosystem: Environmental > Terrestrial > Soil > Unclassified ... | reverse complement strand
TGGCGCCCACGCCGGGCCTCACCAATACGTGCGGTGGAACGGCGACGGCCGCGGCCGGCGCCTCGTCGGTGAGCCTCGCTGCGGGAACGCTCGCCCCGAGCGCGGCATGCGTCGTCTCGGTGAGCGTGCAGGGCACGACCGCCGGGGTGAAGAGCAACACCGTCACCGCGACAGCCACCCAGAGCGGCGCGGGCAACGTTTCCACGGCCACCATCACGGTGGCCGGCCCGCCGGTGCTGATCAAGGCGTTCGGCGCGGCCTCGATCCCGCTCAACGGCTCGACGAGCCTCGCCTTCACGGTCCAGAACAACAACACCACGGTCGCACTCTCGGGCGTGGGCTTCAGCGACACGCTGCCCGCGGGCCTCGTGGTCGCCACGCCCAACGGCCTCACGGGCAGCTGCGGCGCCGGCACGATCACGGCCGCCGCCGCCTCCGGAAGCGTGGCGCTGGCGGGCGCCTCGTTGGCGGCGGGCGCCTCGTGCACGTTCTCTGTGAACGTCACCGCTACGTCGCCCGGCGCGAAGAACAACACCACCGGCAACGTGGCCTCCACCGAGGGCGGAACCGGCGGCACGGCCTCTGCCAGCCTCGGCGTCGAAGGTCCGCCGACGATCGCGAAGGCGTTCGCTCCCGCGTCGATCGCGGTCAACGGCGTCTCCCTCCTCACGCTCACGATCGGCAACCCCGCGACCAATACGGCCGCCCTGTCGGGCGTCGGCGTGACGGACGCGCTGCCGCCCGGAATGGTGGTCGCCACGCCCAGCGGCCTCGCGAACACCTGCGGCGGCACGGCGGTCGCGAGCGCGGGCTCGGGCAGCGTCTCGCTCGTAGGTGGCACCATCGCCGCGAGCAGCGCCTGCACCGTGTCGGTGAACGTCACCTCGAGCGCCGCGGGAAGCCTGGTCAACACCACGGGTGCCGTGAGCTCCACCAACGGCGGCACGGGCAGCATCGCGACGGCAACGCTCTCGGTCGAGCCGGCCGACCTCACGGTCGCGAAGACGCACTCGGGCTCGTTCACGCGCGGCCAGACCGGCGCTTCGTACGCGATCACGGCGACCAACGCCGGCACCGGTCCCACTTCAGGGGTCGTCACCGTCGTCGATACATTGCCCGCGATTCCGAACACGCTCGTTCCCACGGGCATGAGCGGCAGCGGCTGGTCGTGCACGCTCGCGACCCTCACGTGCACGCGCTCGGACGTGCTCGCGCCGGGTGCGAGCTATCCGCCGATCACGCTCACGGTCGACGTGCCCGCGAACATCCAGTCGAATTTCACCAACACGGCCACGGTGTCCGGCGGCGGCGAGTCGAATACGGCGAACGACACCGCGAGCGATCCCACGGCCATCGTCTTCACGAGCTTCACGGGTCCGACCGCGACCGGCACGGGCAACGCGACGGTGAGCTTCACCGGCGGCGGCCCCACCTGCAGCTTCGCGGCGCAGGGATCCGGCGTGCTGCAGTCGGCGTTCTTCATCCCGGTGAGCGGCAGTCCGAAGTCGCCCGCCGCGCCGCCACCGGCCGGCGTCACCTTCCCGCAAGGGTTGCTCGACTTCGTCCTCGTCGGCTGCGACGGATCGCCGATCACTTTCACGGTCACCTACCCGACGCCGATTCCGAACGGCGTGGTCTACTGGAAATACGGCCCCACTCCGGGCCAGCCGTCGGCGCATTGGTACCAGTTGCCCGCCACGTTCGGAGCCTCCACCGCGACCTTCACGCTGAGCGACGGCGCCCAGGGCGACGACGACCTGAGCGTGAACGGCACGATCGTGGATGCGGGCGGCCCGGGAACACCCTCCACGGGCGCCGTCGAACCCATTCCCACGCTCGGCGACCCAGCCCTCCTCGCGCTCGCACTGATGCTCCTCGCCTTCGGCATGCGGCGCCTGGGCAAGCGGAGGCCGAGATGATCGCTGGCGCATGTCGCCATTGCGCGACGCGGTCGAAGGCACGCTGAGGGAGCACCGGGAAACTTCCTGTCGATGCATCGCTTCTAACCCACGCGCTTCGCATGAAACAAGGAGGATGCGCGTGGAACGACGCGAGTTGACCATCACCAATCGACTGGGCCTGCACGCACGGGCCGCGGCAAAGCTGGTTTCGTTGTGCTCGAGGTTTTCATCGCGCGTGGTGCTGTTCGCGAACGGCCGCCGCGCCGAGGGGCGCCAGTTCATCGCGCTGCTGATGCTCTCGGCGGCGATGGGCGCGCAGGTCTCGATCGAGGTGAGCGGCCCCGACGAGCACATGGCGATCGTCGCCGTCACGCGGCTCATCGGGAGCGGCTTCGACGAGGCGTAGGGCCGCTACGCCAGGCTCATGAAAAGGTCCAGAACCAGGCCTTGAGCTCGCCGATCCACGCCGACAAGCGCCGATCCCAGGCGCGCGGCAACCGAGGTGGCGGCGGACTTTGCGTCCATGTGCGCGCCCACATGTCCAGCGTCTTCAATTCATGGTTTCGCTTCATCGCAATTCCCCACCGGCGTCGCGACTGCCGCGCAACCTGGAGATCGTAGGCCCGCGCGCGGCGGCGGGTTTGATCCCGGTCAAGCCGCGATGGGGTCGAGGACCTGGTACGCGCCAGCGTGCAGAGGCTCGAGCCGACCTCGAGCTTTGCTATGCGATGCTCGACCGGCCCTTCCACACCGAAGAGGCGCGTGTGCGGGTGTACTGGACCCTGCACCGCCGGGTCGACATCCTGCATCGCGACAGCCCGCGCTTGCCCGCGGGCGAGACACGCCGGCGCATCGCGCAACGCATCGTCGCGCTCGAGAAGGCGATCGTGGAGCGCCTCGCGCGCTAGCGCGAAGCCGAGTGGACCGCGGAGGACGCTCCCGTCGAGCCGGCGTCGAGGCCGGTGCTGCGATCGATCCACAGCGTCGCCGCCAGGGCGCCGGCGATGAGCACGAGCGGGATGGCGAGCCGCAGCAGGTCGGCGACGGGTGAAGTGCGGGTCACGGCGTGGGGAGACATGGCATTTCTCCTCGATTCCGATGCCCTAACCGTATGCCTCGCCCCGCCGCGCCGCTGTGAACCAGTTCGCAGGTTCGCCCGGTGGCCGTTACAAGCGTCAGAACAGCGGCGGCAGCGGCTCCGGGTCGCCGGGCGCTTCCTCGACGCGCCGGTGGTCTTCGCTATACGGGGTAGCGGCGTCGCTCGCCGCTTGCGCCGCCGCATTCGCGACCGGTGCCTGCGCGGACAGGTTGCCCTGCGTGAGGACGATCGCCAGGGTGACCGCTCCGACGGCCATCAGGATCGGCACCATCGCGCGCGTGATCGGCAAGTCGGACCAAGGGTCGCGTTCGGGGCTGTGCGAATTCGGCATGGCTCTCTCCGGGAAGGGGGGATGGGTTCCGCAAGAGCCAAGCTAGGCGATGCGCGCGTGCGCCGATACGGACAAGCGCGGGCGCAAGGTGCTGAAAAGTCCGCACGGTCAGGCGCTCCAGGCGCGCTCGAACTCCTCCAGGAAGGCGTCCACCCGTGCGGCGTCGAGCCGATCGATGCCGGCGGCGGCGGCGCGTCCACCGCCGGCCGCGTAGCGGCGGCAGAATTCCGCGGCGCTGGTCCGCGCGGATCGAGGCGCGCGCACGCTCACCACGTAGGCGGTTCCGTCGACGGGCGCGAGCACCGCATGGGCGCGCTCCGGCCCCTGCGCGGCGAGGCGGTTCGCGAAGATGCCGATCACGCGCCGGCTCCAGGATGCCTCGGGCAGCAGGTACGCGGCGGCCGCGTGGCTCGCCTTCGCCGGGGCGATCGCGAGCGCGCGCTCGAGGTCGGCGCGGCGCTGCGCGCCCAGGCGCTCGACCACCGGCTCGCGCGCGATCATCTCGAACGGATCCTCATGGCGCCTCACGATCGCATAGAGCTCGCGCGGATGGACCAGCACGTCCGCGGCGCTCGCGCCGTAGGCGTTGTAGTTGATGCTCACGCCGAGCTCGCGCAGGCGCGCGAGGCGCCCGGCCGCCAGGTCGAGCGGCTTCGCGAGCTCCAGGGCGAGAGGCGCGAGGTCGTCGCCGAAAGCGCCCACCACCGCCCAGGCGCGGAAGCGCCCGCCCAGGTGCCGGTCGACGAGCGCGCTCGTGCAAGCGTCGCGCGAAACGTCGATCGCCGCCTCGAGCCGCGGATGGCGCGGGATGTCGCCCGCGTGGTGGTGGTCGAAATAGCGCACGTGCACGCCGCGGTCGAGCAGCGCGAGGAGGCCCGCGCGGTTGCGGTCGAGGGAAACGTCGAGCACCGTCACCACGTCGCCCGATCGCGCCGGCACCGAGTCGAGCAGCGCGATGTCGCGCTTGAGCCCGGTGACGAGCTCCGAATCGAGCGGGTCGGCGAGCCGCAGCTGGTGCAGCGAGCAGATGCCGTCGGCATCGCCGTTGAAGACGTCGTAGTGGCGCATCGGCCGAGTGTCGCATGGAGCAAACCCGGCGCGCGAACCGTCGCCCGCAGGCTCGGCCATGGCGGCGGCCATCTTGCGACCTTCCTCGGCGGCATTTGATCCACGTCAAGCGGCGCCCGGCATGGCACCCCAGAATGCAACACCGGCGCGGAGGCAACGAGTCCATGCAATCGACGCAGATCACGCTGCACAACATCCGTCGCTCCGCGGCGCTGTCCGCGCGCATCCGCGATCTCGCCGAGCGCCTCGAGGCCCAGCATCCGGACATCATCAATATCCGCGCGTGCATCTCCCACGGTGGAACGCCGGCGAGCAAGGCCGGCCCCTACTGCGTGACCCTGCGCGTGCGCATTCCCGGGCAGGAGCTCGCCGCGAGCCACGAAAGCCGGGACGACGTGTACGTCGCGGTGCGCGAAGCGTTCCTCGCGATGCGCGACGAGCTGGTGCGGGCCGCGGAAACGGCACGCCGCATGGCGGGCGAAGCGACGAAGGCCGTCCCGGAGCCGTAGCGCCGCCCGGCGACCGCACCATCAGCGGTCGTCTATACTGGTTCGCGATGGCCCGTTCAATCCTCGCAACGCTGCTTCTCGCCGCCGCATGCGCCGCGCCGCAGGCGCGGCAGCACTCGATCGCCGCGCGTGCGCACGCGCCCGACACGCGCCAAGCCGTGCGCTTCCCCCAGCCCCTCAGGGACCACACGCTCGCCAACATGCGCGATCACCTCGCCACGCTGCAGGAGATCCAGGACGCCATGGCGCGCGGGGCTTGGGACGCCGCTTCGCATCTCGCCGAGCATCGCCTGGGGCTCTCTTCGCTCGAAGCCCATGGCGCGCCCGACGTGGCGCCTCATATGCCCGGCGGCATGCAGCAGGCGGGAATGGCGATGCACAAGGCCGCGAGCCGCTTCGCGATCGAGGCCGCCAACACCGGGGCGACCGGCGATGCGAAGCCCGCGATCGCCGCACTGTCCACGCTCACGGCGCAATGCGTCGCGTGCCATGCCGCCTATCGACTCGAATGACGACGAGCGCGCCGATCCAATACCTCGCCGAAGATTTCGCCGTCGCGCCGCAGCTCTCCGCCGAGCAGGTGCGCGGCCTCGCCGCGCACGGATTCCGCAGCGTCATCAACAATCGCGAGGAGCACGAGCCCGGCCAGCCGCCCGAGGCCGACCTGCGCGCGGCCGCGGCCGAAGCGAACCTCTCCTACGAGCGCCAGCCCGTGAATCCGGCGCACATCACGGTCGAGGACGTCGCGCGCTTCGCCGAGCTCCTCGAACGCCTGCCGCGTCCGATCCTCGCCTTCTGCCGCAGCGGTTCGCGCTCGAGCATCCTGTATCGCGCGGTGGCGCAGGGCGTGCACCGGCGCTGAGTCGCCGCTTCAGCCGCCCCGCTTCGGTGAAGCCGCGTCGGCCTTGCCTTCGCGCGCCTCGAAAGCGGAAAGTGCCGCGCGAATCCGCGCCATGTGCTCGCGCGTATAGGCCTCGGCAACCGACATCACGCGCCGGCGATACGACTCGCTGAAGCCGGCGTAGTAGCCCAGATCGGGGTGGAGCAGCACGTCGGCCTGCGGCGCTTCGGCGCGGATCTGCCGCGCACGCCGCGCGTCCTTGTCGATCCACGCCTCAGGCACGCCGGGCGGCGTGGTCCGCGCATACGCGGACACGTCGACCGCGATCACGAAACGCGCACCCAGCTCGCGCGCGGCGTGGATCGGCACGGGGCTGAGCTCGTCGCCGTCCGCATACAGGTCGGCGCCGATGCGCACCGGCTCGAAGTTGTCCGGATCCGCGGCCGAGGCGCGCACCGCAAGCCCGGCGTCGCCCCGGTCGAAGAGCACCAGCTTGTGGTCCGTGAGGCGCGTCGCGGCGAGCGCCACCGGAATGCGCAGCTGCTCGAGCGTGCGCCCGTCCACCTTCTCGTCGACGTAATCCTGCACCGCCGCCCCCGTGGAGCGCTTCTTCAGGAGCTCGCGCAGCTCGTAGAACTGCATCACGTTGAGGCCCGCGGCGAGCCGCTCGAGCGAGCGCGCGTCATATCCCGCGGCGTAGAGCACGCCGACCATCGCTCCCACGCTCGATCCCACGATGAGGTCGGGGTGGATGCCCATCTCCTCGAGCACCTTGAGCACGCCGATGTGGGCGAAGCCGCGCGGGCCGCCCGAACCGAGCACCAGGGCGATGCGCGGCGCCGGGCCGGAGAGGGGAGAGAAACGCGGAAGGCGATCGGCGGGGACGGAGTCGCGTGCGAGGCCGCAGGCGGCGAGGACGAGCGCGCAGGCGAGCGCACTGGCGGTTCTGGCGATCGGCAATTGGTTCCCCGTGGTCGATGGGCGCGGCGAGGTGCTCGCGTCGCTTATATCACACGGCGATCGGCGGCCTGGAGGCGGCCGAGCCGGCGCGGCTCACTTCGCGGCGGCGGGATCGATTGCGAGCGGCGTGTGGGATGCTTCCTACGTTCAGCGCGGTGCTCGCCGCCGAAACCGGTCGGGAACGTGCGGGGCGTGCGTGAACACGCGCACGTAGGAGACGCACTCGTAGAGCGCCTTGCGCGGCTCGCCGCCGGCGAGGCATTCGATCGAGCGGCGCCGGCCCGGCGCGCGCGATTCCTGCACCGCCCCGTTCGCGCAGGTGAGGCAAAGGCCGCAGCGCGGCCCGCGCAACGTGCGTCGCGTCTCCATGGAGGAAGTTTAGGCAAGCGTTCGCCCGGCTTCTTCCGGCGCGGCGCGCATGCGCGAGTCGCCCGCGCGCTGATTTCCTTGTCGGGCCTTGCGGAAGAGCCGCCTGTCGGACCATGCGGCCCCTCGCGGCGCCGCAAGCTCCGACGGAGCGCGCCGGAGCGAGACCACACGAGGCGCCTGCGGTGTCCCACAAATTGCGAGCGGGCACTTCGAGTCCTACGGGAGTCGCATTTCAAGACCCGAAGACTCGATTGCCATGACGAAAGCCACCATCAGCCGGCGCGTGCTCGATACCCTGATTCGCGCGAAGCTCGCCAAGCTCAACGGATGCGTGAACGTGGAGCCGCTGCCGGTCGCGTGGCGGCGGCGCGACTCGAGCGGCTGCAACTGGGAAATCCCCGGATGGACCGGCGACGCGCACCTCGTCGAGACCTGCGTCCTGCAACTGCGCGACTACCTGCGCTTCCTGCGCGAGCAGTTCGATATTCCCGAGGACGAGAAGGCGTCCACGTAGCTCCCGCCTACGCGGCCGAAGGCGTGGAGCGGCGCTCCTGCGTCTCCACGCGCCGATGCTGGGCGAGGCTCGCGCGCAAATCGTCGATCTTGCGGTGCAGTTGCTGGATCGCGAACTCCGCCTTCACGTTCACCTGGAAATCCTGGTCGGCCTGCAGCCGGTCCTTCGTCGCCTGCCGGTTCTGGCTCATCATGATGATGGGCGCCTGCAGCGCGGCGATGCACGAGAGGATCAGGTTGAGGAAGATGTAGGGGTACGGATCCGGCGGGCGGGCGACGAGGAGCACGCTGTTCACCACGGCCCACGCGACCAGGAAGAGCCCGAAGCAGATGATGAAGGTCCACGAGCCGCCGAAGCGCGCGACCATGTCGGCCACGCGCTCGCCCATGCGCATGCGCTCGTCGGCGATCTCGTTCACGTTGCGCAGCTGCAGGCGCGAGAGGAGCTCGTCGGCCGAGCGCAGCCGCTGGATCACCACGCCCATGAAGTGCCGCGCGGCCGCCTGCCGTTCGAGGAGCGCCGCGACCACGTCGAGCGGCACGCACAGGAGCGTCGTGTCCGCCGCGGCGCGCGCGCTCGCGGTGCGCCGCTCGCGGTCGAACACCGCGAGCTCGCCGAAGAACGATCCCGCCTCGAAGCTCGCGAGGATGATCTCCTCGCCGCGCGTGGGCAGCACGACCTCCACCGCGCCGCTCTCGACCACGTAGAGGAACTGCGGCACGTCGCCCTGCGAGAACACCGTCTCGCCGGCGCCGAGACGGCGCACCTCGGCGGCCCGGGCGAGGTCGGCGAGCTCGCCGGCGGACAGGTGGCTGAAGAGGGGAACGTCCTCGATCGTTGCGACCGCATCCATGGGAGCCTCCGCGCGGGATGGACGGCCCCACTCTAGCAGGAGCTCCGGCGTGCGGCGCATCGTCGCCGGCGACGAGCCGCGAGGCGGCGGATCAACGGGCCGAATGGCCGGCGAGCTTCACTTCCACCTTGTCGGCGGCGTCCAGGCCCGCGTAGTACTCGCGCAGGATCTCCAGCACCTCCGGGCGGCTGAACTCCGGCGGCACCGGCTGGCCCTCGGAGAGCCACTTGCGCAGCTTCGTCCCCGAGACGAGCAGGCGATCGGCGTCGTCGTGCGGGCAGGTGCGCGCCGAGGCCATGCCGCCGCACTTGTAGCACCAGAACGTCCAGTCGATCTTGAGCGCACGGATCTCGAGCGCGTCGGCCGGGATCTCGTCGAAGATGCGATGCGAGTCGAACGGCCCGTAGTAGCTGCCGACGCCGGCGTGGTCGCGCCCGACCACGAGATACGCGCAGCCGTAATTCTGGCGGAAGAGCGCGTGCAGCAGCGCCTCGCGCGGGCCGGCGTAGCGCATGTCGAGCGGATAGCCCGCCTGCACGACGGTGCCCGGCTTGAAGTAGCGCTCCATGAGCGTCGCGATCGCCTTCGTGCGCACCGGCGCCGGAATGTCGCCCGGCTTGAGCTTGCCGAGCAGCGAGTGGATCAGCACGCCGTCGCACACCTCGATCGCGATCTTCGCGAGGTACTCGTGCGAGCGGTGCATCGGATTGCGCGTCTGGAACGCGGCGACGCGCGACCAGCCGAGGCCTTCGAATTCCGCGCGCGTCTGCGCCGGCGTCTTGAAGAGCGCGCCGTACTGCGCCTTGAAGCCGCCGTCGCCGAGCACCTCCACGGCACCGGCGAGGTTCACGTCGCCCTGCTCCATCACCATCTTCACGCCGGGGTGGGCCGGGTCCGTCGTCTTGAATACCGACTGGCACTCGTGCGCCTTGTCGATGCCGTATTTCGCGGTGACCCGCAGGATCGCGAGGATCGAGCCGTCGTCGGGGTCCTCGAGCGCGATCTCGGCGCCCTCGCGGATCGAGGCGGCCTTCTCCTTCGTCGTGGAGAGCGTGATCGGGATCGGCCAGAAGACGCCCGCGGCCGTGCGCATGCGGTCGCACACGCCCTGCCAATCGGCATGGGTCATGAAGCCGTCGAGCGGCGTGAAGCCGCCGAGGCCGAGCATCACGAGGTCGCCCTTCTCGCGCGAGCTCACCACGAGCCTCGGCAACGAGCGCGCGCGGCGCTCGGCCTCGGCGAGGCGGTCGCCTTGCAGTGCGAGCGGCTTCAATGCTCCGCCGCCGTGGGGGCGGACAAGACCCGGCATGGCAATTCCTCCTCGTGGCTTTGGCGCTACGCTAGCACGCCGCCGCGGCCCCGATCACGAAAACCATTGATGCGCCGATAAACGCGCGCGATTGCGGGGCTCGCGGCCGCCCTCGATAATGTCCGGATGAAGATCTGCATCGTCTCGGACAGCCACGACCGCGCCGACCCGCTCGCGCAGGCGGTGCGCGAAGCGAAGGCGCTCGGCGCCGAAGCGGTCATCCATTGCGGCGATCTCATCGGGGCCCAGACGATCAAACCCGCGCTCGCCGCCGGGCTCCCGGTGCACGCCATCCACGGCAACAACCTGGGCGATCCGCAGGCGATGCATTTCCAGTCCGCGAAGAGCGGCGGCCAGCTCCAATACCACGGCGCCGAAGCGGTTCTCGAGCTGGGCGGGCGGCGGATCGTCGTCGTGCACTACGACCATCATGGGTACGCGATGGCCTGCACGGGCGACTGGGACCTGGTGTGCTGCGGCCATTCGCACAGGCTCGAGGCGCGCGAGGTGCCGAACGTGAAGGGCGGGACCACCTGGCTGGTGAACCCCGGGACCGTCGCCGGGCTCGCCGCCCCCGCGACCTGGGTCCTCGCCGACCTCGCCGCCCTGCGCTTCGAGCCCCATACGCTCCGTCTATAGCGCCATAGGCGCAATTTGCGGCGGCCCCCGCCGGCGCTCCGTAGAATCCTTCCCGACAGAGGAGGATTCGATGCTCACCCAGAACCCGTTCGCGACCGCCGCGCCGCTCCTTCCCGGCGGATTCCTGCAGGCTTTCCTGGTGGTGATGTTCCTCGCGGTGGTGCTCGGGACGATCTTCGACATGGTGCACAAGGGCAGCGCGCGGTATTTCTTCGACAACCTGCGCACGTCGAAGGCGAAGCGCAAGCGCGAGCTGGGCGGCTCGGAGCTGGTGTCGATCGCGGTCCAGACCGCGGTCGTGGACGTGATGGCGTCGGGCGAGTTCTGCAACACGCGACGGCGCATCGCGCACCTGCTCGGCATGTACGGGTTTGTCGTCTATGTCGCCACGACGGCGATCCTGGTGTTCGCCTATGACGCGCCGGCCACGCCCGCCCCCGCCATCGTTCCGGCGCTGTGGTGGCTGGGCGCGCTGATGATCCTGGTCGGCGGCTACTGGTTCTGGTTCTTCGTGCGCGTCGACGTCGCCGCCGAGGGCCACCCGGCGCTGCGCGTGATGCGCGCCGATCTCTTCGTGCTCTCGCTCGTCGTGAGCGTGACGCTCGCCGTCCTCTGGGCGGGCACGGGCGGCGGCGCCGGCTGGCTCTTCTGGCTCTACATGCTCGCCACGGCCGTGCTTTTCTGCGGAGTGCCATGGTCCAAATTCGCGCACATGTTCTTCAAGCCCGCGGCGGCGTTCGACAAACGCGTCGCCAGGGCGAACGGCACCGCCGAGAACCTGCCCACCCAGACGCGTGACGATCCCGAACAGCGCAAACGCCACTCGATGGAGCTCCTGCGCGACGCTCCGATGGACATGGGGCTCGGCATCAAGCGCGACGCCCCGCGCCACTACTAAGCAACAGCCGCCAGGCTCGATCGAAGAGCCCCAAGGAGCCGACTTATGCCTACCTTCGTGTACATGACGAGGTGCGACGGATGCGGACACTGCGTCGACATCTGTCCCTCGGACATCATGCACATCGACCCGACCTATCGCCGGGCCTACAACATCGAGCCGAACATGTGCTGGGAGTGCTACTCCTGCGTGAAGGC
>Ga0134126_10010819_pt1 | contig 11488 bp, 26 predicted proteins | sample KB31752_FD_96881 | JGI IMG/M metagenome (GOLD analysis project Ga0134126, IMG submission 96881) | Terrestrial soil microbial communities with excess Nitrogen fertilizer from Kellogg Biological Station, Michigan, USA - KB3-175-2 | ecosystem: Environmental > Terrestrial > Soil > Unclassified ... | reverse complement strand
GAATTATTAAATAAATATTGTGCTGTTTATATAGAAGTTACTATATCTAAAGGATTTGCAATATGTGTTTGAGCTAAAGTAGATAATATCCAAATTGAAGCTAACACAAAGCTTTTACCAACTCCATTAGCACCTACAAATAGATTTAATTCATTAAATTGTATTTCTAATTTATTAAATTTTACTGGAGATTCTAGATTTAAATAAATTGTCTGTACATGACCTGTTGTTTTACTTTGTTTCTGTTTTTCTACTGCTTCCATTTATTTATAATTTTTTAATTGTTGTTTTAATCTTATGAATAGTATATATTAACTACACTTCCCTCTTTAGCCTTTCTACGTTTCTTAGAAGTTATTCTTCTTAATTTCTTTCTAGGTTTATGCCTTGACCTTTTAGCTGCTTTACAATTTTTACAAGTACACGCCTGTATACAATCTCTCATATTATCTATATAAATGTTTAAAAATAAAATTTCTATAAGGATTTAATTTATCTAAAGTTATCATATCTTTAGAAATAGACCAATTATTAAAATACAAACATTCTACTTTTTTAATGTATAAAGTAAAAAATGAATCAGAAAGTTTTTTATTAAATAGATGATCCATTTTGTTTCCCCAAGTATATAAAACTTTATCTCTCCAGTATTCTCCATATTCATTTATAAACTCTTCTTCTGTTTTAAATCTAATCATTATTTCTTAAATTGAATTTTTATAGGTTTTACACCCAATCTATTAGCTAAGTCTGGACTTAAACCAAAAATACCTTGATTTACAGGACAATCTGTAAAATCCTTTTTACTTAATTTTCTATTTAATCTTTTTTCTAAGCATTTAATACAAAGCATTCCAAAATCATTAGGGCTAGCTTTTAACCATAACTTATCATGAACCATATAATATTCACTAATTCTTAAAGTATCTTTATTACAATCTAAACAAAGAAAATCCTTATCTATTTCTTCTTCCATAATTACTTAAATAAAAAGAACCTATACTCTAAAAGATTAGAATATAGGTTCTAGTGAATTGATTAATTTTTAATCTTTTTTAGGATGATCTAATTCCCAATGGTGATTAGGACATAAATAAATTAGATTATCAGGATGATTAATTTCTGATAATAAAGCATCTTTTGAAAAATCTTTAATAGCTTTTATATGACAAATCTGAACTGTATAAGAATACCCACATTTTTCACAAATTTTAGGAGAACCTTTAATTTTCATAACTCTCTCAGCATGTCTAGTTATAGCATGTCTAGCACTTCTTATGTTCTTTCTTTTATCAATTAAATTTCCTTTTGTTCTTTTTCCATAATTTATATTAGCTGTAATTATTCTTTCTTCAATTATTTTATCTCTGTCCTTACTACCATTATGCCTAGTAAATGTTCTAGTTTCATTAGTACATTTTTTACATCTAGCAGAATATCCTGATTTAATATAAGTTGATTTAGTAAAATCAGAAATAGTCTTAATTTCTTTACATTTTGTGCATTGTTTTTCCATGTAATAAAAATACAAAACTATTTCTGATTTTCCAAACTATTTAACTAAAATTAATAATTATTTACCTGTATAAAGAACATTAGTTCCACTTCCTAAAACTGTGGTAGGAGTTACCCCATTCCATTTATTAGCTCTAACATAATCAACATACTGTGCTGTCATAACAGATTGTTTCTTTTTAATAGCTTCAGCTTCACCTGCAGCTTCAATAACATTTGATGCGCTGTCACCCCTAGCAGTAGCTATCTTTTTGTTAGCTTCAGCAATAGATATTTGAAGTTGTTGTTGAGCAGTTTCTGCATCTTGTTTAGCTTTAATCTTCTGATTTATAGCATTTTGTATATTAGGATCAGAAGGTCTTGGAGTACTTACTAAACTAAATTGCTGTAAAGTAAATCCTTGATGTAGTAAACTATCAGATAATTGCTTCCTAACTTGAGATTCAAAATCACCTAAACTATTAAGCATATCATCCATAGTAATTGTAGAACTAACATTAGCCATACAATTTCTTACAGTAGTTCTAAGATAAGTTCTAGTAATAGTTTCTAAATCATCTGTTTTATAAGTAAAAAATATATAAGATGCTTTTGCAGGTATTACAGTATAATTGATACCTACATCACATAAGAAACTACTTCCACCTTTAAGAGGTATACTAATTTCTTCATTTTTTACATCACCTTCCCCTGAATTAGCTGTCCAAATGTAATGTTGCATTGAAATTGGGAATTGAACTACTCTAGTAAAACCTGGAGTATAAGTTACCCAACCCAAAACATCAGTAGTTTCTGGTAAACCTTTATTAGAACCTCCGTAAGAATATTTGAACCCCGTGTAACCTGGTTCTATTCTAGTACAACTACTTATACCAGCAAATAAAATCATACTAATCATTAATACTTTAAAATTTTTCATTTGTTTTTTTGTTTTTGAGTTTTTAATTAAATTTATTTGTCTAAAAATCTTTTATGTAATTTATTTGCTAGGTAGATTCCTAATATTACTATTAATATTATAGGCCAAAAGACTCCTATAAAAATTAATATACCAAGTTCATCTTCTAGTTCTTCTTTATTAACTTTATAACAAATAGTAGATGTAAATGCACCTGCTAAAATATATAAGAATATCAATAATAATACTATCATTTTATCAAGTTTTTAAATTGTAAATATAGGCCGTATCCCCAAAAAAGAAATATAGATAATATAACTATTAACATACTTATATCTATAAAAGTATTAGTTATACTTGAAAAGCTTTCCCAACATATATTTACTAGGTATCCTATTATAAGTATTTGTATAACTATAAGCAAAAATAAGAATTCTTTCTTTATCATAATTTAAGTTTAATGAGCTATTACAACCTCTTCTTTAAGTTCTTTTTTCTTATATTGTCTAATAGAACCATATTTAGTAACTAAAGTATCTACAAATAATTTATTAATATCACTATTTTTTTCACAAGTTTCAGGTATAGGGATAACCATAAGATATTTCCTATCCATCATACTTTTAAGTTTCTTTTCAGAATCTTGTGTACATTGTTGAGCAAATTTAAGTGCCGATAAGCTTCTTACAAGTGCAATACTCCTGCCTTGCTTAATACTAAATTGATCTGGAGATTTAGGCTGCACCCATTCAGTCTTTTTAGCATCACTACTAGGTCTTCTTGTTTTAAAGCCTACAAAGCTCTGTGAAATACCTACATATATGTAGCCCTTGCCAACCAATCCAACGAGCACCTTTCTTCCATGATTATTTTTGGATTTACACCAAGGATGGAAAACCAGAGGTCTTTGATTAATATTTTGAGTTTTTTGCATAAAATTGTTAATTATTTAAAAAATATTTGTAATTGTAATAATTATTAATTAACTTTACCATAAAATAGAAATATGGAAGAAAAAATAACAATTGATTTAAAAAAATGTACTAAATGTAAAAATAAATTTCCTAGAACTAGAGAATTTTTCTACAGTTCAAAAAATGAAAAAGATCAATTACATTGTTGGTGTAAAGGATGTATAAATACTAGTAAAAAAATTTGGAAAAAAAATAATAAAGATTTAGCTAAAAAATATGGTAAAATAGCATATAGAAATAGATGTAGACCAGGTTTATGCAATGTTTGTATAAAAAATAACAATCTTCCAGATAATAAAATGTGTGAAAATTGTTGGTATAATGATAAAGCTAGATTATACTTAAAAAATAATAAATTAGGTTTCTTATTAAAAGAAAAAGCACAAAAACAAAATTTTAAATGTGCTTATTCAGGTGACCCTTTAATTCCTGGTTTAAATATGTCTATAGATCATATTATAGCTCAAAAAGTTAATCCTAAATTAATACATGATATTTCTAACCTTCAATGGGTAACTAAAGAAGTAAATACTTCTAAAAATTACTTATTACCAGAACAATATGTTGAAATTTGTAAAAAAGTAGCTAATTATCATAAAGACTCTTAGCTACTTCTTATAATCTACATCATGGTTTCAAGCATTCTTCTAATTCATCGAAATCTGCAGATAAAGTCTCCATCTCCTGATCACACTTTAATACTGCATCTTTAACATCCTGATAAGTATCTGCTATTCTTATATCTGTTGATAGATTTGCAAATAAGATACTTAATTTAGATAAGGTTCTTTCATGTTTAGGATCTAACTTATCTGACATATTAACCTTTGGTTTTTCTACTGGTGTTTCTTGTGTTGTATCTGACATAATAATTGGTTTTTTAAATTTTTAATTGAATAAGTATTTTAGTTTATAATAGTATTTTGATAATAATAGAAGTTCATGAGGTTTAAAAAATTTAATTATCAATTCAGTATTTTTTACAAAATCATAATTAAAAGTATAAATTTCTCCTTTTTTAAATCCTACTATAGTTTGTATACAAACATATTTTTTCTACATAAACTATAATTTTAATAAAAATGAGGAGTTAATAATACCAGGAAAAAGTCACTAAACCCGATACTATTAATTATCCTCTATGATTTGTAATTCATAAACATCCAATATTTAAATTTAGCGAAGTTTTCTTGAATAACTTCGCACAGGACTTTTACTGGAATATTATCTGCTTCTTCTTTAAAATCAGTTTTTTCTTTAGCATATCTTCTTATAATATTAATATGCTCTCTAGGATTTATACCTAGTTTATTTCTATAAGAATGAACCTTAATATAGTTTTTAACACCGTTAGTTTTAGACTTACGTGCTTTAGCTATCTTAATTTCTTCTTCATTTCTTTTAACTACTTTACCTTTATCTACTTTTAGTTCTTCTTTTACTTCAGGTGCAACTCCAGCAAAATCAGTAGCTATATCTAAATACCCTAATCTAGCCATTAGATCAGCATTAGCACCTACTTTCTCAAGCTCTTGTTGTTTAGCTTGCAAATCTTGTTTCTGTTGAGAAATAGATTTAGTTTGTTTAACTGGAGAAGCTTTAGCTTGAAGTAATTCTCCAAACATATCATCTGCATTAGCCATATCTAGTTTTCATTTTTGAGTTTTTAACTTTTTTTAATTAATAATAGTCTCCCTGCTTGGATTTTAACCAAGGACTCTCAAATTAGAAATTTGACACTCTATACAGGCTGAGTTACAGGGAGTTATAAATTACTTCTTTCTTCTACTTCCTTTATCTATTCCACTACCTCCAAACGGCGCACCAAACATAAAATTATCTGAATATCCAGTTAATTTATGTTTTGTAGGTGATTGTTCATTTCTTTGAACATAATTTTTATTCTGATAATAGGTTTGTGTTGAAGCACTATATCCTAAATTTGCTTTGTTATTTACCATTTTGTTTGAATTTTAGTTTTTAAATAAATTATTTAATTTATAATAGGAATTAGGCATAAAATAACTAATTCTTTTCATATATTCTAATAAACCGTGACCATAAATATTCCAAGAATCATTATCTTTAACTCTTATCATGCCATCATGATTTTTTACTTCATATACTTTACCTATAGTTAAACTAGGCCCATTTATATCACATCTATAATACATAATTTTAAAATAAAAAAGAGGTAGACCAAATTAGCCTACCTCTATAACTCCCTTAATAACCCTATCTATTTCCTTTGTGGAAACTCAAAAAACCACAACATCTTTTAAGGAGAGTTTCTTTCACTCTGCTTTGCTGACTTGTGACAGTTTATACATACAATGTATAAGTAGCATTACTAGGTGGTAATGTATTTTGTACACCCACCTATAATCCTTTTCTTTCTATTTAAATCCATAAGTTTGTATACAGATTTAGTTATTTCCAAAAAATCTTTTCAATACTTGACGACCCACTCAAGGGTTCAAAAGCCCATATTACCTGAGACCAGTGGTACTATGTTAATACTACCAAAAATAATTGATGCAAGTTAGTTACCTTAATCACAGATAACTCCTCAAGAGGAAAATTAGAACCTCTATTCAATAAACAACTTATGCTTATAGACACCAATCTTCTCTAAAAACCTTATTCTTCCATAAGAGAGACTTTCTGTTACCAATTAAAACAAAATCAAAGACCTTACCTATTATCTCCTATTATATACTTCCTTCAAATAATTGCTCTTACAAGTCAATGCTTACATAATACCCAGGAATCTTTTAAGAAATTTTCCCTTTTATATTACACAACCATTAGGTTAAATACAGAATTCACTGCTACCTAATTACTATCCAAAAATACTAATATTCAATAAACGTTTTATTCTCCATCTTATTAGTTGTTCTAATTGCATAATGAGCATCCTACAGAGTGCAAAGCATCATTGAGAAACAAATCTAAATATCCTATTGCTAGGAATATCTTAATCTAAAAGACTTAAATTACCCGCATTAGTAACAAATTCAAGTAATTTCTTACCTTGTTCTGTTTGACCTAATGCTTTCTTAGTAAATTTAGCTTTTACTTTTCTTGTATTATTTAATTCTTTATAATCTAAACTAAGTTGAGCTATGCGTTTATTAATACTAGAAAAAGAATTAATTTCTTTTTCCTGCTCTGTAATAGATTTATTTATGATCTTTTCAATAGCTTTAACTAAAGTCTTATCTAAATATTCTTCTTCTAAACCAATCATAGTATATCCTTTTTCTGCATGTAAACAGATTTTTCTTACAGTGTATTTTTTAAGAAGAACATTTTCTTCAAAGGAATAAGTATCTTTATGTTTTAAGATATCTTCAGTATTTTTACCATTATAGTGATAAGCAAGTCTTATTTTATTACAAAGAATACCTACTTTATTTAACTCACTCCAATTATAATCAATACTAACTCTTTTTACTTCAAAAAATGGACACTTTATAGTCTTAATTATTAAAGCATCTATTTTTTCTTTAGTATCATCTTCTTTTTTATTTTTTAATTCTTCAAGTAATACTGTAGCTTCTTCTACTATTCTTTGAGAGTTTTCTTCTATATATAGTTCAATTAAGTCACTGCTACTTAGACTTAAATTAACACTATGATTAACAGTTGGTTCTTGAACTACTGCTAATTCAGTCTTTTTGACTTTTTCTTCTAATTTCTTTTTCATTTGAGTTTTATTTAATTAAAAATTTGTTAATATTGGGTTAATTTTTGATAAATCTTCTATAGATAGTATACCATAATTCATTATTAATCCAGCTTTTTCAGCCTTAGGTATTTGAGCACATCCACAAGTACATTTAGGTTCAAAACAAGTACAAAAGTATATTTTCTTGTTTATATCTTTATATGTATCATCTGCTGTATGACCACAACCTTGAGTAAAAACTACTATCTTCCTAGTCATTTTTTTAGGTAAAACTTTAATTATATCAGTATAGTATGGATATACATTACCTTTATAAGTTATATTACATAAAGCATGACCTGAAAATACATTTATCCCTTTAATTTTCTCTGCTGTTTTAATTATAGTATTATGTAAAAACCTATCTTTACTATGATAACCTACTGCAGTATCTACAAATAAGGTTAAATTAGTTTCTACTTCTATTACACTTTTTCTATAATCAAAAGCAGTTTGAGGTTCTGTAATAAGAGCTTTAAATACTTTTGGCATATTTAAAGGTCCATCTAAAATAATTTCAGTATTAGCCCATTTTAATAAATATTTCTTAACTTCTTCCTGTCTTTTAATTTCAGTAGAGTTAATTTTAGCAGGATTTTTAGTACTACCTCCTTTATTGTTAATAGCTTGTTTAGTTTCTTTACCTTCTTTCTCTTCCTTAGATTCTTGTAACTCTTTAGGTGTATCAGGTATTTTATCTCCTCTTTCACCATCATCTTCCTGATCAGAATTATCTTTTGGCTCACCTTTACCAGGTTTCCCAGGTTTCCCCTTACCATCTCCTTGACCTTCACCATTACTAGGTGGTTGATTCTTAGAAGCAAAATTACCAAAACTCTGTTGTAAACCAACAGGTGCATTTTTTAAAAACTTAGGTGTAATTTTATAATTTTTACCTTGAAATTTATATTTACATGAACCTCCATTCTCTGATAGATAGTTCATAGCTGCATTTTCTATCCGATTATTGATCATAAAATAATAACTTTAATCTATTAAATGTATTATTAAAATAAGGTAAAGAAATAACTATCCAAATTTTCTTATCTAAAAAATACAAAGCACTACTTAAAAGAGTCATATGTATTTTGTTATAAATATCCTTTTGATAAACTATATCATTAATAATTTTAATAATAATATATTCTTTATTAAATTCCTTACACTCACTATCCCAAGATAATATAAATTTTATACCAATAAGATTGTCTTTAGTATAAATCATATAAACATAGCTTTTAATTTATTATACCAAGGTAAATACTCCCTAATTACAATCCATTCTTTATTATTCAAAAAATATAGAGCATCATTTATATTATAATGTGTAATATAATCATTATCTCTATAAATATTTACATCATTTTTATCTAAAGTAGAAATAATTATTTTGAATATAATATTAGGAGTTGTATTTACAAAAAATAATTTTTCTTTTATATTATTTTTAGTATATTTCATAAGAATAATAATTTAAGCCTCTCCCAACTAGATTTAAAAATATTTAAAGAAATCCATTCACCTGTATTAAATAAATTTAATTCACAATCTTCTATTTCCCAAGGTCCTTTATCTCCTTTATGGTATACAACTTCATTTATAATTTCATAAGTTAATTTACCATTATTACTTAAACCCATTTTATAAATAGCTCCTATAGGTTCATGTATGGCTTTAAACTTTAAACCAATAACATTCTTTTTAGTATATTTCATTTAAAAGCAGTTTTAAGTCTATAATAAAAATTAGGAATAGTGAAAGATATGTAAGGAGTAAAATAAACTAAAATATTTTCTTTTCTAGAGGTTTTTAGATCCCCTAAATCATTTAAAAAATGATAATGAGACTTAGTAGCTTCTATACACTTATAGCTTTTACCTTTTGTAAATCCTTTATAATCTATTTTACTTATATATTTCATTTCATTATATCTTTTAATTTATAGTAAGATTGAGGTATTATAATAGACAAGTCTAATACATCAGTCCAAACATTGAAGTTATTTACCCATCCTTTATTTCCATAAAAACCATTATTAAAAACATTATAGCACTTATTTTTAGTAATTATTAAATTACCTCTTATACTTTTCCAATCTTTATTTGCTCTATAATACATAACACTTAAATTTTAAAAATAGTTGGAGAATAGGCAATAACCTATTGCTCCAACTTACTTAAGGCTCCAACTTATTTTATAAATAATCCTATTAACTTAAAATAATATAGAGGAGTAAGAATATTAATTTTAATAAACCAAGAAGTTCTTAATCTTCTAGCTCTATTAATCTCATCTATTACTTCATAATACTTAGAAGTAAAATTATAAGCTGTATAAATATTACCTTTATTAATACAGTTAACACCACTATAATCATCAGTCATATTTTTTAAAGAAAATACTCTCATAATTATATCATTGACCCAATATAACTAGTTAACTTTTCATCCTTCATTTTATATCTACTTTTTAAAAAAGTAACAAATTTCTTATGATCTTCAGGTTCCTGACTAAACTTCCACAACATTGAGTTAAATTTCAGTTTATAAGAACTTTTACGACCAATTGAATTTGATGAACCAATAGTATATACTTCCTGTACTAAATCAGATATTTGATTTTGACTAGGTTTTCTTTCTACACTATGTAAGTTCCTATAAGCTAGGGCTAAGTCTACTAGAAATGTTGTTTTAGTAACACTATATTTAACACTTAACATACTATTAACCTGCTTAATTAAATCTGCTCTATCAGGAAAGTGAAAATGTCTGATAAAAGTAAACCTTCTATCTAATGCATCTTCTAATTCTCTTCTCTGGTTAGAAGTAAAAATAATAAACAAATTCTCTTTATTACCACATATAGGACCAGTAATAGGATCATTAAGCATACACTCCTGTAAAAAGCTCAATAGAAAGGTATCTACAGATGGTTTAGCTTTATCTATCTCATCTATAAGCAATACTACAAGTCCTTCATTTGAGGCCTTTAAAGCCTGTAATAAGTAACCATCTTTCATAGCATCTCTACCTTTACATTCTTCTTCTGTCATAGCATCTACTAACTTACCTAAATCCCAATTATATACTAATTGCTCTACACCTACTCCATCATAACAAGGAGCAAATATAAATTTAGCATTTAACTGTTCTGCAACATATTTACCATAACTGGTTTTACCAGCACCAGGTTCTCCAAGTATTAAACAACTTGGGATACAATTTGATTTTACAGAGCCATTTGTAAGACTCTTTATATAATCTAAATCTACTAACTTATCTTTAGAAGGAATGTAAGTATTTCCTTTAAGATTATTATTCTTCATCTTCTTCTCCAAGTTCTCCTCCTTCTTCATCTTCGTCAGGTAGTTTGTCTTTAAGTTTAGTTAATACTTCTATAAATTTTCCAAGGCGATCTTTATTAGATAAGTTTTCATCATTCAAGCTATCCAATTCATCTAATCCCATTTCTTTATTACGTTGTTCTGTAAGTACATATTCACCTAGAGGTTGTAAACCTAAAGCCATCATAAATACTTTCTCAGAATCATTCAATTGAGGTATTAATTTTTGCATCATGCTTACTCGTGATGTACCAACTATTTGTTTACCACCAATTTTTAATTTAATTTCATCTTCACTACCTTTTTCTGGCAATAAAGCAGTTATTTTATCTTTTAAAGACATTAAATTTTCATAATCTAGACCAAAACCTCCATGAAGTTTTAATTTAGGATCATTTATAAACTTTAAATCAGGCCCTTGTGGAGCTACTTTATCTGCATTTGTACCTTTACCATTTTCATCAGGAATATGACTTAAAATATACTTAATCATATTATTACTAATACTAGTACCTGGAAGTGTATATAAGGCTTCTGCAATCTGTTCTTTTTTACTAAGTTCCATAATTAATCCCCTTGGTATTTATGTTTTGAATAAGATGCTATCTCAGCAATCCATGAGGCATCAAGAGTATTATTGCTCTTTTTAATCTCTACTGCTGGTAATTTACAATGAACAACTTTCTGTTCTGATTGTTTAACTGGTACTAATTTCTTAGATTTAGTCATATTTATAGGGTTTTTCTAGATTCCATTAATTTCTTTCTTTCTTCTAAAATTGGCCCATAGTTATACATACTCCCTAAATAAAACCAATGTTTTAAAGGCAATCTTAGAACTATAATATTTAAAAATCCCTCATATACAAACATATGATTTCCTAAATAGAACGTACCACTAGTAAATATCAAAAGCCACACTATTATTATAATTATTATCATAATTTTTTAAATGTTTTAATTATTTTGTAATAAAAATTAGGTAATAAATCCGAAGTTGTTTTAAAATACTCTAAAAATTGACCTTCT
>Ga0134126_10010818_pt1 | contig 11489 bp, 8 predicted proteins | sample KB31752_FD_96881 | JGI IMG/M metagenome (GOLD analysis project Ga0134126, IMG submission 96881) | Terrestrial soil microbial communities with excess Nitrogen fertilizer from Kellogg Biological Station, Michigan, USA - KB3-175-2 | ecosystem: Environmental > Terrestrial > Soil > Unclassified ... | reverse complement strand
TGATGGAGCGCGGCATCGACGTGCTCGTGGAAAAGCCCATCGCGCCCGATCTCGCGTCCGCGGACCGGTTGATTGCCGCCGCCGCGCGCCACGGCCGCATTTTGCAGGTGGGCCACCTGGAGCGCTTCAATCCGGCGGTGGTCGCGCTGGAGCAGCGCGCCACGCTACCGCTGTTTTTCGAGATCCATCGCATGAACCTGTTCAGCCCGCGAAGTCTGGACGTGGACGTGGTGCTGGATCTCATGATCCATGACGTGGATGTAGTGTTGGCGCTTGCTAAGGCCGAGCCGCACGAGCTCCGCGCGGCCGGAATTTCCGTGCAGTCGCACAACGTCGATATTGCGAACGTTCGCATGCAGTTCGAAAACGGGTGCGTCGCGAACCTGACGGCCAGCCGTGTTTCCACGGAGCGCGTGCGCAAGCTGCGCCTGTTTCAGCCGCGGCAATACCTGTCGCTCGATTACACGCGGCAGGATCTGGCGATTTTTTCGGTCGGCGAGAACCGGCAGATCGGTTTCGAACAGGCGGCGATTGACAAGGCCGAGCCGCTGAAGCTGCAGCTCGACGCGTTTCTCGATTCCGTGGAGACACGCAAATCGCCGAAATGTTCGGGAGCGGCCGCGCGTCTTACGCTAGGGGTCGCGCTGGCCATTGTTGATAAAATAAGGGAGCACTCACAACTGGTCTCGCACACCCTGGCAACTGGATGGAAACCGTAGTTCAACCGCCTGCAGACTCCGAACTGCATCTCCTCACGGACTGGGGCGAGACGGGTGCGGGAAAGCGCCGGCGGACCGCCGCGACGCTGGCCATACTTTTGCATGTTCTTGTGCTTACGGTGATTTGGCAGCTCCCCGCTGACTTTCTGCAGAACCGCGACGAACAACCCCGCGAGGTGCCGAAGATCGTCACACCGCTGATCGAGCCTCCCACCGTCCTGACCCAGAAAGCTCCCAACACGGGTAAGGTCAGCAAGGAATTCGATGCGCGCGAGGAGGCTCCGCGGAAAGCTATTCAAACGCCCCCTGCTCCGCCGCCCGCGGCTCCGCCCGCTCCCAAAGCATCCCCGCGACAGGCGGCGATCCCGCCTCCTCCTCCCCCCGAGGCCGCCGGAACACCGGCCCTGCCGGAACCGCCGAAAATCGATACCGCGCAAAAGGAACCGCCCAAGGAGCTTCCGCAGATCGCGCCGGCCCTGCCCGTGCCGCAACCCGCCATCCAACCCGCCGAGCAGCCCAAACTGCCCTTGGAGAATGTGCAGCGCTCGCAATCCACAGGCGGTAACGTGCTGCGCGGACCACCGCCTAGCACTTCCGTCGCCGAAGCCGTCCACGAGCTCGCGCACAATAATGCGCCGGGAATGGGGTTGACGATCGGAGACCAGTCGGCTTCGGGGTCGGGCTATGGCGGTGTCTTGCAGAATCCATCCACCGGCGTGCAGGCGAGCAACGTGCAACTGCTGAGCGACCCTATGGGAGTCGATTTCACGCCATACCTGCGGCAGATTCTGCAGACCATCCGCCGCAATTGGATGGCCGTGATGCCGGAGAGTGTGCGGCTCGGGCGCCGCGGCAAAGTGGTGATCCAGTTCTCGATCAATAAGGATGGCAGCGTCGGCAAATTGGTGTATGAAGGGCAGTCCGGCGCCGACGCGCTGGATCGTGCGGCTGTGGCTGGTATCAGCGCTTCGAACCCGTTTCCGCCACTGCCCACCGAATTCAAAGGCGGTCGCGTTGTCCTGCGGCTGAACTTTGCGTACAACATGCCGCGACAATAATGTTATGACCCGGAATCGAATGTACGTCGCTTTCGGTGCCTATGCCGCGCTCGGCGTGCTCGCCGCGTTCACGCTGGATGGCGGCAAGATGCGGGATGCCGTGCTGGTGCTTCTGGTGGGGCTCGCGGCTAAAACCTACATCGCCTATCGCGCGCACTCGTAAGGTGTGAAGAACTCCATTGGCCTTTCGATACACCTTTCACGGGTTCCTGACGGACTTGTGAAAAAATATCGAATTGCTTTTTCTCCGCACTCACACGCACTCCGATCCCCGGCACCTTTTACCGCTCCCTCACGGTCACGGCTCCGTATGTAATTGATTCTGCTAACGGAGCCGCGACCGTTAGGAAGCGGTAAAAGGTGCATCGAAAAGGGAATGGAGCGCGACGAGAATAACAGCCGCATACTTTCACAACCCAGTGAGGGCCCTGGGCTCCTCGCGTTTCGTACTGAAACAAAAAACGTTCCACTTTGAAACACGTTTCACTTCGGAACGCCTCTCCTGCCAGTCACCCCTTACAAATAAGATACTTAGCCCTTATTATCCGTGGCACTAAGGTTGCACCCTTAACGATCGCCGGGCGGTTCGCTCCGGCAAGCTAAACGAAATCGAAAAGAGGACTACAACCATGCGGGCTACACGTGTATCTATACGGCGGCAAACGCGCTCATTGGCAGTTCGGGACAGCATCGTCCTGGAGCACATGGGTTTAGTGAAGGCGATCGCCATACGCGTACACGAGAATCTGCCTGTTCATGTGGATCTCGACGACCTCATCCACGCCGGTGTGCTGGGCCTCATCGATGCCGTGGAGAAGTACGATTCCGATAAGAACGTGGCCTTCCAGAGCTACGCGAAACACCGGGTGAAGGGCGCGATCCTCGATAGCCTGCGCGACATGGATTGGGCTTCGCGGGATATGCGCAAGCGGCAGCGGAAGGTGGATACCATCGTCCAGGAACTCTCAGGCGAGCTGGAGCGGCAGCCGACGGAGAGCGAAGTCGCCGACAAGATGGGGATGAGCCTCACGCGCTGGCGCAAAGTGCGGTTCGAGATGCGCACCGTCGGCCCGGTTTCGGCGGATTCGAAGCCGGATCCCGATATCGACCGCGCGCCCGAATTTGAAGGCATGCCGGACCTGCGGCCGGACCGCATCGCGCAGAGCCGCCAGCTTCAGAGCACGCTCGCGCGGGCCATGGGACAGTTGCCGCAGCGCTACCAGAAGGTGGTCTTCCTGTATTACACAAACAACCTCACGATGCGCGAGATCGGAGATGTGATGGGCGTCAACGAGAGCCGCGTTTCGCAGATTCACAAGACGGCCTTGCAGCGGATGGCGGTCGCCTTACAGTCGGAAGGCATTCACTCGGCCGAGGCATTCTAAGTGTCCGCAGGCCTCCCGGCCGGTACCAGGGGCGAGCTCCGCTCGCCGCAACAGGAAAGATTCCTGTTGCCACGTGCCGACAGGAATCTTTCCTGTCGGGTCGCGCGGAGCGCGACTGCTCGCGACGGTACCGGGCCCGCCTCTTCAGTCGTTACCTTACGTCTTTGACACAGCGGAAGCCCAGGTCGGGGCTTTTCCACCTTCCCGGCACGGTTGTGTAATCCCAAAGCGCATTCGCCGCCAGCGGCTCGTGGAAGCCTTCCCCACGGATCTGATACCACGGGTCCGATGCCTTTGGCGCGGGTGTCAATAGCGCGGCGAAATCGTGCAGCGTACGCGCGCTCGGCGGCGTCAACTGATCCACAAATTCCCACGCGTTGCCGAGCATGTTCAGCGCTCCGTAAGGACTTGCTCCGGCGGCGTAGTCGTTGGCCGCCTTCAGCGCGGTAGACGATACGTTCGCCTTGCCGGCGTCCGGCGAATTGCCCCACGGGTACACGCGACCATCGTCGCCGCGCGCGGCTTTTTCCCACTCCTTCGCCGTCGGCAAGCGTTTGCCTGCCCAGGCTGCGAAGGCCTGCGCGTCCACCACCGTCACGTTCACCACCGGCAATTCCGCATCGGCCGAAGCTATGGCCGCCGGAAGTTCCCGGCCCGCCGCCTTGCAGAACTCCCCGTATGCGCGATTCGTGACCTCCGTCTTATCGACATAAAACGCGGGAAGCGTCGCAGTCTCTCTGGCCTCGCCGAATTGAAAGGGTCCGGCCGGCACCAGCACCATGTCGCCGCTCTGCATCTGAAGCGTCGCGGCCCGCACCGGCGCCGGAGTCGCCGCGGGTTTGTCCGGCGTCTTCGGCCGCAGCACGAGCATGAAGATTGCCGCAGCAGCCACCAGTCCGGCCACTGCCAGCGCGGGAATGAGCCACGGAAACGTGCGCTTTGCCGGTGCTTGCGCAGGAACAGCCGGGGGAGCAACCTTCGGCTGCGGCATCGCTTCCGTCGGAGCCGCCAGCCCGGCCATGATGCTCTCGATTTCCGCGCACACCGGAGCGAAACCCTGCGGACGATCCTCCGGTTTCTTGGCCGTGCAGCGCGCCACCAGGTCGCAGACCGATTGCGGCAGACCCGCGCGATACAGCGGCTCCACGTTGAGCGGCTCGTTCAGGATGCTGTAGAAAATCCGCTCGATGGTGTCGCCGGCGATCGGCTTGGTCCCCGTCAGCAACTCAAACAGCAGCACGCCGAACGCATACACGTCCACCTGCGCGGTCACGTTCTGGCCGGTCACCTGCTCCGGCGCCATGTAATACGGCGTGCCGAGCACATATCCGGCGCGCGTCATGGCGAAGCCTTCCGTCTTGGCGATGCCGAAATCCATCAGCTTCACCACGCCGTTCGGGGAGACGTGAATGTTCTCGGGCTTGATGTCCCGATGAATGATTTTCTGCGAGTGGATATACTCGAGCGCGCGTGCCACCTGCAGCGCGATCTTTAGCCTCGCAGCGACATCGCCAGTGCGCGCGCCGCCGATCGCATGGCGCAGATCCTCGCCGCGCAGAAACTCCATCACCATGTACGGATGGTGCGATTCGTCCTCGCCGAAATCGTAAATGTGCAGGACGTTGTCGTGCGAGATGTTGCCGGCCATGCGCGCTTCGGCGAGGAATCGCGCCTTGGCCTCCGCGTCTTCGCATCCGGCGTCGGTCAGCACCTTGACGGCGACCACGCGCCCGATCACCGTGTCGCGCGCCTTGTAGACGTGCGACATGCCGCCTCCCAAAAACTCCTCGAGCTCGTACTTGCCGATTCGTGCCGGAAGCTGCATCAGGGCTTCGCCACCTCGGCGACACAGCCCAGGCCGGCGAAGTACCCGCGATCGAAGATCGGCGGATTCGCAGTCACTACGAAGCGCACCGTCACAGGCTGCCCGGCGGGATTCAAAACCGGCCGGCCCTGCTTGCCGCTGCGCAGCGTCATTTCGATCTCCTGGCCGACATGCTTATCGGCATCGCCGACGAACTGAAACACCGCCCACAGGCCGTCATAGTTCGGATAGGTGAACGTCGTGCCGCCCTTGAATTTGCCCGTCAACTGAACGCCTTGCGCCGGTCCCGGCCACACCAGCGCCTTCGCCGGAGCGTTGGGTGCGACGAAATCGGCCGGCTGCCCGTCGACGGTGAGCTGTATGCTGTCCTGCTCCGGCGTGAACTGCGGCCGGATCGAATAGCTGAAGTGCGGGTCGGGTGAGTTGTTGGCGTAGGCCGCCGCGGTGAATGCCGCCGCGCGATTGAGGAACGCCAGGAACGCGGGATTCACGTTCACGCCGCCCGATGAATTCGGCACGTACTGATTGCCCTGACGCGTCACCGCGCGCGAGAGATTCGCCGTGACGAAGCCCCAGATCGCGCCGTTCTGCGGCTGGAACAGCGAGTCCACTTCCTGCAGTGTTGCTTGCGCGGACGCGGTGGGCGTGAACGGGTACTTGCTCAACACCGGATGCATCTGCGCGCAGAGATCCTTGCCCTTGCCGTTCAACTCGGCGGGGCCGAGCGTGCGCAGCATCGCCTCCACGCTGGTGATCGGCGCTTCCAGCAGATTCTGCACCGTGCCTTCCACGTGACCGTCTGCATCTACGCGGAACGTCTGCGCCATCTGCCGGGTGGACATCTTTGCCTGAGCCGCGGCATTGATGCTCTGCGACGCCGCGGCCGGGTCCGGCGTACCCGGCTGGTTGGCGATCTGGTCGATGGCCGTTTGCAACGCCAGCAGCGCGTTCACGTAGTTCTGATTCTGCGGAGCGATGAAGTGATCCACGGCGTTCGGCGGCACCACTGCCTGCACCGGCTGAAACACGTTCGCCACGGCGGGGTCGTCCACCGCCGTATTCGTCGAACACAGCGACAGCAATTGCAGAATCGGCGCCTGATTTCCCGAGTTCAGCATCAACTTCGCCGCCGCATCCTTAAGGCTCGTGTAACGCACCACGGTCGCGCCCTTCAAATAGGCGCGCCACTGATTGACGAACTCCGTCGAGTAGCGCGTTTTCAATTCCTGCTGCAGCTTGCCGATGTCGAAGTTCGCCGTGGCCTGCTGTCCAAGCACCCAAGCCTCACCGGCAAAGTAGCGATCCACGTGATTGATCGCGTCCTTCATAAATGTCCATCCGGCTTTGGAGAACGCGCCGGGTACGACATGCGATTCCACGACCGCCTGGGCCGAGCCCGGGAACTGACGGTTGAAGTCGATGGGCGGGCTCTTCTTGGCGGCCTCGGCGAGCATGAACGCATACACTCGCTCGCCGCCTGCGAACTGCGAAAGATAATGCCGCGACTTCTCCACCGCGAAGCTGTCGTTTTCGCTGCTGTACGGATTGCCCCGCTTCAATTCATCGGCATAGAACTCGAATTGCCGCTGCGCCAGTTGCGCGCGCTCCGCGTCCACGCTGCGCCCGTTTTCCCAGAACTTCACCAGCACCGGCGGCAGAAAAGCCACAGTGCTTTTATCCGGATTCGACGTAGTGATGAGGTACGCCTTCAACGCGTCGTACGTGGGTCCGTAGTCCGGACCCGGAGTCGGCGGCAGCGCGCGCAGAAATTGCAGCACATTCGCCTGCGTTTGCGCGAAGAGCAGTTGTTTGAAACGTTCGAAGTATGCGCGGCGAGCGCCGGGATAAATCGCATTGCCGCTGTACAAACCCCACCGGTAGCTCCATGGCGCGCCGTCGCGATTCCACGTGGAGATATCGACCATGGCGGCGCGCAGATTATCGAGCTTGCGCAGCGCGTCCACCGACGCCAGGTCCGCGCCCGTCGATTCCGACGACGCGATTCCCTGCGCCGCTTCGCGCACGTGGTTTTCCAGCGCGCGATTGTGGAAGAAGGAAACCGTAAACCCGATCAGCAGAATCAGGCTGAGCAGCGCGATACCCAGCAGCAGCATACGCCGGGCGAAGCTGGTCTTGGTGCTGGCGCCGCTCGCCGCCATGGCAGCGCGGTCCGCCAGCAGCACGCTATTGAAGAAGTGCGTCAGGAAAAGCCACTGCGGCACCTTGCGCGCGCCGGCTTGCTGAACGGGGGCGGCCTGCGGCTGCGGACGTCCGCCCGCCGCGAAGATGCCTGTCGCGCCGGATGCCGAAGCATAGCCGGGCTGTTGCGGAGCCGCCGCCACCGGCGCCGATTCGTTAATGATGATCGGCCGCACGCCCGTGAAGTAGAAGCCGCGCAGAAACGGTCCGGTGGTGAGTTGGCTCGGCCTGCACAATTCCACCAGGAACTGCACCGCCGTCTGGCGCAGCTTGCGGAACTCCCGCGGAAACTCGTACTCGCCGGGCAGCCTGCTCCCGTCGGTTTCGCGCGGCAAAAAGTCGATGCGGGCGCCGGCGAGGGCTCGGAAAATCACTTCGAAGTTGCCGGTCAGGCGCGCCGATTCCTCTTCGGCGTACACCCCTTCGGTGCGCTTGCCGAGCATGGGCAGCGTCGCCCCGAGAACCTGGGCTGCCTCGTCATTGCTGAGATTGCGCACGTAGTCGCTGAAGAACGGGACGCGATCGATGCGCGTAAACAGGACGTACACCGGCAGGTTGATGCCCATCGCCTGCGAAATTTCGCCGAGGCGCGCGCGCAGATTGCGGGCGGTGTTTACGGCAAGATCGGGAGCCCCTTGCTTGGTGAAATTCTCGCAGTCGTAGCAGACGATCGCGGCGCGCGGCGCCTGTTCGCCTTTGCCGACCACCGCCGTTTTCGGCGAGAGCCGGTGAATCAGCTTGCCCCACTTGCCGGAATCGGCAGGCAAGCGTCCGCCGGCTTCGACGAATATGGCGCGCCGAGCATACCAGAAATTCGCGGCGGACGTCGGCACCACGTTGCCGTTCTGGTAGACCTGGCCGGCCAATAGTTCGGGCTCGAGGCCGGAATTCAGAATCACGCTCGTCTTCGCGCTGCCGCTTTCACCGATCACGAAAAAGACCGGCAGATTGGCGATGCGCGCGCCCTGTTCCAGCTTCGCGTTGGTAAGTTTGCCGTCGGCCTCGCGCACCAGAATGGAAACTTCATCGCCACCGGGCGCGTCCGTTGCGCCCGCGGCACGGGCCTTCTTCTTTCTCTGAACGAAGTACAACACCGTCAGAACAATCAGCAACAGAACGATAACGGCAATCACGATAGTCAGCGGGTTCATGCGATAGTCGCTCCGCTATACAGCAGCACCTTGTAAATCACCCACAACACCACGGCCAGACTTGCCAGGCCGAAGGCCAAAAACCCGAGACGGCGCACCAGCGGATCCGAGCCGGAGCGCACCGTGTCCCCCGGCAGCGCCCACGCGGGCGAAAGCGGACCCGATTGGCCGCGAATGCGCCGGATCTTGTCCGCGGTCATGGTCATCACCTGCGAAAGCTCGCCGCGATTTCCCGCGCTGTAGCGCCCGCCGAAGCCGAGCAGCAGGCACAGATAGTGCACTTCCAGAACGTCGGCAAGATCGGGCGAATCCTGCCTCCCGAGCAGTTGTTGCAGATTCTGGAAGAAGACCTCGCCGGCCAGGTGCGTACCGAACAACTCTTCCTGCAGCGGTTTGCGCACCCAATCCGCGAAGATGGGGTTTTGCGAATTCAGCACGCTCTCGTCAAGAAACGCGACGGTCGCGAACGTGGCGAACTTGGCGTCATCGGCGGTATAGCCGGACGCGAGCGCTTGGCTGGCGGCGGTCTTCAGCGCTTCCCGCGTATGGTGCCGGAAGGCATTGGCGTCGGTAACGCCTTGCCGGTTGGCGCGCAATCGTTCGATGGCGGTAAGCACTTCCTGAAAAATGAGCGCGAGGTTTTCGGGCCTCTGCACGGCGGGCGAAGGAGTCATGGCTAACTATCCAGCACCACAAAGATTTCCGCTTCCGGGTTGGGAATCTCACCCGGCACATACAAACCCACGGAGCGCGTCTGCACCATGTGATCCCAACACGGTCCGCTGCGGCTCACTCCGAAATAGAACGTTTCCACGCGCGTGCTGATGGCGGGCGGCGGCACCGCCAGATGCGTCAGCGCCATGCCCGGCAGCGCGCGCTTCACCAGTTCCCGCACAAACGGCGGCGTGCACAGTTTCACCAGTTGCGGCACTTTCGCCATCAACTCGGCCTCGCCCAGCGATGCGCGAACAGCCAGCACCCACCGCGACCGGTTGAGGCATCTCTGGTCCGTAATCTCGCCTTCGTAGAAATAGTCGCCCGCGGGTTTGAGCGGAATCGAAATGCAATTCGTCGGGACGATGATCTCCAGGTGCGAGCGAATTTCCGCATCCAGCCGTTCGAAGCACGGAGTCAGCGCGGCGTGGTCATAAGCGGGCAGATTGCGCGGGTGCGAATCGAGCGAGAACGTGCAAAGCGCGCCTGCCAGCCGGCTCATTTCCAGGAATAATTCTTCGGGATGCCCGCGCTTGGATGCGAGCTGATGCTGCAGCGGAGCGAGCGCTGAATTCACCGCGTGAAGCAGCCAGAAGTTCGCGATCTCACGGGTGGAGAATTCCGTCAGCGAGCCGCCGCTGCGCCGCGCAATAGCCGTGCTCTTTTCACTCAGAATTTCGATGAGGCGCTGCAACAGGAGCATCAGCCGGGAACTCGCCGAAATCTGCAAAACCGGCGGCACGAAGGATGCATCGTAAATGAAATGTCCGGAACCATCGCGAACCACGCGGGCCACCGGCAGCGTAGTCATGCCCGCGGCGGGTTCCGTATCGGTCAGCAGCCGCAGATTTTTGCGGCCGAGACGCACCGGCCGTTCGCTGGAGCCGCTGTTCTCATCGTGCAGAACGCGCGTTTCGGCGACGTAGCGTGGATTCGCGCCGTTCAAATCTTCCAGCGCGCAGTTCAGCCCGTTCGGCTTGTGCGCGGGCACGGCCAGCAGAATTTCCAGGTAATCGCGTGTGGGCGGAAACAGATCGGGGATGGAGCGCGCCGCCGGCACGGGGTCGCTTTCCGGAATGTTAAAAGCGAGTCCGTCCGGAAAGATGCCGCGGGCGTGCAGGAGGGACACAGTTCCATTCTGCAGCGCGTCGGCGTCGAGCTCGATTCCCGCCAACCCATAACTGGCGAACCAAAGCGCGGACGCGGCGAACTGTATGGAATCTTCGAAGTATCGGCCCTGCACCTGGAAATGGTGGGGACCGAGGTACATGCCTTCTGACCAGACCACTCTGGAAAGCAACTTCATGTCCGTGCCGCTACTGTAGCATAGGCGGCACGGTATCGAAGATCAGTCGCGGTACTATGATTGGGGAAAGCGGGCGAGTATGGATTTCTACAGCAAGTATGAATTGATCGATCCGCTGGCGGGGGAAGGCACCAGGAGTTTTCGGGCAAAGCAGCTGGCCACGGGCCGCGATGTGACCGTGCATCTGCTGGTGGGTGGCGCCACGCCGGAAAACGAGGCTCTGCTGGCAAGGATGCGCGCGCTGCCTGCGCCGTCTCTGAAGAAACTCATTGAGGTCGGGGACAACGAGGGCACCACGTACATCGTCACCGAAGCGCCGCCGTTTCTGCACATGGGGGAATGGCTGAGCGATCAGGAAAACGCCGGGCGCAATGACGACCTGAAATATACGCGCGCAGGGGTGTGGAAGGTGCCCGCCGGGCCCGGCGAAGCGCCGAAGCCCGCCGCCGGTGCGCCTTCCGCGGAACCCGGCGAGTTCACGAAGATGTTTCAGGCCGCTCCCGCTCCGCCATCTGAGCCGGATATGCCCGCGCCTGCGCAGGCGCCGCCACCGCCTCCAGCGAGCGGACCGGGCGAGTTCACGCGGATGTTCCAGGCGGCGAAGGAAGCGCCGCCTCCCGCTCCCGATCCAGCGCCGCAAGCGCCCGTTCCCCCGACGCCATCGAGCCCGCCGCCATCGAGCGGACCCGGCGAGTTCACGAAGATGTTTCAGGCCGCCCAGGCGCCGAAGGCTGAACCGGATATGCCCGCGCCGCCGCAATCCGCACCACCGCCTCCAGCGAGTGGACCGGGCGAGTTTACGCGCATGTTCCAGGCGGCGAAGGAAGCGCCGCCGCCTCCTCCCGATCCAGCGCCGCAAGCACCCGCGCCTGCGCCATCGAGCCCGCCGCCATCTCGGTGATGGAGACCCAGTTCTCCACGTCGTCCTGCTCGAACATGCCTGATGATCCGAAGCACATCAGGTAGGCGCGGTAGGAGTCGGCCTTGAACGACGCGGGGGCGTCCGCCGCGACCGCGAACCACGACAGAACCTCGGTCTCGCCGGGCCCCACCGGCTGCCACTGGCGGATCGAGATGAACGGTGCCACCCGGCCGTCGTCCACCTCGGGCCAGTTGTGCACGAAGCTCAGGT
>Ga0134126_10010817_pt1 | contig 11490 bp, 9 predicted proteins | sample KB31752_FD_96881 | JGI IMG/M metagenome (GOLD analysis project Ga0134126, IMG submission 96881) | Terrestrial soil microbial communities with excess Nitrogen fertilizer from Kellogg Biological Station, Michigan, USA - KB3-175-2 | ecosystem: Environmental > Terrestrial > Soil > Unclassified ... | reverse complement strand
CTACGCCTGGGGATGCCCCGAGGGCATCCTCCTCTCAAATATTATGCCGGCTACCTTTATGCCTGGTATCGTTATGTCTGGTACTCTTATGCTTGGTACTCTTATGTTTGGTACTCTTATGTTTGGTACTCTTATGTCTGGTACTCTTTTTCTTGGTACCCTTATGCTTCCTCGGTGCGGGTCTGGGGCCGGGCGGCACCGTTTTGCGCCTCCTGGGCGTCGTCGGGCTCGCAGGGGTTTGGCCAGTCACCGCCGTACCCCTTGCCGACAAACGCAAAGAACCCGCCCTGGGCAACGGCGGCAGCGCACATCATGCCGAGCATATTGACCGTGCGGGCGGTTGGGCTGACCGCCTGCTTGGCGCGACGTTCGTAGGTCCTGTACACTTGCGCCGGGTCCATATGCTTGACCTTCTATCCGCTGCCGCCGTCTCACCGTTACTGCCGCTTCCGACTTTTCCGCGGGGGATGCGGATGGATCGGATTTGGCAGGGATTTTATTGATTGGCGAGACCCAAAACTCCAAGGCATTTGATGGTTAATTGAGCAATCTTAATGATAACCACGCCGGGCGGGCAGAGAATCGAGGACTGTTTCGGTTAACTACCCTCCTCCCGCCAACCTGATCGCCGTCCGAGGTCGAGACGAAAAGCCGATCTTTTTCATCCATTTAGGGCGGCTCGGCGGTTCGACGGTTTGCAACCGTCAGGGTAAAGACCATCGTGGCGGGACCGATGGAAACGACGAGCCTCAACCGCTTTTCGACGACGCTGACCGAGTTGACCACCCCGGCCCGAGCCGGCGCGGTCGATACGGGAACGGCGCGTCTGCAAGGGCTCGTCGCAACCTATCGCGAGGCGCTGCGCCGGGTCGACCGGGCCAAACGTCCGGTCGAATGGGCGATGGCGCAAAACGGGCTCGGCAACGCGCTGAGGCTGCTCGGCGAGCGTGACCGCGACCCGGCGCGCCTTGAGGAAGCGGTCGCCACCTTTCGCGAGGCGCTGACCGAGGCGCGACGCGACCGCGCGCCGCTCGATTGGGCGATGATCCAGAACAATCTCGGTGTGGCGCTGCGCACGCTGGGGCTGCGCGAAAGCGGCACCGAGAGGATCGAGGAGGCGGTCGCCGCCTATCACGAGGCGCTCAAGGAATATCGGGCCGACCGCGTGCCGCTCGACTGGGCGATGACGCAGAGCAACCTCGGCGCCGCGCTGCGCAATATCGGGGACCGGCTCGACAATTCCGACCGGCTGCAAGAGGCGGTATCGGCTTGCCGGCAAGCGCTCAAGGTGCGCACCCGCGAGCGCGCGCCGGCCGAGTGGGCGATGACCCAGAACAACCTCGGCAACGCCCTCGCCAGCCTCGGCGAGCGCAGCCGCGAGCCGATCCTATTGAGCACCGCCGCCGATGCCTATCGCCGGGCGCTGCAAGTCTATCGCCGCGACCGCAACCCGCTCGACTGGGCAATGACCCACAACAACCTCGGCAACGTTCTGTCGGCACTCGGCGAGGACAAGAGCGACGACACGATGCTGGCGCAGGCCCTGCTCGCCTATCGCGAGGCGCTTAAGGAATACCGGCGCGAGATCGTGCCGCTCGACTGGGCGATGACCCACAACAATCTCGGCAACGCGCTGTCGCGGATCGGCGAGCGCGAGATCGGCACCGCGCGCCTCGAGGAGGCGGTCGCCGAATACCGCCTCGCCTTGCAGGAATACGATTCCGAGAAGATGCCGCTCGACTGGGCGATGACGCAGAACAACCTCGGCAGCGCGCTGCAGCGGATCGGCGAGCGACAGGACGGGATCGGGCGGCTGGAGGAAGCCGCCGCCGCCTACAACGACGCGCTGTCGTCGTTCATCGCCGCCAACGCGATCCGCTACCTGCAGATCTGCTGGGAAAACCGCGACCACGTCGTCGCCCTGATCCGCCGCCGCCGCGACCGCGCATCGGCAGGGGAAGAGATGGCGGTAGGGGGACGATAGTCCTCTAGCGCGCGGGTTTCGCTCGATTTGAGTGTCATTGCGAGGACCCGAAGGCGACGCGGCAATCTCGGGTGGAGGAGTCGCCTCCGGGTCGAGATTGCTTCGCTGCGCTCGCAATGACACCGCGATTCAATGTCCGTGAAACCCGCTCTAGCCCCCCTACTCCGCGGTCTTGCGGTACTCCGCCAAAGTCTGGTCGAGATGGGCGATCTCGGTGCTTAGCTGCTGCACGTAGAGCGCGCCCTTGTCGCGGAGCTCGGCGGCGCCGGTCCGCTGCATCGCCAGCAGCACCGCGCGCAGATGGGCGCCGCCGACGCTGGCGGTGCAGTTGCGCAGGGCTTGCACCGCCGCGGTGAAGGCAGCGAGATCGCCGATTGCGGCCGCGCCGCCGAGATCACGCAATATCTGGCGCGAGTCGCTGCGAAACGCCTCGACCACGTCGGCGAAGAACTCGCTGCCGCCGCCGAGCGTCCACAGGGCGTCGACGGCGCGGCGGTCGATCGGCACCGGCGCGGGACGGGCAAAGCGGGGGTGCGACGAGATTTCGGTGACGACCGGGTCCGGCGCCGGTGCGACGAGCGCGGGGCGGGGCAGAAACAGGTCGATCGCCCCGGTCAGGCGACTCGGCTCGAGCGGCTTCCCCAACACGGTGCTGGCGCCGGCGGCGGCGAGCAGTATGCCGGCCTCGGGGTCCGGATCGGCGCTCAGCACGATGATCGGCAATTCCGCGCGCGCCAGACGAAGGCGCTCGACCGCGGCTGCCTCGTCGAGCGTCGCGGCAGCCAGGTCCAGCAACACCAGGTCGATCGGGCGCGCCGCGAGCATGTCGAGGGCCTGGCCTGCGTCGGCGACGAGATGCGCGTTGCAGCGCGCGCCGATCAGGATCTGCTCGATGATCTTGCGGTTCATCGCGTTGGTGGCGGCGACCAGGATCTGCGGTGGGCCGCGCGGCACCGGCGGAGGCTCCGTGCGCGGTGCCTGTACCGGCCGCTCCACGGCAACCGGCTCGGGCGCGACGAGCGGCGTCGGCAGCGGCTCGGGCGGGGACCAATCTGCGGTGCCGACGCGCAGCGCGTGCAGTGTGCTTTGCAGGACGCCGGGGGTGAACGGCGCCGACAGGATCGCGTCGAGCACGCCGTCGGCGAGCCCAATGACGCTGTCGATCCGGGCCTCGGCGGCGACAAAGAGCACATAGGGCGCGGCCGCGGGGCTGGCGCGGATCGCGCGATGCGCCCAGCTCAGTGCCGACAGCACGTCGTCGCGGCCATCGACGATCAGCACCGGGCGCTGCGGGTCGGGGACCAGCGCCTCGATCTCGGCGAAGGCCTCGTCGCCGGCGCCGATCCACCGCGGCACCGCCCGCCACGGGCACAGTGTCGCATCGAGCTCGGCGGCAAAGGCGCCGTCCTCCGACATGATCAGCACCGGCAGTTGGTCGAGGTCGAGCAACAGCGCGGCGGTTGCTCGGTCGAGCATGAAGGGCAGCTCGGCCGTCGCCTCGAACGCCCGGCGCGTGGCGGCGATCAGGCGGCCGCCCATCGCCTCGGCGAGCCGACCGGCGACGGCGAGGCCGGGGTCCTGCGCACGCGCCTGGGCGCGGCCGCCCTGCTGGCGGACCGAGATGCTGAGCCGCACCGCCTCCCCGGCCAACTCGACGAGTTCAAGCTGCACGGCGACCGTCGCGCGTTCCGAGCCGCGGATCGCAGCGGCAGCGAGGGCGATCAGAAGCTGGCGCAAATGATGCGGCCAGCCGCGCAGCTCGTACGGCAGGCGTGGGTCGATGCGCACGCCGAGCGCGGTGCCGCGATCTGCCGCTTGCGGCCGCAGCGTCGCGACGGCGCCGTGGATAAGCTGATAGAGGTCGAACGAGCGGGTCTCGGGGGCGAACTCGCCGGCCTCGATTGCGGCGTAGGTCGGCATCGCGTCGATCTGGACGAGCGCGGCGCGGGCGCTGAGCAGCATCCGCGCCAGGATTTCGGCGTCTTCCGGCGAGAGGTCGGTGCGGTCGAGCCGGGCGCCGGCGCGCAGCACCGATTTCAGCGAGTCGCGCACGCCGTCGCCAAGCCCGGCATAGAGGCGGGAGCGCGCCGCATCCGCGCTGTCGCTCGCCGCCGCCGAGCCCGCCGCCCGGCGCAACAAAGCCCCGACATAGGCCGGAACCACGGCGACCGCGGCGAGCGAGCCGAGCAGCAACAGCGGCTGCGCCCACCAGAACGCGGTCGTCGCGGCGACCGCGGCGAACCCGGCCAGCGGGGCTGCCACCGCCCTCCATCCGCCGCCATCACGAATCACGAGGTATAGGTATGCCGCGCTCCACCCCGCGGTCAGAAAATCGCCGGCGTGGAGAAAGGCCGAGACGAGGCCGACGTCGACCGCGATCGCGACGGCGCAGCGGACCGACGACGGCACCGAGTTGAAGAACGCGTGCAGCAGGAAGAGCCAGGCGCAGGCGAGGCCGAGCGAGGCGACGACGACGCAGCCGGAGACCGCGTCCTCAAATGGCACAATCACGCCGAGCCCAATCGCGTAGGCGAGCATCCCCGCCGCCAGCACGATGCGCTCGATGCCGCGGCGGATTTCGCCGCCCGGCGGCGCGGTCGCGATCCCACGCAGCGCCTCGCCGCCGCGCAGCGACAGCACTAGCAGAACCGATGCCGGCGCCACGACCAGCGCCGTCGCCAGCACGATCCCGCTGCGTGGTGTCGCCAGCAAGGCAAGCCCGCCCGGGGCGACGACGACCCCGATCGGCAGCCCGGCCGTGGCAGCGGCCAGGGCGAGCAGCAACGCGGGCGGCGACCGCGCCGTCATCCCCCGCAACAGCCCCGCTAGCGCCTTTCGCATCCTCTGTCCCGGTGGCCAAACGCGGCCCGGCGCCTCCCACCGAGGGAAGCGGAAGATGCGGTCAATCTATCCCACCCCGCGACCCGCCTGATTTCTGTTTGGCGCGCGCTCGAAAGGCACGGTAATCGACTGAATTCCAATGGGTTGTCAGAAAACCCGCCGACGGTCAGACCACGACGCGATGGTGCGGGTCGCGAATCGCGGCGGCGCTACGGCAGGATCAGCATCCCAACGCGAAGGACGCTCGATACCGAGGCGTCGCCCATCGAGACCTGTTCCTCGGGGTTGTACATCTTGATCATCAGCGGGCCGATGCCGTCGCCGATCACGACGCCGGCGTCGGCGGTGCCGTCCGGTCTGACAAAAAACGCGATGTCGCCCATCGCGACCGGCGTCCGCGGGTCGACGAGGGCGAGCGTGCCCGGGCGCATCAGAAAGCCGAGACGCTGGGAGAAATTACGCACGAGAAAGCATTCGTCATGGGTGCGGATCAGGTCGCGCACCGGGATGCGGTCGACCGCTGCGTCGACGTCGATCGCGAACCGGTGGCTTCCGTCCTTTGTCGTCTTCATCTGGCCGTAGACGGGCAACGAGAGCGCCTCGGCCGGGGCGCCGACGTAGCGGATGCTGCGGCGCATCGCATAGCGCTCGAGCGCGCCGAGCCGGCCCCATTTCGCATCCTCGCGGAGGAGCGACCGCGGCACCCGCGGCAGCAACCGCTCAGGCGGGACGCCATTCTTGAGCTGCTCGAGATTGTCTTCGGTGCGGCGCTCGAACAGCCCGATCAACTCCTCGGCCGACATCTCGTAGAGCTTGGCGACCGCGTCGATCTCATCGCCCTGGATGATGCGGCTGGCCATCTCGACGCGGTGGTAGACCGACAGCGTCATGCCGATCGCGTTGGCGACCTGCTGCATCGTCTTGCCGTGCTTTTTGCGAAGCTGGGCCAGCACATATCCGGTCGCGGCGGCGCCGCTGGCGATCGAGTTGCCGATGATCTCCTGCTGCGCGCGCTGCCAGCGCTCGACGCCTTGCGACGAATCGCGGCCGGTCACGACCGGGATCTCATCGGGCTCGCACTGGAGGATGTTGGCAAGTTCGGTTAGCTGTAAATTCGTCAAGCGGCGCTCGCCGCTTTCCATTTTGGAAATAGTCGATTCGCCGATCGGCGGGTCCATCATCCGGCCAAGCTGTTCCTGCGTGAGTTGCCGTCGAAGACGGAACTCCTTGATATTGTTGGGGAAGACTATCTCGGCTCTGGTTCGCATTGCCGGCTCCGCCCCTATAGATTGAAATTTTTTCATTTATCGTCAAGCTACAGAGTCGGAGGATTCGTCGCGAATCGTCGGCAAATACCGCGCACCCCGCGGCGATGAATCCGCTGCCGGAAGGACTTATCGTCGACTCGGCCGGAGTGGGTAGTGGGAATCGCAGAACAGGTCGCCGAGGGGTTGATGATCCGGCGGGAACGAGTTGAAGCGGTGCGCGAACGTGCTGACGAACCGGTCTGCCTCGACAACGCCGCCATGCGGGCGCGGGTCGGCAGCGAAGCCGAGTGCCTCGAGCAAATCCTCGAAGCGTTCCGCGACATCGCCGATCGCGACGACATCCACCAGGCCGCCGAACGGCTGACCCGCGTGCAGGAATGGATCCGGCGCGCGGCCGAACTGGCCGCCGCCGACCCGATCTTCGCCGGGCTCAGGTTCGCTTCCTGAGCCTGATATCGGTCCCGACGAGCCAGCATCACTTGCCGTCTTCGCCCGACCCGTTGTCGAGGTTCATCAGCTTTTTAGCGAGGGCCAACGAGTCGACCTGATAGGTCCCGTTGGCGATCGACTGCTGTAATGCGTTGACCTTTGAGTCGTCGGTCGCCGGGGCATTGTTTGCCGCCCGGATGATCGACGACAGCAAGGCCTCGGTCTGCCCGACATTGGCCTGGTCGGTCGCCGGTGCGACCGCGGTCTGCGCGGCCGTCGAGCCGGTCACCTGCTGCGACGCCCCTGCCTGCCCGGTGGTCGTGACCCCGAGCGGGATGCTGGTTGTCGCCCCTTGGATCGGATCAGGCATGTTCACCTCTGCCGCTTAGCGCGGCGTCATCGCCCGAATCGGTCCAGGCGATGGCATCGGGGAATATCTTGCGCCAAGTGGCGGCGAGCTCCTCGAGCGCGGTGCGTCCGGCTGCGACCGCGTCGATGTCGTCGCCCGCGTTGCCCTTGAGGATCGCGGCCAGCGCGTATTGATAGACGCTCGAAAGACAGTCGCTCAGGGCCCCCGGGGCCGAGCCGGCGAGGCCGAGCATGAATTCGACGACGGCGCCGGCCGAGCCAAGCGCCTTGGCCTTTTCGACCTTGTCGCCGGCGCGGATCGCCATCTCGGCGCGCATCAGCAGCATCCGCGCCGAATCGAGCCCCATCTTCATGAAATCCTCGGGCGCCGCGCCGACGCCTTCCATGGCTCGGTAAGCCGTCGGGCCAGTCAAATCTGCTCGTGTACCGATCATGGGTCAGCCTCCGCCGGAGGAAAGTTTGAAGAAAGAGGTCAAGAAGCTGCTGACCGTATTGAGTTGGGACAGCGTTGCCTGTGCCTGCGAGAATTGCTGGGTCAAAAGCTGCGTTTCGAGCTGGGCCTGCGCCATGAGCTGATTGACCTGCTTGTTCATCGACGTGAGCGTCGTATTCAGATTGGTGATCTGCCCGGTGACGCTGCCGCTGCCGCTCGCCAGCGCCGAATTGACGATGCTGCTGAGGCTCGAAAACACGCCCTGGCTAATGGAAACAGTGCCGAGGCTGCCGATGACGCCGGGGACGATCTGCACCGAGAGGCCCTGGGCGGGTCCGTTGTCGTTGACGGTCATGACCCCGCCGGTCCCACTCGCCGCCTCGCCGTTTATCGTGCCGACGACAGTGCCGCCGGCGTTCGATGTAACCGCGACCGAATAGGTCCCCGGTGGCGCCGCGCCGATCTCCTCGACCGCAACGCTGGAATTGCTCGCCTGCCCGACCTCACCCAAGAGCGCGGCGACGGCACCGTAATTCTTCTGCGCCGCGGTCTGAAAGGTCGAGGGGTTGAAGCTGACGGAACCGCCGCTGGTGACGGTGAAGCCGATGCTGCTCAGCGACGAATACGGGGTCGCGAATGCGCTCGTCCCGTTGGGCGAACTACTGATCGAGTTCAACAAATCGTTGCGGACGATTTCGATCCCGATATTGCCGAACAGCGGCCCGCCGCCGCTGGTCTGGCTGTAGGACGCGCTCTGGGCGATCGTCCCGAGCGCGTTGTTGAGCGCCGAGACGAGGGTTTCGGCGGCGGTTTCGAGCGCGTCGGTGTTCTGGCTGACCTTCACGGTCGCCGACCCGCTCTGCGCCAGGGTCAGGCTGAGTCCCGGGACGACTCCGTTGATCGTGTTGGAGCCGCTGGTGACCGTCAGCCCGTCCAGCGAGAACGACGCGTTCGACGCCGCCTGCGAGAGAGCGAGGGCCGAGCCCGAGGTCGCCGGGCTGTAGCTGATCCCGGCAAGCGCGCCGCTGCCGGAAACCGTGAACGCGTTGGCGGCGCCGGTCGAGTCGCCGGTCAGCACGAGGTGATATTTCGTGCCGTCGTAGACCACCGACGCCTGTACCCCCGCATCCGCCGCGTCGATCGCCGACGCGATATCGGCGAGACTGGAGCTGCCGCTGGCGATGCTGATGTTGACGGCCGAGCTGGTGCCGACTTGGATCGTCAAGGTTCCGGCGCCGAGCGAACCGCTGGCGCTGGCCGAACCCGATGAGATCAGGCTTTCCGCCGCGGCAAGGTGGATTCCGGTCAGTGAGTAGGTGCCGGTTTCGGTGGCGTTGGTGGCCGTTGCCGTCACCGCCCCGCTCGGCGACACGCTCACCGCGCGCTGCGCCAGCGTCTGGATGTTCGTTAGGCCGCCCAGCGCCGATTGCAGCTTCGAGAGCGCGCCTTGCACCTGGGTCAGCGCGGCGACCTGCGACTGGATCGGCTTTTCCTGGGCTTGCAAAACCCCGGCTGGAAGCTGATTCGCCGCAGTCGCCTGCTGAATGAGCGAGGTGATCTGGCTTGAGCTGAGAATGTCGCTCACCGCCATTTATCGCTCCCTAACCCTCTCTTCGGAGGCCTCCGCCCTCGGGGGATCCCGAGGGCGGAGGTACCTCACATTACCGAACTACGCGTACGCTAGTCGCTACTCCTACTGGAGTAGCTTGAGGAACGACTGCTGCAGCTGGCTCGACTGAGCGAGGGCGGAGACGCCCGCCTGCTGCAGGATTTGGTGCTGAGTGAGCTGCGTGGTGACCTGCGGGATGTTGGCGTCCTGCACGGTCGACCGCGCCGCGGTCAGGTTGGTGTTGATCGTCTGCAGGTTGCCGACCGTGGCCTGCAACCGCTGCTGCACCGCGCCGAGCTGACTGCCTTCGCTCTCAAGCTGCTGGAGGGCGAAGTTGACGACGTTGAGCGTCGCCGCCGCGCCCGCCGCCGTGCTGACATTGGCGCTCGACAACGCCGACAGCGACGTCGCCGTGTTGAGGCCGATATCCGACGCGTTCGAGCTGAGCGCGAAACTCGAGTTCGATTGCAGCGTCACCAAACCCTGGATCGTCGCACCGTGCGTCGCGCCCGTGCTGAGAGTCACCGTCGTCGTGCCACCCGCGGCGAGCGTCCCGGTCCCGCTGAAGCCCGAGATCGAGATGTTGTCGCCTTCCGACTGAGTCAGAACGAGCTTGTTGTTCGAGTCGACCGTTGCGGTGATGCCGGTCTGGCCGGTGAACTGGTTGATCTGGTTGGTCAACGCAGCAAGGCCCGACTGAGACACCGACGACACGGATGCGTTGATCGTGACCGCATTCGTCTGGGCGCCATACGCACCGTTGCCGAGGCTGAACGACAGCGAACCGGCGGTGACCGCAAAGGCGATGCTCGTGCTGGCGCTGGCCGTGACGTTGGTGCTCGAAGTCGCCTTGTTGATCGCCTGGGCGACGCCCTGCGCCGATTCTGTCACGCCCGAGACCGTCACGTTGGCATTGCCCGCCGAGCCCGACACGCCGAACGTGCCGGCCGTGAACGCGCCGGCGCCGGCCGAGGTGATCGCATACGACGCGCCGGTGTTGTCGCCAACGCCACCGGTGCCAACGCCATCAGTGTGATAGGGCGTGCCGCTGCTGCTCGCCGTTGTCTGATAGGCGCCGATCTGGTTCGCGGCGGTGCTGCTGAGCGAAAGGCCGATCGTTTGCCCGGTGGTGGCGCCAACCTGGAAATTGATGCCCTGGAACGACCCGTCGAGCAGGTTGACGCCGTTGAAATTGGTCTGCTGGGAGATCGTCGAGACCTGGGTCTGCAACTGCGAGACGACCTGCTGCAGCGCGGCGAGCTGCTGGGAGGTGGCGCCGCCATTGGCCGCCTGGTTGGCGATGCTGGCGATGTTTTGCAGGATGTTGACCTGCTGGGTGATCGCGCCGTCGGCCGTCTGCACGAGCGAGATCGCCTGGTTGGCGTTCGATGCGGCCTGGGTCACGCCGCTGATCTGCGCGGTAAAGCCCTGCGCCGCGATGTATCCTGCGGGATTGTCTGCAGGGGAGTTGATCGCGAGCCCGGTCGACAGCTGCTGTTCTAGAGAACTGGTCGTATTCCCGTTATTATTTAACGCGTTCAACGCGTACAGCGCATTGACGTTGGTGTTGATACTTCCTGCTAGCATCGCTTGCCTCCTGATGCCGACCGCGCCGGGCCTGCGGGCCGGAACGGACTGGGGTAACCCGAGGAACTGATACCAACGCCAAAGACTCCGGCGCCGGCTAACAGGCCCCTCACCCCGGTAAGGACGGACGCTTGCAGAATTTGTTGCAGGGTTTTCCCTAAAAAGCCGGATTTCCCGTCTTGCGCGGAAAACGGCGGAATATTTGGGCCAGGCCAGGCGGGGCATCAGCGCCGCCCGCCGCTCGGCGGAAACGCAGCGATACACTGCTTGCGGAAAACCGCAAACCCGCTCACGGGAGCCAGGCGCGGCGCCACTGGTCGAGGTTGTCCTCGAGCATCCACTTCGCCAGCACCGCCTGGCGCAGCCGTACGCCCGCCGCCTCCAACGCGGTCCGGTCGGCGACCAGCTCGCGGATCGCCGTGATCCACGCGCGCGGCCGGTTGGGCACGCGCACCACCGGCAGGTCCCCCTGGTAAGGCAGGATGTCGGTGCAGACGACCGGATAGCCGAGGATGCCGTATTCGAGCAGGCGCAGATTGCTCTTGCACTCGTTGAACGGGTGCGGGGCCAGCGGCGCGACGGCGAGGTCTAGGTCGAGCCCGGCGAGCTTCTTGGCGTAATCCACCAGCGTCACCCACTCGTGGTACTCGGCGACCATCGGACGCAACGCGTCGGGGCACATGCCGAAAAAGACCCAGTCGACCTCGTTGCGGGTTGCCTCGACGACGCTCGAAATCAGTTCGAGGTCGGCACGGTGGCCGATTGCGCCGGCCCAGCCGACCCGCGGCTTGCCGTCGCCTCGCCGCCGCGGCTGCAACCCGAGCCAGCGTGCCTGTTCGAGCCGGTTCGGCAGCACCACCGTCTCGTCGCACCATTTGCCGTATGCACGCGCGAGCGGTTCGGTGCTGACCACCAGACGCTGGCACAACCCCAGCGCCTTTTTCAGGCGCTCGCTGATGTCGGCCGGGAT
>Ga0134126_10010815_pt1 | contig 11491 bp, 12 predicted proteins | sample KB31752_FD_96881 | JGI IMG/M metagenome (GOLD analysis project Ga0134126, IMG submission 96881) | Terrestrial soil microbial communities with excess Nitrogen fertilizer from Kellogg Biological Station, Michigan, USA - KB3-175-2 | ecosystem: Environmental > Terrestrial > Soil > Unclassified ... | reverse complement strand
CGCCAAATAATTCGATTCGCACCGGACGCTCAGCCTCCGGCGAATACACATCGAGAATCCCGCCGCGCAGTGCGTATTCACCGGGCATTTCCACCACGTCAACCGATGTGTATCCAACCGCGTTCAGGTGAAGCAGCAAAGTTTCGTTGTCAACGGTGTCGCCTTTGCGGATACTTCGCGCCAGGCCGGCGTAATATTCCGCGCTGTGCAGGCGGAGTGCAGCGGCGGCAACGGGCACGATCACAATGCTCGCGGTGCCCATGGCGATTTTCCAAAGCACCGCCGCACGCTGTTCTTGAATTTCCGGATGCGGAGAAAGATTCTGGAATGGCAGAACGTCCCGTGTCGGCAAAAACACAACCGATTCAGGATCAACACTCCCGCGCAATTCGCAAAACGCCTGCACCACGGGCAGCAAGTCTTCGCCAACGCGATTCGCTTGCACCAGCAGAAGAAGGGGCCTGTCCACGGACTTCCGCAGAAGTGCTGAAACTAAAGCTTTTGCCGTGGGATTTAATCCAGAGACACGTATCCGCCCCGTGCCCTCCTTCAGGTGGGAGGCAACACGCACCAAAGCGGGTAAAGTTTCAGCGTCCGCAAAAATTTCGCGGACGAAGGGAAGAACCATCGCACTATTAGTTTAGCAGCGAATCCGGCGCGAGATGGCCGTGCTTCCGCCAAGGCGCCAGATCCCTTCAAAAATGAAATACGATTCCCGTGGATAAGCGGAAATTGTTCTGCGTAGCGTGGAAAAAGCGCGTCTGCACCTCATCGGCCTGGACTCGCCAGGCGATCAGCGGGATCAGGTGGTAGTCAATTCCGCCGCCAAATGCATCCGCGAGCGATGTGTCGGAAGTTGAACTGCCGCCCCCGGAGATGGTTCCGTTCCAATGGCCTGCTCCAATCAGCACGTTGGCGAAAGGACGCAATTTCCCCACCGAAAAAGATACCCGCGGCCCAAACATCGCCGTCAGCGTCCTCGAGTCATAAACGCACAAAACAGGAGCTGGCGGAATTGGAGCGGGCACCCCGCCACATGCGTTCTGAAAATCCTCTTTTCCGTAGTACTGTCCAATATCGGCCACAATTCCAACGAATGGAAAAACCTTGCCCTCCAATGAGCCATTCCAGCCGTTCAGGTTTGTTCGGTTGGAGAGGTTGGTGTCCGCATTAAAATAGGAATACCCAAGAAATATGTTCCCTGCAGTGGGTACTTGCGCGCTGGCCAGGATGCCCAGACCAAGCACGACAACTATGACCGCAAAAAAATGTCGCATCATCGTTCTCCTTAAGACATTTTATTGAAATTGGTTAGATGCTACACAGGCCGGAAGTGCAGGAAGGGAAAATATTCCCAATGAGGTTCCCCATTAAATTTTTTTATTAGATTTTTATGCTCCATTGTCGTGATCCACAGCGTCAAATTCGTAAGATAAGATTTCGGGCCAAGCTATTAAGTGACAAAGGTTCACAATATCCGCCATAGATTTGGAATAAAGATTGCAAGGTACATGTTTAGCAAGATTGCAGGAGAAGACTTGAACCTCAGCTTTGAAGTTCGCAGTTACGAAGGAGCTACCATTCTCCATTGCCGGGGACGTATTGTCTTTCGCGATGAGGCGCTTGCACTTTCCGCGAAGGTCGCCGACCTGCTTCCTGAAAGCCGGCAGGTGGTCGTTGATCTCAGCGGTGTCGAAATGGTTGACAGCGCTGGCCTCGGCGAGTTGATCGTAGCGTTCATTTCCGGACAGATTTCGGGACGCCCCGTAAAGTTCGCTGCTCCCAGTCGGCTGGTTCGAAAGATTCTGGAGATCACCAACCTGAATTCGGTGTTCGATGTGTACGAGCGGGTGGAAGACGCCGCGATGAGCCAGACCATTGCTTCTGCGGAACATCCTCAACGCCTCGGCGCCGCTCTCTGAGGAAACTCCTAAAACTCTTGCCGTGTCGAGCCCAACAAAAAGGCATTTCTATGTCTTTTGCGAAGTCGAGCAATCTGCTTTTAGACTTCGTCAGGAGCTTCTCAAACCCGCAATCTCGCTATCGCCCCCGTTCAAAACGATAGTTGCCCTTGCGCTGATGCGCGATTGCCTCCGCAACCTTCAGGCGGCCTTGGCCGCGTGCGAGGTGCTTCCCGACCTGCGATAAATCAACCGCAGCTTGCGATGCAGACTCAGCTCTCGCACGCGAATTCTGACCAGCTCACCCCGTTCCAGCTCGCTCTCCACGCTGATCTGGGGCAGAAATGCCACACCGTTTCCAACGGCGACAAACCGCTTGATCGCTTGCAGAGTGGGAAGCTCCACGTCCATGTGCAGCGGAGTCTTGTAGTGCCGGAAAGCCTCAATCACCTTCTCGCGGTATGGCGACGAGACAATATGCGCCACGAATGATTCCTCCCCAAGTTGTTTAAGGCTTATCTCCTCTTCCCCTGCCAGTGGATGCTCCGGCGGCACCACCAGCGTCAGTTCATCCTGGTAAACGACTACCGAGTGCAAGCGGGAATCCTGAGGATCATAAGTAACTACCCCCAACTCGACCCCATGCCGCAAAACATCGTCCGGAATATGACTTCCCAGTGCGCGATGCACCGTGATCCTGATCATGGGATGCAAGCGGCGGAAGTCGCCCAGCACCGGCAACAAGTACAGAGAGGTAAGTTCATTCGCCGCGATGCTCAAGTTTCCCCGTTGCAATTCCCGCAGCTCAACCAACGCGCCCTGTGCATCGGTGCGCAAATTCAAAAGCCGTTCCGCGTACTCTTGCAGAATTCGTCCCGCATCGGTCAGCAATCCCTCCCGGCTGGAGCGGTCGAACAAGGGTTCGTTGATCTCTTCTTCAAGTTTGTGGATGGTCTGGCTGACCGCCGACTGCGTTCGGTGTAGCTTTTCCGCTGCGCGGGAAAAGCGGCCTTCTTTCGCGACCGCGAGAAAAACTTCCAGTTGAGATAGGTCCATTGGAATGTGTGAAATACCCAGCTATTGTATTAGACATACTAATGAACATAGAAGTTAATATTAGTTGTGCTTACCGGACAGTTCCCGTTATCATATGATTACTGAGACAGGAGGAGTCAATGGAACGCCCGCGCATTACCGTTTTCGACACCACCCTGCGCGACGGAGAGCAGTCGCCCGGTTGCAGTATGACGGTGCAGGAAAAACTGCGCCTCGCGCCGCAACTCGAAAAGCTTGGCGTGGATGTCATCGAAGCCGGGTTCCCCATTGCATCCGACGGCGACTTCGAATCGGTACAATCCATTGCGGCTCTGGTCCGCCGCCCAATCATTGCCGGCCTGGCGCGCGCCTGCAAGCAGGACATCGAACGCGCCGCCCAGGCTTTAAAGGGCGCCGCCCGCTCCCGTATCCACATCTTCCTTGCCACCTCTGACATTCACCTGGAATACAAGTTGCGCATTTCGCGCCAGCAATGTCTGGAGCAGGCGCGCGATGCCGTCAAATTGGCCAAGTCTCTGTGTAACGACGTCGAATTTTCTCCCGAAGACGCGACCCGCACCGACCCTAAATTTCTTTTCCAGGTGCTCGAAGCGGTCATTGAAGCGGGTGCAACCACGGTAAACATTCCCGACACTGTCGGCTACACGGTCCCGGCGGATTACGGAACGCTGATCCAGAGCATCAGCAAGAATGTCCGCGGAATCGGCAAGGCCGTGATCTCCACCCACTGTCATAATGATCTTGGTATGGCTGTGGCCAACACCCTTGCGGGAATCGTGGGCGGAGCACGGCAGGTGGAGTGCGCCGTCAACGGAATTGGGGAACGTGCTGGTAACGCTGCCCTGGAAGAGATTGCCATGGTATTGCGCGTCCGGCCTGACCAGTATCCCTACGAAACTGGAATTGTCAGCGAGCAGCTTTTCCCCACCAGCCAGATGCTGAGCGAAGTTACTGGCGTGGCTGTGCAACCCAACAAAGCTATTATTGGACGCAACGCCTTTGCCCATGCCGCAGGTATCCACCAGGACGGCATGCTCAAGAACCCACTGACCTACGAAATCATTACTCCGCAGAGTGTCGGCGTTCCCGACTCGACTTTGGTTTTAGGCAAGCACTCCGGCCGCCACGCGCTTGGGCGTCGTTATGAAAAACTCGGTTACCAATTAGACCGCCGGGAACTCGATGACGTTTATCGCCGCTTTGTCCTGCTGGCGGATGAAATCAAAACCGTGCACGACCATCACCTGCTGGAACTTGTCCGCGACAAAGGCTCGCAAGCAGCCGCTGCCGGTTCCGGAAAAAACGTTGGCTCCGGTCAAAAAGATGCTGCACCGCAAAAACCTTTTCCTGCCGGTGGCCCTGGAAACAAAACCGGAATTCCCGCAGGAACAATGGCCGAGCATCATGGCGATCAGGAAGATTACTTGTGGGGCGTATAAAGCCGAGATAACGTGACGGCACAGATTAAAATAGGGCTTTGCCCCGGGCCTCCCGGCGCATTTTCGTAAAACCATTGAACAAAAAACATGATTCTGAATATTACTGCCCTCCCCGGTGATGGTGTCGGTCCTGAAGTAACCGAAGAAGCCATTCGTGTATTGGACACAGTTGCGCAGGCCTTCGGTCATGAGCTGCGCGTTACGCGAAAAAACGTAGGCGGAGCGGCTCTGCTCGCCAGCAAAGATCCGCTTCCGACCGATACGCTCCAAGCCTGTTTTTCCTCAAGTGCCGTGCTTTTAGGTGCCGTAGGCGGGCCGTCCTTCGATGAGTTTCCTCGCCACCTTCGTCCCGAAAGCGGCCTTCTGCGTCTGCGCCGGGAGTTGGGCGTCTTTGCAAATTTGCGCCCGGCCGTCCTTTTCCCGGCCCTCGAAGACTGCTCTCCGCTAAGGCCGGAAGTCGTTCGCGGCACTGACATGCTGATCGTTCGCGAACTCCTCGGCGGACTCTATTTCGGCGAACCGCGGCATACTCAGGGCGAGCCCGGCGGACGCGTTGCGGTAGACACCATGAAATACAGTGAGCCTGAAATCGAGCGCATCGCCCGCGTGGGTTTTGAGCTGGCCCGCACTCGCCGCCGCAAGCTCACTTCCATTGACAAAGCGAACGTTCTCGATTGTTCCCGCCTATGGCGCGAAGTCGTTACGCGCATCGGCGCGGATTATTCCGACGTCAAACTCTCCCATGCCTATGTGGATTCCGCGGCCATGGTGCTGGCCGCCCGTCCCGCCGACTTCGATGTGATTCTTACCGAAAACATGTTCGGAGACATCCTCTCCGACCAGGCCGGTGGAATCGTCGGGTCGCTCGGCATGTTGGCTTCCGCAAGCACCGGAGGGTCAGTCTCTCTTTACGAACCAATCCACGGCTCCGCCCCTGATATTGCAGGGCAAGGAATCGCCAATCCCCTGGCAGCGATCCTTTCCGTCGCCATGATGCTGCGCTATTCCTTCAAGCTCCAATCGGAAGCCGCCTGCGTGGAGCGCGCCGTCTCCCAAGTTTTAGACAACGGACACCGCACCCGTGATCTGGTCCGTTCCGGGCAGAAACCCATCAGCACCTCGGAGATGGGTGCCCTTGTGGCTGAAGCCGCGAAAGAAACAGCCGCTCAGCGCGTCGCGTCTTGATCTGACACCAGTTCTTTTGTGGAACCGGGCGCCACTCGAAGTATTTTTCCACAGCTCTATTTCACGCCGCCCGTCACGCATCGTACTAAAATAGATAACAGGCAAGTTCTCCGGGAAATGTTGCGGCTATATGCTTTCCAAATGCGCCAACCCGGGCTGCTCGGCAAAGTTCCACTACTTCCATGTCGGCAAACTCTTCCGCTACGAAACCCAGAGCGGAGAACCCCACGCTCCGGAATTCGGCACTGATCCCACCGTAAAAAAAACCGTTCGCCGCGTGGAGTTTTTCTGGCTATGCCCCGACTGCTCCGGAAGCATGACCCTGACCTTCAAGCAAGGCTCCGGCGTAATCGCAACCCCAGCCGCAATGTCGGCCAGTTAACTTACCCTGACCGAGATCGGATGGGTTGCACGGTCACACCAATATTCGAGCTACTTCCAACTCTCGCTGATAATGCAATTTGCACAAACTGCACTAAGGCCAAAGCATGTCCATCCCGACGTTGAGTGTAGCCAAGACGGAGGGACCCTACGACGCCCGGGCCAGCTTCTCAGTGATCGGCAGCAATATCGTCCTGCGTCGCACCAAAGAAATTTCCACGCCCTACGTGAATAGGGGAGATTCGAACAACGCGCTGCCCGCTGATTTGCCGCCGCTTTGCCGGGTTGGTATAGTTTTCCTACGCATGTACAAAGACTTCCACGCCACCGACCGCTGGACTAAAAAACAGGTCCATTGTCTCTACCAGGCGCTGATCGTTGCCGTTGCCACGCGCCACGCCGATGCCGTTGACATTAAATTCCTCGTGGACGGCCGCCCCGTCTGGGTCGCGCTGCCTTTGCCCGCATGGGTGGAATACCAGAAGCGCACCAATAAAATGATCACTGACCCTCTCGCCATTGAGATTGCCGGTCACTACCTCAAGACCGCCCTTGAAACGGGCGAAGGCGTTGGCCGCGAAATGTATTCCCTTACCGTCGCCGAGACTTTGAAGCATCTCGAATCCCTCGTGAAGGAAGAGACCGAAGCCACCGCCTAGAGTTCTCCCGAATTATCGTTCGTTTCGCGCACATCGGCTTTCCAATAAACCGGTTCGCATTCATCGCCCACCACGGTCATTCTCGCTATTCTGGTCTGGGCGGGGCTTTACCTGCCCGACCCGCAAATGCGAGCATTGATTCCCCTGCATAAGTCACAGATATATGAAAGCTGACGCACGCACGTTGCATGGAAAATTTATTCGCCTCGAACCGCTCGACGCTCGTCACATAGATGGGCTAGCCGCAGCAGCCGCAGCCGATCCATCGCTCTACCAGTGGAGTCCCGTGCCCCGGAGCAAAGCGGATGCGGCCGGTTACGTCAATATTGCTCTCGCTTGGCGAGACGCCGGCAATGCGGTGCCGTTTGCAATCGTGCGAATCGCGGACGGCGTCGTCATCGGGTCCACGCGCTTCTGGAACATCGAGCGATGGTCATGGCCGCAAGGTCATCATTCGCACGGGCACGCAACTCCTGACGCCTGCGAAATCGGATACACGTGGTTGACCCGTTCGGCCATCCGGACGGCAGCAAACACTGAGGCCAAATTGCTCATGCTCACCCACGCTTTCGAAGACTGGAAAGTTCTTCGAGTATGCTTTCATACAGACTCGCGCAACCACCGCTCGCGGGCCGCGCTCGAACGCATTGGCGGAAGGTTTGAAGGGGTCCTCCGCGCCCACCGCATGGCGGCCGACTTCATCCCTCGAGATTCACTGCGCTTTTCAATCGTGGCGGCAGAGTGGCCGGAAGTAAAACGGCAGCTGGCCAAACGCTTGGAGGACGCGAGTTAAGGTAAGCACGCTCAACTTTGAACAAAGGTTTACTATTTCTCTAGAGAACAAAATAGGAGATCATCCATGTCCACCATCCGCGTTCTAGCAGGCACCCGCAAAGGCGCATTCATTCTCACTTCTGACGGCAAGCGCGAGAAATGGGACATCTCTGGCCCGCACTTTGCCGGATGGGAAATGTACCACCTCAAAGGTTCGCCCGTTGATCCCAACCGCATCTACGCCTCGCAAACCAGCGGATGGTTCGGGCAAATCATCCAGCGCTCCGACGACGGCGGTAAGACCTGGCACCAGCCCGGAACTCCTCCCGGAGAACCTGCCGCACCGGGCCCGCCGAAATCCGCCAGCAACAAATTTGCGTACGACACGACCGCTGCGCCGCTCACCACCCATCAGTGGTACGACGGCACCCAGCACCCGTGGGAGTTTAAGCGGGTGTGGCATCTCGAGCCGTCGCTCACCGATCCCGATACCGTTTACGCGGGCGTGGAAGACGCAGGTCTGTTCCGCTCGACCGATGGCGGCGAGAACTGGCACGAACTCCCCGGTCTGCGCGGACACGGTACCGGCCCCAAGTGGCAGCCGGGCGCGGGTGGGATGTGCCTGCACACCATCATTCTTGATCCCAAAAATCCCAAGCGGATTTACATCGCCATCTCCGCCGCCGGCGCCTTCCGCACCGATGACGGAGGCGCGACCTGGAAGCCCATCAACAAAGGTCTGCGCTCGCAATACATCCCCGATCAGGACGCCGAGGTCGGACACTGTGTCCATCACATCGCTATGCATCCGCAGCGTCCCAACACGCTCTTCATGCAGAAGCATTGGGACGTCATGCGCTCTGACGACGGTGGCGATAACTGGAAAGAAGTCAGCGGTAATCTGCCCACCGACTTCGGATTCGTGATTGACGTGCACGCGCACGAGCCGGAAACCATTTACGTTGTCCCCATCAAGAGTGACTCCGAGCACTTCCCCCTCGATGGCAAGCTGCGCGTGTTCAGGAGCAAATCGGGCGGCAACGAATGGGAACCGCTGACTCGCGGTTTACCTCAAAAAGACTGCTACGTAAACGTCCTGCGCGACGCCATGGCCGTGGACTCGCTCGACAAATGCGGAATCTATTTCGGCACCACCGGCGGCCAGGTCTACGCCTCAGCCGACGCAGGCGACAACTGGAACCCAATCGCCCGCGACCTGCCGGCGGTACTAAGCGTTGAGGTGCAGACGATCGAATAGGATTCGGCTTACAGTTCCTCTCCACTCCGGAAAAGAGCGGAAGAAATCTCATCTTGCGCGGCAGAAGAAGCTCGGACCTCGGCGCTAGTCAGCATCTCGCCCGTCATTCGAACTTTGCAAAAATGTGCGCGAATTCGTAAGACTGCTGCGTGATGCCGCTGCATGCGCCGGAGACGATTTTTTCTTCGCCGGGGCAGGAGCGGTCTCGGGCGATCGACCATATGGAAAGCAAATGAACGTCAGGGTTGGCTTGCGCGAAGTTGAGCACTGCTTGCGCGTCGTTTTGCGCGAAAACTTCCGGGGAGGCGTCGTTTCTTCCCACCATCACCGTGATCCCCAGTTTTGATTCGAAGCTGATTGACTTCAACTGCTGCAACGCGTGAGTGGCCGCGGTGATTGCGTTCTGGCCCATACCGTTTGGGTCAGCTTCCGGGCCGTAATCCATGGCGAGAATATTGACCGTGGCGACTTTTACGTTGTGCTGCGCGGCGTTCTTCAACAAGTCGATGCCTTCGGGAAGAAGGCCATCGGGCGATGCCGCGAGTGTATAGGAAATCATAAGGCCGGGATTTGCCGACTCAAGAGCTGCCAGCGCCAGGTTGCGCCGATCAATAGAAGCGGGGTCGCGAATGGCAGCTGCTTCGATGTCGAAATCCAGCCGGCGCACGTTATATTTGTCAATCACCGACTGGTAAGCGGCCTGCAGGCTGGCCGCATCCTGACACGTTTGCGCAAGCTCTTTGCCGTTTGCCCCGCCAAAGGAAACGATTACATCGCCGCCGCGGCTGCGAAGCGTGGCGATTTCGCCGGGCAACTCGCTTTCTTTCGCGACCGAATTTTTGCCCGCCCACTTCGGAACACATGCGTTCGGATTGCTGATGACAAATGCCAAGCTGAAATATTGAATTCCAGAAGCCTGAGAAGTTTGCGCGATATCATGCTCCGCTTGCCAGGTCGCGAGATAAGGAGCAAACACGCGCGTTGGAGGCACTCGCTGCGTGGGAGGGGGCACGGGAACATTTTCTACTTTAGGCTTTTTCCCGCCGCAGGAAATTTGCAGCAGCGCAATGGCTAGAAGCGCCAGGCAAAATGAAAGGCAGCGAAACTCGCGCAGCAGATGACGCAATGAACGATCTCCATTCAAAACTGAGTAACTACGAGCGCAGGAATTCGAGCATCAAGGTCCAGGCCTGCTTCGCGGCTTGCGGTTGGTAAGATGCGCGCTGATCACAAAAGAAACCGTGGTCCGCATCGGAAAATTCCACGTTCACGTACGATTTCCCATTGGCGCGCAAAGTATCAAGGACCTTCTGCCGATGCTCCACGGTAATGTGCTTGTCGCGGCCTCCCCAGAAAAACAACGCCCGCGAATGCATTTGCGGCAGGCGGTCGAGAAGTTCCGCGACAATATTTCCTCCATAAAACGATACCGAAGCCTGCAACGGCAAGATAGTATTTGCCAAAATCGAAATTCTGCCGCCCATGCAGAACCCGACGCTGAATAATTTCGATTGGTCCACGTCCGGTTGCGACTGGAGCCAGCCGTGCGCTGCGCGCACATCGGCTTCTTCGCCGGGGATGGTGAGCGCCTTCGTATGCGGCATAACGCCCGGAAAATTTGCGTAGTCGCCTTCAAACCCCCCGGGGGCCGTGCGGTGAAAAAGTTCCGGCGCAATGGCGACATAGCCTTCCTTTGCCAGGCGATTTGCGACGTCGCGGATATGCGAATTGACGCCGAACGCTTCCTGCATCACCAGTATTCCAGGCCAGGGACCTTTTTCCCGAGGTCGCGCGACGTAAGCCTTCATGCGCGTCCCATCGCCGACTGAAAGTTCCACGAGTTCGTTGCTGATTGGACCGGGCTGCATACCTTCACTCCTAATTTGTCTTCATCACGATCATAACGTCAATGCGTCAATCTTGCGGGGGCGTAAGCAGGGCGCTGACTGTCTGGATGGCTTTCGATTTTTCCGGAAGAATGCCCAAACGGATGTAAATGGGACGAATGGAAGAGCGGATCGCCGGCAGATGAAGCGCGAACCAGCCCGCTCCTAAAATGCAAAAAACGCCGCCGATCATCAGTGTGCGCGGAGCGCCAATGTGCGTGGCGGCTATGCCCGCGATCAGGCTGCCGATGGGCGCCATGCCCATGAACGCCATAGAATAAAAACTCATCACGCGTCCACGCTTGTCATCATCCACAATTGTTTGGAGGACTGTATTGCTGGCGGCCATTTGCTGCATCATTCCGGCCCCCGCAAGCATAACCACCAGCAAAGAGAGCCATAAAACTTTCGAAGAACCAAATGCGATCAAACCGATGCCAAACAGGCATGCAGAAATGGGGATGACGCGACCGAGTCCCAGCACACTTTTTCGCGCGGCCAGAAGAAAAGTGGAAATGAGCGCGCCCACCCCGGCGGCAGCCATGAGGAACCCGAGTGTGTGCGGGCCGCCGTGCAAAACGCTTCCCGCGAAAATTGGCATCAGCACCGTATAGGGCATGCCCACCAGGCTGACGAGTGCGAGCAAAAGAAGCAGCGAACGGATGGGCACGGAATGGAAGACGTAGTTCCATCCTTCTTTTAATTGATGGAGGACGGCTTTGGGCTGGGGCTTCTCCGCATGGGGCTGCAGTCTCATCAACAGTAGAGAAGCGATGACCGCGATGTAGCTGACGCCGTCAATCAGAAAGCACCAACCCTCGCTGAAGGCAGCAATGACCAGTCCGGCGATGGACGGTCCCAGCAATCGCGCGGCGTTTACCATGGAGGAGTTGAGGGCGATGGCATTGCCGAGGTCTTCGCGGTTTTCCACCATCTCCACCACGAACGCCTG
>Ga0134126_10010814_pt1 | contig 11491 bp, 9 predicted proteins | sample KB31752_FD_96881 | JGI IMG/M metagenome (GOLD analysis project Ga0134126, IMG submission 96881) | Terrestrial soil microbial communities with excess Nitrogen fertilizer from Kellogg Biological Station, Michigan, USA - KB3-175-2 | ecosystem: Environmental > Terrestrial > Soil > Unclassified ... | reverse complement strand
TCCGGGCTCCTGCCCGGCCCAGCGCGCCTCGGGCAAAAAGCGCGGTTTTTTGCCCGAGGCTCCGCCACCTGCGGCGGCGGGGCACGTCCCTGTGCCTGCCACCCATGATTCAGGGTCAACGTACGTCGATGGGCAACTAGTCAGACTGAGTCCCCAGCTCCTCATGACAATCGCTCAAGCCCTCATCGCCTTCTGTATCGCGGCGGGTCTGCTCACGATCGCACCGGGCCTCGATACCGCGCTGGTGCTGCGAACCGCCGCGGCGCAAGGTCCGCGGGACGCCGCGCTCGCCGCACTGGGTGTCGTGATGGGCTGTCTCACTTGGGGCGCTGCCGTCGCATTCGGCCTCGGCGCGCTGCTGGCCGCTTCGGAGGTTGCCTTCGCCGTCCTCAAGTGGGCGGGGACGCTCTACCTGGTGTGGCTGGGCCTCAATCTCCTTCTCAAGCCCCGCTCCGGTTTCGATTTCGAGCTCGCCGATCGCACCGGCGCAGGCGATCCCCGCGGCCGCAGCTGGCTTGGGCGGGGCTATTTCACCAACCTCCTCAATCCCAAAGTCGGCGTCTTCTACGTTTCCTTCCTGCCCCAGTTCCTGCCGGCGCACGTGCCGGCGGGTCCCTTCATCCTTCTCCTCGCCGTGCTGCACGCGCTGATGGGCATCGCCTGGTTCGGCCTGTTGATCATCGCCACCCGGCCGATCGCGCGCGCCTTGAAGCGGCCGTCGGTCATCAGGCGTCTGGATCGGCTGACAGGCCTCGTGTTCGTGGGATTCGGAGTGAAGCTCGCGCTGATCCGCCAGCGCTAGCAACGCCGTCGCGGCGAATGCGACTGAAAGGCCGCGGCATGCGCCGACCCGAAGCGGCTGCTCCTCGTGTTCTGCTAACCTTCGCCTGATCACTGCCACTGCAGTGAGGGGAGAGCCTATCTTGTCGCATCGCGCATCGACGCTTCTGGGTCCGCTACTGCTGGTCGTTGGCGCAGTATCCGCCGGCGCCGCGTGCCAGGCGCAGCAGGCCGGACGGTTCACCATGGCCCGGATGCTGGGCTACGCCTTCCCCTCCGACCTGGTCGCACAGCGGTCCGGCAAAGCGTTCGCCTGGGTCTCGGATGAGCGTGGAGTGCGCAACATCTGGGTGGCACAGGGCCCCGATTACCGGGCGCGCCGGCTGACGAACTACAGCGGCGATGTCGGCCAGGAGATCACCTGGCTCCACTTCTCGCATGACGGCAAATACCTCGTGTATGTGCGAGGGGGCGATCACGACGCGAACTGGCCGGAGTCCGTGGAGCCCGATCCGGCGGCCAGTCCGCAACAGCCGCAGATGCAGGTGTGGGTGATGCCCTCGAGCGGCGGCGCGCCGCGTACATTCGGCCAGGGCGATGCGCCCTCTGTGTCCCCGGACGGCCGCCGCGTCGCATTCATTCATCTGCCCGAAGAAAGCGTGTGGCTGGCGTCGATCGACGGCAGCGGCAAAGCCCAGCGTCTCTTCTTCGATCTCGGCAAGGATTCGGACCTGCGCTGGTCGCCGGACGGCAGCTCGCTGGCATTCGTCTCCGACCGGGACGACCACAGCTTCATTGGCATCTATCGCGATGCCAACACGCCGATCGAGTATGTGCTGCCGTCGACCGCGCGGGACATGGAGCCACACTGGTCGCCCGACGGGAAGCGAATCGCCTTCGTGCGCACGCCCGGTGAGGGCGGACCGCCGCAGTCCGTCCTCCAATGGCATCCCCGGCAATGGTCCATCTGGGTGGCGGACGTGGCGCACAACGCCGGCGCACCGGTCTGGCGAAGCCCGGACACGCTTCACGGCTCGTACCCCGAAGACGGCGCGCGCCTGCGCTGGGCCGCGGGTGACCGGCTGGTCTTCGTGTCAGAAATGGACAACTGGCCGCACCTCTACACGGTGTCCGCATCCGGGGGCACGGCAGGACTCCTGACGCCCGGGCAGTTCATGGTCGAGGACGTGGCGATGACGCCCGACAGGCGATATCTGATCTATAACGCCAACACCGGGCCGACGCCCGGGGACAACGACCGCCGCCATCTCTATCGGGTGTCCGTGGAGGGAGGCACGCCCATCGCCATCACCCGTGGGAGCCACAGCGCCTGGGCGCCTGCGCTGACGGCGAACGGTGCGACGCTTGCATTCATCGACGCCGGGCCGAGGCACCCTCCCGAAGTGATGTGGGGAAGCGCCACCGGCGCGAGTTGGCACGAGGCCGGCGGCGACACCCTGCCGGCTGATTTCCCCACGAATGACCTCGTCGTGCCGAAGCCGGTCGAGTTCCGCGCGGCGGATGGCACCGCCGTTCAGGGCCAGCTGTTCGCCGCTCGCGGCGGCGCGGCGCGCAAGCCCGGCATCATCTTCGTCCACGGCGGCCCGCCGCGGCAGATGCTGCTGACCTGGCACTACATGGACTACTACAGCAACTCGTACGCCGTGAATCAATATCTGGCCAACCATGGCTTCGTCGTGCTGTCGGTCAACTATCGGCTGGGAATCGGCTACGGCCACGATTTCCACTACCCCGAGCATTGGGGGCCGACCGGCGCCGCGGAGTATCAGGACGTGGTGGCGGGCGCGAAGTGGCTGCAACACGACCCCGAGGTCGATCCCGGGCGGATCGGCATCTGGGGGGGATCGTACGGCGGCTACCTGACGGCGTTGGCGCTCGCGCGCAATTCCGACATCTTCAAGGCCGGCGTCGACATGCACGGCGTGCACGACTGGTCGATGTTCGCCGGCGACTGGTTCGGCAAGCCGCTCGAGCGCTACCAGATGCCCGACATTCCGGCGCTGAAGAAGCTCTTCTGGCTGTCCTCGCCCGATTCGGCCATCGCGACGTGGAGATCGCCGGTCCTGCTGATCCAGGGCGACGACGACCGCAACGTGCACTTCCACCAGATGGTCGACCTGGTACGCCGGCTGCAGCTGCAGCACGTGCCGTATGAGGAAATCGTCATCCCGGACGAGATCCACGGCTTCCTGCGCTACGCCTCCTGGCTACGGGCGGACGAGGCTACGGCGGCCTACTTCGACAAACAGTTCCTGCACGGAGAGCGCTGAGGCGTCATTGATTCTCGAGGCGGAACCGGACGCGAAACGCGTAGCAAGAGCTCACCGGCTGCCCGTTCTCCATCGTGGGCCGGTAGTGACCGGACCCCGCTTTGGCCAGCCGCAGAGCGCCGCCATCGAGCTGCGCGATTCCTGACGACTGGACGATCTCGGGATCCGCGGTCAGCCTGCCGTTGGGATCGACGCATACCCGAATGGCCGCGGCGCCCGCCTCACCCAGCCGCCGCGCGGGAGGCGGATAATAATCCTCCGTGTCAGGAAAGCCCGCGCCCGGCCCGCCGACCACTCGCCTGACCGGCTTCGAATCCTGAAGCGGTATCGGAGGCACGTGCGGTAAAGCGGAGTGAGTCAGCGTAATCGTCTTCGGATCCAGCGGAAGGTCGACGGGGATCCTCGGCGTGGGCAGACCGTCGAAGGTCGGCGTCATGAGCTTCGGCGGCGGTAGCCGTGCCGGCTTTTGCAGGGTCCGATGATCCACGAGGACGGCGCCGTTGATGGGCGGAAAGGCTCCGTCCACGATTCTCCGGGTCGCGCCCGTCAGGTAGGCATAGAAGGCCGCCACATGCAAAAAGACGATGACGATCAATGCGACCGTGCGGCGCGAGAATCGGGAGAAGTCATATCCGCCACCGTAGGCAACCAACAGCCGCTGGCCGGAAGCCGATCTGCCGGCCGTTGCCGCCACGGCACCGAACTCGCGCGCAATGACTCGCGTGGCCCAGCAACATCCCAGTCCGAATCGGAGCCGGGAGAATGCTCCCTGCCGCGCCATCAGGTCCGCGAGCCATTCCTCCTCCAGCCGCGCCGACAATCCGGGCGGCGCCTTGCGCGCCGCGCGGCTCACCAGGTAGCGCGCCACCCCAGTGCTCGGATCCTGGCCGCTCATGCTGGAACTCCTCTACCGAAGCTTGCGAAGATTTCGCTCGCACGCGCGAGGCCGCTCGGTGTCAGACGATAGAGTCGCCGGCGAGGCCGGCCGGCACTCACCGGATCGATGGCTTCCCAGCGGCTGACGAACCAGCCGGCGGATTCGAGTCTCAGCAGAATGGGGTACAGCGTCCCGGAAGCCAGTCCGCTGCGCTTCTGCACGTCCGCTCCGGACAACTCGTCGGAGGGATTCTCGAGAAACGCCTCCAAGGCCCGCAGGGTCTGGAGAGAAATGCGCACATCGTCCCGCTTACCCATAGTCGCAAGTCTACATAGGGGTCCTGCCAAAGGCAAGCCCCGTCCCTGGGCTCACGCCAGGACCGAGCGATAGAGCTCCAGCAGCTTTCCCCAGGCGCGCTCGGCGTCGGGCTTGTTGTAGATGGGCTTGCCGTCCTGGCGCGGCATGTCGGGCACGCACCAGCCGTGGATGGTGCCGGGATAGACCTCGACCTGCGCCGACACGTGCGCCGCCGCAAAACCTTCACGCAGCTTGTCCTTCGCATCGGGCTGCTTCGAGTCGTCGCTGGCGGCGACCGCGAGATACATGTGCGCTTTGATGTGCGGTATCAGAAGGTGCGGGCTGTCGGGTTTGTCGGTCACCAGTCCGCCGCCGTGGAAAGTTGCCGCGGCGCCGATCCTGTCGGGCACCCGCGCCGCTGTCCTGAAGACGAGCGGTCCACCCATGCAGTAGCCCTGGGTGCCGAGCTTGCGTGCGCGATCGACCTGCGGCTGCGCATCGAGGAATGCCGTGTGCGCCTCCGCATCCCTCTCGATCGCTCCGGCTGCTTTCATGGGTGTCGTCCATTGTTGGGTCTTCGCCCGATCTGCGGGGTTGCCGAAATCGAAGGTCGAGGCGTCAACGACCACGGGTGCGCGCGCGGTTCGATAGAACGGATTCGGCACCAACACTGCATAACCCTGCGCCGCAAGCCGCCTGCCCATGGCACGAAACGCCGGCCGCAGGCCGAAGATGTCCGTCCAGATGAGGACGCCCGGGTGCGTCCCAGCCGCGGGATGGAGGAAGGCCGCATCGCATACGCCGTCGGCGGTCCGTATCTGGACATCCTTCTCGATGACGTCGCGCTCCGCCCCGAGAGACACGCCAGCGGCCGCAGCAAGCCCGACGGCCGCGGAAGTTGCCACGAATTCACGACGAGTCGACCCTGACGATGATTTCCCGTCCGAAGGATCACGATCGGAGTCACTCATGGAAGGACCTCGTTGCCGCCCGGGTGAGAGCCAGTCTATCCCCTCGGTGCCCACCTGTCGCTCATCCGGTCAGGACACGCAGCGTGGCGAGCTGCTCCGCCGCAAGATCCAGAAAAGCCCTGATCTTCGGCAACATGTGGACGCGGCTGGCGGCCACCAGCTGCACTGGCAGCGGCGGCGGCTCGTAGGCCCGCAACAGCCGGACGAGCTTCCCCGCCGCCAGGTCTTCCGAGACCTGATACGACAGCACGCGCACGATCCCCTGGCCGGCCCGCGCCGCGGCAAGCCGTGCATCGACGTCGTTGACGAGCAGGCGAGGCGCGAGCCGCACGGCCGTCCTGCCGTGCGAGCCGAATCGCCACTCCATCAGCTCCGAGGTCGTGCTCGTGCTGAAGATCGTATCGTGAGCAGCCAGCTCCGCCGGCTTTGCGGGTGTCCCGCGGAGCGCGAGATAGTGGGGACTCGCAACGACCATGCGGCGCACCTCGCCGACGCGCCTCACCAGGAGGGAGGAGTCCGAGAGCGCGCCGATCCGGATGGCGACGTCCAAAGCTTCGTCGATCAGGTCGAGGTAGCGGTCGTTGAGCACCAGCTCCACCTGGGTTTGCGGGAATCTCTGCAGGAATGCAGTCACGAGCGGTGCCACATGGCGCTTTCCAAACTGGACCGGTGCGGTGACGCGAAGCAGCCCGCGCACGGGAGCGGGTGAGATCTCGGCCACCGCTTCGTCATACGCACTCAGCAGCGCCCGCGAGTCCTCGGCCAGCGCGCGCCCGGCCTCGGTCGGCGAAAGCCGGCGTGTCGTGCGCTCGATCAAACGAGCACCGACTCGCCGCTCGAGCGCAGACAGGGCTCGTGTGACCGCGGGCGGGGATCGACGCAGACGTCTCGCGGCGCCCACCAGACTCCCCTGCTCGACGACGGCGACGAGCACGGCCAGCTCATCGAGACGATCCACCGATAATTCCTGAAACTGCAATTATGACTTCCGAGAATGCCAGATTTACTCCGAGCGCCGCAAGGATAGAATTCGCCCATCATCGGGAGCATCAACCATGAGCGAAAGCCACCGCCCCCAGATCACTCTGTATGGCACCGAGCGCTCCGGCCACGCCCATCGCGTGGTCTTGCTGCTCAGGATGTTGGAGATTCCGTACCGGTTCGTCAGCACGCCCGTGGAGGCACGCCGGTCCGCCGACTTCCTGCGCCTCAACCCGCTCGGCCAGATCCCGGTCCTGGAAGACGGTGCCACCGTGATCTGCGACAGCAATGCGATCCTCGTCTATCTCGTGAAGCGGTACGCGCCGGGAAGCCAGTGGTTGCCGGAAGAGCCACTCGCAGCCTCGCGCGTACAGCGCTGGCTATCCATTGCGGCGGGCGAGATCAGATACGGTCCCGCGCTCGCCCGCGTCATCGTGCAGTGGGATGACCCGAGCGATCACGACTGGGCTCTGCAGAACGCAGGCCGCCTGTTTGGATTCATGGACGGGCACCTCGCGCAGCGCGAGTACCTCGCCGCCGGGCACGCGACGATTGCCGATCTCGCCTGCTACTCCTATACCGCGCACGCGCCGGAAGGAGGCCTGTCGTTGCAGCCCTACCCGGCGGTGCGCAACTGGCTGTCGCGGATCGAGCAGTTGCCGCGCTTCGTGCCGATGCCCGGCCCTCCATGACGGGGACGCCATTCCACGCGGATGAGATCGCCGCCCAGACTCGCGCCGGCGTGATGACGATGCGATCGGGCATTCGCGACTTCATGCCGGAGCAGCACCGGAGCTTCTTCGCAGCGCTGCCATACCTTCTGCTCGCCACGAGCGATGCCACCGGCTGGCCGCTCGCGACCCTGCTGGAGGGCGATCCGGGCTTCGTCGCGTCGCCCGACCCGGCAACGCTTCGCATTGGAGCGCTGCCCGACGAGAGCGACCCGGCGGCCGGGACGATCCGCGTCACGGATGAGATCGGCCTGCTCGGCATCGACTTCGGAACGCGTCGGCGTAACCGCGCGAACGGGATCGTCTCGAGGGTCGATACAGCCGGATTCACCGTCGCGGTGCGCCAGAGCTTCGGCAACTGCCCGCAATACATCCAGCGGCGCACCATCACCCGGGCCCGTCCGGCCGGAAGCCCGCGCCGGGAATTCGCATCTCTCGGCCCCGAGGCACGCTCGCTGATCCAGCGGGCCGACACTTTCTTCGTGGCCAGCAGATCGCGCGCGGATGTCGGACCGGGCGGGGGCACCGACATCTCGCACCGCGGCGGGCAACCGGGCTTCGTGCGCATCGAGTCCGACACGCTCCTCGTTCCCGACTTCCGCGGCAACCGTTACTTCAACACGCTCGGAAACCTGATGGGAGAGCCCCGCGCATCGCTGCTCTTCCTGGACTTCGAGAGCGGCGATGTGCTGCAGTTGCAGGGACTCGCGAGCATCGACTGGAGCGCCGCGGCCGCGACGCTCGTGCCGGGTGCCGAGCGCATCTGGCGATTGCGCATCACGCGCGGCTGGTACCGGCAGCGCGCGGCCGCGCTGCGCGGCACGTTCATCGACTACTCGCCGGTCACCCTGCGCACGGGTACCTGGAGAGCCCCGGCGCCCCAATAGAAGTTGACCGCCTCAGGGATAGCGCGAAGCGGAGGCTGGGTCGCAGGCGGGCACGATAGTTGCGTCGCAGCCCGACACGCCGGATTGCAATGGAATCCCCAGCGAGATGACAGCCGACGCCCGCGACAACAACGAAAAATACCTCCGGCGGGAGAGAGAAACGCTCGAAGTTACACTGAAGAGCATCGGCGATGCCGTCATCGTCACCGACGTGCACGGCCGCGTGACGTTCCTCAACACGGTAGCCGAGCGGGTCACCGGCTGGCCCATGGCCGATGCGCGCCATCAGCCCTTCGAAAAGATCTTCCGGATCGTCAATGAGTTCAGCGGCAGTCCGGTGGAGCACCCGGTCGCCAAGGTACTGGAAACGGGCGGCATCGTCGGCCTCGCCAACCACACGATTCTCATCAGCCGGGACGGGCGGCGCATTCCGATCGACGACAGCGGCGCTCCGGTGCGGCTGCCGAACGGAGAGATCATCGGCATCGTGGTGGTCTTCCGCGACGTGACCGAGCGCAAGCATGCGGAGCATGCGCGCGCCTGGCTCGCCGCCATCGTCGAGTCGTCCGATGATGCCATCGCCAGCAAGACGCTGGACGGCATCGTGACATCCTGGAATCCGGGTGCAACACGCCTCTTCGGCTATGAGCCCGATGAGATCATCGGCAAACCGATCACGACGATCATCCCGCCGGAGCTCCACTCCGAAGAGGTCGAGATACTCGCCCGCCTGCGGCGCGGAGACCGGATAGAGCACTACGAGACCGTGCGCATCGCCAAGGATGGACGTCGCGTCGATATCTCCCTCACGCTCTCACCCATCCGGGGCGAGGACGACACGATCATCGGTGCATCGAAGATCGCGCGCGACATCACGGAGCGCAAGCGCAACGAGCGCCTCCTGCGTGAAGCCGACCGGCGCAAGGACGAATTCCTCGCCACACTGGCGCACGAGCTGCGCAACCCCCTCGCTCCGATCTGCGCCGCGGCGGAGTTGCTCAAGCACGCGAAGAGTCTCGCGCCCGAGCTTCGGGCCGCGACGGCCATCCTCGAGCGCCAGGCGCGGCAGATGACCCATCTGGTCGACGATCTTCTCGACGTGTCGAGGATCACGAGCGGCCGCATCCGCCTTCATCCGGAACCGGTGGAGCTCAAGGACCTCCTCAAGACCGTCATCGAGACCTACAGGCATTCCGCTGAGACCGCACGACATCAGATCGCACTCGCGGCGTCCGCCGAGTCGGTCTACGTGAGCGGGGACCGGATCCGGCTCACCCAGATCATCTCGAACATTTTCCACAACGCCGTGAAGTACACGCCACCCGGCGGAAAAATCGAGATAGCGCTGCGCACCGAGGACCAACACGCAGTGATGAGCGTTCGTGACAACGGCATGGGCATCCCGCCGGAAATGCTGGAGCACATCTTCGAGCCCTTCGCCCAGCTCGACCGCTCGTACGAGCGGCCCGATGCCGGACTCGGGATCGGGCTCACCCTCGCCAAGAGGCTCGCCGACCTGCACGGGGGCCGTATCGAGGCGCGAAGCGCGGGCCGCGGCAAGGGAACGGAATTCGTGATCCATCTGCCCGCCATCGCGGCGGTCCCCGCCAAACACGCTCCCCCCCGCCGCGCGGATCCGGAGCTCTCCGTCGGCTGCCGAGTGCTCATCGCGGACGACAATCATGACGCGGCAGTCAGTCTCAGCATGCTGCTGCAGTCCATGGGTCACGACACGCGTGTCGTCCATGACGGCGTCGAAGCATTGGAGGAGGCGGAGCTCTTCCGGCCGGACGTCGTGCTGCTCGATATCGGCATGCCGCGCCTCGACGGCTATGAGACCGTCCGCCGCATGGCGAGCCAGCCCTGGGCGGCGACTACGCGGATCGTGGCCGTCACGGGCTGGGGTCAGGAAACGGATCGGCAGCGGGCAAAGGACGCCGGGTTCCACCGGCATCTCGTGAAGCCTGTTGATCTCGACGCGTTGAGAGAGGTGATGTCAGACGCGTGCGAGCAGCGGCGCGAACCCCCGCCCGCTCGCTACTGATTGGCGTTGAACGCAATGCAGATGCGCGGCTCGTCGCTCTCGTGCGGCTCGACGTAGTGCTCCATCCAGGACGGGAATAGCACCAGCAGGCCGGTGCTCGGCTTGAGCTGAATGTCCGCGTGGCCGTTCGGGACGGAGCCCTTGATGATGCCGTGCAGCACGCCGGGACGGGGATCGCGGAAGGTGAGCACACCGGCGCCCACGGGCACCTACAGGTAGAAGCTGCCCGAGAGGAGCGAGGCCTCGTGCATATGCAGGAAATTGAAGCCCCCGCGTTCGTGCAGATTGACCCACGACTGAAGCTGGAACGCGTCGCGGCCCCGGCCCATCTCGCCGAGGGCCATCGCACAGGCGGCGTGAATGGCCTGCCGCAGAGGTGCCCAGACCGGCCGCTCCAGAACGTCCATATCCCTGCTGTTCCAGCCACCGCGGTTGGTCCGGCCCGCGGGCGCGGGACTCGAGGCGCGCAAGCTGAGCACCCAACCCGTCCATTCCGCGAAACGTGATTGCAACGCGTCCAGATGCGCCTGCCAGATGCGGGTTGGAAAGATATCGAACGACTGCAGCACGGGCGCCGCAGCGACTTCCCCCACCCTGTATGCGGTACGGAATTTCTCTTCCACGCTCGAGGCCCTCAGGGCAATCCGCTGAGGCGCACGGCGCCTGTCGGATCGCGCGTCATGCGGATGGTCAACCGCCGGCCACGGAAGGCGATATCGCGCAGTGTCAGAGAGCGCCATCCCGGCGGCAGTGCCGGAGGATACGCCTGCACGAGCCCGGCTTCACGCCATCTGAGTCCCGTGAGGCCGTACATCAGGCTCTGCAGGTACGATCCGGATCCGGTGAGAAATGGGCCGACTTCGTTGCTCGCCGTCTCGGTGCAGACATCGTACGGCGGCTTCAGGGTCCCGCCCGTCTCGAACAGTTTGGCCCAGGACGCCGCCGCCAAACCCCGGTCCGCCTCGTCCGCGGCGGCCACGCGCGGCAGGATACCCATGCTCACCCGGCCGACGGACTGCGCCGCGTCGGTACGGATCGCATGCTGGTAATCGTTCAGGCGCAACGTCGGCGACATCCGGAAATCCAGCGCCGGCAGGAAGAGCAGCGCCACCGGTCCGCCGCCGAAGTCCTTGCCATGAGCCGTCACCGACGGCGCGAACGCGAGGTGGTACTGCCCGTTCGGCGCCATCGGGATATACAGCCCGCGCGCGATACGCTCCCAATCGGAATCGGGGCGCTCGCCGATGATTTTCGCGGCAGCTGCGGCGATCTCGAGCGCCTTTGCCGCGCCGAGATTGGTGAAGGTATCGTCGGGGATATCCGCGTTCGACTCCGCCACCGACGTCACGTGCAGGATGTGGTAGTGCCTGCGATCCGGATCGGGTGTGACCCGGCTCGCCCAGAAGCGCGCCACGTCGCGGATCACCGGCCAGCCGTGCACGCGCAGCCAGTCGCGATCGAGGGTGGCGAGGTAGTACTGCCACTGCGCGATGGCGACCTCGGAGTTGACGTGATTCTCGCTCTCGGCGAGGACATGCGCGGAATAAGGCGTCTGGTCGGTGCCATTCTGCGGGTCCGACTCCCAGGGGAACATGGCGCCCCGGTATCCGTGTTGCCGCGCGCGTGTGCGCG
>Ga0134126_10010812_pt1 | contig 11492 bp, 8 predicted proteins | sample KB31752_FD_96881 | JGI IMG/M metagenome (GOLD analysis project Ga0134126, IMG submission 96881) | Terrestrial soil microbial communities with excess Nitrogen fertilizer from Kellogg Biological Station, Michigan, USA - KB3-175-2 | ecosystem: Environmental > Terrestrial > Soil > Unclassified ... | reverse complement strand
GCTCGGCCAGCCCGAAGAGATCGGCTCCGGAGAAGTGCAGTGGGAAATGGTCGGCACGCCGACAGCCGCCGAACCGACCGCGACCGTGCACCTGCTCGCGACCAACAAAGCGAAAGAAACGACCGAAACGAGCTTCCAGCTGACCGTCGTCGAACCCGAAGCCGCGCCGACGATCGAAGTGGAAGCGGAAGCGACGGCGACCGTCGGCGAACCTTTCTCGCTACCCGTCAAAGGCGCACGGCTGCACGAACTGGTCGCGACTGGGCTGCCCGCCGAACTCAAACCGCACCAGCTGAGCGAAACCGAATGGGAGATCTCCGGCACCCCGACGGCTGCGAAAGGTGCGACGAAAGTCGACCTCGAAGCCCACAACAAAGAAGGCAAACCGGCCACGGGCAGCTTCAACCTGACCGTCAAAGAAGCGCCGCCGCCGCCTCCCCCGCCGGCGGCGATCACGAGCCCGGGCGATCAGAAAACGGTGATCAACCAGCCGGTCCACCTGCAGGTCCACGGCAGCGAAATCGCCACGCTGGAATCGTCGGGCCTGCCCGAAGGCGTGATCGCCTCGAGGGTCAGCTCCACGCTCCTGAAGATCGAAGGGACGCCGAGCGTCCTCGGCACGACGACGGTGGAACTCAAAGTCGCAAACGCCGAAGGCAAAGGCGAAACGGCCGAATTCAAATGGACCGTCGAACCCGAACCCGTCCAGCCGCCACCGCCGCCACCCACCAACAACGGCCCGACCGCAAAAGGCACGCCGAGCGTGGCCCCCGGCGTCGTGTTCTCAGCCGCCCGCGCGACCTGCGTCGGGGCGGGCTGGACGAGCGGCACCGTGACCGACCAGTGGCTGCTCGACGGTGCGCCGATCGCCGGCGCGAGCGCCGCCACGCTCGTGCCGCCGCGCAGCTATGACGGGCACGCCCTCGCGTGCCGCCAGACGGCGACCGCGGCAGGCGCCTCGAGCACGCTGACGAGCGCGGCGCGGGTGGTACACGAGCAGCCGCCGCAGCCCTCCTGGCCGATCTCCTCCGCGGCGCTGCACTGCGCCAGCGCCGTGTGCATGCAGCAGGGCGCGGGACCGGGGGCGGTCGGGCAGGCCTACCCCCAGCAGGGCGCCTGGTGGGGCTCCCAGCAGGTCAGGTGCGTGTCGGCTCCGTGGACGAGCGCCGTCGGCTCCTCCGCGCAACCGGCGGTCCGCGCGCTCGCAGAAGCTCACACCGTGCGGATCTCGCTGCAGCGGGCGAGCGGCGGAGCGTTCGTGACGATCGCCGCCGAGCAGGTGACCGGCCTCGGCGCGGCGGTCGACCGGCTCGACGGCAGCCCGACGCCGTTCCCCGGGGCGATAGTCGTGCCGTTCGGCTCCCAGTCCTTCGCCGCGCGCGAACTCTGGAGCACGCGCTTCCCGGCGGCCGTCGGCCGTCCCGACTGGTTCGCGGCGGGCGGCGGCTTCGTGGCCTACGGCGTCGCCGGCGCCCCCGGCGCGGCGCGCTCGTTCCAGCTCACCTACACGCTGACGGCCGCAGACCTCGGTGCCCGGCTGCGCTGCGTTGCCGGCGCCGACGACGGTCCGCCCGGCGCCCCCACGAGCGCGAGCTTCACGAGTCCCGAATACGGCGTCGCGAGCGACTCGCGCTGCGGCCCGCGCCGGCTGGGCGCCTCCAACCTCCCGCAGCCCGCGATCGTCGTCGCCGGCAACCTCCGTTGCCTGCCGGCACCGTCGACGCTGGCGGCGCTCGGGACGAGCCCGCGCGAAGTCGCGGTCAAGGGCGGGCGGGCCGCGTTCGCGATCGCCTGCGCGCTCCATGGCTGCCGTGGCAAGATCTCGCTGACCGCGGCGCTCGGCGGCAAGCGAGGAACGCTCGGGAGCGCCGCGGCGCACGTGCCCGGCGGCCGCGAACGCCTCGTCTCGCTGAAGCTCGGCGCCCGCGGCCGGCGCGCGCTGCGCGCCGCCGGCGGCCTCGCGGCAAGCCTGCAGCTCGAAGCCAAGCACCGCGTCCAGCGGCTGGCGAGCGTGCGGCTCGTCAAGGCCGACTGAGCGGTGTCCTAGCGGGAGGGCTCGGCGCCGGTCTCGGCCCGCGCCTCGCGAACGATCCGGCGCATCCCTCGCAGCCAGCGCTCGGGTTCGGCTGCCTTCAGCGCCATGAAGCCGGCGACGTTCTCGTGGGTGAGGATCAGCGTGGTCTCCGCGCGGATGCCCTCGACGACGGCATCGGCGGCGTCCTCGGGTTCGATCAGCCCGCCGGAGGTGAGCGCTGCGGCGCCCGCGGCGTCGGTCATCGCGAGATCGAGCATCGGCGTGCGCACGCCCTGCGGGCATATGCAGGAGACGCGCACGCCCTGTTCGGCGTATTCGATCGACAGCCACTCCGCCAGCGACACCGCGGCGTGCTTGGTGACGCTGTAGACGAGCGAGGAGACCTGGGTCAACAGCCCCGCTGCCGAGGCGGTGTTGATCAGATAGCCCTCGCCGCGCTCGACCATCTGCGGCAGCAGCTCGCGGGCGGCCCACACATGGGCCATCACGTTCACGCGCCAGGCCTCGTCCCAGGACTCGTCCGGCGACTCCGGGCCGCCGAGCGCGCCCGGCACACCGGCGTTGGAGATGAACACGTCGATCGGGCCGTTGGCCTCCGTCGCGGTCTCGATCAGGGCGACCACGCTCGCCTCGTTGCCTGCGTCGAGCTCCACGGCGAGCCCGCCGACCTCGTCGGCGATCGCGCGAGCTCCCTCGAAGTCGCGATCGGCAAGCGTCAGCGCGGAGGGCCCCTCCTGCTTGAAGCGACGGGCGAGCGCGCGCCCGATGCCCCCGGCGGCTCCCGTGATGACGACGTGCTTGCCGGCGAGCTCCACACGCGGACTCTATTAGCCTTCGTGCCGATGAGCGAGGACAACGCGCAGCGGATGCTCGACGTCGCCGCCGAGCGAGCCGACGAGCTGGCCGCCCCCGGGCTCAGCCCGCGGCCGCGGCGCAAGGTCGCCGTGCTCTCGTGCATGGACACGCGCATCGACCTGTTCCCGCTGCTCGGCATCGAGCGCGGCGACGCGCACATCATCCGCAACGCGGGCGGTCTCGCCACCGACGACGCGATCCGCTCCCTGTCGGTCTCCCAGCGCCTGCTCGGCACCGATGAGGTGGTCGTCGTGATGCACGACGGCTGCGGGCTGCTGGGCGCCTCCGAGGACGACTACGCGCGCTCCCTGGCTGCCGACGGCGCCCGCCCGAGCTGGCGGCTGGGCGCCTTCGAGGACGTCGAAGCGGCGCTTCGCGACAGCCTCGAGCGACTGCGCTCCGCGCCCGAGCTGCCCGCGCGCGAGCGGATCCGGGGCCTGGTCTTCGATCCCGAGACGGGCACGCTGCGCGAACTGCCGCAGGGCTAGCCGCGCCTCCGGCACGAGGCAGCCCGCCGCCTGGGCGGGGTTTATGTTTGACGCGTGGGGTCCATGGAGCTCGGCGGCGGCGTGCGCGGCGCGCGATGGAAGGTGGCGGCGTGACACGAGTCGCGATCCTCGGCACGGACACCGCGGCCGCGCAGATCGGCTGCGAGTTCGCCCTCGGCGGCTGCTCGGTGCTGTGGACCGGGGACGGCGAGGGTGCCGAACAGCGGGTCGAGGAGGCGCTCCGGCTCGCGGCCACTCACGGGTTCGCAGACCCGCCGGAGCTGGAGCGGGCACGCTCGTTGATGGCGCGAGGAGAAGCCACGATCTCCTCGGTCGAGCGCCTCACGCTGATCCTCGATGCCCGTTCGGTGCCGCCGGCGGAGCGCGCCGAGGCGCTCGGGCAGATCGCCGCGCGCCACCCCGAGGCGCTGGTCGCGTGCACGGCGCTGCAGCCATCCGCGACCGAGCTGGGGGAGGCGGCGGGCACCGGCGAGCGGACGCTCGCGATGCGCTACGGCGATCCCCCGCTGCTGAGCCCCGTGGTGGAGCTGCAGGCGGCGCGCGACACGCCGGGAAGGCTGGTCGACCGGATCTCTCAGCTGCTGCGCGCGCTCGGCAAGCGCCCGCTCGTGCTGCGCCGAGAGGTCCCGGGGCTGGTCTCGGGCCGTCTGGAACTCGCCCTGCTGCGCGAGTCCGCGTGGCTGCTCGAGCGGGGCGTCATCGACCCGGAGGCGCTCGATGAGCTGGTGCGGAGCTCGCTCGCGCGGCGCTGGTCGTTCGCCGGTCCCGTCGAGGCCGCGGCGCTGGGCGGCACCGACGAGCTCGCCGACCTCTCCCCGGCGGTTCCCCCGGAGCGGCCGTCGGGTCTCGAGACGCTGGGCTCGCAGGCCGATCCCGAGAGCGCGGCCGCTCTGCGCGAGCGGCGCGATCAGGGCCTCGCGGCCGCGCTGCGCGCCGAACGCGCGGCCTTGCCGCGGCGCGCCGCCGGCGGCGGCTGAGCGGGCTCCCTCGCGCCTGTTGCAAACGTGGCACCGCGCGTGCGACGATCAGGCTTGCAGAGGGGGCAGTTGCGAGCGGGCCGCAAGGTCACGAAGGGAGAGAGCGAGTGCCAAAGCTCGGGATGGGCCCGATACGGCGTCAGCAGATCTGCAGCGCCGCGGCCGCGGTGATCGCGCGCGAGGGCTTCGCCGGCTCGACGATGAGGATGGTCGCCGACGAGGCCGGCGTGAGCACGGGCATGCTCAACCACTACTTCGCCAACCGCGCCGCGCTGCTGACCCAGGCGCTGGTGCACGTCTCGGAGCGCAGCCAACGGCGCTACGAGCGCGCGATCGAGGGGCTGCCGCCGGGGGTGGAGCGACTGGGAGCGCTGCTCGACAGCGTGCTCGCCGAAGATGCGGAGTCGATCGAGACCTGGCACGTGTGGATCAACGCGACCGGCGAGGCGCTGCGCCTGCCCGAGCTGCGGCGCACGATCGAGGAGCGGCTCGGCCACTGGTTCGCCCTGCTCGACCTCGCCCTCGAAGGGCTCGTAGAGGATGAGGACACCCCGAACGCGATCCCGTGGACGTGGCGCGTGGATGCGCTGCTGACCGGCCTCGCAACGCAGGCGCTCACCTCTGAAGCCGAGCTGCACGGCGAGCGCATCCGCGACGAGGTCGTGCGCATGGTGTTGGCCGGCGGCGGCCGCGAGCCGATCGCGGTGCGACGCCAGCTCGCGGGCTAGCCGCGCTGTAGGCTCCGGCCGGCAATGCGCGCCGTCACCTTCCAGGCACCGGGCGAGGTCGCCGTCGAGGACCGACCGGAGCCCGAGCTGCTCGACCGCCGCGACGCGATCGTGCGCATCGAAGCGACCGGCGTCTGCGGCTCGGACCTGCACATCTACCACGGCCGCGTCCAGATCGAACCGGGCTTCACGATCGGCCACGAGTACGTGGGCACCGTCGTCGCCGCCGGCGAGGGCGTCTCGACCGTGGCCGAGGGAGACCGGGTGCTCGGCTGCTTCCACACGGCCTGCGGCGAATGCTGGTTCTGCCGGCGCGGCCTCTTCCAGCGCTGCGTGCACTCGCGCACGTTCGGGCACGGCGCCACGCTCGGCTCGCTGCAGGGCACCCAGGCCGAGATGGCGCTGATCCCGAACGCCGACCTCGTGCTGCGCAAGGTGCCCGAGGGGATGAGCAGCGACGTCGCGCTGTTCGCGGGCGACGTGATGGGCACCGGCTTCCACGCGGTCGCCGCGAGCGAGATGCGCCCCGGCGATGTCGTCGCGGTGCTCGGCCTCGGCCCCGTGGGCCTCTGCGCGGTGCAGGCCGCACGCGCGAGCGGGGCCGCACGCGTGCTCGCGATCGACACCGTGGCCGAACGGCTCGAGCTCGCCGCCACCTTCGGCGCCGAGGCCGTCCACCTGACCGAGCAGGACCCGAAAGCCGCCGTCGCCGCTGCGACGGAAGGTCGCGGCGTCGACGTCGCGATCGACGCGGTCGGCGATCCGCGCGCGCTGGAGACGGCGATCCGCCTCACCCGTCCGTGCGGCAGCGTGCAGTGCATCGGTGTCTACGCAGAGCGCGCCGAGGTTCACATGGGCCTGCTGTGGCTGAAGGCGATCACCCTGCGGGGCGGACAGGCGAACGTGATCGCCCACGTCGATCCGGTGCTCGCGATGCTCTCCGAGGGCGTGCTCGACCCCTCGGCGCTCGTCACGCGCCACATGTCGCTGGACGACGCGGCCGAGGCCTACGCGGTCTACGACCGCCGCGAGGCGCTGAAGATCATCCTCACGCCCTGAGCGGGTGCGGCCGGCGCTCGATGCCAGGCCCTCAGGCCCAGCCGAGCGAGCGCTCCACGGCGCGGCCCCACTGCTCGAACCCGCTCTCGACAGCGCCCCGGTCCGGCGCCGGCTCCCAGCGGCGCTCCTCGCGCCAGCGCTCGCACAGCTCGTCGCGATCGCGCCAGAAGCCGCTCGCCAGGCCCGCGGCGAAGGCCGCCCCGAGCGCCGTCGTATCCGCGACCGCCGGGCGCACCACCGGCACGCCGAGGACATCGGCCTGGAACTGCATCAGCAGCTCGTTGGCCGTCATGCCGCCGTCGACCTTCAGCTCGCGAAGCGGCGCAGAGGAGACCGCCCGCACCGCGTCGAGCACCTCGCGCGTCTGCCACGCCGTCGCCTCGAGCACCGCTCGCGCGAGATGTCCGGCGCGCGCGTAGGCGGTGAGGCCGACGATCACCCCGCGCGCGTCTTCGCGCCAGCGCGGCGCGAACAGCCCCGAGAAGGCAGGCACGAAGTAGACGCCGCCGTTGTCCGGGACGCTCACAGCGAGCTGCTCCACCTCAGCCGCCGTCGAGATCAGCCCGAGCTGGTCGCGGAGCCACTGCACGGCCGCGCCGGTGACGGCGATCGAGCCCTCCAGCACGTAGCTCGTCGGCTCGCCGCCGATCTTGCCCGCCACGCTCGTCAGCAGCTCGCGGCAGCGCACGATCTGCTCGCCGGTGTTCACGAGCAGGAACGAGCCGGTGCCGTAGGTGTTCTTCGCCTCGCCCGCCCGGAAGCAGGTCTGCCCGAACAGCGCCGCCTGCTGGTCGCCCATCATCCCGGCGACGGGCCGGCCGGCCAGCGCCGTGCCCGCGGTCTCGCCGAAGACCTCGCTCGAGGAGCGGATCTCTCCGAGCAGCGCGCGCGGGATGCCCATCAGCTCGAGGCTCGGCTCGTGCCAGTCGAGTGTCTGCAGGTCCATCAGCATCGTGCGGCTGGCGTTGGTGACGTCGGTGGCGTGCACGCCACCGGCGGGACCGCCGGTCAGGTTCCAGAGCAGCCAGGAGTCGATCGTCCCGAACGCCAGCTCGCCGGCCTCGGCGCGCTCGCGCGCGCCGGGCAGCGCGTCGAGCATCCAGGCGAGCTTCGGCCCTGAGAAGTAGGTGGACAAGGGCAGTCCCACGGCGTCGCGCAGACGGTCGGGCCCGGCCTCGCCGGCGAGCTCGTGGACGAGACCGGCGGTGCGGGTGTCCTGCCACACGATCGCGTTGTGCAAGGGCTGCCCGGTCTCACGGTCCCACAGCACGGACGTCTCGCGCTGGTTGGTGATCCCGATCGCGGCCACCTCGCTCGGCGACGCTCCGGCCTCGGCGAGCGCGCCCTCGATCACCTCCCGGGTGCGCTCCCAGATCTGGAGCGGATCGTGCTCGACCCACCCTGCCCGGGGCAGGATCTGCTCGTGCTCGCGCTGGGCGGCCGCTCTCGCGTTCCCGTCGCGGTCGAACAGGATCAGCCGCGTGCTGGTCGTCCCCTGGTCGATCGCGGCGACGTAATCGGTCATCGAGCGAACCCTATGCGCATCGCTTCCCGGACATTCGACGGTTCCCGGCTTCTCCGCGCGACGGGCAGGGGTATTTTGCATCGGCGATGGGGGCTCGCATCTCGACGTGGATCGCTGCTCGCCGGCCTCCGGCGGGTCGTGCACGGCGCACGCCGCTGCCCAAGGCCTCGGCGCGCGCGCTGCTCGGAGCGGCGCTCGGGCTGCTGGCGCTGAGCGTCGCGGTCGCCCTGCCCGGCCGCGGCCACGTCCTCGACATCCCGAACGCCGGCGCCCAGCCGCCGGCGCCGCCCGCGCAGGCCAAGCCGGCGCTCTACCGCATCGTCGGCTGCCGCAGCAGCGGCACCGCCGCCCACCGCGAAGGCCCCCCGCGCAAAGAGGTCGCATTCGGCTTCGACGACGGTCCCTGGGTCGAAACCCCCGCCTTCGTGACGATGCTCGAGCGCGCCAACGCGCGCGCGACCTTCTTCATGATCGGCCGCCAGATCGGCCCGCAGGACCGCTCGCTGCTGCTGCGCGAGCTGCGCGACGGCGACGTGCTGGGCGATCACACCTACGATCATCCCGACCTCGTCAGGAGCTCCGAAGTCCGCTCCCAGCTGCTGCGGACGGCGGAGCGCATCAGGGCGGTAAGCGGCTACACGCCCTGTGTGTTCCGCCCGCCCTACGGCGACACCGACGCCTCGGTGCAGAAGACGGCGCGCTCGCTCGGCCTCTCGACGGTGCTCTGGAACGTGGATCCGGCCGACTACACCCAGCCCGGCACCGCCGCCATCGAATCCCGTGTCCTCGCGCAGGTCCGCCCGGGCTCGATCATCATCAGCCACGACGGCGGCGGTCCGCGCCGGCAGACGCTGGCCGCCTATCCGGGCATCATCGAGAAGCTGCGGGCCCGCGGCTACCGGATCGCGACGATCCCCGAGATGCTCGGCTACCGCCCGGTGTTCATCCCGTGCATCGAGCTGTGCGCGGGCATCGGGCGCCCGCGCGCCGCGCTGCCGAAGGACGCGATCGTCGAACGGGCCCCCCTGAGCTCCGCTCTGGCAGTCTTCGCGGCGTGATCGTCGACGCCTGGATGCAGCACCCGACGCGCCGCTTCCTCGAACAGGAGATGTTCGCCTCGCTGCGCCGCTGGACCGGCGGGGAGATCCCGGAAGGGGAGCTGCCGATCGAGCTCACGCTGGGCGCGATGGATGCCGCCGGCGTGGAGCTCGGCGTGCTGTGCGCCTGGAACGGACCGCAGGGCGCGCTGATCTCCAACGAGGAGGTCGCGGGCTTCGTGGCGGCTCATCCGCGGCGCTTCGCCGCGCTCGCCTCGGTCCCGCTCTCGCGACCGATGGAGGCGGTTCGCGAGCTGCGCCGCTGCGTCTCGGAGCTCGGTTTCGTCGGGCTGCGCATGCTGCCGTGGCTCTGGGAGGTGCCGCCGACCGACCGCCGCTTCTACCCGCTGTACGCGGCCTGCGTGGAGCTGGGCGTGCCGTTCTGCACGCAGGTGGGGCACACGGGGCCGCTGCGCCCGTCCGAGCCGGGCCGGCCGATCCCCTACATCGATCAGATCGCGATCGACTTCCCCGAGCTGGTGATCGTGTGCGGCCACGTCGGCTACCCGTGGACGGAGGAGATGGTCGCGGTCGCCCGCAAGCACGAGAACGTCTACATCGACACCTCCGCCTACACGAGCCGGCGCGTGCCGCAGGAGCTGATCGACTACATGCACACGCGGGGCGGCGCGCGGAAGGTCCTGTTCGGCAGCAACTTCCCGATGATCGCCCCGTCGGCCGCCCTGGAGGACATCGCCCGGCTCGGCCTCGACGAGCAGGGCAGCGAGCTGTACCTGGGCGCCAACGCGCGCCGCGTGTTCTCGCTGGAGCCCGCGCCCGCGCCCGAGCTGAGCTCCGCGCGGGCTAGGGAGTGAAAGGCGAGGCCGAGGTGACGGTCCCGGCCGGTTCTGCGGTGTTGGTGACCGTGATCGGGCCGGTGCCGGCACCGGCCGGCACGACCGCTTTCAGCTTCTTGCTCGAGGAGTAGCTCACGGACGCCGCCGGCGTCCCGTCGAAGCTGACCGTCGAGGTCGGGGTGAAACCGGCGCCCTTGATCGTGACCGTCGCGCCCGGCGCCGCCGAGAGCGGCGAGAAGCCGGTGATCGAGAAGCTCGCCACGAACTTGCCCTTGGGCTTGGCGGTGCCGTGCGCGGTCGTCACGACCAGCTTGCCCTTCTTCTCGCCGTTGGGCACCGTCACTTCGAGCTCTGCCGGCGAGACGACGGTGAACGGCGCCGCGATCTTGCCGAGGAGCACTTCGGTGGTGGAGTCGAGTGCGTTGCCGTTGACGAGCATCGTCGAGCCCGTGATGCCGCTGGCCGGACCCCAGCTCGTGACCTGCGGCACGTTCGAGGCGACCGGGCCGACCGGGACCGCATCTTCGTAGCCGCTGCCGGCCACGTTGAACGCGCCTTCGCGCACCCGGATCTGGTGGCCCACGTCTTCGGAGGTGGGCGTGTACGTCGTCGCGGTCGCGCCCGGGATCGTCTGGCAGTTCGCGCCGCCGAAGCCGCAGCGTTCCCACTGGTAGGAGAACGAGCTCGGGCTGCCGGTCCAGCCACCCGGCTGTGCGCTCAGCTGCAGTTCCTGCTCGGCGTAGCCCGACACGGTGGGGGGCGCGGTGCTCTTGGGTGTGCCCGTGACCGCGAACGCGCCGAGCCCCACAGGGCTGCCGATGCCCGTCGGGCCGTCGAAGCCGCTCGTCGCTTCGCAGATCGTGGTGCCGCCGCATTTCCCGTTGCTGCCGGACGTGACGTCATAGAACGCGGACGTTTCGGTCGCGTGCCCGTACACCGTCGCGGCCGGATAGGAGACCCCCTGCGAGCCGCCTCCGAGCGCGAACTCGGCGGCGACGATCGGCGATGAGACCGAGGTGCCGCCCCACACGCCCCAGCCGGTCGGGCCGCCCGGGAATTCTGGCGTCGAGTCGTAGACGTCGACGCCCGTGTTCGGATCTCCGACCGCTGAGACGTCGGCCTCGGCGCGTCCGCTGCCGCAGGCGGTGGCGGCGAAGCCGGCGACCGATATCTGCCAGAAGGGAGCGTTGAAGACGACGCTGCAGCCGCTGCCGCCTTCTTCCCAGGCGGTCGCCGACCACACGCCGCCGCTTTCGTGCAGCGAGGTGCCGCCGACGGCCAGCACGTGTGGGGAGTCGGCTGGGAATTCGGCCCCCGGCACGAGTTCGGAGCAGAGCTTGTTGTAGTAGCCGCAGTCTCCGGAGCTGGCGGTGATGACGGTGCCGGGGTGGTTGTAGGACGTGGACTCCAGTTCGGCGTCCGAGCTTTCCTCGGTGCCGCCGTAGGAGTTGCTCACCTCGGTGGCGCCGAGTTTCACGGCCGCGTTGACGCCCTTGGCGAGGTCGCTGAATTCTTCGGTGTCGGTCTCGACCAGCAGGATGTGGCAGCTCTGGCAGATCGCGTGCGCCATCTGCACGTCGATCGAGATCTCGCTGGCCCATTCGCCTTCCGGTTTCGGCAGCGGCGACGCGGTGCCTTTCTCGTTGACCTTCCTGAAACAGCCGTTTTCGTCGGTGCACGGGGTCAGGCCGAACTGTTTGCTGTAGACGGCGAGATCGGCTTCGGCGGTCGGGTCGTCGAAGGCGTCGACGAGCGCGATCGTCTGGGCCGAGCCGGCGGGCGTTTCTTCGGGCAGCCCGTACAGTTCCCGCAGCCGCTGGGGGGTCTGGAAGCCCGGGAACGGTTTCGAGTTGCTCTGCGCCGGTCGCGCCGCCGCAAGGCGGGTCGCGTCCGGCTGGGCGGTCGCGGCG